>Ga0335084_10001167_pt1 | contig 24001 bp, 22 predicted proteins | sample Lox_Sample_44_FD_206721 | JGI IMG/M metagenome (GOLD analysis project Ga0335084, IMG submission 206721) | Soil microbial communities from Loxahatchee National Wildlife Refuge, Florida, United States - Lox_Sample_4.4 | ecosystem: Environmental > Terrestrial > Soil > Wetlands | place: USA...
GTCCCCTTGAACGGGCTCTCGCGCTTGGCGCGCTCGACGTCGACGTGAATCCACGGGTGATCGCCGGTGAGCTCGGCGAACTGGTTGATCATCTTCTGCGTGATCTCGAGCTCGGGCCCCCACGGCCCGAACGCCTCGCTGATCTTGGTGCGCAACCCGGCGATGTCGTCGAAGCGAATGTCCTGCATGGAACCAGCCTCCCTGTGGGTGATGTCGGGCGGACGCCCGGACCCGATAGGCTCTAGTATGCAGCGGCGGGCGTGTCCATCCCGTTGGGGTGCGGCGACCGCTCTTTGCCCGCTCGTACCGCCCTGGGCTATGCGCACGCCATGGACGTGAGCACCCTGACCGGCAAGACGGTCGTGGTCACCGGCGCCGCAAGCGGCATCGGCAAAGCGACGGCGTTGGCGTGCGCGCAGCGCGGCGCTCGGCTGGCGATCTGCGATCTCGACGAGGGCGGCCTGGCGGAGACGGCCGACGCGGCGCGGGCGCTCGGCAGCACGGTCACGGCCCGGCGCGTCGACGTCGCGGACCGCGCCGCGATGGCTGCGTTCGCCACGGCGGTCCACGCCGAGGTCGAAGCCGCGGACCTGCTGGTGAACAACGCCGGCGTGGCGATCGGCGGCGGTTTCCTGCACACCGCGCTGACCGACTGGGATTGGATCGTGTCGATCAACCTGATGGGCGTGATCTACGGGTGCCATGTCTTCGTCCCGGCGATGGTGGCGCGCGGGCGCGGCGGACACGTGGCCAACGTCGCCTCCGCGGCCGGCTACCTCGCGACCGCGGACCTGGCGGCGTACAGCACGACCAAGTTCGCGGTCGTCGGGCTGTCCGAGGCGCTGCGCGACGAGCTCGCGCCGCACCGCATCGGGGTGACCGCCATCTGCCCGGGCTTGATCAATACCCCGATCACCCGTCACGCGCGCATGCTCGGGCCCGACGCCGCGCCAGAGGTGCGCCAGCGGCTGATCGACATCTACGAGCGCCGCAACTACACCCCCGAGCGCGTCGCCGAAGGGATTCTGCGCGCCGTCCAACGCAACCGCGCCCTGGCGCCGATCAGCCCGGAAGCGTGGGGGATCTACTACCTGAAGCGCGCCGTGCCGGGATTGCTCGCCCGCCTCCGCCGCGTATTGGTCGAACGCGCGCGCCCGCGCTAACGCCCACACGCGCCGCCGCGCGCGCGCCTCAGGCGGCGTGCGTCGCCGCGAATTCCGGCGAGTAGCGGCGCAGTGCGGCGTAGAGCTCGGCGAGGGAGAGCTGTCCCGGCGCGCCGGCCTCGACGACGAACCCGTAGGTGATCAGCGAGCCGTGCAGCGGGAAGAAGACGCGCGACGCAACGCCGTGCGGGCCCAGGGCGATGACGATCACGCCGCGGTCGCGGCGGGCGCGCAGGAAGCCGAGCAGGCGGTCGGCGTCGGCCGGGCCGGCGGCGTGCGCGGCGACCTTCACCACGTCGGCGCCGGCCCGCACGGCCGCGTCGAAGAGGGCGGCGAGGTCGTCGTCCGATGGCGTCCGCGACAAGTCGTGGTGGGAGACGATCGCGATTCGGCCCGCCTGCTTGGCCACGGCCACCACCGGATCGCGGATGGCCGCGTGCAGCTCGATGTCGAACCCGTCGACCAACGGCGCCGCGGCGCGAAACAAGGCCAGCCGCTCGGCGTCGGCGAGTTGGACGGCACCGCCTTCCTCGACGGTCCGGACGGTGGCGATCAGCGGCAGGCCGAGCGTGCGTGCGGCACGACAGGTGTCGGCGACGTGGGCCGCGTCGCGGCGCGCGAACCGGTCGATGCGCAGCTCGACGAGGTCGGCGTGGCGGCGCGCGGCGTCGGCGTGCGTGCGGACCTCGCCGTCGGACAGCGGGGCGGCGATGCGCGGGATGGGCCCGAGGACGAGCGAGCCGAGAGTCGGCATAGGCGGTGAGTCTGGCGCGAACGACCGGGCAGGGCAATCGGCGGTCGCGGTGCCCGTTCGCACGCGCGTGGGCTCGCGGCCCCAGGCCGGATGCGCACCCGGGAGGAGCGGGCGTTGCGGGCCTGATTTGTCCGTGTCCGCCGTGATGACGATCCGGCGACGCACTGGTTGGCCACGCGGCTAGGTCTCGAGCTCCAGTCGGCCGGCGTAGGTCGCGACCAGCCCGAGCTCGCCGAGTCGCTCCGGCGGCACCTGCTCGATCTCCTCGCTCAGGACCACGGCGTCCGCCCGCGCCCCGGCGCGGAGCTGGCCGATCTCTCCCTCCATGCCCAGCACGGCCGCCGCGTTCCGGGTGTACAGGCGCAGCGCCTGGTGCGCGGCGATGCGCTGATCCGCCGCGAGGGTGGCGCCGCTCCGCAGGCGGCGCCGCACGGCGGTCTCGATCGCGGCGAGGACCCCGAAGTCCACCACCGGGGCGTCGGAGCTCCCGGCCACGACCGCGCCGGCATCGAGCATCTGCCCGAAGGCCTGATACGTCAGGCGTCCCGGCAGTCCGGTCTGGCGGATCCAGTCGCCGGTTTCGAAGAGCTGTTGGGGCTGGACGACAATGTGGATCCCGGCGTCGACGGCGCGGCGCAAGACCGGGGCGTCGACGAAGAAGAAGTGGTCGATGCGCGGCGGCAACGGGCCGCGGCGGGCGGCAGCCAGTGCGGCCACCGCTTGCGCGATGGCCTCGTCCCCCGCCGCGTGGACGGCGACACCGAAGCCGTGCTCGCCGGCCTGCCGGACGAGCGCCTGGAGCGCATCCGCGGGATAGTAGAGGAGTCCGAGGTGGAGGCGGCGATCGGGGCCGAGATGGGTGCGCTGCTGCTGGGCGAGCCGCCACGGCAGCCGCGAGCGATCGCGCAGCAACCGGCCGAGCAGGACGCCGAACTGGACGATCGCTTCGCGCAGGGAGATGCAGAGCGCGCAAGCGACGCCGCCGTCGGCGAAGAGCTTGAGCGCGCCGATCGACAGGCGGCCCGCGCTCCAGCCGGTCGGCGGTCCGTCGAGTCGCGCGGCCGGGTCGGCGAACATGTTCTCGACCAGCGGCATCATCGTGACCCCGACGGCGAGCTCGCCGCGCGCTTGCCACTCGCGGTACAGCGCCTCCATCGACGGGGGAACGGCGGCGTCGCAGACGTGGGTAATCCCAGCCGCGAGGACGCGTTCCTGGTAGGCGTTGGCGCTGGCGAACCAGGTGTCGCGGTTGGTCGCGAGCAGGGCGGCGCGGGCGGTCGACTCGGCGCGGCCGAAGCAGCGCTCGTGCACGCGGCCATCGAGCTGCCCGGCCGGTGTGCGGCCGCACCACCCTCCGGGCGGATCGGCCGCGTGGTCGTCGAAGCCCGCCCGGCTGAGGCCGAGCGAGTTCATCACCCCCTCGTGATAGGTGAAGTGGATCAGCAGCACCGGATGGAGCGGCGCGACGCGGTCGAGCTCGAAGCGCGTCGGCGGGCGCGGGTCGTCGAGGGCGATCTCGTTGTAGCCGATGAGCACGATCCACTCGCCCTCGGGGGTACGCTCGGCGCACGCGGCGACGGCGGCCAGGATCTGCTCGACCGACCGCAGCGGCGGGCAGCGGACGGCGGGGAAGTTGGCGTAGGTGGCGGCGAAGCAGAGGTGGTGGTGGACGTCGATGAAGCCGGGATACAGGGCGCGCCCGCGCAGATCGTGCTCGTCCGCCCCGGAAACTGCGTCTCGCACCTCCACGAGCGAGCCCGCCGCCACGATGCGTCCGGCCGCGAAGCCGACGGCGTCTACGATCCGCCCGCGGTCGTCGAGGGTATGGATCGGGCCGTTGTGCAGGATCAGGCGGTCGAACTCGCGGTGGCGCATCGCGCTGTCTGGTACCTCAGACGGCGGTCCAGGAGTAGGGGCAGGGACGCCCGGCGGCCGCGTGGACTTGCCGGCGGCGCGACGCTACTTTGCGGCGGATGCGGGCGAGCGGTGGTGCGGCCTCGTCGAGCCGGTCGTTCTGGGCCGGGCTGCTGGTCATCCTGGCGCTGGCCGCGGCGGTGCGCGTCACCGGGTTGCGCGACCTACCGCCCGGGTTCTTCTGTGACGAGGCCGGGAACGGCTACAACGCGTTCCTGCTGCTGACCACCGGCCACGACGAGAACCGCGAGCTCTTGCCCTTGTACGTCTGGTCGTTCGGGGTGAGCTACAAGAACCCGGTTTTCATCTACGCGGCGACGCTGCCGATTGCGCTGTTCGGGCTGAACGAGTTCAGCGTCCGCTTCACGGCGGCGATGTTCGGCGTGTTGGGGGTGCTCGGCATCGGCCTGCTCGGCCGGCGGGTGTTCGGCGCCGCCGGCGGCCTGATCGCCGCGCTGCTCCTCGCCGTCGTTCCCTGGCACGTACACTTCAGCCGTATCGGCTTCGAGCTCATCGCCTTTCCGGCTGTCTTCCTGCTCGCCTTCGCCGCGCTGGCCGCCGGGGTGCGCGGGCGTCCGGCCTGGCTGCTGGTGGCGGCGCCGCTGTTCGCCCTCTGTCTGTACACGTACGGCCCGGCCAAGCTGTTCGTGCCCCTGTTCGTCCTCGGGGCGGCGGTCGTCTACGCGCGCCGATTCTGGTCGGTGCGCCGGATGACCGCGGCGGCGCTCCTGCTCGGGGCGCTGGCCGCCGCCCCGGTCGTGGTCTTCGACATCAACCATCGCGACCGCTCGAATCAGTACTTCCGCAACACGACGACGCTCAACGCCGCGCAGACGGTGGCCGAGAACGCCACGCGGGTCTGGAATCAGTACGCGCGCTTCTTCTCCCAGAGCTTCCTGCTCGAGCGCGGCGACCCGCTGCTGCGCCACGCCGTGCCCGGCTTCGGCGAGCTGTACTGGTGCATGGTGCCATTGCTCGCCCTCGGCCTGTTGTGGTGTCTGTGGCCGGGGCATCCGGAGGGCAAGCTGTTCCTCTGGTGGCTGGCGCTCTACCCGGTGGCGCCGGCGCTGATGAACGAGGCGCCGAGCGCCTCGCGCGGCGTCGCCGGCGTGGCGGCCTTCTGCCTGGTCGCCGCGGCCGGGGCGGTGGTGGTGTTCGAGACGCTGCGCCGGATCATGCCGTGGCCGCGCGTGGCGCTGGTCCTCCAGCTCGCCGCGGTGGCGGGCCTGCTCGTGGCGCTCGGCCGCGAGGGCTGGCGCTATGCCCAGGCATACATGACCGCCTACCCGCGCGCGGCGGCTGAGGACTTCCAGTACGGCTATCGCGAGGCAATCGACTTCATGGAGGCGCATCGCGCCGAGTACGATCTGTTGCTGCTGACCGCCAACCGGGTCAACCAGCCGCAGATCTTCGCCGCGTTCTACAACGCGCAGCGCCCCGGCGGCCCGCCGACGGTCGGCGAGCACGGTTATCTCATCATCGATCCGTCGGAGTACGGCCGCTACAAGATGAACCAGCGCATCCTGGCCGCCCTGCGCGAGGACGACCTGCGCCTGTTCGACGACTACACCGAGTTGCACCGCGTGCTCACCCCCAGCGGCGCGACCGAGTACGTCATTGCCGAGCCCCACAAACGCCGCCAGTTCATCCGCGAATGGCTGCTGCTGGGGCCCTTCGACAACAGCGCCAGCGGCGGCGCGGCGCGCGCCGACGTGACCCCGGAGACCATCGCGGTGCGTCCCTACACCAGCGCCTTCGGGCCGGCCTACTGGCGGCGGGTGCTGCCGCAGTTCGTCAAAGTCGACTTCAACGCCTTCTACGGCCGCGATGCGGAGGCGGCGCACAAGCCGCTCGACTGGCTGTGTGCCTACGCGTTCACCCAGGTCGAGGTGGCGGCGGCGCAGCCGGCGACGCTCGAGCTCGCCGCCGGCCACCAACCGGTGCAGGCATGGGTGAACGGCACCGCGCTGATGGAGCGTCCGGTGCCGCTCGGCTCGACGCCGCAGAACTATCCGGTCGAGCTCCGCGCCGGCAGCAATCAATTGTTGGTGAAGGTGTGTAAGACGACCGGCGAGTGGTCGTTCACCGCGCGGCTCACCGACGAGACCGGGCACGACCTGCCGGGCGTGACGGTCCGACCGGCGCTGCCGGAGGGACCCGTCACCGCGCAGCCCGAGGCGCCGGCCCAGCTCATCGACGGCTTCGGCGCGGCGGTGCACGCGAGCCGGCAGTCGGAGCTCTACGCCGACTACCGCGGCAACAGCCCCGCCTGGTGGGAGGCCCTCGAAGATCCCGACGGGGCGGTGGTGTGGACCACCGATCCGGTCCCGACGCGCGCGCCGACGGTGTTTGCGTTCACGGCGGCGATGAGCGAGCAGCCGGGCGAAGCGGAGCTGTGGGTCAACGGGCAGTACGCGCTGACGTTCTCGACCGGCGAGTTCCACGCCCCGCAACGCTGGCAGCGCGGGCCGTACGTGCTGGAGTTCGTCCCGCGCGAGCAGGGCCACTTCCTCTCCGGGTACTTTCGGCTGCTCGTGCCCGCCGCCCAGATCACGCCGGGGCGGCCGGTGGAGCTGCGCGTCGCCCACGTCGGCGGCTCGCCGTTCGCCTTCTTCCAGCTCAAGGGGCGCGACGACACGGTGCAGTTCGAGCACCTGACGACCGACGGGCTGGTCGCGAGTCCCGGCGCCGACGCGGCCGGAGGCGCGGCCGGCACCGGCGGGGAGGCGGATCATCCTCCTCCGGCGCCGCCCGATGCGGCGGCGGCGCCGCCGGCCTAGCGACATGCGCGGTGCGGTGGTGATGTGGCGCAACACGCGCCTGGTCGTGCTCACGGCGGTCAGCGCGTCGCTGTACGCGGCGCTCCTCATCCCCTTCAAGGTCCTACCCCTGATTCCCGGTGTCACCGAGCTGCGGCCGGCGAACGCGGTCCCGGTGGTCTGTTCGTTCCTGTTCGGCCCGGCGGGAGCGTGGGGCGCGGCGATCGGCAATCTGATCGGCGATTTCTTTGGCGGCATCGGGCCGGGCGACCTGTTCGGCTTCGGCGGCAACTTCCTCTACGGCTTGCTGCCGTACGCCGCCTGGCGCGTGATCAGCGACGGCGATCCGCTGCCGCGCTCCGTTCGCCAGTGGGTCGCGTTCGTCGCCGTCGTCGCGCTCTCGGCCGCCGCCTGCGGTTTGTTCATCGCCTGGGGGTTGAACGGCCTCGGCTTCGTGCCGTTCGCGCTGCTGGGCAACATCATCTTCATCAACAACTTCGTCATGGCCGCGGTGCTGTCGCCCCTGCTGCTGCGAGCCATCTACCCGCGCGTCAAGCAGGCGGGGCTGCGCTACGACGACCTCACCAGCGTCCCGCCGCGCCGCCGCGCCGTGCGCTCGCTCGGGCTGGCGGCCGTCGTCGCCGGCACGGTGGGCGGATTCGCCGTCGGCAACCTGCTCTCGACCGGGCACCTGGAGCTGGCCGCGCTCGCCACCAACCCGCCCGGCACGCGTGCCGCACAGGTGGGGGTCGGCGTCGCGCCGTTCGTCCTGCTGGTGCTGATCGGCGTGTCCTTGCTGTGAGCCGGACGGCGGATCGACGCCAACCCTGCCGATGACCCGCGATCCCGCCATCTCGCTCCGCGGCGTGTCCTTCACCTATCGCAGCGCGGCCGAACCGGCCTTGCGCGACGTCAGCCTCGACCTCCACCGCGGCGAGTTCGTGGTCCTCATGGGGGCCACCGGGGCGGGCAAGTCGACCCTGGCCAAATGCCTGAACTGCAGCATTCCGCAGTTCCAGCCCGGCCGGCTGGACGGCGCGATCACGGTGCTCGGGCGCTCGCTCGCCGGCGCAACCGTGTCGGACCTCGCCGGCGTCGTCGGCTTGGTCTCGCAGGACTTCGAGGCCCAGCTCTTCGCCACCAACGTGCGGCAGGAAGTGGCCTTCGGCATGGAGCAACGCGGGGTGCCGCGCGAGGCCATGCAGCGCCGTCTCGCCGAGGCGCTGACGCTGGTCGGGCTGGGGGGCTTCGAGAGCCGCGATCCAGGCGCCCTGTCGGGGGGCGAGAAGCAGCGCCTGGCGATCGCGGCGCTGCTCGCGCTGCAGCCGGAAATCCTGGTGTTCGACGAGCCGACGACCGACCTCGATCCGCTCGGCAAGGCGCAGATCTTCGAGGTGCTGGCTGCCCTGCGCGCGCGCGACGGCACGATTCTGTTGATCGAGCACGAGACGGACGCGGCGGTCCACGCCGATCGGCTGCTGCTGATGGAAGGCGGCCGCATCGTCGCCGACGGTGCGCCGGCGCGCGAGCTGCGCGACGTGGCGCGGCTCGAGCGCCTCGGGGTGCGCCCGCTCGACCTCGATCGGATCGGCGCGGCGTTGCACTGGCCGGAGCGGGTCGACGACATCGACGCGGCGGCGGCGCGCCTGGTCGTGCGCGACCCCAGCGCGTCGCCGGCCGCCGCCGACCCTCCGGCGGCTGCACCGGTGCTCGCGCTCGAGCACGTGGAGTTCAGCTATCCGATCGGCCAGCGCGCGCTGGCGGACGTCTCGCTCGCCATCCAGCCCGGAGAGTTCGTGGCGCTGATCGGACAAAACGGCTCCGGCAAGACCACCCTGGCCAAGTGCCTGAACGGGCTGCTGCGTCCGCAGCGCGGCGTCGTGCGGCTGCGCGGCGCCGACCTGGGCGACCTGCCGCTCAACCGCGTGGCCGCCGAGGTGGGCTACGTGTTTCAGAATCCGGATCATCAGATCTTCGCCGCGTCGGTAGGCGACGAGGTCGCGTTCGCGCTGCGCAACTTCGGCATCGCGCCATCCGAGGTGAGCGAGCGGACGCGCGCTGCGTTGGCGGCGGTCGGCCTCGCGGGCAGCGAAAGCCTCGACCCGTTTCTGCTCGGCAAGGGCCAGCGCCAGCGCTTGGCGGTCGCGTCCTTTCTCGCCCTCGAGCCGGCGGTGCTCATCCTCGACGAGCCCACCACCGGTCTCGACTATCCGGAGCAGCGCCGCATGATGGACCTGCTCGCCCAGCTGCATGCGCGGGGCATGACGCTGGTGGTCATCACGCACACGCCCTGGGTGGTCGCCCAGTATGCCCGCCACGGGATGCTCATGCGGGGAGGGCGCCTGGTGTTCGACGGGCCGCTGCGCGACCTCTTTGCCGACGAGGCGCTGCTGGAGAGCTGCCACTTCCGCGTTCCCGACGTCACCCGGCTGAGCCATCGCCTCGGCCTCACCGCCCTCACCGTCGACGAGCTGCTCACGGTGGTTGGCGGCGCGGCGCGCGGCGCCGGAGCGTGAGCGTCGATGTACCTCTACGTCGACTCCGACACCTGGGTGCACCGCCTCCACCCGCTCGTCCGCCTGCTCGGCATGGCGGCGGTGTTCGTCTCCGCGTTCGTCGCCGAGCGCCCGCTCGGGCAGCTGCCGATCCTGGCGCTGCTCGCGGTGCTGCTGCGGTGGACGGGCGCCCTCGGCAACATCTATCGGCTGCGCCATCTGTTCGTCCTGATCTTCGTGATGACGACGCTGATCTGGACGCTCTTCTACGGTCCCGACGGTGCCCCGCCGCTGCTGGCGTGGGGGCCGATCACCGTCTCGCGCACGGCGCCGTGGTTCGCGCTCGGAATGGGGTTGAAGCTCGATGCGTTTCTCGCCTCCGGCATCCTCTTTCTGTCGGTGACCCGGATCGAGGAGTTTGCCTACGCGCTGACGCGACTGGGGTTGCCGTACAAGGTGGGCTTCGCCATGACCATGGCGTTCCGGCTGGTGCCGGTGTTCGTCGACGCGGCGCTCAACGTCGTGCAGGCGCAGCGCTGCCGCGGGCTCGACTTCGAGCGCGGCAATCTGTGGGTGCGGGCGCTGCGCTACGTGCCGGTGATGGTGCCGGTGTTCATGGGCGCGCTGCGGCGGGCCGACCAGATGGCGATGACGCTCGATGCGCGCGGCTTTCAGACGCGGGCGCCGCGGACCGTGCTCGAACCGTACACCACCTCGCCGGTCGACGCGCTGGTGACGCTGGCGTTGCTCGGCGGCGTCACCGTCTACCTGTGGCTCTGGATGCACGCGTCGCTGGCGCTGCGTTAGGGCGACCGCGGCGACGTCCCTCCCGGCGCTTCTCCAATTCGGCGCGACACGAGCGTGGAGGAGCGCCCGCTGGCCGCTTGGCGGCGGTCCGCGATAGGGTCTGGTCATGACTGCCGACGCGACGGCGGCGATGGTGATCCGGCCCGGGCAGCTGGCGGAGGCCGCGGCGATCCTGGCGCTGTGGCGCGCGGCCGACGCGACCCCGAGCGTGACCGACCACCCAGGCGACGTGGAGCGGATTCTGCGCGGCGGTGCCTGCCTGCTGCTGGTGGCCGAGTTGGGTGGCCGGTTGATCGGAACGGTCATCGGCGGCTTCGACGGCTGGCGCGGGTTCCTCTATCGGCTCGCCGTCGATCCCGCGCATCGCCGCTGCGGCGTCGCGCGTCGCCTGGTGGCCGAGATCGAGCGCGACCTGCGGCGGCGCGGAGCCGTCCGCATCACCGCCCTGGTGGAGCGCGATCATCCGTGGGCGACCGCCTTCTGGACGGCGGTGGGGTATCGAGACGACGCCGGCATCGCCCGGTACGTGCGCGACCTCGGCGGGGCGGAGGTCGGACGCCGCTGAGGTAAGACGCGGCGAGCCCGGATCTGGTTCAAGCGGGGCGTTCGACCAACTGGTCGATGAGCGACAGCAAGTACTGCCGATAGGGCGAATCGGGCAAGCCCTGCAGCGCGGCGCGCGCCAGCTCGGCGTGTGTACCGGCCAGGCGCTGACCGCGCTCGATCACCGCCGAGCGGCGCAGGCGGTTGAGCACGGCGTCGACCTCGGCATCGCTGAGCTCGGGTCGGCCGAACTGGCGGCGTACCTCGTCGTCGTCGGCGATGGCGAGCACGAGTGGCAGCGAGGGGTTGCCGTCGCGGATATCGAGGCCGACCGGCTTGCCGAGCGTCGCCTCGGTGGCGGTGACGTCGAGCAGGTCGTCGATCATCTGGAACGTCAGGCCGACGTGGTGCCCGCAGCGCGCCAGCGCGTCGACGACGCCGTCGTCCGCCGCTGCCAGGTAGGCGGCCGTGCGCGCGCCGACCTCGAAGAGCGCCGCGGTCTTGCGCGCGATGATCTCCAGGTAGTCGTCGTAGGTGACGGCGGGGTTGCGGCGAAAGCGGCCCTGCATGATCTCGCCTTCGGTGAGCGCGATGCAGGCGTCGGCGGCCCAGTGGATGAGGCGCTCGTCGAAGCGTCCGCAGATCTGAAAGGCGCGGCTGAATAGAAAGTCGCCGGTGACCAGTGTCTCGGCGACCCCGAACTTCCGCCGCGCCGACGCGCGCCCGCGCCGCACCTGGTTGCCGTCGATGATGTCGTCGTGCAGCAGGCTGGCCGAGTGAATGAGCTCGAGCGCGACGGCGACGTCGACGATGTCGCGCACATTGGAGCCGCCGCAGGCGCGGAAGATCAGCAGGGTGACCGCTGGGCGGATGCGCTTGCCGCCCGCGCCGATCAGATAGGCGGCGATGTCGGTGAGGCGTTCCTCGCGCGAGCGCAACAGCTCAGCGAGACGGCGCTCCACCAGCGCGAGCTCGTCGCCGACCAGGGCGCCCCGCGAGTCGGGTGTCGCCCCTGCCGGCGTCGGGCGCGCGGGACTCACGCAGGTACTCCACGGTGTCGGCGATCGCCCATGAGCGTGCGCGGATCATGTCAGAACGCCCTCCGCTGTCAAGGCGACGCCGCGCGCGCGGCGCAGCGCGTTGCTTTTGCGCCGGGGGGTCGTTAGGGTCCCGACGATGGCGGAGCCACTGCCGACCGAGATCCGCCGGTTGGGCGTGCACGCGGTGCGAATCACCTGGGCGGACGGGCATCAGAGCGAGTACCGCAACGACTACCTCCGCGACCACTGTCCCTGCGCCGAGTGCCGTGAACGGCCGAAGCGCAGCCTGCCGGTGGTGAACGAGCGGCGCGACGATCTGTATGCCGTCCAGATCGGCTTGGTCGGGCGCTACGCCGTCAGCATCCAGTGGAGCGACGGGCACGACACCGGCATCTACAGCTACCAGACGTTGCGCGCCTTGTGTCCGTGTTCTGGGTGCCACGCGTCCGCGCGCGCCGGCAGCGTCGGCCCATGAGCGCGATCGCCGAGGTGCGCGAGCGCCTGACCGAGATTCGGCCCGCCGGGTTGAAGCGCGACATCGTGGCCGCCGGCTTGGTACGCGAGGTCGGCGTCGAGGACGGCGTCGTGACGGTGCACCTCCAACCGGGTCCGCTGCCGCCTCCGATCGTCGAGGCCACCATTGCCGACATCCGCCGCGCGGTGGGGGCCCTCGACGGCGTCGTGCGGGTGGAGGTGCAGCTGGCGCGCGGGCCCGCCGAGGCCGACCGGGAGTCGCTGCCCGGCGTCGGCGACATCGTCGCGGTGTCGAGCACCAAGGGCGGCGTCGGCAAGAGCACGGTCGCCGTCAACCTCGCGTGCGCGCTCGCGCGGCTCGGCCAGCGCGTGGGTGTGCTCGACGCCGACGTATACGGCCCCAGTCTGCCGACCATGCTCGGGGTGTCGGGGCGACCGCAGGTGATCGAACGAACCAAGGTCATTCCGCTCGAACGCCACGGCCTGCGCGTGATGTCGATGGGGTTCTTCCTCGACGACACCTCGCCGGTGATCTGGCGGGGCCCGCTGGTCACCGGGCTGCTGCGCCAGTTCCTGCGCGACGTGCAGTGGGGCGAGCTCGACGTGCTGGTGGTCGACATGCCGCCCGGCACCGGCGACGCGCAGCTCACCCTGGTGCAGCAGGTCCCGCTCTCGGGCGCCGTGGTCGTGACCACGCCGCAAGCCGTGTCGGTGATCGACGTCGAGCGCGGCATCGCGATGTTCAACCAGGTCAACACGCCGGTGCTGGGCATCGTCGAGAACATGAGCGCCTACGTCTGCCCGCACTGCGGCACGCGCGACGAGCTGTTCGGCAGCGGCGGGGCGGCCCAGCTCGAGCGGGCGTTCGGCGTTCCGGTGCTGGGCCGGATCCCGATCGTGCCGGCCGTCCGCGCCAGCGGTGACGCGGGCACGCCGATCGTCATCGACCAGCCGGAGCATCCGGTGAGCCGGATCTACGCGTCGATCGCCGAGCAGGTGCTCGACCGCGTGGCGGCTGAACGGACCCCGGCGCCACGCATCGTCGGGTGATTCGGGTCGACCTCCAGCCGGCGGCGGGAGCACGCGCACCAGCCGATTGGCGTTTGGCGCGGGCTGCGTTGCGGCGTTCAGGGCCCTCCGTTATAACGCGCCCGACGTACGCCGCATGTTCCGATCGCTGTTCGCGCTCCTCAACCTGGGCCTGATTCTGGGCACGGCGTTCATCGGCATGCGCCTCTACTGGCGCAATCATCCGGATTGGTCGACGGTGAAGGGGTCGCGCCTGCTGAGCGCACGCGTTCGGGCGTGGTACTTCAGCAATCTGGATCCGTTCGAGCGCTGGCTGGTGCACGCGGGGGTGCGGCCGATCGCGCTGACCTACGCGCAGGTGGCGGGCAGCGTCGCGTGCGCGCTGACGTACGCGCGCGGGCTGGTCTTCACCGCCGGCTTCCTGGTGCTCTTCACCGGCACGCTCGACATCCTCGACGGCAAGGTGGCGCGGCAGATCAACGGCGACAGTCCGCGCGGGGCGTTTCTCGACTCGGTCATGGACCGCTACGCCGAGTTCGTCGGCTACGTCGGCCTGATGGTGTTCTTCGGCGCCGGCTGGCGCGTCTGGATGGTGCTGATCGCCCTGCTCGGGGGCATGATGGTGAGCTACACGCGGGCGCGCGCCGAGGGCCTCGGGGTGCGCTGCGAGATCGGCTGGCTGCAGCGGCCCGAGCGCTTCGTGCTGCTCGGCTTCGGATCCATCTTCAGCTCGATCGAGGTCCACGCGATCGGCGGCGACCATCCCCTGTTGACCGCCACGGTGACGCTGCTGGCGGTGCTGGGCAACGTCACCGCCGTACAGCGCATGGTGTATGTCAGCCGCACGCTCGGGGGGGCCACGCATGCATGAGCTCCGCGGCAAGGGCTGGCGCGTCCTGGGCTACTTCGTCTGGATGCTCGGCGCCGGCGTGGTGCTGGACAGCACGGCGCTGCGGACGGGGGGCGCGCTGCTGCTGGTCGGCGCGGTGCTATTCGCGGCGGGCGTGTGGCAGTCGGCGCTCGGCGACGGGGGCACGCCGTGAACAGCCGGGGGCTGCGCATCGCCCTCAGCGTGGGGATCTCCGCCGTCTTTCTCGGCTTCGCCGTACGCGGTGTCGACTGGAGCGAGGCGCTCGCGGCGCTGCGCTCGGCCAACTATCTGTGGGTCGTCCTCATGCTGCCCGTCACCGTGTGGTCGCTGCTGATCCGCGCCCAGCGGTGGCGGGTGTTCCTGCACGCCGTCGGCGTGCCGCCGCTGCGCCCGCTGGTGTCGGCGACCAACATCGGTTTCATGGCCAACATGGTCCTGCCGCTGCGCATCGGCGAGGTGGTGCGCCCGGTGCTGCTGTCGCGGCGGGCGGTGCTGCCGCTCAGCGGCGTGCTCGCCAGCGTGCTGTTGGAGCGCATCTTCGACATGTTCACCATCCTCTTTCTCTTCGGCATCTCCGTCAGTCTGGTGAACGTCTCCGATCAGGTGCGCCAGTGGGGATGGATGCTGACCGGGCTGGCGGTGCTCGTGGCTGGTGTGATCGTTGTCATCCGCCTGCAGGAGCGGCTGGCGCTGCGCGTCGCCCGGGGACTGGCGGATCTCCTGCCGCAGCGCGTCGGGGGGCCGGCCTACGGGTTCGCCGAAGGGTTCGTGAAGGCGCTCGAGATGCTGGACAGCCCGGCGGCCTACCTGAAAGCGTTCGCCTGGTCGCTGTACCTCTGGATCGTGATCTCGGTGGTCTACGTCTTCGGCTTCTGGGCCTTCCACCTCGACGTCGAATGGCTGCGCGGCGGGCTGGTGCTCACCACGCTGGTGGCGATCGCCGTGTCGGTCCCGTCGGCGCCCGGCTTCATCGGGGCGTTTCAGCTCGGCTGCGTGCTCGGCCTGCGGATCTTCGGGGTGCCCGAGAGCCCGGCGCTGGCGTACTCGATCGTCATCCACCTGACACAGTTTGTCGGCTGCATCGCCGCCGGCCTATACTCGATGTGGTCGGAGAGCATCAGCTTGCGTGAGGTCGAAGCAGTCGAGCAGGGCAATGTCCCGGTGGCTTGATGGCAAGACGGTCGTCGTCGGGCTGAGCGGCGGCATCGCCTGTTACAAGGCGGCCGACGTGGTGCGCCAGCTGCGCAGCGGCGGCGCCCGGGTACGAGTGATCATGACCCGCAGCGCCTGCGAGTTCATCACGCCCCTGACCTTGCAGACCCTGGCCGGCGAGCCGGTGTCGACCGAGCTGTTCGACCTCACCCAGGAATCGGAGATCGGCCACATCCGGCTGGCCGATACGGCCGATGCCATCGTCGTCGCACCGGCCACCGCCAACCTGATCGGCAAGCTCGCCCACGGGCTGGGCGACGACCTGCTCACGACGGTGCTGCTGGCGACCCGGGCACCGGTGCTGGTGGCCCCGGCGATGAACGTCCACATGTGGGAGAACCAGCTCGTGCAGGCAAACCTGCGCGTGCTGCGCGAGCTCGGCTGGCGGATCATCGAGCCCGGGGTGGGGTTCCTCGCCTGCGGCTACGAGGGCGCCGGGCGCCTCGCCGAGGCGGAGGTGATCGTCGCCGAAGTGCAGCGCGCGGTCGGGCCCGCCGATCTGCGCGGCGAGCGCGTGCTGGTGGCGGCGGGCCCGAATCGGGAGCCCATCGATCCGGTGCGCTTCATCTCCAACCGCTCGAGCGGCCGCATGGGGTATGCGGTGGCCGCCGCGGCTTGGCGGCGCGGCGCCGACGTGGTGCTGGTCAGCGGTCCGACGGCGATCGAGCCGCCGCACGGCGCGCGCTGCGTGCGCGTCACCACCGCGGCGGAGATGCGCGAGGCGGTGCTGCGGGAGTTCGACGAGGCAACCATGCTGTTCATGGCCGCGGCGGTGGCGGATTATCGCCCGGCGCGGCCGGCGGCGCAGAAGCTGAAGAAGCAACCGGGGCCGATGCGGCTCGATCTCGAGCGCACGGTGGACATCCTCGGCGAGCTGCGCGGGCGCGCCGGCGATCGCCTGATGGTCGGGTTCGCCGCGGAGACGACCGATGTGGTGGGCAACGCCGAGCGCAAGCGCCACGGCAAGCAGCTCGACCTGATCGTGGCCAACGACGTGGCGGGATCGGACACCGGCTTCGAGGTCGAGACCAACGCGGTGGTGTTGATCGATGCCGGCGGCCGCCACGACGTGCCGCTGGCGAGCAAGGCGGAGATCGCCGATCGCATCCTCGACCGCGCGGTGGCGCTGCGGCGCCAGCGGCGCACCGCCAGGGAACGCGTGCGCCCTCTCGCCGCGCATCCGCGCGGCGCCCGGCGCCGGCGCTGAGCCGCCCATGGGCACCGTCGCGCCGCCCGCGCCGGTGCAGCCGGTGGTCGGTGTCCTGGCCGCGTCGCCCGCCTTGCTGGCCGAGGCGCAGAGCGCGCTCGCGGCGGCGGTGGCGCCGGTGGCCCTCGCCAGCACGGCGGCGCGGTGGACGCAGAGCGAGTACTACCAGCCCGAGATGGGCGCGGAGATCTGGCGCCAGTATCTCGCCCTCGACGGGATGATGGCGCCGGACGAGCTCGCGGCGCTCAAGCGCCTCACCAACCGGCTCGAGGATCGCTGGCGTGGGCCGCAGGGCCGGGCGGTGAACGTCGACCCGGGATACCTGGACCTGCTGCGCGTCGTCCTCGCGTCGACGAAGGACGCGGCGCACCGGGTGGCGATCGGTCCGGGCATCTACGCCGAGGCGACGCTGCATTTCGTCTACGGCCGCTTTGCGGCGTGGCCGTACACGTATCCCGACTACGCCGGCGCCGACGCGCTCGACTTCTTCACCCGTGTGCGCGAGCGCTTCCGCGCCGAGCGTGTGTTGAAGGCGCCCATCCAGGGTGGTAGGCGGAGACAACCATCCGATGCCCGGTGAGCCGACCGACAGCGCCGCGCGAGAGGTCCTGCGCAACCTGCGTGCCCAGCTCGAGTGGCAGCGCGACTGCGGGGCGGTGTGGTTGCCGCGCCCGCCATCGTCCGCGGCAGCGAGGTCGGAGCGCGCGCGGCGGACGGATGGAGAACCCGTGCGAGGTGGGGCCACCGGTGGCGGCGCGCCAGCGGGCGGCGGCGGCGCGGTCGTCCGGGCGCCGGCGCGCAGCGCCAGTACCGCCGACCTGTTCGCCGAGCGCGGGGTCCGCGAGGCGGCGACGCTCGACGCGCTGCGGGCGCACATCGGCGACTGTCAGCGCTGCAAGCTGGCCGGCGGGCGCACCACGCTGGTCTTCGGGGTCGGGAAGCCAGACGCCGATCTCATGTTCGTCGGCGAGGGGCCGGGGCACGACGAAGACCTGCAGGGCGAGCCGTTCGTCGGCCGCGCCGGGCAACTGCTGACCGAGATCATCAGCAAGGGGATGAAGCTCCGCCGCCAAGACGTGTACATCGCCAACGTGGTGAAGTGCCGGCCGCCCGGCAACCGCAATCCGGAACCGGACGAGATCACGAGCTGCATGCCGTTCCTGTCCCGCCAGATCGAGATCGTCCAGCCGCGCGTGATCGTGGCGCTGGGCACCTTTGCGGCGCAGACGCTCCTCGAGATCAAGACGCCCATCACGCGCATGCGGGGCACGTGGCAGGAGTATCGGGGCGTCAAGGTGATGCCGACGTTTCACCCCGCGTACCTGTTGCGCAACCCGGCGGACAAGCGACTGGTCTGGGCGGACATCAAGCTCGTCATGGCCGAGCTGGGACTGCCCGTGTGATGCGTCGCGTCCTCGCGCTCTCGCTGCTGGCCGCGCCGCTGTTGCTCGGCGCGACGCCGACGCCGACCACGACGCCCGTGGCCGCGGGGACGGGCGCGCCCGGTCCGGTGGTGCTGCTGGTGGTCGACGGAATGATCAACCCGGCGAGCGCCGACTACATTCGGGGTGGCATCGCCGCGGCGGCCGAGCAGGGCGCGGCCGCGGTGGTCGTGCAGCTCGATACGCCCGGCGGGCTGCTCGAGTCGACCAAGGTGATCGTCAAGGACATGCTCGGCGCCCCCGTGCCCGTGTTGGTCTACGTCGCGCCGAGCGGCGCCGGCGCCACCTCGGCCGGCGTCTTCGTCACCATGGCGGCGAACATCGCCGCGATGGCCCCGGGAACCAACATCGGCGCGGCGCATCCGGTGAGCGGTCAGGGCGAGAACATCAGCGGCGACATGCGCGAGAAGGTCGAGAACTTCGCCGCCTCGCTCGGCCGGACCATCGCGCAGCAGCGCGGCCGCAACGTCGAGTGGGCCGAGAAGGCGGTGCGCGACAGCGTCTCGGTCACCGAGCGCGAGGCGGTGTCGCTCAAGGTGGTCGATCTGATCGCGGACAACGTCGACGACCTGCTGGCCAAGGTGCACGGCCGCACCGTCGAGGTGCAGGGCCGCACGCTGATCCTCAACACCGCCCGGGCGCCGGTGCAGCGCTACGAGATGCGGCTGCGCCAGCGCCTGCTCGATCTCATCGCCAACCCGAACATCGCCTACCTGCTGATGATGGCGGGCCTGCTCGGCCTCTACGTCGAGTTCACCAGTCCGGGCGTCGTCTTTCCCGGCGTGGCCGGGGCGATCTGCCTGCTGCTGGCGGCGGCGGCGCTCCAGGTGTTGCCGATCAACTACACCGGCCTGGCGTTGATCGCGCTGGGCGCGGCGATGTTGGTGGCGGAGGCCTTCCTGCCCAGCTTCGGCATCATCGGCGTCGGCGGCATCGTCGGCTTCGTGCTCGGGTCGCTGCTGTTGTTCGAGACGCCGGAGTCGACGATGCGCGTCGACCGCGGCTTGATCGCCGCCGCGGCGCTGACCATTGCGGCGTACACCGGGGTGGTTGGCTGGCTGGTGCTGCGCACCCAGCGCCAGCGTTCCAGCGTGGGCGCCGAGGGGATGATCGGCAAGCGCGGCGAGGTGCGGCGCGTCCTCGTGCCCGGGCGCGAGGTCAAGGTCTTCGTGCACGGCGAGTACTGGGATGCGGACGCCGAGGAGGCGCTCGACGTCGGCGACCCGGTGGAGGTCGCCGCCGTGCACGGCCTGCGGCTGCACGTGCGCCGGCACGTCGACGGGTGAGGAGGATCCAACATGCTCGGTCCGCTAGCGACGGTGCTCGGGTTCGGGTTGGTGCTCCTGTTGAGCGGCCTGAAGGTGCTGAAGGAGTTCGAGCGCGGCGTAATCTTCCGCCTCGGCCGATTGGTCGGGGCGCGCGGCCCCGGGATCATCTACGTGATCCCGTTTGCCGAGCGCATGGTGCGCGTCGATCTGCGTACGGTCACCATGGATGTGCCGCCGCAGGACGTGATCACCAAGGACAACGTGTCGGTGAAGGTCAACGCGGTGTTGTACTTTCGCGTCGTCGATCCGCGCCGCGCCATCGTCGAGGTCGTCGATTTCCTGTTCGCCACCTCGCAGCTCGCCCAGACCACGCTGCGCAGCGTCTGCGGCCAGCGCGAGCTCGACGAGCTGCTCGCCGCGCGCGAGCAGATCAACCAGCACATCCAGGAAATTCTCGACACCCAGACGGACGCCTGGGGCATCAAAGTCGTCACGGTCGAGATCAAGCACATCGACCTGCCGCAGGAGATGCAGCGGGCCATGGCGGCGCAGGCCGAAGCCGAGCGCGAGCGGCGCGCCAAGGTGATCAACGCCGAGGGCGAGTTTCAGGCCGCGCAGCGCCTGGCCGAGGCGGCGGCGATCATCAGCCAGCACCCGACCGCGCTGCAGCTGCGCTTCCTGCAGACGCTCTCCGAGGTCGCCACCGAGCACCACTCGACGACCATCTTCCCGTTGCCCGTCGAGCTGCTCGCGCCCTTCCTGGCCAAGCTGGCGCCGGAGAAGAGCTGACCGCCGCCGATGCGGAGTGTCTCGACACACTCGGTTCCGCGGCCCCCGGCGGCGGCCTTGCGGCCTCGGCGGATCCGTCCGGAGGACCGGCAGCGCGCCCGCTGACGCCGCCGCCCCATGCACCAGGAGCCGGCCATCGGCCCGGCGGAGCCTGCGACCACGCTCCTCGCGGCCTACGACTACGATCTCCCGCCGGAGTTGATCGCGCAGACCCCTGCGGCGGAGCGCGACAGCGCCCGCTTGCTCGGGCTCGACCGGGCCACCGGGGCCATCCGGCATGCCATCGCGCGTGATCTGCCCCGGCTGCTGCGGCCGGGCGATCTGTTGGTCGTGAACGACACGCGGGTGCGGCCCGCGCGTCTCCGCTGCCGGGCCGCGGGCGGCGGCGCCGTCGAGTTGCTCCTGATCGCCGAGCGCCGTGCGCGCGTGTGGACCTGCCTGGGTCGTCCGGCCAAACGGCTGCGCCCCGGCGCGGCGCTCAGCCTGCCCGGCGGCGGCGCGGCGACGGTGCGCGAGCGGATCGATCCCGTCGGCTACGAGGTGGAGTTCAGCGGCGAGAGCGATGTCCACGCCCTCTTGGCGCGCTACGGGGAGCTGGCGCTGCCCCCGTACATCAAGCGGCCGCACGGCCTGGAGCCGGGCGATCGCGAGCGCTACCAGACGATCTTCGCGGCGCGCGAGGGAGCGGTGGCCGCGCCGACCGCCGGGCTCCACTTCACCGCCGACCTGCTCGCGTCGCTGGAGCGAATCGGCGTGCGGCATGTGTCGCTCACCCTGGCCGTCGGCCCGGCGACCTTTCTTCCGGTGCGGGTCGAGGACGTGCGGGAGCACCACCTGGACGCAGAATGGGCCGAGGTCCCGGCGCAGACGCTCGAGGCCCTCGAGCGGACGAAGGTTCAGGGCGGTCGGGTGATCGCGGTCGGCACGACCACGGTGCGCGCGCTCGAGTCGTTTGCGGCGCGGCGGGCGGCCGGCGCGCCGGCGACTGACGCGCTCGCCCGTGGCGGCGCTCCCGAGGGCTTTTGGGCCGACACGTTCATTCTGCCCGGCTTTCGGTTCCGCATCGTCGACGGACTACTCACCAACTTCCACCTGCCGCGCTCGACCCTGCTCATGCTGGTGAGCGCGTTCGCCGGGCGAGCGCAGGTGCTCGACGCCTATGCGGTTGCCGTGCGCGAGCGCTATCGCTTCTACAGCTACGGCGACGCCATGCTGATCTGCTGATGGCGCCCGCGGTCGAAGAGCCGGCGCGCGCCCCGGCGGCGCCGCGCCCGACGCCGTTCGCGGTGGTGCAACGCGACCCGGGATCGGCGGCGCGCTGCGGCCGCTTGCAGACCGCGCACGGGGTGATCGACACGCCGGCGTTCATGCCGGTCGCCACCCAGGGGACCGTGAAAGGCGTCCTCCCGGCGCAGCTCGCCGAGATGGGAGCGCAGATGGTGCTCGCCAACGCCTACCACCTGTCGCTGCGGCCGGGGATCGACGTGGTCGAAGCCGTCGGTGGCTTGCACCGCTTCATGGGCTGGAACGGCGCCCTGCTGACCGACAGCGGCGGCTATCAGATCATGAGCCTGGCGCCGCTGCGGACCATCCGGGACGAGGGGGTGACGTTCCGATCACACCTCGACGGATCGCGCATCTTCCTCACCCCCGAGGTCGTGGTGGAAGGCCAGGTGCGGCTCGGGGTGGACGTCCTCATGCCGTTGGACGAGTGCGTCCCCCACAGCAGCGATGCCGCGGCGGTCGCGGTTGCCCTGCGGCGGACGTCGGCATGGGCCGAGCGCTCGGCGCGGGTGGCGGTCGGGGCTGACCGTCACCTGTTCGGCATCGTGCAGGGGGGGCTCGACTCCACGCTGCGCCGCGCGCATGCGGAGCAGCTTGCCGCAATCGAGTTTCCGGGGTATGCGGTGGGGGGTTTGAGTGTCGGAGAGGAACGTGAAGTGACGTGGGAGGTGGCGGCGACGACCGCCGCGGCGCTGCCGCCGGAGCGGTCGCGCTACCTCATGGGTGTGGGGCTCCCTCAGGACCTGCTTCGATTCATCGCCATGGGCTACGACCTCTTCGACTGCGTGCTGCCAACCCGCAACGGGCGCAACGGCACCTGCTTCACCTGGCAGGGACGGGTCAACATCCGCTTGGCTCGGCACGCCCGGGATGCGGAGCCGCTCGATGCGGACTGCCCCTGTCCCGTGTGCCGACAGTTCTCGCGGGCGTACCTCCGCCACCTCGCCAGCAGCGGCGAAATGCTGGGCGCCCAGTTGGCGACTTTGCACAACCTCCACTTCTACCAGGATCTCATGCGCCAGGCGCGGGCGCAGATCGCGGCCGGCCGGTACGCTGCCTGGGCGGCGGAGCGAGCCGACGCCATGGACGCGCGAGCGCGAGTATGATCGGAACGGCATGGGCACAGGCCAGCGGCGGGGCCGGTGGGCCCCCGACCTTGGTGAGCTTCCTCCCTCTGGTCTTGGTGTTCGGGGTGTTCTACCTGTTTTTGATCCGTCCCCAACAACAGAAGGCCAAAGAGCACCGGACCATGCTGGCCAACTTGAAGAAGAACGACGAGATCATCACCAACGGGGGCCTGTACGGCCGCGTCCTCGCCCTGGCCGATGACGTCATCACCGTCGAGATCGCCCCGAACGTGAAGGTCCGCGTCAGCCGGCCGCAGATCCACAGCGTGGTGATGCCCGACAAGCCCGGCAACGACAAAGAGAAGGACAAGACCAAGTGAAGAACACCAGCCTCTTCTATCGGACACTGCTCGTGGTGGGGCTCACCATCGTCGCAGTGCTCTGTGTGCTGCCGACGGTCATCCAGCCGCTGCCGAGCTGGCTCGGTTTTCTCAAGAGCGCCCGGGTGTCGCTCGGCCTCGATCTGCAGGGCGGAACCCACCTGGTGCTCTCGGTCGACATCGACCAGGCGGTGGTGAACTCGCTCGAGGTCAGCGCCGATGAGATGCGGCGCGAGCTGCGCAAGGCGGGGATCAAGGCGCCGAAGATCGACCGCGTCGACCAGACCACCCTGGCGGTCACGATTCCGAGCGATCAGCGCGACAAGCTGGTCGAGACGGTCGGGCAGTCGTTTCCCAACCTGAAGCTCGACGCGGCGGAGACCGTGGAGGGCAACCTGGTACAGCGGCTGACCCTCCTGCCCGAGGAAGTTCGGCGCATCAAGCAATCGGCGCTCGATCAGTCGCTCGAGACGATTCGCAACCGCATCGATCAGTTCGGCGTGACCGAGCCGCTCATCCAGCGCCAGGGCGATCGCGACATCGTCATCCAGCTCCCGGGCATCCAGGATCCGGAGCGCGCCAAGGAGCTGATCGGCCGAACCGCCGTGCTGTCCTTCAAGCTCGTGCGCGACGGCAGTGCCGAGGCGTACGCCAAGGGCACGCAACCGCTCCCGGCCGGGACGCAGGTGCTGTACGAGCTCAGCAAGGGGCCCACCGGCGAGCGCCGCAAGGGGCAGCCGCTGCTGGTGGAGTCGAACACCTTGATGACCGGGGACGTGGTGTCCGACGCCCGCGTACGCCCGGGCGACCTGCCCAACAGCCGCACCGTGTCGCTCGACCTCAACGCGCGCGGCGCGCATCTCTTCGAGGAGATCACGGCGGCGAACGTGAACCGCCGGTTGGCGATCATCCTCGACGATACGGTCTACTCGGCGCCGGTCATCAAAGAGCGCATTCCGGGCGGGCGGGCGGTGATCAGCGGCAGCTTCACCAGCGACGAGGCGCGCGACCTGTCGATCGTGCTGCGGACCGGTGCGCTGCCGGCGCCGGTGTCGATCGCGGAAGAGCGCACGGTGGGCCCGAGCCTCGGGGAAGACTCGATCCGCCAGGGCATCCATTCGTTCGTCGTCGGCGGAGTCCTGGTCATCGTGTTCATGCTCTTCTACTACCGGTTCGCCGGCTTGCTCGCCGATCTGGCGCTGATCTGGAACGTGCTCTTCCTGGTGGCGACGCTGGCGCTGTTCCAGGCCACCTTGACGCTGCCGGGCATCGCGGGGATCGTGCTGACCCTGGGCATGGCGGTCGACGCGAACGTGCTGATCAACGAACGCATCCGCGAGGAGCTGCGGCTCGGCAAGTCGGCCCGCGCCGCCATCGACGCGGGATACGAGCGCGCCCTGCCATCGATTCTCGACTCCAACACCACGACGTTCCTCTCCGGGCTCATCCTGTTCCAGTTCGGCACCGGTCCGGTGAAGGGGTTTGCCGTCACGCTCTGCATCG
>Ga0335084_10001168_pt1 | contig 23991 bp, 20 predicted proteins | sample Lox_Sample_44_FD_206721 | JGI IMG/M metagenome (GOLD analysis project Ga0335084, IMG submission 206721) | Soil microbial communities from Loxahatchee National Wildlife Refuge, Florida, United States - Lox_Sample_4.4 | ecosystem: Environmental > Terrestrial > Soil > Wetlands | place: USA...
ATAGGGCATGGCGATACCGATCTCGTAACGGCCGTCGGCGATGCGCGTGTTCAGGCTCGCCTCGACATCGAAGTGCAGCTGCAGCCGCTCGCGGATATTGGAGAGCGCCATGCGATTGCCCTGGCGATGCTGATAATCCGGGTGATAGGGATTGGTCAGCTGCAGCCAGAGACGATCGCCGCGCCGCTCGATGCGGATCTCGATCAGTCCGGAAGCGATTCCCGGCTCGATGCCGTGGTAGACCGCGTTCTCCACCAGCGGCTGCAGAACCATGGGCGGCACCAGGGCGTCCTCGGCCGAGGGGTCGAGGCGCCAATCGACCTGCAGCCTGTCTCCCAGGCGCAGCTGCTCCAGGTTCAGATATTGTCGGCACAGGGAAAGCTCGTCACGGAGTGCGATCAGCTGGCGGTTGTCGGCCATGACGGTGCGAAACAGCTCCGCCAGATCCTCCAGCGCGCTCTCCGCTCGCTTTGGGTCCTTGCGAATCAGCGAGAGCACGGCGTTCAGGCTGTTGAAAAGGAAATGCGGTCGGATTCGGGCCTGAAGGGCCTGCAGGCGCGCCTCGGAGATAGCGGGCGAAAAGGCCCGGTTGCGCAGATGGAAGTACCACAGCACCACGCCGGCGGCGAAGGCCGCGCTGCCGAGGCTCCACGCAAGATCACGCAACTCGCCGGTGCTGCCGACCAGAGACTGAAACGGGAACAGCGCGGCGGTCGCCGCCAGCACGACCGCCATTACCGCCAGCAGACCCTGGGCGTAGGCGAGCCGCTCGAACAGAGGCGACAGCGCGTAGAGCGCGGCCAGCACCACCAGCAGCACCGGTTCGAGCGACCCGGCGATCTCGGTGACTTTCGCGGCGAATTCTGCGATCTCGCGTGCGCGCGCCAGAGCAAAGAGCAGGGCGAGCGCGTTGACCGCGAGGAGAATGCGCGAAATCACGCCCAGGTTGCGGAAATCCGGCAGGGCGTCGGGCAGATGATTTTGCCGTATACTTTGCACTTTTCTTGCGGACGTAGAGTTCCGGCGCGCAGCGCCGATTGCGCGCCCGCGACTTCGGGCATTCTACAGTCAACCATGGGAACGAAGCCCAAGCGGGGCAAGAAGCTATGGTCGGGGCGGTTCGCCGAGCCGGTGTCCGATCTCGTCAAACGCTACACCGCCTCGGTGGATTTCGACCGGCGTCTCGCGCCCCACGACATCCGCGCGTCGATTGCGCATGCGCGCATGCTGCGCGCCTGTGGAATCATCACCCGGGGTGATCTCAAGGCGATCGAGCGCGGCCTGTCCAGAATCTCCGGAGAAATCGAGGCCGGGCGGTTTCGCTGGTCGCTCGATGCCGAGGACGTGCATCTCAACATCGAGAGGCGGCTCATCGGCCTCGTCGGCAATCCGGGCAAGCGCCTGCACACGGCGCGCTCGCGCAACGACCAGGTTGCGACCGACCTGCGACTGTGGCTGCGCGATGCGATCGACGAGATCGCGGACCTCATGCGCCGCGTCCAGAAATCGCTCGTCGATCAGGCGGAAAGGCATGCCGCCACCGTGATGCCCGGGTTCACGCATCTGCAGATCGCCCAGCCGGTAACCTTCGGGCACCATCTGCTCGCATATTTCGAGATGCTGGAGCGCGACCGCGAGCGCCTGGCGGACTGCCGCAGGCGTGTGAATCGCCTGCCCCTCGGCGCCGCCGCGCTCGCGGGAACCTCGTTCCCTATCGACCGCACACGGGTGGCCCGCGAACTGGAGTTCGAGGGGATCTGCGAAAACTCCCTCGATGCGGTGTCCGACCGCGATTTCGCGATCGAATTCTGCGCCTGCGCGGCACTCGCAATGGTCCATCTTTCGCGCCTGTCCGAGGAATTGATCCTCTGGACCAGCCCGCGCTTCGGCTTCGTGAGGCTGCCGGACCGCTTCTGCACCGGCTCGTCGATCATGCCGCAAAAGAAGAATCCGGACGCCGCAGAACTCGCGCGCGGCAAGACCGGGAGAGTCACGGGCGATCTCGTCGCGCTGCTCACGCTGATGAAAGGCCAGGCACTCGCCTACAACAAGGACAATCAGGAGGACAAGGAACCGCTCTTCGACGCGGTGGATACCCTGCGCGATACGCTCGCCGTTTTCGACGAGATGATCGCGGGCTTGGACGCCGACACGTCGGCCATGCGCGCCGCGGCGCAACAGGGATTCGCCACCGCTACGGATCTGGCCGATTACCTGGTGAAAAAAGGTCTCGCGTTTCGCGACGCCCACGAGGCGGCGGCGCGGGCAGTGCGCTTCGCCGAGGAATCGGGACGGGCGCTCGAGCAACTGCCTCTGGTCGAGTTGCGCCGCTTCTCCGCGAAAGTCGGCGGCGACGTGTACCGCGTGCTCACGCTCGAGGGCTCGGTCGCAAGCCGCTCGCATATCGGCGGCACCGCGCCTTCGCGAGTGCGCGCCGCGATCAAGCGCGCTCGCGTGAAGCTCAAGCGACGCCCCTGATTTCTCCTGCGTTACTTGCCGCGCTGCAGGCTTCCATTTCAGCGGTCGCCGGCCCGTTTCGTATCGAGCAGGCGGCTCCCGCGGGGGGAGGTTGCATCCATCGCTGCCTGACGCTCGAGGGGAGCGGTCGCAGGTATTTCGCCAAGGTCAACGATCGCGCACAGCTCGAGAACTTCGCCGCCGAGGCCGACGGCCTCGCGGCGCTCGCCGCCGCCGGTGCCAGAGTTCCTTCTGCGCTGTGCCGCGGCGAGTCGGGCGACGAAGCCTTTCTTGTGCTCGAGCACCTGGAGATGCACGGCAACGGCGACTACGCAGCGCTCGGGCGCACGCTGGCCCGGGTGCACTCCGCGCGCGGGGAATTCTTCGGGTGGCGGCGCGACAACTACATCGGGACGACGCCGCAACTCAATCGACGTTCGTCTTCATGGGGCGATTTCTGGCGCGATGCGCGGCTTCGGCCTCAGCTCGACTTGGGAAGAAAGAACGGACTGGCAGCGAGCCTGCTCGAAAAAGGGGCGCGTCTCGTCGAGGCCGTTCCACGACTGCTCTCGGGTCACGCTCCTGCGGCATCGCTATTGCACGGCGATCTCTGGAGCGGGAACGCCGGCTTCCTCGCCGGCGGGGCGCCGGTGCTCTTCGACCCGGCCGTCTATTGGGGAGACCGCGAAACCGATCTGGCGATGACCGAGCTGTTCGGGGGATTTCCGCCCGCCTTCTATTCCGCTTACGCGGAAACCGCTCCCCTGGACGCGGGCTACGCGGCGAGGAAACCGCTATACAAGCTCTACCACGTGCTCAACCACGCGAACCTCTTCGGGGGCGCTTACGCCACCCAGGCAGAGCGCATGATCGACGCGCTTCTCTTTCAGCCCTGAAGCAGCTTTTGCAGTTCCCCGGACTGGTACATCTCGCGCATGATGTCGGAGCCGCCGACGAACTCTCCCTTGACGTAAAGCTGGGGAATGGTCGGCCAGTTGGCGTATTCCTTGATGCCCTGGCGGATTTCCGGCTCTTCGAGCACGTTCACGGTGAAAAGGTCCGACACGCCGCAGGCCTTCAGGATCTGAACCGCATTGGCCGAGAAGCCGCACTGCGGAAACTGCGGGGTGCCCTTCATGTAGAGCACGATCGAATTGCCGGTGACCTGCTGCTTGATCAGTTCTTGTACATCCATCTTCGCCCCTAATACTTGATAAGATTAGTCGGGAATTCTACCTCCGGCGCCGGGCGTGGTCAACCGCTCCACACCGCGGCGGACACCCTGGGCAGTCCTGCGATATCGCGAAAATCGGCGACCCTGGCGTAACCGAGCCCGTGCAGCAACGCGACGCAGCTCTCCGCCTGATCGTATCCGTGCTCCAGGAGAAGCGAGCCGCCGGGCCGGAGGTGCCGCCGCGCCTCTGCGGCGATCCGGCTTATGCAGGCGAGCCCATCGTCCCCTCCGACCAGCGCAAGGCGCGGCTCGCAGCGCAGGTCGCCTCGTTGCAGGTGCGGATCTCCGGCGGCGACATAGGGAGGGTTGCTCACGATGAGATCGAACGGGATCGCGCCGATCGCTTCGAACCAGTCGCTGCACACGAAGGCGACCTCGACCGCATGTTCGCGCGCGTTACCCCGCGCGACATCGAGCGCCTTTTTCGACACGTCGGTGGCAGTGATCCTCAGTTCGGATCTCAGTGAAGCAAGGGCGACGCTGATCGCTCCGCTGCCCGTTCCGAGCTCGAGGACTCTCGCCGGCGACCCGGCGGGCAGCCGCTCCAGCGCGAGCTCGACGAGCTGCTCGGTTTCGGCGCGTGGAATGAGGACATCGGGCGTCACGCGCAGCTTCAGACCGTAGAACTCCCGCCAACCGGTGATGTATGCCACCGGCTCGCCTGAGCGCCGGCGCGCGAACCAGGCTTGCGCTGTGCGCGCGTTCGAGGAATCGACCGCGTCTTCCGCGTGAGCGATGAGGTAGATGCGCTCGCACCCCAGAGCGCTTCCCAGCAGGAAGTCGGCTTCGTGACGCGGCAGGCGCGATTCACGCAGCAGATCCCCGATCGTCGAGCCGGCCTCGATCGCGATCATGTCGCTCAACGCTCCTCGGCGAACGCCGCGAGCTGCTCGGCTTGCAGCTCGGCGAGCAAGGCCTGTGTCAGCTGGGACAGGTCGCCGTCCATGATGTCGTTGATCTTGTAGAGTGTGAGGCCGATGCGGTGATCGGTAACCCTCCCCTGCGGAAAATTATAGGTGCGGATGCGCTCGGAGCGGTCACCCGATCCGATGAGGGACTTGCGCGTGGCGGCTTCCTTCGCCTGCTTTTCGCGCGTCTGCTTGTCCTTGATGCGTGCTGCCAGGACCGCGAGCGCCTTCTCCTTGTTCTTGTGTTGCGAGCGCGCGTCCTGGCATTCCACGACGATACCCGTGGGGAGGTGCGTGATCCGGACCGCCGAGTCGGTCTTGTTGACGTGCTGCCCCCCCGCCCCGGAAGCGCGGAAGGTGTCGATGCGCATGTCGGCCGGATTCAGCACGACGTCGCCGATCGCGTCGGCCTCGGGCAGGACAGCAACCGTACAGGCCGAGGTGTGAATGCGCCCTTGGGTCTCGGTTTCCGGCACGCGCTGGACGCGGTGGCCTCCGGACTCGAACTTGAGCTTGGAGTAGGCGCCGTGCCCGATGATGCGTGCGATGACTTCCTTGTATCCGCCGACGTCGCCCGGAGATTCGGATATCGTTTCGACCTGCCAGCCCTGGCGCTCCGCATAGCGGGAATACATCCGGTACAGGTCGCCCGCGAAAAGCGCGGATTCGTCTCCGCCCGTGCCGGCGCGAATTTCGAGAAAGATGTTGCGCTCGTCGTTCGGGTCCTTGGGCAGGAGCATCTTCTGCAGCTCCGACTCGAGGACGGCGAGCCGCTCGCGACCGGCCTTGATCTCGCTCTCGGCGTATCCCCTTACTTCGGGGTCGGCGAGGAGCTCTTGCGCCTCCGCGACGTGCTGCTCGGTGTCGCGGTACTTGCTGAACAGCGCGACGACCGGTTCGAGCTCGGCGTGCTCGCGCGACAGCCTTCGAAATTGCTCCAGATCGCGCGTTGCGTTTTCCGAGGAGAGGAGCGCGTTGATGTCGCTCAGCCGCTGGCGCTTCTGATCGAGCTTGGACGCAATGCTGGTCTTCATCGACTCATGAGCAGGACGCGCGCGTCAGTCGCGCGCGCGAAGGCGGTACAAGCGTGCGACAAGCGCCTTGAGCGACTGCTCTCCCTCGCCGCCTTGGTTGAGCGCTTCGGTAGGAGCATGCATCAGCTTGTTGGTGAGCCCATGGGAGAGCGCTTCGAGCACCGTCTTCGGATCGTCCCCTCTCGCGAGCATCTTCACTGCACGCTCGACCTCGCGCGCACGCGCTTCCTCGGCCGAGTCGCGCAGTTGGCGGATCAGGGGCACCATCTCGCGCGTTTTCATCCAGTGCAAGAACGACCCGACCTGCGACTCGATGATCGCTTCGGCCTGCGCCACGGCCGACTGTCGAGCGTCGACGCCCTCGCGCACCGTGGCTGCAAGGTCGTCGATGGTGTACAGAAACACGTCGTCCATTCCCGCGACCTCGGGCTCGATGTCCCGGGGCACGGCGAGATCCACCATGAATACGGGACGGTGCCGGCGGGCCCGGACAGTGCGCTCCATCGTGCCCTTGCCGATGATCGGCAGGGAGCTGGCGGTGCAGGACAACACGATGTCGTAGTCGGGCAGGCGCTCGGGCAGGTCGCGCAGCTCGATCGCTTCCGCACCGAACCGGCGCGCGAGCGCCTCGGCCCGGTCCAGCGTCCTATTCGCGACCGCCATGGCGCGCGGCCGCTGCGCAGCGAAGTGCGTGGCGGCAAGCTCGATCATTTCTCCTGCGCCGATCAGCAGCACTTTCTGGTCGGTCAGGCTGGGAAATATCCGTCCCGCGAGCTTGACTGCAGCAGCCGCCATCGAGACCACGTTGGCTCCGATGCCGGTATTGCTGCGCACCTCTTTCGCCACCGCAAACGAGCGCTGGAAGAGCTTGTTGAGGAGCATGCCGAGCGTGCCGGCCGACTCCGCAACGCGAACCGCCTCCTTCATCTGTCCGAGGATCTGCGGCTCGCCGATAACCATGGAATCGAGGCCGGAGGCGACGCGGAAGGCATGCCGTACCGCTTCAGCCTGAGGGAGGGTGTAGAGGTAGGGCTGGAGTTCCTGGGGCTGCACGCGATGGTAGCCGGCGAGCCACTCGAACGCGGCTTTCGGTTCCCCGAGCGCACAATAGATCTCGGTGCGATTGCAGGTCGACAGAATTGCCGCCTCCCTTACCGGCTCGTGCCGCGTCAGCTCAGCCAAGGCGGAACGAAGGCGCTCCGCATGGAAGGCCACGCGCTCGCGAATCGCGAGCGGCGCGGTCTGGTGGTTCAGTCCCAGCGTGAAGAGCTGCATGGCGAAAGGGCTTGCGTAAGCTGCTATTATAGACCAGCAATTCTGCAGGGCCCGTCAGCGCCGGGACAAGGCGTATCCCCCGCAAATCCTCGATCCCAGGGAGGAGTATCCGGGTCCTCGGCCGAAACGAGTCTAGATTGGCGAGCTGAGATGACCGAGCTTCCTCCACAACTGCGGCTGGTGCGGGATTTCTTTTTCAAGCAGGCATCGGCGTTGCCGCCTGAGCGCAGCTATTTGCACCGTCCGGGCCTGATCGAGAATCAGACGATCTTCCGGCTCGAGGATCTTCGCAAACACCTGAACAATCCCTTCCTGCGTCTCGAGTTCCTGCAGATCGTCGACCGCGGCAAGCTCGTCGACACGCAGGTCGCGCGCTGCGTCAAGATCGTTCAGCGCCGCCCGATCGAGTTCGTCAACCGCCGCGTGCTGCAGGAGCAACTGGAAAAGGGCGCTGCGTGCCTGCTCGAGGGGGTCGATATCCTGGAGCCGCAGGTCGGCCTTCTTGCGTCGGTTCTCGACCGCGCGCACTCCTGTACGTTCAGCAACGCGGTCGTGTTCTTCTCACAGCGCGGCAACGAGGCGTACCGCGGCCATCTCGATACGGATGATGTTCTCGCCATTCATCTTGCCGGCGCCAAGAAGTGGCGCATTCACGCGCGCCAGGCACCGAGGCGCTCTCATTTGGTCGAACTGGAGGAATCGGCGATGGGCCCGCTCGAGACCGAGATCGTCATGCGGCCGGGAGACGTACTGTACCTTCGCAGCGGCACGCCGCACCGGGTCGAGACAGTCGGCGACTATTCGATGCATCTTTCCTTCGATTTGTGCGATCGCGCTGCCGGGGTCGAAAGCGTGGTCGATCTGCTGGTAAAGCACTACGATCGCGATGCCTTGCGGCCTTACGGTACCGTGCAGGAGGTCCTCGAGAAGGTCACCAGCCTGGGACGTACCGAAGCCTTCAAGCAGGAATTCGAAGCCCTCCTGCAGCAGCGCAAGTCGGGGTACGAGGAATTTCGGTCGGTCGCGTCGAGCCGAATCACCTACTTCGATAGCCTGATCAGATCTGAGCAGGCCGCAAGCCGCCCGCCGGACGCCGCCGCTGTATGAGGTGGTGGCCAAGGCCGGAATCGCCACCCCTTTCGATTTTGCCTCGCGCGCGCTCGGCGAAATCGTGGTGGCCAAGGCCGGAATCGAACCAGCGACACACGGATTTTCAGTCCGCTGCTCTACCAACTGAGCTACTTGGCCGTCCGCGGCATCCCACATTCCGGGACGCCGGTGGAAAGGAGCGCGAATTATACGGGCGAAGCGCTGCTTCCGCCAAGGACACGGGCACTTCGTTCGCACTCATCACGCGTACCGATCGACGGTCAGCCTAGGCTGCTATCATGAATACCTGCCTGGCGAAGTCTTGGAGGCGGGTTGATCATCGCACTGCTCTCGGATGTTCACGGCAATATCGAGGCACTCAACGCCTGTCTGAAGCATGCTGCCGAAAACGGCGCCGAGCGGTACGCGTTCCTCGGCGATCTGGTCGGCTATGGAGCCAACCCTGACGAAGTGGTCGCCGCAGTAGCGCGTTGCGCCGACCTGGGCGCGATCGCCGTGAAGGGCAACCATGACGAGGCGATCGAGAAGCGCGCCGCCTACATGAACGATGCCACGAAGGAGTCCATCGAGTGGACGCGCGGCGTGCTCACGGCAAAATGCAGGGCATTCCTCTCTGCTTTGCCGATGCTCGTGCGCGACGGAGCGATGTGCTTCGTGCACGCCTCGGCCGCGTCCCCCGCGCGCTGGGACTACGTCGACACCCCGGAGGCAGCGCGGCGCAGCGTTGAAGCGGCTCAGACCACCTATACGTTTTCCGGGCACGTCCATGACCAGATGCTCTATTTCGAGGGAGCGCAGGGGAAATGGTCCGCGTTCAAGCCGACCCCGGGCAGCCCGGTTCCGATACGCGGCCACCGCCGCTGGCTCGCGCTCGTGGGGTCGGTAGGCCAACCCCGCGACGGCCAGCCTGCGGCGGCCTACACGCTGTTCGATCCAGCGCGCGAACAAATTGCCTTCCAACGGCTTGCGTACGATCACATCGCGGCGGCGGAAAAGATCCGACAGGCCGGCCTACCGGAAGCGCACGCGTACCGCGTCGAAAAAGGCGTTTGATCCGCTCCCCGATGCTCGATCCGATCGCGCCCGGTGCCGTAGTCGACGGCTATCGCGTCGGCGAGCGCATCCACACCGGCGCGCAGTCCCAGATATTCCGGGTGTCCGAGCCGGTCCGAGAGTTCCCGATCATCATGAAGGTGCCCCGCATCGGGCCCCAAGAGCCGGATGAGAACCTCATCAGTTTCGAGACTGAAGCGCTCATCCTCCCGGCCCTCAGCGGGCCCCACGTGCCGCGCTTCGTGGCGGCCGGGGACCTCTCAAGAGTGCCTTACCTGGTTGCCGAATGGGTCGGCGGGGAGAGTCTCGAGAGCATGCTGAGGCGCGGTACATTTTCGCCGGCCGAGGTCACCCGCATCGGGGCCGCCATCGCCGACGCTGTTCACGACCTGCACCTGCAGGATGCGATCCACCTCGATCTCAAGCCCGACAACATCATCGTCAAACCGGATGGCGCGGTCGTGCTGATCGATTTCGGCCTGGCACATCACGAGCGCTATCCCGATCTGCTCGCGGAGGAAAAGCGCTTCGCCGCCGGGTCCGCGCCGTACGTGTCCCCCGAGCAGGTGCTCGGCACGCGATCGGATCCCCGCAGTGACATATTCGCGCTTGGCGTGGTGCTTTACGAAATGGCGACCGGCCGCCTGCCCTTCGGCACACCGAGGACCATGGCGGGCCTGCGCGACCGGTTGTGGCTCGACCCGGTTCCGCCGCGCGTGCGCGCCCCCGAAGTATCGCGCTGGCTGCAGGAGATCATCCTGCGTTGCCTGGAGCCAGGCGCAGACGATCGCTATCAGTCGGCCGCACATCTCGCCTTCGACCTCCGCAGCCCCGAGCACGTCTCCCTGACCGGGCGCGGGCACAAGGCGCGCCAGGCCGGATTGCTCGGACAGATGCGGCGCTGGTGGCGCGCGCGCGGCATGCAGCTGCAAGCAAACGCCAAGCCCAGGTCGAGGGCCGCGGAGGCGGCGCCGGTGATCATGGTCGCCGTCGACACCACACACCCGGATGACGCACGCCAGCCCGCTCTGCAGCGCGCAACCGCGCGGGTGCTGTCTCTTTCAGCTGATTTCCGGCTGATTTGCGTATCGGTGATCGGCGGCGGGCCGGGAGCGGGAGGCACCGGGGACGGCGCTTCCGGTGCGCACCTCGATCACCTCGTGCTGCTCCGGCACTGGGTCGAGCCGTTGCGGCTGTCGCCGCGGCGGCTGTCGCTGCACGTGATCGAATCCCCGCGCCCGGAAGGGGCCCTGCTCGAGTTCGCACGCCGCAACAACGTCGACCTGATTCTGATCGGCGCGCCCAGCCCGACGCAACACGCGCTGGCGTGGTGGCGCTCGGTGGCTTCGGGCGTCACCGCGAAGGCGCATTGCAGCGTCTACGCCGTGCGGATTCCGGAGCCCGAGCGGGGTTCCGAACGTGACGACGACTTCACCTGAGCCGGGCTTGCGTAAAAAACAAGGGCCCGCTTCCGCGGGCCCTTGTCGCTCTTGGGGACGGAGTCCCCTTGCTCGCCTGCTTAGGGCAGCATGCTGTGGTCGTAGGTGCGTATGTCCCTCTCCCTGGTTTCGGACAGGAAGAACGAACCGATGATCAAGGTCATGACCGCCACCACGATCGGGTACCACAGCCCGTAGTAGATATCCCCGGTGGCCGCGACCATCGCCGTCGCGGTCAACGGCAACATGCCGCCAAACCAGCCGTTGCCGATGTGATACGGCAGGGACATCGAGGTATAGCGGATCTTGGTCGGGAACAACTCCACCAGGAACGCCGCGATCGGGCCGTACACCATGGTCACGTAGATCACCATGATGACGAGGATCAGCTCGGTCATGAACCAGTTGATCCTGGCCTTGTCCGCCCCACCCTTGTACCCGGCATCCTTGAGCACATTGTCGAGCTGCTTCTGGTCCCACCCCTCGACTTTGACGCTGCCGATCGTCGTGACCACCGACTTGCCTGCTTCAGCCGGCACGGACTTGAACGACAGGCCCTGCTTGGTGAGGTAGTCCTTGGCGCGGTCGCAATCGGAGAACTTGCTCCACGGTCCTACGAACAGGTGGAAATTGCACTCGTTCGCCGCTACGGTAATCGGCGTCTTCGCGGCGAATTCCTCCAGCGCCGGGTTGACGTAATGCGTCAGCGCGCCGAACAAGGGGAAGTAGGTTACCGCCGCGATCAGGCAGCCCGCCATGATGATCTTCAGCCGTCCGATCCGGTCAGAGAGCCAGCCGAATACGATGAAGAAGGGCGTGCCGATCAGCAGCGACAGTCCGATGAGCGCATACGCCGAAACGTAGTCCAGCTTGAGCGTGATGATGAGGAAGAACAGGGCGTAGAACTGCCCCGTGTACCACACCACACCCTGGCCGGCCGTCGCTCCGAGCAGCGCAAGCAGCACGTACTTGTTGTTGGGATACTTGAAGAAGCTGTCGGTGAGCGGCGATTTCGAGCCTTTGCCCTCGGCCTTCATCTTCTGGAATACCGGTGACTCGTGCAGCTTGAGCCGGATATAGACCGAGAATACCAGGAGGATCAGCGACACCCAGAACGGGATGCGCCAGCCCCAGCTGGAGAACTCCTTGGCATCCATGTTGCCGCGGCACAGATAGATGACCACCAGCGCGAGGAACAATCCCAGCGTGGCGGTGGTCTGGATCCAGGACGTGTCGTATCCGCGCCGATCGTGCGGTGCGTGCTCGGCCACGTACGTGGCTGCCCCGCCGTACTCTCCTCCCAGGGCCAGCCCCTGCACCAGCCGCAAGGTGACCATCAGTATCGGCGCGAGCCAGCCGACCTGCTCAAACGTCGGCAGCAAGCCGACCAGGAAGGTCGCGCTACCCATGAAGATGATCGTCATCAGGAAGGTGTATTTCCTGCCGACCAGGTCGCCGATGCGGCCGAACACGAGTGCGCCAAACGGGCGCACCAGGAATCCCGCGGCATAGGCGGCGAATGCGGATAGGAGCGCGGCCGTCTGGTTTCCCGGCGGGAAGAACAAGGCTGCAAAAAACGGCGCCAGCACCGCGTAGAGGTAGAAGTCGTACCACTCGAACACCGTGCCGAGCGAGGAAGCGAAGATGACCTTCCTCTCTTCGGTACCGATGCTCTTGATTGATTCCTCCTCCATAAAGCCTTTTGCCTTGGCCTCCGCCATCGTGGGTCTCCTTGGCTCAAAGTGAGAAAAACCGGACCGCGCTGGGCAGCTGTGTCGGCGACATTGTTGTGGCTTCAGCCGCCGCGCGCGGCCCCTCCTCCAGCGCGTCGGCCATCAATATCGCAGCCCGAGCTTACGCGAAACTTACCCGGTGCTCCGCCATTGCGCAAGCGCGCGTGTTGCACCGCACTATCGTTTGTTCCCGGCATCGTGCTCTGGGGGACGCGCAGTACTCGAACCTTGCCCGAGCAAACCGCCGATCTTCGCCATCAATTCGCGGGTGGAAAACGGTTTCGTGATATAGAGGTCTGCTCCGATCGCGAGCCCCTTGTTCACTTCGGCGTCGCGTCCCCTGGCAGAGAGCATGATGACCTTGATATGCCGCCAGTCGGCATGATGGCGGATACGACTGCAGATTTCGTAGCCGCTCTTGCGCGGCATCATCACGTCGAGCAGCACCAGGTCGGGGATTCGCTGCTCGATCAATGCGAGGGCCTCGTCGCCGTTGCGTGCGATGAGCACGTCATAGCCAGCTTGCTGCAGCAGATACTCGAGCGCGGCGACGATGCTCGGTTCGTCGTCGGCTATCAGGACTCGCTTGCTCATATGTTAGGCAGGCTCAGGCGGCACGCTCGGCCGCTGCCGCGGCGGTCGGCAGGACGAACGAGAAGCAGGCTCCGCGGCCGATATCGCTTTCCACCCACATTCTGCCGCCGAAGTGCTCGACGATCTGCCGGCTGATGTGCAGTCCGAGCCCGCTTCCGCGCGGCTTGTCGGTGAGCACGCCTCCGACTTGGTGAAACTTGCTGAAGATCTCACCCTGATCCTTCGGGCTGATTCCGCGACCGTTGTCCCGCACCTCGACTCGAACGCAGCCGTCCCGCTCGGACAGCGCGATCTCGACCCGGCCATTGACCGGATCGCAGAATTTCGCGGCATTCGAAAGCAGATTGAGCATCACCTGGATCATGCGGTCGAGGTCCGCTGTAACCGGGGACACGTTTTCGGGCAGCCGCGCCTCGATGGCGATGTTCCTCTCCTTGAACAGCTGGCCCATTGCGGCAAGTGTGTCGGAGACCACCTCCTTCATGTCCACGGCCGACTCGACCCATTCGGCCTTGCCCGACTCGATCTTTGCCAGATCGAGGACCTGGTTGATCAGCCGCGTAAGCCGTTCCGTCTCCTTGGTGATGATGCCGAGGAAGTTCCTGCGCTGCTCCAGCTCCACGTCCGGGTCATCGAGCAGTATCTCGGTAAACGCGCGGATCGAGGTGAGCGGCGTGCGCAATTCGTGCGTCACGGTCGACACGAACTCGTCCTTCAGGCGATCGAGCTCCTTCAGGCGTTCGTTCGCCTCGCGCAACTCGGCCGTGGCCGCTTCCAGCTCGTGGGATTTCTGTTCCAGGCGGTGGCTGTACACGACCACCTGCGATGCTTCGTCGAGGATCTCGCGCACCTCGTCTATGGTGAGCGCCTCTTCCTTGACTACCGAGCCCACCATGACACGCGCCGAGGCGGCCCCAATGGCCCCCGCGAGCTGAACCTCGACGTAGTGCACCAGATCCGCATCCGCGGAAAGGCGCTGGTCGGGCCAGGGCAGTCCCTTCGCCCCCGCGTACTCGGCGAATGCGCTGTCTGCAGCGGCGGCACCGAGAAACCGCGCCAGCAGGTTGTACAGCTCGGGCACGGTGGCGGTGCCGCGCCAGAAGCGCGCGCCGCCCGTCTCTCCCGACAGACGGAAGACGTCGACGAACAGGCTCGCCTGCCGATGCTCGTCGGCGCTCGGCGAGGCGGCCAACGACACTGCGACATAGGTACCGACGTTCGCGATCATGCTCCATATCATCGCGTGAGTGATTTGATCCAATCCGGTCAATCCGAACAGCTGCAGCGGCCTTAGCAGCTCTATGCCGAACGGCCCGTGCTCGAGCAGGCCGATCGGCAGCCATTCCGAGCGTGCCAGGGCCGGAATGAACAAGGTGTAAAGCCATACGGCGAACCCTGCGAGCAGCCCGGACAGAGCGCCGGCGCGCGTGCCGCCTTTCCAGAAAATACCGCCCAGGATCGCCGGACCGAACTGCGCCACGGCAGCAAAGGAAATCAGCCCGATCGATACCAGGGCGTAGGCCTCCCCGGCCAGCTTGAAGTACAGATAGCCGAGCAGCAGGATCAGCACGATCGCGCCACGCCGTATGCCGAGCAGGAGCCCGGTGAGGTCTGGACGCTCGTTGAGCCGCAGGCGGCGCAACCTGAGGAGGACCGGCATCACCAGGTCGTTGCACACCATCGTGGACAATGCGATCGTCTCGACGATCACCATGCCGGTAGCCGCCGACAGTCCGCCGATAAAGACCAGCAAGGCGAGCACCTCCTGCTTCTCGGCCATCGGCAAGGTCAGCACAAACGTATCGGCATCCACGCTGCCGTCCGGAAATCGCAGGAGGCCTCCGAAGGCAATCGGCAGCACGAACACGTTGATCGCCAGCATGTACAACGGGAAGAGCCAGATCGCCTTGTTGAGGTGCTTTTCGTCGACGTTTTCGATCACCGCGACCTGGAACTGGCGAGGCAGGAACATGATCGCCATCATCGACAGTATGGTGAGCCACACCCAGTTGGAGTAGCCGCCCGCCACGCCTTCGAGCGGAGTCAGCATGACACGCAGGGCCGGTTCTGCCGCCGCGCGCGCGAACACGTCGCCGAAGCCGTTGTAGACGCTAAAAGTTACGAACACTCCCACGGCGAGAAACGCGAGCAGCTTGACTACCGATTCGAATGCGATCGCCGCGACCATTCCCTGGTGGTGCTCGGCCGCGTCGAGATGGCGCGTGCCGAAGGCGATGGTGAAGGCGGCGAGGATCAGGGCCACCCAAAGCGCCGTGTCCTCGCGGATCGGCGCTGCGCTCACCTCAGCAGGCATGATGATTTCGGGATATTGAACCAGTATCGTGAAGCTGCTTGATACCGCCTTAAGCTGCAGCGAGATGTAGGGGAGAATGCCGACCACCGCGATGACAGTGACCAGCCCGCCGAGCAGTGCACTCTTGCCGTAGCGGGACGCGACAAAATCCGCGAGCGAAGTGATGCGATTCCGTTTCGAGATCCGCAGAATCTTGCGCAGCACCACCCACCACAAGGCAATCATCAGCGTCGGGCCAATGTAGATCGGTAGGAATCCCACCCCGTCGCTCGCTGCACGGCCGACGCTGCCGTAAAAGGTCCATGCCGTTGCATATACGGCTAGCGACAGGCTGTAGATGTACGGACTGGCGATAACCGGTCGGCCGGCGTCGGCGCGCTGGTCGGCGTAGTACGCGATCGCGAACAGCAGCCCGAGATAGGCAAACGAGATGAGAATGATCGTCGTGCTGTGGAGCATGAGAGCGCCCGGAGCCGGCCGGTTCTAGCCGCCGGATTCAGCAAGGTATGCCATCGAGGCGATCAGCGCCCCCCAGGCAATGAACACGTAGGCGTACAGCACCGGCACACCGAACAGCGTGCTCGGGACGTTGAACAGAGCGAGAATCGGGTAGTTGAACAGCAGCATGCCGAACATGCACAGCGCGACGAAGTGCTGTCCCTTGGTCTCGAAGTTGCTCATCCGGCCTCCTGCCCTTGGTAGAGTGTAACGAGATCATTCGTGCGCGCGCACGCGCACTACCGATACGCTGCAAGGCGCTTCCGCCACCACCTGGGCGCATACCCCGGCGAGCAGGCGCACGGCGGTTCCGCTGCGCGGCGCCCCGATCAGCAGCTGGTCGATGTCGTTCATCTTGGCATAGTCGACCAGCGCCGCGGCCGGTTTGTCCGACTCCAGCACGTGGCAGGTCAGGCGCTCCTCCGGCAGATCGAGCGGCCTCGCCCAATGCCGCAGCTCGACCAGGCGCCTGATCTGGCGGCCGGTAGCGGTCCCCTCCTCGCCTTCGCCGCTCAGCGCGGCGGCCGAAGGCACAACTGTCACGCACGCTATGCGGCAAGCCGGATCCGCAGCCAGCACGGCACGCGCTGCCCGTCGCAGCGCTTCGAGCAGCGTCTCGTCGCGCTCGTTGGGGGTGAGGGCCACAGCGGCGACCCGCGCCAGCTGGGGCTGCTGGGACGGCGGCGGGCAGGGGGCGGGCTCGAAGCGCAGGGCCCGCAGCCTTCGATTCACAAGCGTCAGCCACCCGGCGCGCCGCAGCCGTTGGGCGCGCTCCGTGAGCGCGACCCTCCGCGGGTTTGCCAGATCCAGAGCGATCTGATCGGCCGAAGGATAGCGTTGTCGCGCGTCGACCTCCAGGCAGCGCATGATGATCTCCTGCAGCCATTCCGGCGTCGCGGGAGCGAGCGCGCGCGGCGGCAAAGGATCGCGGTACAGGCGCTTGCGCAACTCCGATACGGAGCGTGGATGGCCAAACGGAGGGCGCCCGGTGGCGAGTTCGTAAAGCATGCCGCCCAGCGCGTAGATGTCGCTGCGCGGATCGCAGCGCACGCCCACGATCTGCTCGGGAGACATGTAGACCCAGTTGCCCACCGGAAAGCGCAGCTCCTCCGCGAGCAAGTCGGGGAGGTGACCGTGATGGGCGAGCCCGAAATCGATGAGGATCGCCTCTCCGCTCGGACGATACATGACGTTGGTCGGCTTGAGATCCAGGTGAACGACATCGCGGCGGTGCAGGTCGTGGAGTGCGATGGCCAGCGCCGAACCCAAACGTACGATTTCCCCGGGCGGCAGCGGGGCCCGCGGCAAGTATTCGCTCAGCCTCTCGCCACCGATGTACTGGATCACCAGATACGGCGTGGTTTCGACGTCTCCGTACGCGACCAGTGTTGGATGATGGGGACCCTGGCCCAGGGCCCCGAGCACCATGCGGCAAACCTCGAAACCGATCACGTTGACTGCGCGCTCGCCGGCGCCGAGCCGGGGAATCTTCATGATGAGCGGAAGCGGGCCGTGCGGACCCGCGAGGCGGAAGATCAGCGCCATGCTGCCTGCGTGCATCAATTCACCCAGCCGAAAGCCGTCGATCTGGTCGCCCGGGCCCATGGAGGTCATCCGGATTGGCAGCGGACGGCGATCCTTACGCTCCGCGCTCCAGCCGCAAGGCGATCCGCTCCGGAAGGCCGGCGGCGCGGACCTTCATCGCGGCACCGCGATGGTCGTAGGGAACACGGTAGAAGGTGAGCCTTTCCCGCTCCGTATCGAACAGCGCATAGCACGCCGCGTTGTTTCGGTCGCGCGGCTGACCGGCCGATCCGACGATGGCCAGCCACTGCCGCTGCCGCGTCGCCGGAATGGGAGTATCCGGGGTGGGCTGGAACAGCGCGGGACGCCCGTCCGCCCCCCGAAAATAGAGCTGCTGCTCGTGCACGTGTCCGCAGAAGACGTACCTCGCACCGCCTGCGCGGATACTCGCGTCGGCCTGCACAGGGCTGGTGATGTAGACCCACTGCTCTGGAGCGGCCGCGCTGGCGTGAACAAAGAGCATGTCGCCCTCCCTCACCGCAAGCGGCAGGGCCTGCAGAAAAGCGCGCTGGCGCGTCCCCAACTGCCCCCGAGTCCAGGCGATGGCGGCTTGCGCGTGCGGATTAAGATCGGCGCCGCGGCCGAGCGCCGCGGCGTCGTGGTTGCCGAGCACCACCACGGCACCGTTCTGCGCGTGACCTTCGATCAAGTCCAGGACGGCCACCGGGTCCGCCCCGTAGCCGACCAGGTCACCGAGAAATGCGAACCGGTCGGCCCCCAGATCCCGCGCGTGGGCAAGGCAGGTGGAGATAGCCTCCAGGTTGCTGTGGATATCAGCGAACATGGCCATTTTCATCGTCTGGCACGCTCGCCTTGAAGATTTGCGCACGCGTGGCGGCGTGGTGCTTCAGTTCGAACCGACGTTCCGGACGCGATATCCGAGACCGCGCACCGTGACGATCTCGACGCCGGCGGCTCTGAGCTTCTTGCGCAAGCGGTGAACGTAGACCTCGATCGCGTTGGTGCTGACTTCCTCGCCCCACTCGCACAGATGGTCCAGGAGCTGCGCCTTGCTGACCCAGCGCCCAGTGCGCTGCACCAACATCTCCAGCAGCGTGCTCTCACGCGCCGACAGATCAACGACCTCTCCATTGATCCTGGCGACCTTGCCAACCGGGTCATAGCTGAGTCCCCCGTGCCGAAGCAGCATGGGTGCACCGCTGGTACGGCGCGTGAGCGCTCGAACGCGCGCTTTCAATTCCTCCAGAGCGAACGGCTTGGCCAGATAGTCATCCGCGCCGAGATCGAGGCCGCGCACGCGGTCCTCTACGCCGCTCTGGGCGGTCAGAATGAGCACCGGCAACTCCCGGCTCCGGCTCCGCAATCGCTTCAGCACCTCCAGACCGCTCATCCTCGGCAGGTTCAAGTCAAGGATCAGCAGGTCGAATTCGAAGGCGGCGGTCGCGCTGTCGGCTTCGGCGCCGGTCTTGACGCAATCCACCGCGTATCCGGAATCGCGCAGACTGCGCGTCAACCCGTCCGCGAGCGGCGCGTCATCTTCTGCGATCAGGATCCGCATCGATTTCCCCTCCGACCGTGGCCCGTATTCTTCTTTCCCGCGGGGTCTGCGGCTCTCTGATTCAGTTTAGCAAAATCCCGATCCCGAGCGTGCGCAAAAAAAAGACCCCGCCGGAGCGGGGCCTGTACGGATGCGGAGGGGGTAACGGGGGAACCTCGGGTTCCCCTGTTCCCATCCTGCCGACATGTGACGCGCGCGAGGCGCGCGTCACATATCCATGCCTTCCATGCCACCCATCCCACCCATGCCATGAGCGTGACCGCCGCCGGGACTCTTCTTGTCCTCGACCAGCTCCGCCACTGTGGCGTCGGTGGTGAGCAGCAAGCCGGCAACCGAGGCTGCGTTTTGAAGCGCGGTACGCGAGACCTTGGTCGGATCCAGAACACCCATTTCCACCATGTCGCCGAACTGCTCGGTCTGGGCGTTGAAACCGAAGTTGCCCTTTCCCTCTGCAACCTTGTTCATGACGACGGAGGGCTCGGCGCCGGAGTTCGCCACGATCTGGCGCAGCGGCTCCTCGAGAGCGCGCCTGATGATCTTGATCCCGGCGTCCTGGTCCGGATTCTCGCCCTTGACCTTGTCGAGCGCCGCCCGAGCGCGGATGTAGGCGACGCCACCGCCGGCAACGATGCCTTCCTCGACCGCTGCGCGGGTCGCGTGCAGCGCGTCTTCGACGCGCGCTTTCTTTTCCTTCATCTCGACCTCGGTCGCAGCGCCGACCTTGATCACCGCGACGCCGCCGGCGAGCTTGGCGACCCGCTCCTGCAGCTTTTCCTTGTCGTAGTCGCTGGTGGCTTCGTCGATCTGGGTGCGGATGTTCTTCACCCGCGCCTCGATCGTCTTGGGATCGCCCGCACCGTCGATGATCGTCGTTTCTTCCTTGGCCACCTCGATCCGCTTGGCACGCCCGAGATCCTTGAGCGTCGCCTTCTCCAGGGTCAGGCCAACCTCCTCGGCGATGACCTGCCCGCCGGTGAGGATGGCAATATCCTCGAGCATGGCCTTGCGCCGGTCGCCGAATCCCGGCGCCTTGACCGCGGAGGTCTTGAGAATCCCACGGAGGTTGTTCACCACCAGCGTGGCGAGAGCTTCACCTTCGACCTCCTCGGCGATGATGAGCAGCGGCTTGCCCGACTTGGCTACCTGCTCGAGAATCGGCAGCAGGTCGCGGATGCTGGAAATCTTCTTGTCGTGCAGAAGAATGTAGGGCTCGTCCAGGACGGAGATCTGCTTTTCCGCGTTGTTGATGAAGTAGGGGGAGAGGTAGCCGCGGTCGAACTGCATGCCCTCGACGACCTCGAGCTCGTTCTGCAGGCCCTTGCCGTCCTCGACGGTGATCACGCCCTCCTTGCCCACCTTGTCCATCGCGTCGGAGATGATCTTGCCGATCGCTTCGTCGGCGTTCGCGGAAATCGCGCCAACCTGGGCGATTTCCTTGCTGGTCGTGCAGGGCTTGGACAGCTTCTTGAGCTCCTCGACCACCACGGATACGCCCTTGTCGATTCCACGCTTGAGGTCCATCGGGTTCATGCCAGAGGCGACGAATTTCATCCCTTCCCTGACAATCGCTTGCGCAAGCACCGTGGCGGTGGTCGTACCGTCACCGGCGACGTCCGATGTCTTGGACGCGACTTCCTTCACCATCTGCGCGCCCATGTTCTCGAACTTGTCCTTCAGCTCGATTTCCTTGGCGACCGATACGCCGTCCTTGGTCACGGTCGGCGCGCCGAACGAGCGCTCCAGCACGACGTTGCGGCCCTTGGGGCCGAGGGTCACCTTGACCGCGTCGGCGAGAATATTCACCCCGGCAAGCAGCTTGTGCCTTGCGGGTTCATGAAAACGTACGTCTTTAGCGGGCATGTCTCACTCCTGAGTTTGTGATCGTTTGGCTGAACCTACTTGGTGACGACACCCATGATGTCGTCCTCGCGCATGACCAGGTACTCGGTGCCTTCCACCTTCACCGCCTGGCCCGAGTATTTCCCGAACAGGATGCGGTCCCCGACTTTGACGTCGAGTGGCCGCACCTTGCCGTCTTCGAGGATCTTGCCCTTGCCGATGGCGACAACTTCGCCCTGGTCGGGCTTTTCCCCGGCCGTATCGGGAATCACGATTCCGCCGGCAGACTTGTTTTCCGCATCGAGGCGCTTTACCACGACGCGATCGTGCAGGGGTCGAATCTTGTTCATCATTTGGATAAGCTCCTTGGTAGAGTTAGCGACCACTAACACGCCGTGGCCGCAACAAATAAGGGAGAACTAGCTGTTAGCACTCGTCTCTAGCGAGTGCTAATGATACGGACCGGGTGTCCAGATTTCAAGCCCTCCGCCGATCCACGAGATCGTGCGGGAGGATCGCGCTCTCGTCGCAACAGCTCTCGGCAGGGAGTGCATTCGCGGCATCAATGTAGAGAAGTTGGATTACATTGGTTAGCCAACCGCTTGGCTTGACACAAGTTTCCCCATTGGATTACAGTGCAACGCTACTGCTGATTTCAGACCTTACCCGGGGACCAAGAGGGGAAAAAGGGGCCTACCAGATGAAATACCCAGTTCTGCGCCATGTGGTCGCGTCGGTTCTCTTGGCCGCGCCCTTGGCGAACGCGGTAGGCGCCGACTACTGGTACGCGGGCGTGGGTCTCGGCTACGGGAAGATCGAGTTCTACCCGGCCGATTTCTCGTCCGGCGGAACGGCGAGCGAAACAATACGCGACGCCGACCTCGGTTTTACCGGGGCGCTCGGCGTGCAGTTCAACAAGAACTGGGCGTTCGAAGTCAATTTCATACAACTCGGAAAATTCTCGTACAAGTACACGCAGGGAGCGAACACGCAGGAAGATATCTACGAGGTCTCGGGCTGGGGCGGTTCCCTCTTGCCGACGGTCCCGCTGACCCGGAATCTCTCCCTGTTTGGCCGACTCGGCGTCCTGTCCTCCCAAACCCGAACCACGATCAGGAACCCCGCGCCCGCCTATAACGGAACCATTTCCGCGGTGCAGGTCAACGTGACCAGCTTCCTGTCCGGGTTCGGAGCGCAGTACTTCGTGAATCGCGATCTTGGGATTCGCGTCGAGTATCAGAATCTAGGGAAGGTCGGCACCAGCGGCTCGTGCTCAACCTGCACCGGTCGCGCCAACGCTCAATTCCTCTCGGCCAGCGCCCTTTTCACCTTCTGAGTATCGCTGGCATTCGATAGCAGGTCCTCCGCCGGTCACGCGCTAGAGACCCAAGTCCTTCCACAACACGTCGATGCGCGTCTTCACCTCGGCGCGCATGGTTATGGGCCGACCCCAGGAACGCGAGGTTTCCGCGCCCCACTTGTTCGTTGCGTCTATCCCCATCTTCGAGCCCAGTCCCGCGACCGGACTGGCGAAATCCAGATAGTCGATCGGGGTGTTCTCGACGACGAGAACATCCCTGGCCGCATCGACACGCGTAGTCAGGGCCCATACGACTTCCTTCCACTCGCGGATATTGACGTCCGCGTCGGTGACGACGATGAATTTGGTGTACATGAACTGGCGCAAGACGCTCCAGATGCCGAACATCACACGCTTGGCGTGGCCGGGATATTGCTTCTTCATGCTCACCACGGCGAGGCGATACGAGCAACCCTCCGGCGGCAGATAGAAATCCTCGATCTCGGGGAATTGCTTCCTCAGTAGCGGCACGAAGACCTCGTTCAGCGCCGTACCGAGCACCGCGGGTTCGTCCGGGGGCTTGCCCGTGTACGTCGAGTGGTAGATCGGGTCGCGGCGCAGCGTGATGCGCTCCACCGTGAATACGGGAAACGCCTCTTGCTCGTTGTAGTAGCCGGTGTGATCGCCGAAAGGACCCTCGAGCGCGGATTCCCCGGGATGGATCACTCCCTCCAGGACCATTTCGCTCGTCGCAGGCACCTGCAGGTTCGATCCCAGACATTTCGCGACTTCGGTTCTCGATCCGCGTATCAGGCCCGCGAACTGGTACTCGGACAGCGTGTCGGGGATAGGCGCGACCGCGGCGAGGATCGTGGCGGGATCGGCGCCCAGCGCAACCGCAACCGGAAAGGGCCGGCCCGGCTGTGCCTCCGAGTGTTCGCGAAAGTCCGTCGCACCGCCCCGATGTGGCAGCCAGCGCATGATGAGCTTGTTCGAGCCGATGACCTGCAGGCGGTAGATGCCCAGGTTCTGCCGCACCTTGTGCGGCCCGCGCGTGATCGTCAGTCCCCAGGTGATGAGCGGCGCCGCGTCCTCGGGCCAGCACGTCTGGATTGGAAGCCGCGAGAGGTCGATGTCCTTGCCCTCCCAGCAGACCGCATGGCACGGGGCCTCTGAAACCTCCTTCGGAGCCATGTGCATCACTTGCCGGCCGATGGGAACCCAGCGCTCGAGCACGTCGCGAAATCCGCGCGGCGGCTCCGGCTCCTTGAGAAAGGCGAGCAGAACGCCGATGTCGCGCAACGCCTCGAGCGGGTTCGTGTCGGGGTCGGCGCCCATGGCCAGCGCGACGCGACGAGTCGTGCCGAACAGGTTGCCGAGAACCGGGATCGCGTGACCCTTTGGCCGTTCAAACAGCAGCGCGGGACCGCCCGACTTGAGCACGCGGTCGCAGACTTCGGTCATCTCCAGATTCGGATCGACTTCGGCGCGCACGCGCTTGAGCTCGCCCGAACGCTCGAGCTGGGAAAGGAAATCCCTCAGATCCCGGTAGCTCATGTAACCTCAGCCTGCGAGCCTTAGAACCATGGAATGCCGCGCCTCATGGCGAAGTCAGCGGCCATCCCGGCGAAGACAACCGCACCGACCCAGTTATTCTGATTGAAGGCTTGGAAGCAAGCGTCCCGGTCGCGGCCGCGGATGAGACGATAGTGGTAGGCCATGAGCATTGCCGCGCCAGCGAGGCCCCCATAGTAGAGCACGCCCAGGCCGTGGTGTATCCCAATGCCCGCCAGCAGGGCAAGCGTAGCGCCGTAGCAGGCCATCACCGCCGCCACTTCGTGCCGCCCGAGCGTGAGGGCGGCGGTCCTGATTCCGATTCGCGCATCGTCCTCCCGATCCACCATCGCGTACTCGGTGTCGTAAGCAATTGCCCAGAAGATGTTGGCGACGAGGAGCCACCAGCCCTCGGACGGGATCGTGCCGAGCACCGCCGCGTACCCCATCGGAATGCCGAAACCGAAAGCGATTCCGAGGTAGGCCTGCGGAATCGCAAGGAATCGCTTGGTCAGGGGATAAGTTGCCGCGAGACCGAGTGCGGCG
>Ga0335084_10001169_pt1 | contig 23978 bp, 24 predicted proteins | sample Lox_Sample_44_FD_206721 | JGI IMG/M metagenome (GOLD analysis project Ga0335084, IMG submission 206721) | Soil microbial communities from Loxahatchee National Wildlife Refuge, Florida, United States - Lox_Sample_4.4 | ecosystem: Environmental > Terrestrial > Soil > Wetlands | place: USA...
AACTCGGTCTTGCCACCCCAAATTCCGGCAGATGAGTCAGCATCGCTGACCTTCTATGCCCGGAATTGCGGCGTTCTGCCTGTGGGCAGGGCAACATCATCGCTTAAACTTTAGGCTGCCGGTCGCTAGCCTATGAAAATGAGCCCGTGCCGGACCGGTTCCGGACGGGTTTTCTGTTCGCCGGGCGGCGCCCGCGTTGACGGCTGCCGTCCGGCCGGGGGCATCAAATGAAGCTGATTATTGCGGTCATCAAGCCGTTTAAACTCGACGAGGTGCGCGAAGCCCTCACGCGTGTCGGCATCCACGGGATGACCGTGGCCGAAGTCAAAGGCTACGGGCGGCAGAAGGGCCACACGGAAATCTATCGCGGCGCCGAATACGTCGTGAACTTTCTCCCAAAACTTCGCCTCGAGCTCGCAGTCGACAGCGAGCAGGTCAATCAAGTCATGGAAGCGCTCGCTGCCGCCGCGCGAACCGGTCAGATCGGCGACGGAAAAATTTTCGTCACGTCGATCGAACAAGCCGTGCGAATTCGCACGGGTGAGACCGGCGTCGACGCGCTTTAGCACCGGGCAGATCAAATTGGAGACGATGACATGATACAGGCGTTGCAGCGCCTCGTTCCGGTGGTGGCCATGCTGGTCGTGACATCTCCGGCCTTCGCGCAAAGCTCCAAGATCGATGCCGCCGATACGGCATGGATGATCGCTGCGACCGGACTGGTGCTGATGATGACGATACCGGGCCTCGCTTTGTTTTATGCCGGCATGGTGCGCAAGAAAAACGTGCTCGCAACCATGGCGCAAAGTCTTGCCGCCACTTTTCTGGTTTCAATTCTATGGGCGGTCGTCGGCTACAGCCTCGCATTCACCGGCGAAGGCGCATTCATCGGAACGCTCGAACGACTCTTTCTCGACGGTTTGACGCTCGACGCAATATCGCCGTTGGCAAAAACGATTCCCGAAAGCCTGTTCATGATCTATCAGATGACATTCGCCATCATCACGGTCGCGCTGGTCGCTGGCTCGGTTGCCGATCGTTTGCGGTTTTCGGCGTTCCTGCTGTTCTGCACTTGCTGGCTACTGCTCGTTTATGTGCCGATCGCCCACTGGGTATGGGGCGGAGGATTCCTTGGCACCTATGGCGTGATCGACTTTGCCGGCGGCACCGTGGTGCATCTCAACGCCGGCATCGCCGGTTTGGTCGCGGCCTATGTTGTGGGTGCGCGTCGCGGTTATGGCAGCGACAATCTCGCGCCGTATGACCTGACGCTGGCAGTCATCGGCACTGGCCTGTTGTGGGTCGGCTGGTTCGGTTTCAATGGTGGTTCCGCGCTCGGCGCCAATTCGCGCGCCGCGATGGCCATTGTATCCACGCATCTCGCCGCGAGCGCGGGAGCTTTCACCTGGATGGCGCTGGAATGGTGGACGCGCGGCAAGCCATCGGTCCTTGGAATGATCTCGGGCGCGGTGGCCGGTCTCGGCACAATTACGCCGGCATCCGGTTTCGTGCTGCCGATGCAAGGCGTGCTGATCGGAATCATCGCCGGCGCGATCTGCTTCTGGGCGTGCACATGGCTCAAGTTGAAAGTCGGCTATGACGACTCGCTCGATGTGTTCGGTGTGCACGGCGTCGGCGGATTGACCGGCACCCTGCTCGCGGGCGTATTTGCGGTTGGCGCGCTCTCCGCAAGTCCGGAGCTGCCCGGCGGGGTGCACGGCCTTCTCGAAGGCAATCCGCAGCAGGTCGTGGCGCAGCTTTACGGAATTGTTGTCACGCTCATGTGGTCGGGTGCCCTTACCTTCGTCATTCTCAAGGTGATTGGTGCATTGGTGCCGCTGCGCGTGCGACAGGAAGATGAAGTTATGGGCCTCGACGTCAGCCTGCACGGGGAAGCGATTCAGTAGGTATATTCGTGCGGACTTTTTCGTAAAAACCACTGACTAATTTTTAAGCAGGCCATCACGTCATTGACGCGTCTTTAAGCGCCAGTCGTGGACCATCCTTGCCCCGACTGGTCATTCACCGAATTTCACATATTGAATCAATATCATAGTCCTTCGGCGCGCATCTGGCACGGCGTTTGATTCTATCTCCCCGGCCATGCCTGCGAAGCAAGCTCTGCAGGCCCGGCTCAGTGAACCCGCCCGCACTGCGTCTAGGTACAAAACGGGCCCAAGCGGGGATCGAATCCATGAAAATCGTCATGGCCATTATCAAACCCTTCAAGCTCGACGAGGTCCGTGACGCCCTGACCTCAATCGGCGTGCAAGGACTGACCGTTACCGAAGTCAAAGGATACGGGCGTCAAAAGGGGCACACGGAGATCTACCGTGGGGCCGAATATGCGGTGAGCTTCCTGCCAAAAATAAAGATCGAAGTGGCAGTGGACACCAAGCAAGTCGACAAGGTCATCGGGGCCATCACCGGCGCCGCCAAGACCGGTCAGATCGGCGACGGAAAAATCTTCGTCTTCAATCTGGAAAACGCCGTGCGCATCCGCACCGGCGAGACCGATGCCGCGGCGCTCTAGTTAACCCGCACCGCAAACAATACGGACAGGAGTAAAACCATGACGTTGAAGAAATCCTCCCGTGCGGGGCTCTTGGCTCTCGCCTTCGGGATAGTGCTCGGACTGTTCCTGAGCGTGGCGACTTATGACGCCAGCTTCGCTCAGGCTCCCGCTGCGGCCCCGGCTGCCGCCGCTGCACCGCCCGCCCCGGCAGCCCCGCCGCCGGCGTGCGCAAATGATCCCGATCCGAAGAAAGCTGTCCTTGAAAAGTGCACGCCCAATTCCGGCGACACTGCGTGGATGCTGACGTCGGTCGCGCTGGTGCTCATGATGACCGTTCCGGGCCTCGGCCTGTTCTACGGCGGCATGGTGCGCAAGAAGAACGTGGGCGACACCGTGATGACGAGTTTTGCCGTCACCTGTCTGGTCACGATCGTTTATGCGATCATCAGCTATAGCCTGGCCTTCACGCCAGGCGGGCCATTTATCGGCGGGACAAGTCGTGCGTTCCTGCAAGGGATCCTGAGCGACATTTCGACTGGTATAGGCACGCCAAATGGCCTGGCGGTGACCATTCCCGAAACGGTCTATCTCTGCTTCCAGATGACCTTCGCCATCATCACACCGGCGCTCATTGCCGGTGCCTTCGCTGAGCGCATGAAGTTCTCCGCGATGCTCTGGTTCATGGGCATTTGGGCAATCGTGGTCTACGCCCCGATCGCGCATTGGGTCTGGGGGGCAGATGGCTTCATGTCCAACGGCAACAGCGACGCGATGTTCAAGGTCCTCGACTTTGCCGGCGGCACTGTCGTGCATATCAATGCCGGTGTTGCCGGCCTGATGTGTGCAATCTGCCTCGGCAAGCGCAAGGATAGCGGACCCGCGCACAACATGGTTCTCACCTTCATCGGCGCCTCGCTACTGTGGGTCGGCTGGTTCGGCTTCAATGCCGGCTCCGCTGTCACCGCCGGCATGCAGGCGGGCATGGCGATGACCGTGACGCAGATCGCTACGGCTGTTGCGGCATTCACCTGGATGCTCGTTGAGTGGGCTGCCCGCGGCAAACCCACCGTCATCGGCATTTGCTCAGGTGCGGTCGCAGGCCTCGTCGCCATCACTCCCGCTTCGGGCTTCGTTGGCCCGGTCGGCTCAATGGTGATTGGCGTCGCCGCCGGCGTGTTCTGTTACTGGGGTGTCACTGGCCTCAAGCGCATGCATGGTCTCGATGACGCGCTCGACTGCTTCGGCGTTCACGCCGTCGGCGGCATCGTCGGAGCATTGTTGACCGGCGTATTCGCCATCGAACAATACGGCGGCACCGCCGGCCTGATCGAAGGCAACGCCGCGCAGATGATGAATCAGGTCAAGGGCATCGTCGTCGTGATCGTATACGACGCGATCGTCTCCCTGATCATCCTCAAGATCATTGATGCGGTCATCGGCCTGCGCGTTGCCGACGAGGTGGAGCGCGAAGGACTCGATATCGCGCTGCATGGCGAGGCAGTGCAATAGAAGCACTACGGCCGCATGCTCTTTTCCGAAAACTTTTCGGGATCATGCGGTGAGCTAGCGGTAGGGGCGGAAACCCGGCACTGTCCCTTCCGTCGAGGCCCCGGTTCGCAAGGACCGGGGCCTCTCTCTTTATAATTGGCGCCGATTTTGCTTTTTTCCGCGGGGAAACCGATCCGAATACCGATGGTTAATCGGGTCTTAACCTCGCCCTCTTTATTGTGTGGAAACCCCTGTGCCGCGGGCAGAGCCCGCTGTGTTGACGCATGTCCATGATGACCGCTCAGCGCGAGCCTGCCTCTTCACCTCCTGCGGCGGTCGATTCCCGATCGCCCTTTGTGCGGCTGACCGAGCTGATCGCCGGCATCGAGCCGGGCAAGCCCGCCATCAATCTGTCGGTCGGAGAGCCGCAGCACCCGATCCCGCCATTCGTCGGTCCGACGCTTGCCGAGCATCTCGCCGACTTCGGCCGCTACCCGGCCAACAAGGGGATCGAACCTTTTCGCCGCGCGGTCGCAACCTGGCTTGGGCGCCGTTACAAACTCACGCGACCGGTCGATGCGGAAAACGAAGTGCTGGTGCTCAGCGGCACACGCGAAGGCCTGTTCCTCGCCGCAATCGCAGCCCGTCGCTGGGTCACACGGCGCGTTGGCAAACCGGCGATGCTGATCCCCAATCCGTTCTATGCGGCCTATGCCGCCGGCACGCTCGCGGCCGACTGCGAGCCGGTTTATCTGCCCGCGACCCGCCAAAGTGGTTTTCTGCCCGATCTCGATGCACTCGATGACACGCTGCTGTCGCGCACGGTCGCCTGCTACATCGCGTCACCTTCGAATCCGCAAGGCGCCGTTGCCGACCGCACCTATCTCGACAAGCTGGCGCACCTCGCCCGCCGCTTCGGCTTTTTGGTATTCGCCGATGAGTGCTACTGCGAGATCTACAGCGAATACGCCCCACCCGGCATGCTGGAAGCCGCCGGGCCCGATTTCGCCAATGTCGTCGTGTTCCACTCGCTCTCCAAGCGCTCGAGCCTGCCAGGTCTGCGCGTCGGATTTGCCGCCGGCGACCGGCGTTTCCTCGCTCCCTATCTCGAGTTGCGCAACGTAGCGGCACCGCAAGTGCCGACACCGGCGCAGCACGTGGCGATCGCCGCCTATGGCGACGAGGCGCATGTGCGGGAAAATCGAGAGCTTTACTCCGCCAAATTCGATCTTGCCGATCAGATTATCGGCAACCGTTACGGCTACGAGCGCCCTGCCGGCGGGTTTTTTCTGTGGCTCGATGTGGCGAAGCAGGGCGGCAGCGAGATCGTGACCAAGCGGCTTTGGGCGGAAGCTGGCGTTCGCGTCGTGCCCGGGCGGTATCTCGCGCGCGAACAGGCCGATGGGAGCAATCCCGGCGCGGACTATATCCGCGTTGCTATGGTGCAGGACAGGACGGCCACAGCCGAGGCGCTGCATCGCCTCGTCGCCGTGCTTGGGTGAGGATATAACGCATGCGGGCAACAGATCGCAGCCTCGATATCTTCGGTTTCATCGCCGAGCATTTTCGCGACATCATCCGGCGGCGCCTGAGCGAGCTCGCGGGCCTGGCGCTGATGGCCCTGGCGTTGCTCGGCGCACTCGCGCTCGCGACCTGGTCGGTGCAGGACCCTTCGCTCAGCCACGCCACGCAAAAGCAAATTCACAATCTCCTCGGTTACCCGGGCGCGATCTTTTCCGATCTGGCCATGCAGCTGCTCGGTCTCGCGGCCATCATGCTGCTCGCTCCGGAAGCGCTGCTCGGCTGGCGGTTGCTTTCGCACAAGCCGGTTGGCGAAAAATGGCGCAGCCTGTTCTGGATCATCGCCACATTTTTTGCGGCGGCCTTTGCGTCGACATTGCCGCGCCTCGGTTCCTGGCCGCTGCCAACCGGATTCGGCGGCGTTGCCGGCGACGCGATGTTGCGGCTGCCGGCGATGATTGTCGGCACACCGATCGGCGGGCTCACGCGCCTTTTGTTGTGCATCCTTTTTGGCGTAGCCACCGTGGTAACCCTGCTGTTTGCCGCGGGCACGGCGGGCCGCACGAAAAGGCGGGTCGCGCGCGTGAACGAGATCGACGAAGAAGACGACATTGAAGAAGACGAAATCGATGAGGATCGCGGCTCCGCCTGGCTCGGCATGATCGTGCATGCGCTGCTCAGCTGGAAGGCGCGCATCGGCCGCATGATCCGTGGTGAGACGCGCGCGCATGCGGCGCTACCGGTGGCGCGCGACCCCCGGCTGGAGCCGCGCTTCGACGGCGAAGATTATGAAGACGACGTCGAGTATGACGACGAGGCCTCGACACCGCGCCGCCGGGCCGCGCCGCGTGCACCCGCGCGCCGCGGCGGTAACGGCTATACACTGCCCTCTCTCAATCTCCTGGCGGCGCAGCGCGCCAGCGAACGCACCACGGTGTCGCGCGACATCATTGATGGCAACGCTGTTGCGCTGGAAACCGTACTGCAGGACTTCGGCGTGCGGGGCGAGATCATCAACGCACGTCCCGGCCCGGTGGTTACTCTTTACGAGCTCGAACCGGCGCCAGGCATCAAGTCCTCGCGCGTTATCGGACTGGCCGACGACATCGCCCGTTCGATGAGCGCGGTGTCGGCGCGCGTCGCCGTCGTGTCAGGCCGCAACGCAATCGGCATTGAGTTGCCGAATCCGACGCGCGAAAAAGTCTATTTGCGCGAACTGCTGACCGGCATGGATTACAACGAGACCGCGGCCAAATTGCCGCTCTGCCTCGGCAAGACGATCGGCGGTGAATCGGTGATCGTCGATCTGTCGCGCATGCCGCATCTCCTGATCGCCGGCACCACCGGCTCCGGCAAATCGGTCGCGATCAATACAATGATCCTGTCGCTGGTCTATCGCCTGCGGCCGGACCAGTGCCGGTTGATCATGGTCGATCCCAAGATGCTCGAACTGTCCGTGTACGACGGCATCCCGCATCTGCTTACTCCGGTCGTCACCGATCCGAAAAAGGCGATCGTCGCGCTCAAATGGGCGGTGCGCGAGATGGAGGGCCGTTACAAGAAGATGTCGAAGCTCGGCGTGCGGAATATTGAGGGCTACAATGCGCGCGTCGCGGAAGCGAAGGCCAGGGGCGAGACGCTGACCCGCACCGTTCATACCGGCTACGACAAGGAAACCGGCGAAGCGATCTACGAGAAGGAACAGCTCGAGCTCGAGCCATTGCCGTTCCTCGTGGTAATCGTAGACGAGATGGCCGACCTGATGATGGTCGCCGGCAAGGATATCGAAGCCGCCATCCAGCGCCTGGCGCAGATGGCGCGCGCGGCGGGTATCCACGTCATCCTGGCGACCCAGCGCCCGTCGGTGGATGTCATCACCGGCACCATCAAGGCGAACTTCCCGACCCGCATCTCGTTCCAGGTCACCTCCAAGATCGACAGCCGCACGATTCTGGGCGAGCAGGGCGCCGAGCAGCTGCTCGGTCAGGGCGACATGCTTTATATGGCCGGCGGCGGCCGCATCAGCCGCGTGCACGGGCCCTTTGTGTCGGATGAAGAAGTCGAAAAGGTCGTCCGTCACCTGAAGGCGCAAGGCACGCCCGAGTACCTGGAGGAGGTCACGGCCGGTGATCTTGAAGATGGCGAGGATGGCGCCGTGTTCGATGCTACAGGTATGGGCTTGGCCGAGGGCGGCGACCTCTATCAACAGGCCGTCGCCATCGTAAAACGCGACCGTAAGGCTTCGACCTCGTATATCCAGCGCCGCCTTCAAATCGGCTACAACCGCGCCGCCACCATCATGGAACGCATGGAGGATGAAGGTATCGTCGGCCAGCCCAACCATGCGGGCAAGCGCGAAATCCTGATCCCCGAAGGTCCCGCCGACGACCGCTATTGAGAATCGCTTAGTTCGCGATTAAGCCGGATTCGGCCAGGGGCTCGTGCGTCGCGAAATCGCCACAGCCAGCCCATATACGACCTATCGAAATACCGTGGGCGCAGGGCGGAGAACGAGATGGCGGTACAATACAAAGCGCGAATAGGCCTCAAACTGGTTGAGGCCGCGCTTTTTGCATGTCTCTCCGTACCGGCAATGGCCCAGGCAGTTCCACTCCCGGTTCCGCGCCCATCCGGACTTCAAACCCCGCCGAATTCCACAGGGTCAATCATCGCTCCTGCGGCAAAACCCGCGGCTCCGAGTCAGCAACAAGTGGCGCAGCCGGCCCCCTCGCTCAATCCTGTTACCAATCCTTTCGCCGCCCTGCTTGGCAAGCCTGCTTCCACAGGTGCACTCAGCGCGGAACAGCGCGCGATCGTGGATCGAGTCAACGGCTACCTTTCCGGCGTACAGACGCTGACTGGAAAATTTATCCAGGTGGGGCCGGATGGCAGCCGCACCCAGGGGGATTTCTTCATCTCGAAGCCTGGTCGAGTGCGTTTTGAATATGACGATCCGAGCCCCATAGAACTGATCGCAGACGGCTCGTCGGTCGTGGTGCGCGACCGCCGCCTGGCGACGCAGGATGTCTATCCCTTGTCGCAGACGCCGTTGCGCTTTCTCCTCGCCGACCGCGTCGACCTGTCAAAGGATACGCACCTGATCGCGGTCTATGCCGACGATGTATTCGTCACTGTCGTGGCTGAGGAAAAGAGCGGTATCGTCGGTACCAGCCGGTTGATGATCATGTTCAGCGCCAAGGACATGCAGCTCAAGCAATGGACGGTGACTGACCCGCAAGGCTATGACACCACTGTTGCGGTCTATAATCTCGACACCAGCAAACGACCCGATCCTGCGTTATTCAAGATCGATTACACGCGCTACCGCAATTAAATGCCCGGCACTCGGGTCCGGCTTCGCTGGACCAGCGTCTTCAGAATTTCCCAATCGAAATAAGACGTGGATGGCCGGGACAAGCGCGGCCATGACGTTGGTAAATCAACGCATTGAGTCATAGATTGCGGCCATGTCTTTCAAGATTACGACGTGGAATATCAATTCGGTTCGCTTGCGCATCGATCTGGTCGCTCGCTTTTTGAAAAGCGCGCGGCCAGATGTCCTTTGCTTGCAGGAAACCAAATGCCCTGACGACGCTTTTCCGATCAAACGCTTCAAGCGGCTGGGTTATGAGCACGCGGCGCTCAATGGACAAAAGGGCTACCATGGTGTCGCGGTACTCTCGCGCGTGCCGTTCGAGCACATTGATGTCCAAAGTTTCTGCGGCAAGAGCGATTGCCGGCATATTTCGGTCGTGCTGGGCGAACGGGCGAATCTGAAAGACCGGATCGTCTTGCATAATTTCTACGTGCCCGCCGGTGGTGATGAACCCGATCCGGAAATCAATCCGAAATTCGGCCACAAACTCGCTTTTCTCGATGAAATGCGTGCACATGCCGGCTTGCGCCCGGAAAAGGCGCAGCGCGCCATTCTTGTTGGCGATCTCAACGTGGCGCCGCTCGAGCACGACGTCTGGAGCCACAAGCAGATGATCAAAGTGGTCTCTCACACTCCGGTCGAATGCGAGAAGCTCGTTGCCGCACAAAAGTCGGGTGGCTGGATCGATTGCATGCGAATACACACGCCTGAACCGGAGAAGCTCTACACCTGGTGGAGCTATCGCGCGATGGACAATTGGCGCATCGCCGACCGCGGGCGCAGACTCGACCATGTCTGGATTTCAGATGCGCTCGCTGACCGCGTGTCAGCGATCGACATTGCCAAGCATTATCGCGGTGCCAAGCGCCCCTCCGATCATGTACCGGTGACGGCGACGATCGAAGCGTGAAGCGATCAGTGCTTTTCGCCAGGCTCCAGCACGCGCTTTACCGCCGCCAGCTCTGTCGACCAAGCCTGCACGCGTTCGCTCATGCTCTGGCGTAACTTTTCCGCGGCGGCCGGATAGCCTTCCAGCATCTTCCGGAACAGATTGCGCGATATACGCACGACCACCGTCGGTTCTTTCGCGATCGCTGTTGCCTGGCACACTGTGTTGGTGAGCAAGGCCAACTCGCCGACCAGCGTGCCGGGACCCACCGTGATCTCCTTGCCCTCCGACAAGGTGCCCGGCTCCAGCACCAGCGAGCCCTCCTGAATGACATAACCACCGTCAGCAAGTTCGCCGGCATAGAAAAGCACCGCGCCGCTCGGCAGATGACGAGTTTCCGCGCCGATTGCCAGGATGCGCAGCGCCTGCTTGCCGAGCGCCGCTAAAGGCGGGACTCGCTCGAAGAAGGCGATATCCTCGTCTAGACCCATTGGTTATTGCCAGTCGATTCTTGCAGGAGCAATCGCGGAAAACCGCGCAATACTATCACGGCACCAGCTTATAGCCGCCGCCTTCCGTCACCAAGATCGCCGGCACGGCGGCATCTTTTTCGACTTTTTGCCGGAGCCGGTAGATGTGCGTCTCCAGGGTATGGGTCGTGACGCCGGAATTGTAGCCCCAGACCTCTTGCAACAAGGTCTCGCGCGACACTGGCTTCTGACCGGCCCGGTAAAGGTAACGCAGGATGGCCGTTTCTTTTTCGGTCAGGCGAACCTTGCTGCCCTTCGGGCTCAACAGCAGCTTCGAACTTGGCCTGAACGTGTAGGGTCCGATGGCAAATACCGCGTCTTCGCTCGCTTCATGTTGCCGGAGCTGTGCACGGATACGCGCCAGCAATACTGCAAAACGAAACGGCTTTGTGATGTAGTCGTTCGCGCCGGATTCGAGCCCGAGAATCGTATCGGAATCCGTGTCATGGCCAGTCAGCATGATAATCGGTGCCTTGAATCCGTTCTTGCGCAGGATCCGCACTGCTTCGCGACCGTCGACGTCCGGCAGTCCGACGTCCATGATCACCAGATCGATTTGTCCGTTCTTGGCCGCCTGAACGCCCTTTGTCCCGCTGTCGACTGAAATGGCGTCAAATTCTTCATGCAGCGCCAATTGCTCGACCAAAGCCTCACGCAGTTCAGCATCGTCGTCGACGATTAAAATCGTGCGCTTATTGGCCATCGTTCAAGGGCCCCTTCAAAGGACGCAAATGCGTCCCTCGCCAGTCGCGAAATAGAACATTCAGGGCTAAAAGAGCAAGCCGGAACCGATATTAAAGTTCAATCCAGGTCAGATTTACGCGACGAATGCAGAAACGGTCTTTGTCCCGAATTACAGTACGCCGCAAGCCGGGCGATTCAAGCCGGGGGTGGCTCACGGCAGGTATGCTGGCTCTGCCGGTCGCACTCGGGCGCGGCGGCATCAAGGCCAACAAGCGTGAAGGCGATGGCGGCACGCCGCGCGGCAGTTTCCGGCTCAAGCGGCTCTGGTGGCGTGCCGACAAGCATCCGCGCCCCATCACCTCTTTGCCGGTACAACGGATAACCCCGATGGACGGGTGGTGCGAAGACCCCGCGGATCGCCATTACAACCGACCGATTAAAATTCCCGCGAGTGGGGGCGCGGATCGGCTGGCGCGCAAAGACAGTCTCTATGATTTTATTATCGAGATCGACCACAACGCACGCCCGCGTATTGCCGGACGTGGCAGCGCGGTGTTCATCCATGCGGCACGACAAGGCTTTGCGCCGACCGCCGGCTGTGTCGCACTTGAACTCAATACGCTTCGTCGGATGCTTTCCCGCCTGGGTCCACGTACTCGAATTGTGGTGGAGTAGAGCGAGCGCCGCGATCCTACTTCGCTCGTTCCCCGAATATCGCGCTGCCGACGCGGATGTGGGTCGCACCGAGTGCAATTGCGGTTGCGAAATCCGCGCTCATGCCCATCGACAAAAGCTTCAGGTCGTTCCGCTTCGCAATCTTTGCGGTGAGCGCAAAGTGCGGTCCCGGTGCTTCGTCAAGAGGCGGTATGCACATGAGACCCGAGATTTTTAGTCCGTATCTCTCGCGACAGGCCGCGAGAAATGCGTCCGCGTCCTGCGGTAGTACGCCGGCTTTTTGCGATTCTGCGCCGGTATTGATCTCGGCGAATAGAATCGGATGTCGTTGCTGCTTGTCAATTTCCTTTGCCAGTGCCTCGCACAGGCTGGCTCGATCGACGGAGTGGATCGCATCAAAAAGCGCCACGGCCTCTTTCGTCTTGTTTGACTGCAACGGACCAATGAGATGCAATTCAATGACCGTGTGTTTCGAAAGCAGCGGTGGCCACTTGGCCTTCGCTTCCTGCACGCGATTTTCGCCGAACACGCGTTGACCCGCAGCTATCACGGGCTCAATCGCATCAGCGCCAAAAGTCTTCGATACGGCAACTAATGTGACCTCGGCCGGATCGCGTCGCGCATCACGGCAAGCCCGGGCAATCTCGGCACGAACATGTTCAAGACCATTTGCGATGACAGCGGCCATGCGCTGCCTATATCGCACCGCTTCGCACGCCGCCACTTCAAATGAAGGGCCGTGGATGAGCCTTGGCGATTTCGCTCCCGGCTATTGCGGCCAGCGCAGCCCGGTCGACCATTTCGAAGATACGGTCTTTCCAGCGAACCGCCTTGCTGACGAACAGGCGCTTAAGGGTCTTGTTGGTGTGCACCAGCGACATCCCCAGCGTGTCGGCAAGATGTTGCTGGGTGAAGGGAAGCTGGATGCTTCCGTTTTTGACGAGGCCCGACTCCTCCGCTCGCACGAACAGATGCAACAACAGATAAGCGGCGCGTTCGAGTGCGGTACGGCGTCCGAGACTTACGAGATGTTCGTCAATGAGCTGCTCTTCGCGTGCGGCGAGCCAGGTAATATCAAAGGCCAATGACGGCAAACGGCTGTAGAGGTCCCATAACTTTGCGCGTGGAAATACGCACAGCACCAGCGGCGTGAGCGCCTCAACTGAATGCTCCATTTCATTCATCAGCGCGCCTTGCAGGCCAAGCATATCCGCCGGTAGTGCATAGTTGAGAATTTGCCTCCGACCGTCATCCAGCATCTTGTAGCGAAATGCCCAGCCACTGAGCACCGTATAAAGATAGTCGCTGCGCGTACCCTCGCGCAGAAAGCTTGCTCCTGCGTCGACGCGAAGCTCATCGGTCTTGAATGTTTTCACGAATGCCAGTTCTTCGGCAGAAAATTCACGCAAGTTCGGCCGCTTGCGCAGCGGACACTGCTCGCACGATATGAAGTGGCCGTTCGGCCGTCCATTTCCGATAATCATAGGGTGCTCATTCGTCGGCTGAGAGGGTCCGCTAGAGCGTCACGCTAGAGAAATGGCGCCTCATATGTCCAAAGATGAATTTTCGCGACCTATGTCATTTTTAAATGCCGTCCTGTTTAATTCGTAGGACAAGGGAAAAGTTCCATCGGAGAAACTAACCCTTGGCAAAGTCAGATAGCTTGCTCATCGGCAAGCGCTGTCTTGTACTTGACGATGAATTTCTGATCGCTCTCGATATTCAGCAGACACTCGAATTTGCCGGCGCCGCACAGGTGGCTTGTGTTGCCACCGTGGCTGAAGCTTTGGCGTTGCTGCGCGATAGCCCCGACTTCGACATCGCCGTGCTTGACGTCAAGCTAAGCAGCCCCGATCGGGACAGTCTCGCGATCGCGGCTTTGCTCGCGGCGAAGGGGACGCCGTTCGTTTTCTTGACCGGGATGCGCGTCGACGACGTGCATGCAAAGCGATTCCCGCAAGCGCCGGTTATTGAAAAGCCCTACAACGCAACGGCACTGCTGGATGCGGTGCACCGTGCGCTCGGAAGACGTTGACCAAAGACACGCGGCGCACTGCAATCGCCGGAAAACTACGCGGCCGTCTGCCACTGCGCCATTGCGTCCCGGGCGGTTTTCTTCAAGCGCACCTTGTTGTCGATTGTCTCGACCCAATCGAGCGGAATGACGTGATGCTGGCCGCCCGACCGAGGGTCGCTTTTTGTGAGAACGATCTTGTTGGAATCTTTCATGCAATCCACCGTCCCCACATGCGCACCATCAGAACCGCAAACTTCCATGTGTTCCTTGATCTGCTGGGCTTGAACCATGCCGCACCTCCTGTTTCCGGGGCTAACCCATGCGGGTAGCCGCTGGTTCCTTCCGCTTTTCAGACCAATTGTCCCTGGCCGGTTGACCCTTCAGCCTCTTTCGTGTCTGTTCCGCGCGCAATAAAAGACGCGCAAATGACGCCCGATTCGAGCAAAAACGAGCGATACAACGCCCGTACAGCGGAGATCCGCTGGCAGAAGGCGTGGGCGGAGCAAGGCATCTTCGCGACCAAAAACGACGATCCTCGGCCGAAATATTACGTGCTGGAGATGTTCCCCTACCCTTCGGGGCGCATCCATATGGGTCACGTGCGCAATTACACGATGGGCGATGTGGTTGCGCGGTTCAAACGTGCCATGGGCAACGCTGTGCTCCACCCGATGGGCTGGGACGCTTTCGGCATGCCGGCGGAGAACGCCGCGATTGATCGCAAGGTGCACCCCAAGACGTGGACCTACGACAATATCGCGGCGATGAAAAAACAACTCCAGTCGATGGGACTTTCACTCGACTGGGCGCGCGAGATTGCGACTTGCGATCCGGCTTACTACAAGCACCAACAAAAAATGTTTCTCGACTTTCTCAAAGCGGGGTTAGTCGAGCGCAAGCAGTCAAAAGTAAACTGGGATCCGGTCGATCAGACCGTGCTCGCCAATGAGCAGGTGATCGACGGTCGCGGCTGGCGCTCGGGCGCGGAGGTCGAGCAACGCGAACTGACGCAATGGTTTTTCAAGATAAGCGACTACTCCGAAGATCTATTGGAGGCGCTCGACACGCTCGATCGCTGGCCGGACAAAGTGCGGCTGATGCAGAAGAACTGGATCGGACGATCGGAAGGCTTGCTGCTGCGCTTCATGCTGGACCCGGTAACAGCGCCGAATAAAGAAAGCGAACTGGAAATTTTCACCACGCGGCCGGACACCTTGTTCGGTGCCAAGTTCATGGCACTGTCGCCCGATCATCCGTTGGCACAGGCCGCGGCAACCAAAAATCCGAAGCTCGCCGCCTTTATCGAACAATGTCACCGGATGGGCACCGCACAGGCCGAGATCGACACCGCCGAAAAACTCGGTTTCGACACCGGCATCAAGGCCGTGCACCCATTCGACGCAAACTGGAAGCTGCCGGTATATGTGGCCAATTTCATTTTGATGGACTACGGCACCGGCGCCATTTTCGGTTGTCCGGCACACGACCAACGCGACCTCGATTTCGTCAACAAATACGGGCTCGGCAACACGCCGGTAGTTTGCCCCCCTGGCCAGGACCCCAAGACCTTTGTCATCACCGACGTCGCCTATGACGGTGAAGGCCGCATGATCAATTCACGCTTCCTTGACGGGATGACCATCGAGGAAGCGAAGGAAGAAGTCGCAAAGCGACTGGAAAAGGAAACGCGCGGCAATCGTCCGGTAGCGCAGCGGCAGGTGAACTATCGGCTGCGCGATTGGGGTATTTCACGCCAGCGCTATTGGGGCTGCCCAATCCCGATCATCCACTGCGAGAAATGCGGCGTGGTGCCGGTGCCGGAAAAAGATCTGCCGGTGACTTTGCCGGAGGACGTGACTTTCGACAAACCGGGCAATCCGCTCGACCGCCACCCGATCTGGAAGAACGTAAAATGCCCGAAGTGCTCCGGGCCAGCACGACGCGAAACCGACACGATGGATACTTTCGTCGATTCATCCTGGTATTTCGCACGCTTTACTGATCCGTGGATCAAAACCGCTCCGACCGATCCTAAGGCGGCTAACCACTGGATGGCGGTCGATCAGTATATTGGCGGCATCGAGCACGCGATTTTGCATCTGCTTTATTCTCGCTTCTTTACCCGCGCGATGCACAAGTGCGGCTATGTCGGTATGGACGAACCCTTCGCCGGGCTGTTCACGCAGGGCATGGTGGTGCACGAGACTTATCGCGCCAAAAACGGTGATTGGATTGAGCCGGCAAACGTCAAAATCGAAGGGATGGGCGACGTTCGGCGCGCAGTTCTCGCGTCGACCGGTGAACCGATCGAAATCGGCTCGATCGAGAAAATGTCCAAGTCGAAGAAGAACACGGTCGACCCTGATGACATCATCGCTGCTTACGGCGCCGATACTGCGCGCTGGTTCATGCTTTCGGATTCCCCCCCTGATCGCGACGTTATCTGGACCGAGGAAGGTGTACAGGGCGCCTGGCGTTTTATGCAGCGGCTGTGGCGGCTGATCGACGAAATCGCGGACATCGACGCGCCGAAAACGCGACCAGCACATTTTGGTGAGCTCGCGCTCGTGGTGCGCAAGGCCGCGCACCGTGCACTCGCCAATGTCTCCGAAGACATCGACAAGCTGCGCTTCAACCGCTGCGTTGCTCACATCTACGAATTTGCCAACGCCTTGGGCGAAGCCATCGGTCGAATCGAAAGTTCCCCGTCGGGAGATGTCGCCTGGGCCTTGCGCGAGGCGGGCGACATCCTCGTAAGGCTATTCCACCCAATGATGCCTCACCTTGCCGAGGAGTGCTGGGCGGCGCTTGGGCATAAAATTCTCGTTGCCACCGAACCTTGGCCAACGATCGAGGCTGAGCTTTTGGTAGAAAGCACCATCACGTTGCCGGTTCAGATCAATGGTAAGAAACGCGCCGATGTCACTATCGCCCGTGATGCAGAAAAATCCGACATTGAGGCTGCCGTTCTTGCCCTCGATGCGGTAAAAAAGGCCTTGGAGGGCAAAAGCCCGAAAAAGGTCATTGTCGTCCCGCAAAGGATCGTCAATGTCGTGGTCTGATATGGTGCCCCTCATCAGGTTTTTCGGGGTCTTGGCGTTGGCCGGTCTCACCACTGGCTGCTTTCAGCCGCTTTACGCCGAGCGACCAACGCCCACGGGCGGCGGCAGCCTTGTCGGTCAACTAAGCGCGGTGGACGTAGCGCCAATCGATGCTCCGGGCGGGAGCCGGCTTGCGCGTGTCAGCGTCGGCGTACGCAACGAATTGATCTATGACCTCACTGGCGGGAATGGCGGCATTTCGCCCACTCATCGCCTGGAGGTCAGACTGACCGCTACCCAGCTGCAGGTCATCGTCGACATCAATACCGCTCGGCCAGACGTCAACAATTACGGCATCGACGCGACCTACACTTTGACCGAACTCGCCACCGGAAAGGCTGTGGTGAAAGGTCAAACATTCTCGCGCGTTTCCTATAATATTCCCGGACAGGAACAACGCTTCGCTGGTGACCGCGGACTGCGCGATGCCGAGAACCGAGCTGCCAAGGTGATCGCCGACAACATCCGCTCACGGTTGACCTCATATTTCGTAGCGGGCTCGTAGGGCCCACTGTCTGGGCGTTATGACCGCCATCAAAGCCGCCGACGTTGACCGTTTTATTGCCAGGCCGAACCCCGCACAGCCAATCGTTTTGGTATTCGGGCCTGACACCGGTTTGGTACGCGAGCGCGTGGAGGCGCTGGTGCGTGCCTCGGTCGACGACCCGAACGATCCCTTTGCACTGGCGCGTATCGAAGGCGACGAGCTGGCGGGTAATCCGGCACGCCTTGTCGAAGAAGCGCACACGATACCGCTGTTTGGTGGCCGACGAGCCGTACTCGTGCGAGCGGGTGCGCGCAATATTGCGTCCGCTGTTGAGACTGTTATTGCGGCACCCTCAAGCGAATGCCGTGTCATCATTGAAGCAGGCAATCTTGGCAAGAGTGCACCGCTGCGCGCTCTCTGCGAAAAGGCGAAAGCTGCTGCCGCCCTGCCCTGTTATGCCGACAATGAACGTACACTCCACCAACTGATCGACGAAGAGATGCGCGCGGCCAATCTCACCATCGCGACGGACGCGCGTGCCACGCTCTTGGCACTGTTGGGTGGGGATCGCCTGGCTTCGCGCAACGAGATTCGAAAACTTGCTCTCTATGCGCAAGGACAAAAAAGTATCGAACTTGCCGATGTGATGGCGGTCGTCGCTGATGCATCGCAGATGGCGCTCGACGGCGTCACCGATGCTGTTTTTACTGGAAGGATCGCCGAGGTCGACAGCGAGTTTAGCAAAGCGCGTGCGAGCGGCTCTTCTCCGGCGACAATCGTATCGGCGGCGATCCGCCAGGTCGCCAATTTACACAAGATGGCGCTGGCAATCGAAAGCGGCGATACAATCGAGTTTGCCATGAAACGCGTTGCGCCGCCTGTGCATTTCACGCGTGAGCGCGCGGTCAGCGAAGCCTTGCGCGCCTGGTCGCCTGCACGACTGCTGCGTGCGATGGATCAATTGGCGGAGGCTTCGCTTGAAATGAGGCGCAATGCGCCGTTGGGGGAAGCGATCGCACAACGTATTCTGCTATCGCTGGCCGCAAATGCCCGCAAGAAAGCCTAGGGGTTGGGCGCGCAGCGCTTCCACTTAAATCGAACTACTCTAACGGCCCCAATCCGAACTAAGCCATTTAGAACTGATCAATGCTTTTTCGTTAAGCATTCTACGGTGAACGCAGCATCGCATCCTACAGACGATGACGGAAAAATGCAGGCCGTCAGTGCCCGGCGCGATCTGCGTCGATCGCAGGAGACGCGTGCTAAATTCTGGCAGGCGATAGTCGCGTCATCATTTGTCTTTGTTGTCGTCGGAGCGAGCTTGTTCCTTGGCCTGGTGATGGTAATCGGGACTTTTGTCGAAGGTGGTACCAATCAGTTGACAGTCGAAGGGCGAACTGGCCGCGTCGCCCGTGCGCTGCGCGACGGCACGCTTTGCCATTTTATTGTCTTCGACAACAAGACTGCGCAGGCCGTCGAAGACCGTATCGGCCGCTGCGATGAGGTCAAGCCCAAGCCGAAAGCAGAAAGGCCACCGACCTTCAGCTGGGGCAAGTAGCGTAGTTTACAGATTTAGTTGATAGCTATGCGGCACCCAGCGGTAGCCGCTCTGGCCTTTCTCCACATAGCCGATGCCGGGAAAAGGCATGTGAAAACTGGCGACGAAAAGTTTATCGGTCGCAAGCATGTCGAGGATGCGCTTTCTGGTAATGACTGCTTTTTCTTTGTCGTCGTCCATCTCGAAATGCCATCCTGGACGTTGCACGGCCATCACATATTGAGTGAAAGTATCAGCCGTGATCATGAAGCGCTTACCATCACTTTCGATGTGAAATGCCAACAGTCCGGGTGAATGCCCGGCAGCATCAACCGCCGTAATGCCCGGCATAACCTCATCGCCTGGCTTGATGAAGGCCGAGCGGTCTGCCAACGGCACGCAGATTTTCATGAATAGCTCACGATTGAACTTGCGCGCTTCTCGCACGTTCTCGCCCCGCTTCCAGAAATCGAACTCCGCGGCTCCGAAGACGTAGCGTGCGTTCGGAAATACAGGTTTTCCGGCCTCGACGAGGCCACCGATATGGTCGGGGTGTCCGTGAGTGATTACAATAACGTCAATATCCGCCGGTTTGTAACCTGCAGCCGCAAGCCGCGCCGCTGTCTGTCCTGGCGGAAGGCGCTTGCTGAGCTGTTCATATTCGCGCGGAAGCGCACCGTTGCCGGTGTCAAAGAGTACCAGTTGTTTACCGGTATTCACGACCGTCGGGATATTGGGATGTTCGAACCTGTGGGTATCGATATTGTTGGCACGCGCAAGAACGTGCACCTCGTCTGGCGAAGCATTGGCCCCATAATGCGGATGCAATCCTTCGCGAATTGCCTTGGCATCCAGAATGGTCGTGACTTCAAAACTGCCGAGCCTGAAACGATAGATTATCGGCTGTAATTCGCTTTGTAGTGAAGCGGGCACCTTGGTCCTCCTCAATTATCGTTGCATCTGACCTTTGCTTAGCAGTCGGGACAGGTCGCGATCCAGCGGAACACAGAGTTGATCCATGAACGGGATCTTGCCTTCCGGAAGCTCAATAATCTCTCTATGCTGGAGACGCAGCAGGTCAAAAGTACGGGAGGTCGATGATGGCCCGAAAGAAACGCAGGATACTTGTGAGCAAGCGGAAGAAAAAATCCAAGGCCGCGACTAAAAAAAGCCGAAGGAAGCTCCGTAAGCGTCGTCCGCGGCGTAGCCTCGGAAACAAAGTAAAGGGAGCGTATCGTACGGTCGTGGATACGATCAAAGGTACCGACCAGCTCCGAAATAAACTGGAACTGCCCGCGACTTCCGAAACCGAATAGACCTTGGCTTGACTAAATCCGTCCCAGCAGGAGCAGAATCAGGACAATAACCAGCACCAGGCCCAGGCCGCCGGAGGGGTAGTATCCCCACTCACCGCTATACGGCCAGGTCGGCAGCGCGCCCAGAACGAGCAAGAGAAGTACAATCAGAAGAACAAATCGCATCCTCGCCTCCTTGGAAGGCCCAAACTCCAACGTCGAGTTTGCGATTTTGGTTCCGGGTACTATTGGCCGCTTGTCCTACTGTCGAGGACCTGCCGTATTTTTCGCGCGAGCACACGCTCGACCAGCGGCTTTTGAATGAGTTCTGTCCCCGGATCCAAGCGGCCGTGATGGACAATCGCGTTCCGCGAATAGCCCGTCATAAAAATAACTTTCGTGCCTGGACGGCGATTTTCAACTTCGGTCGCAAGCTCCCGGCCGTTCTTGCCCGGCAGGACTACATCCGTTAACAACAGGTCGAATTTCTTGTCGGCATCAAGAAGACGAAGGGCTGTAGCCGAATCCTTGGCCTCGATGACCTGATAGTTCAGATCCCTCAGTATTTCAGATGCATACTGGCGAACGCCATCATCGTCTTCGACAACCAGAATTGTTTCAGCGCGACCACGTTCGGAGCCAACATCATCGTCTCCGGAAAGGGCTGTTTCGTCACCGACGCGTCGGGGTAAGTAGAGCTTGATCGTGGTGCCTTCGCCGGGCTCGCTATAGATTTTTACATGCCCATCAGACTGTTTCATGAAACCGTAGACCTGACTCAATCCCAAGCCGGTACCTTTGCCAGCCTCTTTGGTCGTAAAAAACGGCTCGAAGGCATGGTCGATTGTTTCGGCCGACATCCCTGCCCCGTTATCGGTCACCGCAATAAGAATATACTGACCGGGTGGAAGGCCTTCGTGGTGACGGCAATATTCCTCATCGAGGTAAGCATTGCTTGTTTCGATCGTGAGCTTGCCGCCTTCCGGCATTGCGTCACGCGCGTTCAACGCAAGATTAAGCAATGTCGATTCCAATTCCGACGCGTCCACTTCGGCCTTCCAAAGGCCAGCTGCCCCGATGGTCTCCAGTTCGATATTTTCGCCGAGAGTACGCGCCAAAAGATCCGAAATGCTGAAAATCAGCTTGTTGACATCAAGCACCCTCGGATTAAGTGGTTGACGGCGAGAAAAGGCGAGCAATCGTTGGGTCAGTTGCGCGGCCCTCTCTGCACCAACAAGCGCATTGTTTAGTGCACGTTCCGCCCGCGCCTCGACAACCCCGCGTTTTGCGATGCCGAGATTGCCGATAATGATCGTGAGCAGATTGTTGAAATCGTGCGCGACCCCGCCGGTCAATTGACCGACAGCTTCCATCTTCTGGGATTGCCGGAGAGCTTGCTCAGCCAGATCGCGACGCTCAGCTTCCGCATAAAGTGCTCGCGTTCGGCGCATTGCCAGGAGCACAAGCACGAAGAGAAAGAGGGTGGCCGGAATTCCGAAGACCAGGTGGGTGGCCATCAGGCGAATCCAGCCAGAATAAATTGTTTCGATCGGCACTGCGTCGGATACGTACAAATCGGCATATCCGAGCTTGCGATAAGCGATGCGCCGTTGAAAATTATCGATGGAACTGGCTGTGACAACGCCACCTTCGGGATGGTTGGCGACCGTACGCATAAAGCCACTATTCGAACCAAAATTCGTGACGCCTTCCGGCAGAGCCGGATATCGCGCCAGAATCGTACCATCACTCTTTGCCAGCGAGAAACTTGCGGCGGTGTCGCCAGCGAGCTGAGCGTAGAATGCTAAAAACACCTTTGGCAGAACGGCGATCGTGATGATCCCGCTGAATCGCCCATCTTGCGCTACCCGGCGCCGGCTGACGCCGAAGAACCATTCTTTCGTCGCCCGCGACTGCAATACGGCGTCGACATAAGTGCCGGCGTCGCGCTCTGCTTGCGCCTGAAAATAGTTCCGGTCGGCAACGCTCATACCGGTCGAAAGCGGAAAGATTGCCGATGAGACCAGAGCGTGACCGTCCTTATCCGCGACAAAAATGGCATCGACGGTGGCCAGCGCTTTTTCGAGTTTGCTTAGTTGCAGGTGTAACGCTTCCTCGTTTGCCTTGATTTGTTCATCGCTGAGGCCGCCAAGAATGGCATCGACGCTGGTGAACGCGAGGTCGACAGATTGAAATACCTTGGACGCGTGCTCGGAAAGAATATTGAGCGAGGTCGTCAGTTGTTCATCGGCACGCGCAAAAGCATTCTCGTAGTTGATCCAACCGGCATATGAAAAAAGCGCGACCGGAAGGACGATCGACGCCACCAACATCGTTTTGAGGAGGCGTAGAGCAGCATCACGGCGCGCGCGCATTCTATGAAACTCGTTCGGCGGATACCCCAATGTATTTGGGGTGTTCAATTCTGAAAAGACAAGACCCCCTCAATATCCCGCCCAGTTTTGCAGTCGACAGAGCGCTACTTGTTGTTGGAAAGCCGAGCGTCGAGGACGAGCGGAGGTGTGCTGATGTCAGATCATTCGCGGCATTTACTTAAAAATAGCCGAAGTTTGTCACAAGGCATTTTACGCGCGTTTTATCGGTCGTCGGCTACAACATTATTCGAAAATAGTTCAATTGCCGACGGTATTGATGTTCCGGCCAGCGTCGTCTTCCAAACGCAAACGGAAATCGAATTCGCGGCCCGCGCGCAGCAGGGCCATGATCACCTTCGTCCTTGCAACCATCATGCTATGCGGCATGGGCTGGGAGGATCCCGAGAACCGGTACGTCGTACCGATCGCGGCCGACGGGCACGGCGGGCCTAACTCCGATGCCGTGATCTTGGCACTTACGAATTCCGAGCACGCAGCGGTCGCAGACAACAGCTCGCCGGTGGACGAGCTGGACACCCAGCCTTCGCATACCGAAATATGCCTTGTTGAGAACACGACGGCGCTGTCAGTCGCAGAGTTTCAATGGGGCGGACGTAGCTTGTTCCCGTTCGCGATCTCACCCAGAACCGCGCACCACATGCTGGACACGACGCCGTTGACACTCGCCAGTGTGGATCCGGGCGGCGTGAATGTCGCGTCATATACACGGCGAAAAATAACGCCGCAATTTGCTGCCTTGTACCGCGCTGTTCTGAAACGCGCTGCCATGATGTCAATACCCCACATCCAGAATCCGCGCACGACGATTGTCGGCGCTGTTTCCACCTACAATCCATTTCGTGATGGCACTGAAGAAGGCGGTGCACAAACCGCTTCCGGCGAACCCTATGATCCTGATGCATGGACCGCTGCGATAAAGATAAACCTGCGCGATCAGTTTGGTGGCGTGCGATACGGCCGGCTCTATCAGCCGACCTTTGCTCTGGTGGAGAGCGGCGACAAGCAAGTCATCGTCAAGATCAATGATGTTGGTCCGCTTAAACCGGGCCGCGTACTGGACCTCAACGAGCGCAGTATGCGCCACTTCGATCCGTTTCTCACGCGGGGCCTCATAGAGAATGTCAGTATCACGCTTCTGCCAGGTGAAAACTGGACCCCCGGACCCGTCGGCAAAATCTATGCGGTCGATTTTGTGACCCCGCGCGCGGGCCCGGCGCTACTCGGGTCAATCGATTCTGCCCGTTGGCAAATCGACCCAGAATTGGTGCGTCTGCCGGGGCCGATTGGTCCGGTCTCTCATCCTCTTGGAATAGAAGATGTCCGCGCGGAAATACGGCCAAGCGAAGGTGGCTAGGGCGATCGGACCGCGCGGAAGTTTTGCTAGCGCCGCTTGCGCAGCCAAGCGTCGACGCTGAGTCGGCCGGCGCCGCAGGCAAACAACAGGAAGATGCCTCCCAAAATTGCAAT
>Ga0335084_10001170_pt1 | contig 23968 bp, 22 predicted proteins | sample Lox_Sample_44_FD_206721 | JGI IMG/M metagenome (GOLD analysis project Ga0335084, IMG submission 206721) | Soil microbial communities from Loxahatchee National Wildlife Refuge, Florida, United States - Lox_Sample_4.4 | ecosystem: Environmental > Terrestrial > Soil > Wetlands | place: USA...
CACCGCGTCGCGGGCCCGCGCGGGCAGCACGCGGACCAGCCGGCCGGCCCACCGCCCAAGCCGCTCGGGATGGCCGGCGCTCGCGATGAGCAGGCCGACCGCGACGACAGCCAGCAGGCCGCTGAGGGCGCCGGCGATCTTCACGTCGCGACCCACGTCGAGCTCCGCCGTCAGGAGCAGATACGCGAAGAGGAGCACGACGCTCGCCAGATCGAGCACGCGCTCGATGATGACGGTGGCGAAGGCAGAAGCGGTGTTGAACCCCTCGGCGCGGGCGAGCAAGTATGGCCGCAGCACCTCGCCCAGCCGGCCGGGGAGCAGGAACGTCGCCGTAAATCCGATCACCGTCGTCCGGAACGCGTTGCGAAAGCGCGCGCGCCCGATTGGCCTCAGCAGGGCCTGCCATCGCCAGGCGCGGACGAGATACGTCATGAGCGTCACGCCAACAGCCGCGGCAATGAATTTGAGATGGGCGCCTTCGATCGCTCGCCACACTTCGCCAAAGTTCAGATTGTGGAAGAACCACCACAGCAGCCCGAGGGTCAGCACCGCCACGAGCAAGGCGTGCCAGGGAACTCCGGAGCGTGGGGAGGGCGCGGGCGGCATACGACAGACTGGTCAGGTCCTACTATAAGATTCTCGGCAAGTATATGGGGAAGCGAGAGTTACTGATCATCATCGCCTTCGTGGCCATCGGCGTGGTCGCGTTCGAGGTCACGGCACCGCCCGCGAAGGAGGGTCAGGGCTTCTCGTTCTCGCGCCTCTGGCAGAACGCGCGGCGCGGCGTGCGAGGGAACGCGGCGATGGCCTCGGCCACGCTCAATGGCGACATCCCCCTGGGCGCCGGCCTGACGGAGGTCCGCATCGCCGGGGCCAACCGCGGCGTGCGCGTGGTCGGCGAGGACCGCACGTCAATCGTCTACGAGCTGCACGTGGAGTCCAGCGGACCGGACGAGGCAACCGCGCTCTCCTATGCGAAGCGGGCGTCCCTCAAGCAGGATGACCTCGGTTCGAGCCTGTCCCTCACGGTCGTGTACCCGCGCGAGGCGCAGCAATGGGGCGCGCTCATGCTCCGGGTGCCGGCACGGCTGGCCGTGCGGATCGACGGCGGCAACAGCGCCGATGTGGCGAGCGTCGGCGCCGCCGACCTCGAGGGCGTGTCGGGGTCCGTCTCCATCCGCAACGTCGCGGGCGCCGTCACGGGCGCGCAGCGAAGCGGCGATCTCGGCGTGAGCGCGGTCGGCGCCGTAAACATGACGCTGACCAACTCGCGAGCGAAATTCTCGCAGGTCGCCAGGACGCTGGCCCTCACCCTGCGTAACTGCCGGTGCGAGATCTCACAGACCCCGGGCCTGATCGACATCACGCAGTCTGGCGACGGGCAGACGCGCATTCTGAGTCCAACCGGCGCCGTTCACGTCACCGGAACGGGCGGGTCGGTGACCATCGACAACCCGCGTCAGGAGACCAAAGTGGACATGCGCCAGACCGAGGTCGAGGTGACGCTCCGGGCGGCCGTGCCGCTCACGCTCCTGACCACGGACGAGACGCTGCGCCTGCTTCTCGACGGTCCGCCCGCCGTGGCGATCGACGCCGTGGCGAGCGAGGGCGGCAAGATCACGGCCGACGACTTCAGCGTGACGCCGAAGCACGACGATCAGGAACAGCGGCTGAGTCAGACGTTCGGTGCGGCGTCCGCGCCGCGCGTCACGCTTCGCACGTTGCGCGGGGACATTGTGCTCGGCAAGGTGAAGTGATAGGCTTTCGCGTCTTTTTGCGAAGCCGTCCATGTCCTCCACGGTCATCCTCGAAACGAATCTCTCCGGCCTGACACTGGCGCGACGCGGCAAGGTGCGCGACGTCTACGACCTCGGCGAGCACCTGCTCATCGTCGCGACCGATCGGATTTCCGCGTTCGACTACATTCTGGGCTCCGGCATTCCCGACAAGGGCCGGGTGCTCACGCAGTTGTCCGCCTTCTGGTTCGGGAAGATCGCCGATCTGACGCCGCATCACCTGATTTCCGTGAACGTCGATGAATTTCCGGCCGCGACGCGGCCCCATCGCGACGTGCTGCGCGGCCGATCCATGCTCGTCCGGAAGACGCTGCCGCTTCCGGTCGAGTGCGTCGCGCGCGGCTACCTCTCCGGCTCCGGCTGGAAGGAATACGGCAAGACCGGTGCGGTCTGCGGCATCACGCTGCCGAAGGGATTGCGCGAATCGGACCGCCTGCCCTCCCCGATCTTCACGCCGGCAACCAAGGCCGAATCAGGCCACGACGAGAACATCAGCGAGGCGGAAGCGGGACACATCGTCGGGCGCGAGCGCATCACCCAGCTGCGCGACCTCACGCTCGCGATCTACGCGCTTGGAGTGGCCCACGCCGAGACGTGCGGCATCATCATCGCCGACACGAAGTTCGAGTTCGGGCTCGCACCAAAACGGGGAGCGAGCCCGTCTCGCCGAAGCTCCGAAGGAGCGGAGGTGGACGAGCTCGTCCTCATCGACGAAGTCTTGACCCCCGACTCCTCGCGCTTCTGGCCCAAGGCCGATTACAAGCCCGGCCAGGGTCAGCCGAGTTTCGACAAACAGTTCGTCCGCGATTATCTGGAACGTATTGGCTGGAACAAGCAGCCGCCCGTTCCGGCGCTGCCCGACGACGTCGTGATGCGGACGCGGGAGAAGTACCTCGAGGCGTACAAGCGGCTCACCGGCAAGGATCTCGGGTAGGGCATCAGGCAAGACGTGCAAGGCATGAGGCACGAGCATCGGACCGCGCGCACTCGTCAGTGCCTCTTCCCTGGTGCCGAGTGCCTGATAGGGGTTCGTCAATGATGAAGGATGACCTCGCGACGCTCGTTCAGCAGATGATCGACCGCGGCATCCTCTTCGATGACGCCCAGCGCGAGTTCGAGCGCATGTTCATCACCCGGGCGCTCGCCAAGACCAACTACAACGTCTGTCAAGCCGCGAAGATGACCGGGCTCCACCGCAACACGCTGAGCCGCAAGATGGCGGCGTACAAGATTCGAAAGACGGCGTAGCGTCGGGTCCGTAATGAGTGGCCAGCGATAGCTCGTTCCCTGAACCCGACGTACCCGACGCACCCGACGTACCCGACGTACCCGGCGACCCGGCGTAGCAGCCCACCGCGGGCAGGGCTCTTGACGCCCCGCGTCAGGCTTTATATATTTAGCAGTCGGTCGCATCGAGTGCTAACAGTCAGAGAGGCTGACTGCCAGGCACCCGACCCCAGCCAGTTCACTGGCCGTCGGCCAGCCCGGATCGAGCCGGGCGCCGGCCCGGCCCGATGAAAGGACAGCTATGAAGGTCAGACCGCTTCACGATCGCATCATCGTCGAACGCCTCGAGGAATCCGAGCAGCGGGTCGGCGGCATCATCATCCCGGACACGGCCAAGGAAAAGCCGCAGCAGGGCAAGGTCCTCGCCGTGGGCAAGGGCCGTATTGAGAAGGACGGCAAGGTCACGCCGCTCGACGTCAAGGCCGGGGACACCATCCTCTTCGGCAAGTACGCCGGGCAGGAAATCAAGATCGACGGCAGCGAGTACCTCATCATCCGCGAGGAAGAAGTCCTCGGCGTGATCGAGAAGTAGTTCGCCGGACTATTCACTAACGGAGACTCAGCTATGGCAAAGCAGATTGTGTACGGAGAGGACTCGCGGCACGCGATCCTTCGCGGCGTCAACGCGCTGGCCGACGCCGTCAAGGTGACGCTCGGGCCGAAGGGCCGGAATGTCGTCATCGACAAGAAGTTCGGCTCCCCCACCATCACCAAGGACGGCGTGACGGTGGCCAAGGAGATCGACCTCAAGAACCCGCTCGAGAACATGGGCGCGCAGATGGTGCGCGAAGTCGCGAGCAAGACGTCGGACACGGCCGGCGACGGCACGACGACGGCGACCGTGCTCGCACAGGCGATCTACCGTGAGGGCCTGAAGATGGTCACCGCGGGCGCCAACCCGATGGAGCTCAAGCGCGGCATCGAGAAGGCCGTCGAGGGCATCGTCGAGGAGTTGAAGAAGCTGTCGAAGCCGGTGAGCGGCAAGATGATCGGCCAGGTCGGCACGATCTCGGCCAACAGCGATGACACGATCGGCAACATCATCGCCGAGGCCATGGAGAAGGTCGGCAAGGACGGCGTCATCACGGTCGAGGAAGCGCGCTCGATGGAGACGTCGCTCGACGTCGTCGAGGGCATGCAGTTCGACCGCGGCTACCTCTCGCCCTACTTCGTGACCGACCCCGAGCGCATGGAGTGCGTGCTCGAGAACCCGGTCATCCTGATCCACGAGAAGAAGATCAGCTCCATGAAGGACCTGCTGCCGCTGCTCGAACAGGTCGCGCGCGGCGGCCGTCCGCTCGTCATCGTTGCTGAGGACGTGGACGGCGAGGCGCTCGCGACGCTCGTGGTCAACAAGCTGCGCGGGACGCTGCAGGTCGCGGCCGTCAAGGCCCCGGGCTTCGGCGACCGCCGCAAGGCCATGCTCGAGGACATCGCGATTCTCACGGGCGGCCGGGCCATTACCGAGGACCTGGGCATCAAGCTCGAGAACATCAAGATGGAAGATCTCGGCAAGGCCAAGAAGATCACGATCGACAAGGACAACACGACGATCGTCGAGGGCAGCGGCGCGCAGTCGGCGATTGAAGGCCGCGTGAAGCAGATCCGGACGCAGGTCGAGGAGACCACCTCGGACTACGACCGCGAGAAGCTGCAGGAGCGGCTGGCGAAGCTGGTGGGCGGCGTGGCGGTCATCAAGGTCGGCGCGGCCACCGAGACGGAAATGAAAGAGAAGAAGGCGCGCGTCGAGGACGCGATGCACGCGACCAAGGCGGCCGTCGAGGAGGGGATCGTCCCCGGCGGCGGCGTGGCCCTGCTCCGCTGCGTCAAGGTGCTCGACGGCCTGAAGCTCGAGCACGACCAGAAGGTCGGGGCCGACATCGTGCGTCGCGCGATTGAAGCGCCGATCCGCTGGATCGCGAACAACGCCGGCGTCGAAGGCTCGATCGTTGTCCAGAAGGTGAAGGAGTCGAAAGAGACCGGCTACGGCTACAACGCCGCGACCGACACCTACGAGGACCTCGTGAAGGCCGGCGTCATCGACCCGACCAAAGTCGTGCGCTCGGCCCTGCAGAACGCGTCGTCGATCGCGTCGCTGCTGCTCACGACCGAAGCCATGGTCTCGGAGATTCCCGAAGAGAAGAAGGAAGCTCCGGCGGCCGGCGGCCCGGGCGGCATGGGCGGGATGTACTGAGCTGACGCTGGCAAGTCAGAAGTTGGAAGCCAGAAGTCAGAAGTCCGGAAGATCAGGCACACGGCCCGGTTGGCGAAGAGCCAGCCGGGCCGTTTGTGCTTCGTGGCCCGAGTCGACTGCAAATACGCCGACACGGCCAACACCGAGGGCGCCGATTGTCGGTCTGCGCGTTCGGATACACGCCCATTCCGGCGCCGACGCCGCGCCAAGTTGCGGTAATATCGGCCTCTCAATCCCGGAGGCCATCCTATGAGCCGTCGAACGACGCTCCATCTCACGTTCGCCGCGTTGTGCGCTGCGTTGCTGCTCACCTTGTCCGGTATCGGCGCGCAGGCGCCGGCGGGCAGCGATCACACCGCGCATCTCAAAGCCTGGGACGCGCACAAGGCGATGGCGGCGACGTCGCCGTACCGCGCCATGAACTGGTCGTACATCGGACCGACCAACATCAGCGGACGCACGACCGACGTCGCGGTGGCCGATCACGGCTCGGCGCGCCGCCTCTACGCCGGCAGCTGCTGCGGCGGCGTGTGGGCCTCGGACGACCTGGGGCAGACGTGGCAGCCGGTCTTCGACAGGGAAGCCTCGACGAGCACGGGCGCCCTCGCGGTCGCGCCGTCGAATCCCGACATCCTCTGGGTCGGCACCGGGGAGTCGAACATCTTCCGCAGCTCGTACACCGGCGTGGGCGTCTACAAGTCGACCGACAACGCCAAGACCTTTCAGCACATGGGGCTGACCGACACCGGCACGATCGGCCGCATCGTGATCCATCCGACGGATCCGAACACGGTGTACGTCGCGTCCGCCGGCCAGGAGTGGATGGAAAACGAGATGCGCGGCGTGTTCAAGACGACGGACGGCGGCCGGACGTGGACGCACGTGCTGAAGATCAGCCAGAAGACCGGCGTGAACGATTTGGCGATGGATCCGAGCGATCCCAACACGCTGTACGCGGCAGCCTGGCAGCGGCAGCGCCGCAAGTGGAACGACCCTCGCGTCGAAGAGGGCTTCAACGAGAGCCTCATCTACAAGACCACCGACGCCGGCAAGACATGGACGAAGCTGACGACGGGTCTGCCTCCGTCGAACGCGTCCGGCCGCATCGGCCTCGCGATCGCACGGTCAAATCCCAACGTCGTGTATGCGTTCTACGACAACTACGAGTGCGACCCTCGGGCGCCGGCGCCGAACGCCCAGGGCCGGGGCCAGAATCCAGGGGGCAGCGCCTCGAGATGCGCGATCAAGGGCAACGAGGTCTATCGATCGAACGACAAGGGTGCGACCTGGACGCTCGTCAGCGGACAAACCGACGAGCAACGCACGTACATGAAAGGGATGTCGAATACCTATGCGTGGGTGTTCGGCAACATCCGCGTCGATCCGACGGATGAAAACACCGTCTACACGCTCGCGCTCGGCGTGAGCGTGTCGCACGACGGCGGCAAGACGTTCGGACGCATCGGGGCGCCCCCGCCGGGCGCGGCGGCTGGCGGGCCGCCAGCGACCGGCGCGCCGCCGCAGGGGGGCGGCCGGGGCGCCAATGTCGGCGGCGACAACCACGCGATGTGGATCGACCCGAAGAACACCCAGTTCATGCTGGTCGGCAACGACGGCGGGTTCCGCACCTCCCAGGACGGCGGCCAAACGTGGCGCCGCGCGAACCTGCCCACGGAGACGGCGTTCGACATGGCGTTCGACATGGACACGCCGTTCCGGGTGTACGGATCGTTTCAGGATCACGGGAGCTTCCGCGGCGTGGTCGATCTCCGCAACGGCCGTGAAAATCTCGCCGCCACGTCATGGGAGAACGCACCGGGAGGCGAGTACTGCGAGCACGCGGTCGATCCGCGAAATCCGAACATCGTGTACTCCGGCAAGCTCGATCGGACGGACTTCAGCATTCCCGCCGCGCCGCGCGGCGGCGGGGGCGGCGGTGCGCCTGGACGTGCCGCCGGAGCTGCGCCGGCGCCGGCCGGACCACAACGCGACACGAACATCCGGCCGCCGAGCCTGCCCGGCGACGACCCGCTGCGCATGCAGGTGCTGGCGCCGATTCTGATCTCGCCGCACGATCCCGACACGATCTACTTCGGCGCGCAGTATCTGTTCCGGTCCAAGGATCGCGGCACCACGTGGGAGAAGCTGACGGACGACCTGAGCTACAACGACAAGTCGCGCCGCGGCGACGTGCCCCATCAGTTGGTCATCACCATCTCGGAGTCGCCAAAGAAGAAAGGCCTCGTCTACACCGGGACCGACGATGGCCGGCTGTACGCGTCGATCGACGATGGCAAGGAATGGAAGGAGTTGACCGTCGGAGGCAGTTCGTCGAAAAAGGAGTGGATCGGCACCGTCCTGGCGTCGAGGTACGACGAGGCCACCGTCTACGCCGCGCAGCAGGGCCGGTATGACGAGGACTTCGCGGTTCACCTCTACAAGTCCACCGACTACGGCCGAACGTGGAAGAGCATCGCCGGCAACCTGCCCGGCGGACCGATCAACATGATTCGCGAGGATCCGGTCAGTCCGAACGTGCTCTACGCCGCCAACGATTTTGGCGTCTACGTCACCACGAATGGCGGTCAGAAGTGGGACGTGCTCGGCGGCAATCTGCCGTCGGTCAACGTCATGGACTTCATCGTGCATCCGCGCGACCGCATGCTGGTCATCGGGACGCACGGCCGGGGCGTCTGGGTCATTGACGTGAGCAAGATCGGCGGACAATGACCGGCGCCTATTCGAGCGTCAAGTCGTGACTTCATCTCCCGCTGCCGCAGTACGAGGGGTGCGGATGACCCGTCGGTTCCTGTGGTTTCCGGCCGTGCTGCTCGCGACGCTTTCCCTGGACGCCCAAACGGACGCCCAGCGCGCCCTGATGAACGAGCCCGAGGTCCGGCAGATCAACGCGATGTCCCGCAACCTGCAGCAGGTGCAAAGCGACCCCGACCGCCGCGGGACGTGGCTCAACATGGCGGGGCTCAGCCTCGCCGACCTGCGCACGGCGCAGGCCCTGCTCGATCGGCTCGAGGATCGGCTCGACAACGAGACGCGCGCGTGCGCCTTCTGCGCGGCCAAGCAGGACGAGCTGAGCGAGCTCATGCAGGTCGGCCGGCGTCCATGACGCGCCTGGTCGTCGCGATGGTCGTCGTCCTGACGTGCGCCGGCCTCCAGGCGCAGACGTCACGCAAGCCACTGCTGCCGGTCAGGCTTCCCGGTGACCAGGTCGCCATGCCGCGCGAGATCTCCCGGGTCGTGCCGCCCTACCCTCAGACGACCGCCGGCGGGCCGGTTGACGGCACGGTCGACGTCGAGGTCGTCGTCAGCGCGTCGGGCAGCGTGCTCGACGCTCGCGTCACGAAGCCCTCGAGTTCGACCGTGGACGACGTCTGTCGCGGGGCGGCCGAGCGCTGGACGTTCGAACCTGCGGTCGAAAAGTACCCCGAGCCCGGGCGATCAGGCGCGGTGCCGGCGCTCGTCCTCCTGCGCTTCGAATTCACGCCTCCGCGCGGTGACAAACCGGGGACCGTCTCGGCTCAACTCACGAGCGTTCCGGATCGCGAGATCACGACAGACAGCCTCGGGGCTGGAACGGACGCGAGACCTCCCGCGAAACCTGGCGAGGCAGGCATCCAGCTACCGCGTCTTCTCCGACAAGTCACGCCGTCCTACACCAATGGCGCGATGCGCGCCAAGATCCAGGGCGAGGTTCAAATGGAAGTCGTCATCCTCGCTGACGGCACCGTCGGCGCCGCGCGCGTCGTCAAGTCCCTCGATGCGCGGTTCGGCCTCGACCAGGAAGCGCTGCACGTCGCCCGGCACTGGCTCTTCGAGCCGGGCACGCTCGACGGCAAGCCTGTGCCCGTCATCGTCACGCTCATTCTGAGTTTCCGGTTGCACTGACGTCCGCACCGCCGCGCCCCCGAGATCCGGCCAAACCACGCGCGGCGACGTCGCAACTAGTATCGGGCAGGCAGGAGGTGCGAGATGACCGTTCTCAAGACATCCGCGCTCATCGCCGCTTTTGTGGGCGCCGTCGGGCTCGGCGTCGTGGCGCGTCCGTACGTGATCCATGAAGCCGGCCCATCGCCGAGTGCCGCGGTGCCAGTGAAGGCGACGCCGCAAGCTGACCGGCCCACGCCAGCCAGTTCCGTCGCGGCGCACCCGGAGAACACCGGAATCACGCAGGCACTTGCGGTCCGTCTCAAGCCCCTGCTCAAGCCGGGCGCGAGCATGGCCCTCGCGGCGCAAGGCTTCACTCGGGCCGACGACTTCGCGGCCGTTGCCCATGCGTCGAACAACCTCGACATCCCGTTCGTGCTGCTCAAGCATCGCGTGGTCGATGAGCACATGACGCTGGCACGGGCGATCCACGCTTCGCGTCCATCAGTCGACGCGAGCGTCGAGGCCGCGCGTGCGCGCGCGGAAGCGCGCTCCGACGTCGTCGCGACGCGGATCGGACTCTGAGGAAGAAAGTGAGAAGCCAGGCGTGAGAAGTACGGACGTCCCAACACGGCGCGGTCGGTTGAGGCCGGCCGCGCCGTGTTCGATCAGTGCAATCTGAACGACAGGATGAGCGTGACGATGACGTTCGTCGGCTTGCCGTCGGGCCCGACGCCGGGCTTGAAGAACCACTGCCTGGCGGCCTTGATGGCTTCCTGATCGAGTCCGTATTTGTCGTCGAGAGACTTGACGATCCGCACCTCGCCGACGGTTCCGTTGGCGTTGACGACGGCTTCGAGCTCGACGTCGCCCTGCACTTTGGCGCGCATCGCGTCGCTCGTGTACTTCGGCTCGACCTGTCGAATGAGGGAGGGCGGCGAGACGCCGTTGCCGGGATGGTACGCGCCGCCGCCGAATCCGCCGCCGGTGCCGGGACCGACGCCGTTGCCCCGTCCCGACCCGATGCCGCCGCCGCTGCCGCCGCCGCCAAACGACGCCAACGACACCGCGCTCGAACCGGCGGCCTGAATCACGCTCGCCGCGCTCGTCTCAATCGGCGCGTTGAGCGTCGGAATAGGCGTCGGGGGCGGGGGCGTGGCCACGGGCTCGACCGGCACTGGATCCGGCGCCTTGTGATGCGGCACTTCCATGGGCTTGGGCGGTGCCGGCGCGGGACTGCCCCCGCCGCCGCCGCCGGGACCCGGCTGATTGAGGTACACGAACTTCGGCATCTCTTCCTGCGGGTTGATGATGTCCTGCGAAACCTGGAAACCCGTGAAGAGCAGGAGCAACCCCAGGAACGTGTAGACCACCAGCGTCACGCCGGTCGCGCCCGCGGCACGCCGAAGCGCATTCTCGTCGCGGCGCTCGAAGATCGATTGCGACGCCAGCCAGCCGGATGACACCACGCCTGGTCCCGTCGCGGCGGGCTGGGGAACGGGCATCGCGGTGGCTGGCTGAGGCGCGTCCATTTGAGCTAAATCGGGGCCGTACAAAACAGTATACTCACGCCCGGCCTCGTCCGTTTCGAGGCTCACCAGTGCAAGACCGGTGCCCCCGGAGAGTGTGCCGCCGGCCGACATCAGGGGCGGGCGTCCTGTTCGGTCGCTGTCCTTTTGACGCCGGGTGTCCCCTTCCAGTCGCGCAGAGCGGACGGCTCGGCGTGGATGTTACAATTAGGTCAGGCCGGTGATTCCGGCGGGAGTCTTCATATGCGCCTCGGCATGCCCGAGCTTCTCATCATCCTGCTGATTGTCCTGCTGATCTTCGGCGCCAACCGGATCCCCGACCTCATGGGCGGCCTTGGCAAAGGGATCAAGAACTTCAAGGACGCCACCCGCGAAGGCGACAGCGCCAAGAAGTCCTGACGCGCCCTGCGTCAGAGCACGATCCGTCGGTCCCCCACGCGCCTCGTCACACGCTCCCGATCGAGCCACTCGAGTAGTGGAATGGCGTGCTTTCGGCTGAGGCCGAAGCGCTGCTTGAACGTCGCGACGTCGATCGTCACGGGTGCGGCGCCGCCGCGCGCCAGGGCGAGTGCCTTCACGTCAGCCCTCAGCCGCTCGAGGGCGTCCGCATGAAACCACAACGCGTCCACGCGCATGGCCGTTCCGGCGCGCGCGAGCGTCTGAAGCGCGCGCTCCACGCGCGGCGGCGCGAGCTTCGTGGCCTGCGCCAGGGCGGCCGCATCGGGCGCGGTGAGACCCGCCTGCCTGAGCGCGGCGTCAATCTGGTCGGCGGCGCGCGTGTCTTCCGGCGAGACCGGCGGCCGATGGGCCGTGAGCGAGATGCGGTCGGCGCCGGCGATGCGACCCGAGCGCGCGAGCGCGCCGAGCACGTCGTCCACCAGGGACGCCGGCGCCTCGGGCGCGGCTTGCTCGCGCAGCGACTCGCGCGGCATGCCCACGGCCAGCGGCTGCGCGGCATGAAACGCCGTCAGCGCCGACACCACGCGCGATTCGATCTCGCGCCACGTCGCCCGGTCGAACACGCGCGCGCCCACCCGTACGGCGCGATCGGCCGCGACGAGCGCCTCGAGCGCGGACCGGCTCGCCTCAGGTCCGAGGCCCCCGCGCGCGATCAATTCCCCGGCGTCGAGCCCCCGCACCCCGGCTTCGCGCAGCCAGACGTGCGCGAACGCATCGGCGCCGTCGAGCGCGATGAAGCGATCGAGCGTGGTGGAACGCCGGAGCCCCGCACGCGGCGGTTCGGGATCGAGCACCACGCCGCCCCCGATCGTCGCCGGCGGCGAATAGGCGCGGATCACGAGGCGGTCGCCGCGGGTCAGCGCCAGGGGGCGCTCGAGCCGAAGCCGCACGTACGCCTCTCCGCCCGGCGGGATCGCGACGGAGGCCTCGCCGACCGACGCGATGGTCCAGGGCGCCTCGCGGGTCGCGCGCGCGGCGCAAATCGCGACCCGCGCCAGACGCTCCGCGGTGCCCGAATGCACGCGCACGCGCGCGCCGTGTTTCAGCGGACGCGCGCCCGCCAGCAGTTCGAGGCGTCCGTCGACGCGGCGCGTCACGGACAACGCGCCCGGCGATGCCAGCGTCATGCCGCGCGCCAGCTCCGCCACATCCACCGCGCCGAGATTGACCGCCACCCGGTGCGGCGCCCTCGCGGACGCGACGTCGCGGCCGTGCACCTGCACACCCCGCACGCGCACCTCGCGCGAGTCAGGCACCACCGACAGATCCTGCCCCGACCGAATCTCGCCTGACACCAGCGTGCCGGTGACGACGGTCCCGAATCCTCTGACGGTGAACACGCGATCGACCGGGAGGCGCGCGATCCCGGCCCGCTCCTGACGCGGCGCGCCGCCGGCGAGCCCGGCCAGCACGCGCCGCAGCGCGTCGAGTCCGGCACCCGTCCGGGCCGAGACGGCGACGACCGGCGCGCCGTCCAGGAAGCTGCCCGCGACGAGCTCGCGCGCGTCGAGCGTGGCAAGCTCCACGGCGTCCGCGTCGACCCGGTCGGCCTTGGTGATGACGATGACGCCGCGCTCGAGGCCGAGGAGGCGGCAGATCTCGAAATGCTCGCGCGTCTGGGGCATCACCGATTCATCGGCGGCGATCACGAGGGCGACGGCGTCGATGCCGCCGGCGCCGGCGAGCATGTTCCGCACGAAGCGCTCGTGTCCGGGCACGTCCACGAACGCCACGTTCACGTCGTCGATCGTGGCGTGCGCGAATCCCAGATCGATGGTGATCCCGCGCGCCTGTTCCTCCTTGAGCCGGTCCGGATCGATCCCGGTGAGCGCCTTCACGAGCGCGCTCTTGCCGTGATCGATGTGGCCGGCGGTGCCGATCACCAATGAACGAGTCATCAATGGATCAATAGCATTGGAGTGCGTCGTCTAGGCTCGTCCTTTGCGCCGTGTCCGTCCCCTTCGCCGTCCGCGGGGGCGCCGGTCGGGCGGAGCCGGCTTCTCGCGGCGCGGCGCGCGCCCGCGGCCCGACGTGCGCACCGCGGAGAGGATCTCGGTCAGGCCCAGATCGATCTGCCGCCGCTCGAGGTCGACGCGAATCACCTGCACGCGGACGCGGTCGCCCAGCCGGTACACGCGGCCGTTCTTCTCGCCGCGCAGCACGTGCGCCCGCTCGACGAACCGGTAGTAGTCGTCCGCCATCGTCGAGACGTGCACCATGCCCTCGACGAAGTGCTCGACGAGCTCGATGTAGAGACCGAACGCGCTGACGCCGGTGATGTAGCCGTCGAATTCGTCGCCGACCTTGTCGGCCATGAACCGCACCTTCTTCCACTGCACGAGCTCGCGTTCGGCCTCGTTCGCGCGCCGCTCGCGCTCGGAGGTGTGCCGCGCGATGTCCGGCAGATCCTCGGTGAGCTCGGCCCGGCGCTCTCCGCTCATGCCGCGCCGAGATTCGCGCAGCGCGCGGTGCACGACGAGGTCCGGATAGCGCCGAATCGGCGACGTGAAGTGCGTGTAGGCCTCCGCCGCCAGGCCGAAGTGCCCGAGGTTGGCCGGGTCGTACCGCGCCTTCTGCATGGTCCGCAGCAGCAGGAACGCGATGGGCTTCTCCTCGGGCTTGCCCTTGATTCGCTCGACGAGCCGCTGGAAGTCGCGCGGCTCCAGACGGTCCGGCGCGCCCGAGAGCGCATAGCCCAGCGTCGAGATGAACTCCTCGAAGACCTCGACCTTGGCCGGGTCGGGCTCCTCGTGCACGCGATAGAGCGTCGGGACCTGCTGCCGCTCGAGGTGCGCCGCGACCGTCTCGTTCGCCAGCAGCATGAACTCCTCGATGATGCGGTGCGCGACGTTGCGCTCCGCCGCGACAATCGACTCGACCATTCCCTCGTCATCGAGCACGATCTCGGGCTCCTTCAGGTCGAAGTCGATCGAGCCTCGACGACGGCGCCGCGTGTTGAGGATCTCGAACAGCTCGTGCATGCGCTCGAAGAGCGGTACGAGCGGCCGGTAGCGCTCGATGACCTCGGGGGCCTGGTCCGTCAGGATCGCGTTCACGTCCGTGTAGGTCATGCGCGCGTGGCTGTGGATCACCCCGTCGTGCATCTCGTACCGCGTCACGGCGCCCGTGCGGCGATCGACCTCCATCAGGCATGACTGCACCAGGCGATCGACGTGCGGATTCAGACTGCACAGCCCCGTCGAGAGCTCCGACGGAAACATGTGCACGGCGCGTTCGGGGAAGTACACCGACGTGCTGCGCTCGTACGCGTCGGTGTCGAGCGCGCTGCCCTCCGCCACGTAGTGCGAGACGTCCGCGATGTGCACGGCCAGCCAGAAATTGCCGTTCGGCAGCCGGTCGAGCGAGATCGCGTCGTCGAAGTCGCGGGCGTGCTCGCCGTCGATCGTCACGGTCGGCCAGTCGCGAAAGTCCGTGCGGCCGGCGCGATCCTTGTCGCGCACGACGCCGCCCAGGCGGCGCGCCTCGGCAATCGCCGCCTCGCTGTGGACATCCGAGAGGTTGTACTTGCGGATGATCACCGCGGTGTCCACCCCCGGTGCGTCGAGCCGGCCGAGCACGTCCGTGATCCGTCCGACCGGCGGGCGCGTGGCCGTCGGCCACTGCGTGATCTGCAGCGTCACCATCTCGCCGGGCGCGGCGCCGCGCGTCTCGCCTTTCGGCACCTCGACGTCCACGATCAGCCGGCGGTCGAAGGGCACGACGAAACCGCGCCCCGCCCCGTCCAGCTCGTACCGGCCGACGATGCGCTCGGACCCGCGCTCGAGGATGCGCAGGATGCGGCCCTCGGCGCGGTCGTCCCGCTGGTGTTCGATGCGCACGACGACGCGATCGCCGTGCATGGCCTGGTTCAGGTTGTTGCCGGCGATGTAGACGCTCTTCGGGCCGTCATCGGCCGGTTCTTCCGCGTCCACAAAGGCAAAGCCGCGCGGATTCGTCGAGACGCGCCCGACGAGCAGGTTCATCCGCCCAGGCAGTCCGAACCGATGCCCGCGGATCTCGACCAGTTGGCCCGACGCCACGAGGCTGCGCAGGCGACGCTTGAACGACGCGCGCTCCTCGCGCGGCACCTTCAGGACTTGCTGGAGCTCCTTGAGGGTGGCGGGGTGATCCACGCGTTGCTGGATCAGCTGCAGGAGTTGCTCTTCGCTATTCATCGTCAGGGAGTTTATCTTTCTGGGGTTCCAACGGCGTTCCTTGAGGGTTCCGAACTGGTTCCCAACGGGGTTCCCGAGGGGTCCCCCACCGGGGTTCCTCAGGAGTTCCCGCGGGGTGCCAACGGCGGTTCCCACGGGGGTTCGGGAGCTCAATCCAACCATTGTCTGATTTCCGATGTCTACAGCTCGAGTGACGGCCGTCGTCGCCAATCTCGTGACGCTGACCGACCCGCAGGATTCGCCACGTGCCGAGGGGCGGGAGGCGCCCAACGTACAGGCGCTGGTCCGGGCGGCGCGGGAGGGCGACCGTGAGGCGTTCGGCGATCTGGTCGTGCTCTACCAGCGGCCGGCGATTCATACGGCGCTCGCGGCGCTCCATGACCGGGACGACGCCGAGGACGTGGCCCAGGAGGCCTTCGTTGTGGCCTGGCAGAAGCTGCCCGGCTTCCGCGGCGACGCGACCTTTCGCACGTGGCTGATGACGATCGTGTGGCGAAAAGCGCTCGACCGGCGGCGGCAGCGCCAGGCCTGGTGGACGCGCGTGCGGTCCGGCCCGCCCGATACCGGCGACGGCCTCGATCCCCTGTCGGCCATCGCCGGCAACGGTCCGGACCCCGAGCGGGCGGCGCTCTGGCGGGATCTCACGCGCCAGATCCGCCGCGGGATCGACGGGTTGTCGCCGAAGCTGCGCGACACGCTGCTGCTCGCCGCCTCGGGCGAGCACACGTACGAGGAGATCGCGATGCTGCTTCGCGTGCCGCCGGGTACCGTGAAATGGCGCGTCGCCGAAGCGCGGCGCCTCGTGGCGAAGCAGGTCGATCGAGGTGAGGCGTCGTGATGCGCCCGCATGATCATGATCTGGATGAGGCCATCGATCGCGTCGCGCGAGTGATGACGGAGGCGGCGCCCGCCCCGGACTTCGCTCGGCGCGTGCACGCGCGGATCGACGCGGCGGCGCCCCCGCGCAAGCCGTGGACGACGCCCACGCTCGCGGCCGCCGCCATTGTCGTCGCGGCCCTTGCGGCTGGCATCGTCTGGATGCGGGGCCATCGGAATCCCACACCGACCGCGACCGAGGCGACGCGTCTGGCGCAACCGCCGGCGGCGGTCGCGGCCGCTGCGGCCGCGCGGGCGCCGGCGGACGCAGTCGCCGCAACGCCTGCGCGCAAGGTCACCGCAGCGCCCGCGTTCAAGTCTTCGGTGCCGGAGCTGCCGCCGCTCGATCGGCTCGAGGCCATCACGCAGGACTCGATCCAACCGACCAGGCTCACGATCCCTCCATTGACTGTAGAGGCGATCGTGGTGCCGCCCGTTGACGGAGACGGCTCGATTCGCTGAAGGAGTCCCATGAAGAGCATCGCATTGATGTGTCTGGCGGGCGCGCTCGCCCTGCCCGTCGCGCTCGCCGCGCAGGAAACGTCAGCGCCGCAGCAACCAACGGCCGCGCCTGCCGGCCAGAACCAGCAGCCGCCTCCAGGTGGCCGCGGCGGCCGCGGCGCGACGATGCCGGCCCAGCAGGCGCCCACGCCGGCCCCACCTGAAGGCCGGCCCGGCGGCCGCGGCATGGCTGGCTCGCGCTTCGACGACAAGGCCATGCAGAACGTGCGTGTGGACGTCACCCTGACGGACAACCAGGGCAGCGACAGCCCGTCAAAAAAGACGGTCACGATCGTGCTCGTCGACGGCAATGCCGGCGCGATTCGCTCGACGAACGGCGTTCAAACCCTGAACATCGACATCCAGCCGCACGTGCGCACGGACGGCAAGATCTTCGTGAGCTTCTCCCTGCAGTACTACCCCTCAACGGAAGGCGGCCCCAGCGCGCGCGTCCCGGCGGTCCTGAACGAATCGCTCAGCGTGATCGTGGCGGACGGGAAGCCGATGGTGGTGTCGCAGTCAGCCGATCCGAGAAGCGATCGGAAGGTCGCGGTCGAGCTCACGGCGGCGGTCGTGAAGTAGGAAGCGAATCAGTCGATCGAAATGCAGCCTAGTGCAGCGTGCGGGGTTCGGTCCACTCTGAGAGCTTGGTGACGACATCGAGCTTGCGCAGGAGCTGGCCCACGACTTCGCACGCGTCCTCACGCTGACAGAGCTGTTCGAGCTTTTCCATGATCCGCGTGAGCGCGTCCTCGGCGCTCGCGATCGCGCCCTCCGAGTAGTACTCACGCTGTCGTTCGAGGCACTGGTGATGTTTCAGGAATTCTTCGCGGTAGAACTGCGCGCGGCACTGGCACACGGGGCCGTACAACGGCTTCTGAACCGGAGCGCCGACGTTCGTGAGACGGCTCTTGGAGGCCATCGCGGCAGGGCAATTCTCAGTCTAGAGAACCCCTCCTGGGTGTGTCAACACAATGATCGCCGCGGGCCTGTCCGACCAATTCAGTCGGCCAGCGCCTTGCGCAGCAGCTCGCCGGCGACCTTCGGGTTCGCCTTTCCTCCGCTCGCCTTCATCACCTGACCGACGAGGAAGCCCAGCGTCGCGGTCTTGCCCGCACGATACTGCGCCACGACGTCGGGATGCCGCGCGATGACGTCGGCCGCAATCGCGGCCAGTGCGGACGCGTCGCCGATCTGGCCCAGCCCTTCGGCCTCGACGATCGCATGCGCCGACCGGCCGGTCGTCCACATCTTCTCGAAGACGTCCTTGGCGACCGTGCTCGACACGACGCCGCGATCGGTGAGCACCGCCAGCTCCGCCAGGGCCTCGGCCGAAAACGGCACGCCCGCGACGTCGTCGCCGCCAAGGTCCTTGAGCTTGCGGCGCACCTCGCCCTGCAGCCAGTTGCCGGCGGCCTTCGGACTCGCGCCGGCCTTCACCATGCGCTCGAAGTAGTCGGCGGCGCCCGCGAGCCGGACGATGACGTCGGCGTCGTACTCGCTGAGCCCGTAGGCCGCAACAAACCGCTGTTTCCGGGCCTCGGGCAGTTCGGGCAGGGCCTCGCGGATGGCCTGAACCCACGCGGGTTCGACGACGAGCGGCGGAAGATCGGGCTCCGGGAAATACCGGTAGTCGTGCGCTTCTTCCTTGCTCCGCATCGACGCGGTTTCGCCCGTCTCGCTGTCGAAGAGCCGCGTTTCCTGGCGGACCGGCTCGCCGCGCTCGACGAGGGCGACCTGCCGGGCGATCTCGAATTCGAGGGCTTTCTGGACGTAGCGGAACGAGTTGACGTTCTTGACCTCGGCCTTCGTCCCGAACGCCGTCGATCCCGCCGGACGGACGGACACGTTCGCGTCGCAGCGGAGGCTCCCCTCTTCCATGTTGCCGTCGTTCACGCCGAGCGCGACGAGCGTCTCGCGCAGGTGCGCGAAGCAGGCCGCGGCATCGGCCGCGGATCGCAGATCCGGTTCGGTGACGATCTCGATGAGCGGCACGCCGCTGCGATTGAAGTCGAGGTACGTCGCGCGCGCCGAATCAGGAAACCCGTGGTGCAGGGACTTGCCCGCGTCCTCCTCGAGGTGGATGCGCGTCAGCCGCACCCGGCGCGACCCGTCGGCCGCGGCGTACTCGAGCGCGCCGCCGGTCGCGAGCGGCAGCTCGTACTGCGAGATCTGGTAGCCCTTCGGCAGGTCCGGATAGAAGTAGTTCTTGCGCGCGAAGATCGACTCGCCGTGCACGTGGCAGCCGAACGCCAGCGCGGCTCGGATTGCCAGCTCGACGACGCGGCGGTTGAGGACCGGGAGCGCGCCCGGCAAACCCAGGCACACCGGGCAGACGTTCGTGTTCGGCGGTGCGCCAAACGTCGTGCGGCACCCGCAGAAGATCTTCGTCCCGGTCAGGAGCTGCGCGTGGACTTCCAGACCGATGACGGGCTCGAAACGCACAGCGGCGCCGCTTACCCCTTGGGCCCCGCGGCCTTGATTTCGGCGGCCGCCGTCGGCTCGAAGGTCTTGAAGTTCTCCACGAACATGCGCGCGAGCTTGGCGGCCTGCGCGTCGTACGCGCCCTTGTCCTTCCACGTCTCGCGCGGCCTGAGGACCTCGGGCGGCACGTTCGGGCACGACGTCGGCACGTCCAGGTTGAACATGGGATCCTTCTCGTCGCGGACCGACGCCAGCGCCCCGGACAGCGCGGCGTTGATCATTGCGCGCGTGTGCGCGATCTTCATGCGCGACCCGACGCCGTACGGCCCGCCGGTCCATCCCGTGTTCACGAGCCAGACGTTGACCTTGTGCTGCGCGATCCGCTCGCCGAGGAGCCTGGCGTACAGGCTCGGGTCCCACACCATGAACGGCGCGCCAAAGCACGTGCTGAAGGTGACTTTGGGCTCGGTGACGCCGCGCTCCGTGCCGGCGACCTTCGCGGTGTAGCCCGACAGGAAGTGGTACATCGCGGCCGCCGGCGACAACCGCGCGATCGGCGGCAGCACGCCAAACGCGTCGGCCGTCAGCATGATGACGTTGGACGGATGCCCGCCCTGGCCCGACGGAACGGCGTTGTCGATGAACGAGAGCGGATAGGCGCCGCGCGTATTCTCCGTGAGCGAGTCGTCGTTGAGGTCCAGCGCGCGCGTCACCGCGTCGCACGCGACGTTCTCGAGCACGGTCCCGAAGCGATGCGTCGTCGCGTAGATCTGCGGCTCGGCCTCGGCCGAAAGCCGGATCATCTTCGCGTAGCACCCGCCCTCGAAGTTGAACACGCCACGGCTGCTCCAGCCGTGCTCGTCGTCGCCGATCAGCTGTCGATCGGCCACGCTCGAGAGGGTCGTCTTGCCCGTGCCCGAGAGGCCGAAGAACAACGCGACGTCGCCGCGCGGCCCGATGTTCGCCGAGCAGTGCATCGGCATGACGTCGCGCAGCGGCAGCAGGTAGTTCATGACGGTAAAGATCGACTTCTTGATCTCGCCCGCGTAGTTCGTGCCGCCGATGAGCACGCGCCGCTTGGCGAAGTTGAGGAGGATGAAGACTTCCGAGTTGGTCTTGTCCACGGACGGATCGGCCGTGAAGCTCGGGACGTCGATGACCGTGAACTCCGGCGCGTGCTGGGCGAGCCTGGCCGGGTCGGTCTCCGGAATGAACAGGTGGCGCGCGAACAGGCTGTGCCAGGCCCGCTCGGTGATGACGCGAATCGGCAGGCGATAGGCCGGGTCGGCGCCGGCCCAGCAGTCCTGCACGAACAACTCCTTGCCGCGGAGATACGCGAGCATGCGGCGCTCGAGGCCGTCGAAGTGCGCCGCATCGATCGGCCGATTGACCTTCCCCCACGCCACGTTCTTCTCGCTGGAGGGCTCCTTGACGATGAACTTGTCGTTCGGCGAGCGGCCGGTGTGCTGCCCCGTGGTGCAGACGAGCGGGCCGCCGGCGGCGATCAGCGCTTCACGGCGGCGTACCGCTTCCTCATAGAGGGCGGCCACCCCGGAGCTCCAGTACACGCGCGCGCTCCCCTCGATGCCCACCGCCTCCAGTCCGATCTTCTGCTCCGCCAGCGCCATACGGCTCCTTCCGTCCCACCTGACAAACGAATAATTCTAGCGCGGTTTGCAGATTGGCGTCCTCCGGCCCGATACACCGCAACGTGAAGCCACCGCGGCGCGGACCGTCGCGCAGAACAATCGTCGCCGGCCTTCTCGGCGCGGCCGTACTCGCGGGCTGCAATCCACCGCGCCTGCCCGCGCCCGCCGCCCTGCACCTGCCTGATACGGTTATCGTCCGACACGCTGGTCAGATTACGACGGTTCCTCTCGAGGACTACGTGCTGGCGTCGGCCATCGCCGAAGTGTCGCCCGTCGATCAGCCGGCGGCGGCCGTCGAGCGCATTTTCGAAGTCCAGGCCGTGCTGGCGAGGACGTATGCGGCCGGGCATCTCGGCAAGCACCAGGCCGAGGGCTTCGATCTGTGCGACACCACGCACTGCCAGCTCTACGATCCGAATCGTCTGCGCGCCTCGCGATTTGCGGCGGATGCGCGCGAGGCCGTCCGGCGGACGAGCGGCGTCGTGCTCACCTATCAAGGACGTCTGGCGGAAGGGCTCTATCACGCCGATTGCGGCGGCTACACGGCGTCGGCCGACAGCGTGTGGGGCGGAGCGGCCGTGCCCTACCTCATCGCCGCGCCGGACGAGTGCCCGACCGTGTCGCATCGCACGTGGCGGGTGGACGTGCCGATCGACCAGCTGCGCGCCGCGCTCAACACCAGCGCCCGGACTGAAGTCGGACGCACGTTCGATCGCCTCGAGGTCGTGAGCCGTGATCCGGGCGGCCATGCCGCGCTCGTCACGGTCGCCGGCGAGCACACCCACCAGCTGCGCGGCGAGGAGTTCCGGTCGATCCTCAACCAGAGCCTCGGCCCGCGGGCGATTCAGAGCACGCTCTTTGCCGTGACGCGCGCTCCGAGCGCCGTCGTCTTTTCCGGCGCCGGCTTCGGCCATGGCGTGGGCCTCTGCCAGACGGGCGCCGCCGCCCGGGCGCGCCAGGGCGACTCGCTCGAGGCGATTCTCGGCCACTACTTCCCGGGAGTACATCTCGCAAGGCCGTAGGCCCCAGAACCTCATTTGGAGCCTCCCTGAAACCCCGGAGGAACCTCCCTGACCCCCACGAGGAACGCACCCCATGAGGAACCCCCTCGGAACCTCCCTGGAACCCCTTACAATAGCGTGAGTAAACGCGGCCCCCCGTCTGCCGTATCCCAATGTCAGGAGCCTCGACCGACCCGCCAGTGAGCGCCCGTGAAGCCGACGCCCGCGTGGCGGTAGACGTGAAGGCGCTCCAGGCCGCCGGCCGGCTCGACGCCGCCCGAGAGCGTTTTGCCGAACTGGTCACGCGGCATCAGCGGCGCGCGGCGCGCATCGCGTTTCACTATCTGCGCGACGCCGCCGACGCCGACGAAGCGGTGCAGGACGCGTTCGTGAAAGCGTACATGCACCTCGGGACGTTCCGCGAGGAGCTGCCCTTCGAGGTCTGGTTCACGCGCATCCTGATCAACGGCTGCCTGGACCGGCTGAAGGCGCGGCGGCGTCGAGAACGATGGATCGCCCCGCCGCTCGTCGACTCGGCGGGCAACGAACGGGACGCTGGCGAGTATCTGCCCGCTCGCGGGCCCAGCCCCGAGGACCAGGTGCTCGCCGACGAGCGCCGCGCGCAATTGAACGCCGCGCTGGCGAAGCTCCCGGAACGACAGCGGTTGGTGTTTGTGTTGAGTCATTTTGAAGGCCGGTCGTCTCGCGAGGTCAGCGCCATGACGGGGCTGAACGAGTCGACCGTCCGCGTGCACTTGTTCCGCGCCATCCGGCGCCTGCGCGCGCTCCTGTCGAGCGGCGCAGCGTCGAAGGCGCCATTGCGCGGGAGGACAAACCGTGCGGCTCGTTGACCTCGTGATTCGTGGCGGGCATCTTTCCGAACAGGCGATCGTCGCCGCGGTGATGTCGGGCGAGCGCCCGGCGCATCTCGATCAGTGCGGCCTCTGTGCCGAGCGCGCCGTGGAGCTCAGCCGCTGGCTCGATGACGTTCGCGTCGCGGGCGTGACGGTCGCCGACGCGGCATTCCCCGCGGAGCGGCTCGCCGCTCAACAGGCCCAGATTCTCCGGCGGCTCGAACAGCTCGACGAGCCTGCCCGCGTCATCGCCTTCCCCAGCCATGCGCGGCTCCGCCGCGAGACGAGCGGCCACCGCGTGGCGGCTGGCTGGCTCGGCGTAGCCGCCGCGGCCGGCTTGGTGCTCGGCGTGGTCGGCGGCCAGTGGACCGCCCGAATCTCTGGGCACGCGACGGCAGTGCAAGCCGTTCAGGCGCCCGCCCCGGCGCAGACGCCCACGCAACCGGCCGCAGTCGAACCGGCCCCGGATCGCGCGGTGCCCATCGACGCGTCGCTGCTCGACATGGACCTCGACTCGCTCACGGTGCCGGCCACCGCCATCATGGACAACATCACGCCGCGTGCGACGCAGGTCGCCCTCGTTTCGAGCCGATCGGGCAGGAAGTAGCGCCGACCGCTACAATTGACGGGTGCCGTCCGTCATCTTCCGTAAGGGCCTCGCCATGAAGGAGGCCGTCGCCGCCGAGCTGGCGGCGGCCTATCACAGCAAGATCGTGGATGACGTCCGGGCCGCGGGCTTCGTCCGCCGGTCCGGGCGACTCACCCTCTGTCTCGCGCGCGAATTCGGGTTCTGCTACGGCGTCGATCGGGCGGTAGACTACGCCTATCAGACGCGCAAGCGCTTCCCCGATGCACGGGTGTTTCTCACGGGCGAGATCATCCACAACCCGCACGTCAACGACCGCCTCCGCGCCCAGGGCATCCGCCTCTTGAGCGACCCCGGCGAGGACGCCGCGACGCTCGGCCCCGGCGACGTCGTCATCCTGCCGGCCTTCGGCGTGTCGATCGGCGACTTGGCGCGGCTCGAGCAGCGGGGCTGCACGCTCGTGGACACGACGTGCGGTTCCGTGCTCAACGTCTGGAAGAACGTCCGCCGGTACGCGCAGGACGGGTTCACGTCGGTCATCCACGGCAAGGTGCAGCACGAAGAGACCCGCGCCACGGCCTCGCAGGCCCTGCAGTATCCGAACGGGCGCTATCTCATCGTCAGGGACCAGGGTGAGGCCGAGCGGGTCTGTCGGTTCATCCGGGCTGGGGGCGACGGCGCGGCCCTGGCGGCCCACTTCGGCGACGCCGCGTCCCCCGGATTCGATCCGGCACGCGATCTCGAGCGCATCGGCT
>Ga0335084_10001171_pt1 | contig 23964 bp, 21 predicted proteins | sample Lox_Sample_44_FD_206721 | JGI IMG/M metagenome (GOLD analysis project Ga0335084, IMG submission 206721) | Soil microbial communities from Loxahatchee National Wildlife Refuge, Florida, United States - Lox_Sample_4.4 | ecosystem: Environmental > Terrestrial > Soil > Wetlands | place: USA...
GGTCGCGTGACCGCGCCCGCCGGCGGCGACGGGCGCGGCGCGGCCGACGCGCTCGTGCTCCTGGTGGACGACGACCCCGGTGCGCGCAAGGTGGCGCGCGCCAACCTGGCGCTGGAGGGGTTCGAGGTGCTGGCGGCCTCGTCCGGCTCCGAGGCGCTCGCGCGCCTCGCCGAATCGGACCCGCTGGCGGTCGTCTCGGACCTCAAGATGCCCGACATGGACGGCATCGCGCTCATGGAGCGGATCCACGCCGTCCGCCCGCAGCTGCCGGTGGTCCTCGTCACCGCGCACGCCACGGTGGAGACCGCGGTGCAGGCGATGCGCCGCGGCGCGCTCCACTACCTGACCAAGCCCATCCGCTACGAGGAGCTGGCCCTGGTGCTGCAGCACGCGGTGGCCCAGGAGCGCGGCCGCCGCGACCTGGTGCGCCTCCGCGGCGAGCTGGAGCGGGCGGTCGGGTTCGAGGAGATGGTCGGCACCTCGCCCGCCATGCGCGAGGTGTTCGCCCTGGTGGAACAGGTGGCCGCCGCGGACGCCACGGTGCTCCTGCGCGGCGAGACGGGGACGGGGAAGGAGCTGGTGGCGCGCGCCATCCACCGCCGGTCCCCCCGCCGCGACAGGCCCTTCGTGGCGGTGAACTGCTCGGCGATCCCGCGCGAGCTGATCGAGAGCGAGTTCTTCGGGCACGAGAAGGGCGCGTTCACCGGCGCCACCGCGCGCCGCGTGGGCCGGTTCGAGCAGGCCCACGGCTCGACGCTGTTCCTCGACGAGGTCGGCGACCTGGATCTCGGCATCCAGGCGAAGCTCCTGCGCGTGCTCCAGGAGCACGAGATCACCCGCGTCGGCGGGGCGCGCGCCGTCCCCGTCGACGTCCGCATCGTCGCCGCCACCAACCGCGACCTGGAGGCGCGCGTGAAGGACGGCGGCTTCCGGGACGACCTCTACTACCGGCTCGACGTGATCCCGCTGCGCCTCCCACCGCTCCGCGAGCGGCCCGGCGACCTGCCGGTGCTCCTCGAGCACTTCCTCCGCTCGTTCGCGGAGCGCTACGGGCGCCCGGCGCCGGTCCCGCCGCCCGAACTGCTCGCCGCGGCGCGCGCCTACCCGTGGCCCGGGAACGTGCGCGAGCTGCGGAACCTGTGCGAGCGCGCGGTGCTGATGGGCTGGGCGGCGGTGGCGCCCATCCTCGGTGGCACCGCCGCCGCGGAGGCGTCGGCCGCGGCGCTGGTGGACCTGTCGCTCCCCCTGCTCGAGGCGCGGCAGCGGCTGGTGGAGCGGTTCGAGCGCGAGTACCTGACGCGGCTCCTGCGCGAGCACCGGGGGCGCATCGGCGAGGTGGCGCGGGCGGCGGGGATCGCGGAGCGGAACCTGTACGAGAAGATGAAGGCCTACGGGCTCTCGCGCGAGGACTACCGGTAGCGGCGTCCCCGCGGCCCAGGCGCCGCGCCGGAGGCGGCGCGTCAGTCGCCGGACGGCCGGATGGTGAACCCCCGCACCGCCGGGAGGCGCCCGAGCGTCTCCGCGAGGCGGGCCAGGTTCTCGCTGCGGTACGTCCGGATCGCCATCCGGTACTCGAAGACCTGGTCGGCGTCCACCAGGGCGTAGCTGAGGTCCGACACCTTGAAGCCGTGCTTGGAGAGGAGCGACCGGAGGTTCGCCTCGGACATCGCCGTGCCACGCTCGAAGCGCACCACGTGGCGCGCGAAGAGCTGCGTCGGGAAGCGCATCTCGACCTGCCGGAAGATGGAGAGGACGCCGAGCGTCAGCAGCGTCGCGAGGGCCCCGGCGGCGTAGAGCCCCGCACCCATCAGGATCCCGATCGCCGCGGTCGTCCAGATCGAGGCGGCGGTGGTGAGGCCGCGGACGGTCAGGCCCTCCTTGAAGATGACGCCGGCGCCGAGGAAGCCGATGCCCGTCATGATCCCCTGGGCCATGCGCGTGGGGTCCATGCGGATGGCCTCGCTCGCCACCGGGAGCCAGTGGCTCTCGAAGAGCGTCACCAGCATGAGGACGCTGGAGGACATGCACACCAGGGTGTGCGTGCGGAACCCCGCCGCGCGCCCGTGGATGCTGCGCTCGGTGCCGATGACGGCGCCGGCGGCGAGCGCGGCGAGCATGTGCTGCGCGACCAGGGTCAGGGAGAGCTGCATCGCCGTTCCTCCGCGTGCCACCGCGCTCCGCTCCGGTCCCGATCCGGCGGTGAACCGGCGCGCCGGGCCGACGATATGCCCTCCCCTCCGCCGCAGGCAACGCGGGGCGCGGCCCGACGCGCAGCCCCGCACGATCGGATGCCGGCATCCGATCCCGGACCGGCCCCCATCCGATCTCCGCTCGCGGCCCGCCTCCGCGTGCGGCGTGGTGCCGTCCCGACCCGAACCGCGGCGCGGGGTTGCGGAGCCGGGGGATCTGGCAAGCGCCTTGCGAAGCGCTGGGACATCGCCCTCGCCAGGACCCGCCCATGCCCGTCGGATTCCCCGTCCCGTCTCTCTCCGCCGCGCTGGCCGCGGCCACGCTGGGCCTCACCGCCGGCGTCGGCGGCTACGCGTTCGTCTACGCGAAGGGATCGTCCTACCTCGGCAACGACCCGCGGACCTGCGCCAACTGCCACGTGATGCAGGCCCACTACGACGGCTGGCAGAAGGCGCCCCACCACGGCGTCGCGACCTGCAACGACTGCCACACGCCGTCGGGCGCGATCTCGAAGTACCTCGTCAAGGCGGAGAACGGCTTCCACCACTCGATGGCGTTCACGCTGGGAGACTTCCCGGACGTGATCCGCGCCCGCCCCGCGAGCCGCGAGGTCGTCGAGGGCCAGTGCCGCCACTGCCACGAGGACATCGCCCTGGCCATGGACCCGGAAGACTCCTGCATCCGCTGCCACGACGACGTCGGCCACCTGCGGTGAGCCCTCGCCCCGATTTCACCCGGAGGAACACATGAACGCCCCGAACGAAGCCGCGCCCCGCCCCCGGCGCAACGCCCTGCTCGCCGCCGTCGCGGCCGTCTTCGCCCTGGCCGCGGTCGGCATCGCCGCCCTGCTGGTGAACGTCGCCACCCGGAAGCAGGAGGCCCGCAACCCCGTGGTCCGGGTGGTGGCGCTGACCGACGAGACCGAGGACCCGGCGATCTGGGGGAAGGACTACCCGGTGGAGTACGACCTCTACAGGAAGACCGTGGACATGGTCCGGACCAAGTACGGCGGCAGCGAGGCGATGCCGCGCACGCCGACGCCGGACGACCCGCGCACCGTCACCTCGCAGTCGAAGATCGACGAGGACCCGCGCCTCAAGATCATGTGGGCCGGCTACGCCTTCGCCGTGGACTTCCGCGAGGACCGCGGCCACGCCTACATGCTGGACGACCAGTTCTACACGCAGCGCCAGAAGGTCGTGAAGCAGCCCGCCGCCTGCGGCCAGTGCCACGCGTCGGTGTACGTCCCCATGAGGAAGCTCGGCGATGGCGACGTCATGAAGGGGTTCGACAGGATGGCCCCGCTCTCCTACGCCGAGGCCAAGCAGTACTTCCAGCACCCGGTCAGCTGCATCGACTGCCACGACCCTTCGACGATGGACCTGCGGGTCACGCGCCCGGCGTTCATCGAGGGGCTCCGCGCCTACAAGGCGTCCCAGGGCGTGCCCGACTACGACGTGAACGCGATGGCCACGCGCCAGGAGATGCGCGCCTACGTGTGCGGCCAGTGCCACGTCGAGTACTACTTCAAGGGCCCGGAGAAGCGGCTCACCTTCCCGTGGGCGAAGGGGCTCAAGGCCGACGAGATCGTCTCCTACTACGACGAGATCGGCTTCAAGGACTGGATCCACAAGGAGTCGGGCGCGCCGGTGCTCAAGGCGCAGCACCCGGAGTTCGAGACCTGGAGCCAGGGCATCCACGCCCGGTCCGGCGTGACCTGCGCCGACTGCCACATGCCGTACCTGCGCGTGGGCGGGACCAAGGTCTCCGACCACCAGGTCCGCAGCCCGGTGCTCAACCTGAACCGCGCCTGCCAGGGCTGCCACAAGTGGCCGGAGAAGGAGCTGAAGGACCGGATCGAGACGATCCAGGACCGGCACATGAAGCTCCGCAACGAGGCGTTCGACGCGCTGGTGGCGCTCACCGGCGAGATCAAGTCGGCGCGCGACGCGGGCAGGACCGACGCCGAGCTCGAGACGCCGCGCTACCTCCAGCGCCGCGCCCAGTTCCTCTTCGACTTCGTCGAGGCGGAGAACTCCGCCGGCTTCCACGCGCCGCAGGAGTCCGCGCGCGTGCTCGGCTCCTCCATCGACTTCTCCCGCCAGGGGCAGATCGCGCTGCGCGACGCCAGGTACAAGCCGACCGTGGCGGTGGTGTCGATCCCGATGGCGCCGCCCCCGGCCGCGGGGTCGCCCGCGGTGGTGCCGGCCGCCCTCGGCGCACCGGCCAAGCACTGAAACCGAGGTTGAAGCTCGCGCGGGGAGGCCCATCCGGGCGTGGCCGCCGCCGTCCCTGGCGGTGACACATGCCCGGCAGGGCCTCCCGTGCGCCCGCGGCACGGCCGGGCCCCGCTCGACCCGACGCGACTCTCCAGGAGGCCGCATGAACCGAGCACTCGCAGCAGCAGCCGCCGCCCTCGCCCTCGCCGTCGCCCCCACCGCCGCCCGCGCCCAGGCCGCCGCCCCCAAGCCCGCCAAGAAGCCCGCCGCCGCGCAGCCGAAGAAGGTCGCCGGACCGGGCGAGGCGTGCATCGAGTGCCACCTGATGACGACGCCGGCGATCGTCATGGACTGGAGGGCCTCGCGCCACGCCGCGAACAACGTGGACTGCACCTCCTGCCACGGAGATCAGCACAAGACCAGGGACGACGTCGCGAACGTGAAGCTCCCCACCCCCGACACCTGCGCCGGCTGTCACGAGGCGCAGTTCGCGCAGTTCAAGAAGGGGAAGCACGCCTTCGCCTGGGCCGCGGCCAAGGCGATGCCCACCTTCCACTACCAGCCGGTCGCGATCCGCGAGGGGCTGAAGGGCTGCGGCGGGTGCCACAAGCTCGGGCTGAAGAGCGAGGCGGAGATGAAGGACCTGCGCGCCGCGAGCGGCGGGTTCGGCGTCGCCTCCTGCGACGCCTGCCACACGCGGCACCTGTTCTCGAAGGCGGAGGCGCTGCGGCCCGAGGCCTGCCAGACCTGCCACATGGGCTTCGACCACCCGCAGTGGGAGATGTACAGCGGCTCGAAGCACGGCGTCCGGGCGGCGCTCAAGAACACCGGCACCATCCCGAAGACGGCGGCGGCGCCCACCTGCCAGACCTGCCACATGCAGAAGGGCGACCACGAGGTGCGGACCGCGTGGGGCTTCCTCGCCGTGCGGCTGCCGCTCCCCGAGGACAAGGCCTGGCAGGCGGACCAGGTGACGATCCTCCAGGGCCTGGGCGTCCTCGACCCCCAGGGCAAGCCCACCGCGCGGCTCGACGCGGTGAAGGGCGCCGACGTGGCGCGGCTGACGCAGGAGGCGTTCGACGTGGAGCGCACCAAGATGCTCGCCACCTGCAACCAGTGCCACTCGCTCAACTTCGCGAGGCAGCAGCTCGCCCAGGGCGACTCGCTCATCCGGGACGCCGACCACCTGATGGGAGAGGCGATCCGGACGGTGGCGGCGCTCTACCAGGAGGGCGTCCTCAAGAAGCCCGACAACTACGCCTTCGCCTTCCCCGACCTGCTCACCTTCCACGACGCGCCCACGCCGATCGAGCAGACGCTCTTCATCATGTTCCTCGAGCACCGCATGCGCGCGTTCCAGGGCGCCTACCACGCCAACCCGGACTACGCGAACTGGTACGGGTGGAGCGAGATGCGCCGCGACCTGGTGGAGATCCAGGCGAAGGCCGAGGACATGCGGCGCGTTCAGAAGGCCGAGGCCGCGGCGGCGCCCAAGAAGAAATAGCGCGGACCCCGACCGCTACCTCCTCAGCGCCCCCAGGAAGCTCGTCCCCGCCCGCGCCTCCACCCCGAAGAACTCCGCCACGGTGGCGCCCAGGTCCGCGAACGACCCTCGCGTCCCGAGGGCGCCGCCGCCCGCGCCGGGCGCGTGGACGAGGACCGGCACGTACTCCCGGCTGTGATCGGTGGACGGCGTCGTCGGGTCGCAGCCGTGGTCCGCGGTGAGCGCGGCCGCCTCGCCGGGCCGGAGCCTCCCCAGGATCCGCGGCAGGGCGCGGTCCATCTCCTCGAGCGCCCGCGCGTAGCCCACCGGGTCGTTCCGGTGGCCGTAGAGCATGTCGAAGTCCACGAGGTTCACGAACACCAGGCCGTGATCGACGCGATCGAGCAGCGCCTCGGTGCGCGCCAGGCCGTCGGCGTTCCCCTCGGTGTGGATCTCCTCCGCGAAGCCCCGGTGGTCGAAGATGTCGGGGATCTTGCCGACGCCGTAGACGGGGACGCCCGCGGCGACGAGGCCGTCGAGCACCGTGGCGCCGGGCAAGGCGATGGCGAAGTCGCGCCGGTGGTAGGTGCGGGCGTACGCGCCCGGCTTGCCCACGAACGGCCGCGCGATGACGCGCGCCACCCGCCAGGGATCGAGCTGTCTGCGCGCGATCCCGCACCAGGCGTAGAGCCGCTCCAGCGGCACCGTCTCCTCGTGCGCGGCGATCTGGAAGACCGAGTCGGCCGAGGTGTAGACGATGGGCTTGCCGGTGCGCTGGTGCTCCTCGCCCAGCTCCCGGATGATCTCCGTCCCGCTCGCGGCCCGGTTGCCGAGGACCCCGGGCGCGCCCGTCTCGCGGAGGAACGGCTCGACGATCTCCGGCGGGAAGCCGCGCGGGAAGAGCGCCAGCCCCTCCGTGAGGACGAGGCCCATCATCTCCCAGTGCCCGGTGATGGTGTCCTTCCCGTGGGAGCGCTCCGCCATCCGCCCGAAGAAGGCGCGGGGCGCGGGTTCCGCCGGCACGCCCTGGACCGCGGTGAGGTGGCCGAGGCCCATGGCGCGGAGCGTCGGCACCGACAGCCCCTTCACCGCGCGGCTGGTGTTGCCGATGGTGTCCGAGCCCTCGTCGCCGTACTCGCGCGCGTCGGGGAGCGCGCCGCAGCCGGCGCTGTCGGCGACGAGGATGACGAAGCGTCTGCGCTCCATGGCACCCATCCTAACCGCCTCGCGCCTGCCGCTCCCGGAAAGGCGGCGAGGCCGGCGGCGGCTAGAACGCGCCGTTCACGATCGCCACCGAATGGCTCGATCCGATCCGGCTCGCTCCTGCGCGCACCAGGGCGATCGCCGCGGCCGCGGTCCGCACCCCGCCGGAGGCCTTGACCCCCAGCGCGTCGCCCACGACCGCGCGGAGCAGCGCCACGTCTTCCACGGTCGCCCCGCCGCCGCCGAAGCCCGTCGAGGTCTTCACGTAGGCGGCGCCCGCGCACCGGCAGAGCGCGGCCGCGGCCACCTTCTGGTCGCGCGACAGCCGCGCCGTCTCGAGGATCACCTTGACCGGGACCGGCGAGGCCTGGACCACCGCGCGCAGGTCGTCGAGCGCGGCCTCGAGCCGGCCGGCGCAGAGCACCGGGAGCGGCGCGACGACGTCCAGCTCCTGCGCCCCGGCGCGCGCCGCCGCGAGCGCTCCGGCGACGCGCTCCGGCGTCGCCGCCTCGCCACGCGGGAAGTCGACCACCGCGATGGCCATCACCGGAGTACCGGCGAGGAGGCGCCTCGCCTCCGCGACCGAGGCGGCGTGGACGCAGACCGCGGCGAACCGGTGCTCGCGGGCCTCGGCGCAGACGCGCTCCAGGTCGGCGCGCGTCGCGTCCGGCGCGAGCAGGGTGTGGTCGATGAGCGGCGCGAGATCGCGCGGCGACCGGATCGCCCCGGGAGGCACGAGGTGCATGGCGCCGATGGTATCCGGCGGCGGGGCTCAGTGCACCGCCGAGAGCGCGAGCGGCACCGCCACGTCGATGGGCTCGCCCCCGAAGGCCGGGAAGACCATCCGCCGCGCGGCGCGGACGAGACACCGGCCCAGGTCGGACTTGTCCATCGCCTCCTCGGCGATCCACGCGCTCGACACCGTGCCGCCCGGCTGCACGGTGGCGATGAGCGTGGCCCGCAGGTCGGAGACGTGCAGGTTCGGGTTCGCGTGCACCGCCTTCTCGATGCACGCGGCGAACGCCCGCCGGTTCTCGGCGACGGTGCGCTCCACCGCCGGCGCGTCGAGCGAGGCGCCGGCCGTGTCGAGCGACTCCCGCTCGACCGGTGCGGCGACGGACACGTCCTGCTTGCGCTCCAGCAGGTCGAGCAGCTTGCGGTCCTTGGTCGCGATCCGGAGCTGCTTGCGGCGATCGTGGACCGGCGCGCCGCTCGCGCCCACCGGCTCGAACGCGGCGCGCGCCGGCGGGAGCGCTGCCTGGGCCGGAGCTGCTGCCGCCGTGGCGGGCGGCGCCGGCGGCTCCGGGGTGGCGACGGGCGGCGGCGCGGCCGCCGGGACGGGCTCGGCCGCCAGCGGTGGGGGCGGCACCGGCGCCTGGACCACGACGGCGGTGAGACGGGTGGCCGGCCGCCGGGGCACGAGGAAGAACGCCGCCCCGACGACCCCGGCGGCGAGCACGCCCGCCGCCGCGAGGATCATGGCCCGGCGGCGCGGCACCGGCTTCGCGGACGGTGCGGGCGCGGCGGCGCGCCCCTCCGTGCCGCCTTCGGCCGTGAAGAAGCCTTCCTCGAGGTGCGCGGTCCCGGACGCCGGGGCTGCCGGCGCCGGTTCCGCCGCGGGGGGCGTGCCTCCGGTCGCGCCGTCGCCGCCGGAGAGCCAGGCCAGCTCCGCGTCCGACATCGCCGGGGTCGGCGGGCGCGCCGGGGGTGGCGGGGACGGCGAGGGAGGCGGGGGAGGAGGACGGAGTGCAGGAGCCGGGGGCGGTTCCGCGGTGTCGGCGGCCGCGCGCACGACGATGGTGTGCTCGCAGGCGCGGCACTTCACGCGGAACGTGCGGCCCTGGACTTTCTCGTCGGCGATGGAGTAGAGCCGCCCGCACCGATCGCACGTGAAGTTCACGGCCGACGATCCTACCGGCCCCCCCGGCGCGTTGTCGAGCGAGGAGGGCGCGTGTCCCACGTCGGTCCGGGGTCACCGTCCGGCGGCGAGCTTCACCAGCGCCTCCTCGACGCCGGGCGCGCAGCGCTCCTCCTCCTCGGCGTCCAGCCAGGCGTCCGCTCCCGCCGTCCCCGCGGCCCGGCGCGCCAGGTCGCGGTCGAGGAGGTGCGACGGGACGACGTGGCCGAGGGAAGCGAGGAGGTTGCCCTTCACGGCGGGATGTTCCCGGGCCAGCTCGGCGATGAGCGCCTTCACCCGCTTGCGCCTCAGGTTCGGCTGGGAGCCGCACAGGTCGCACGGGACGATCGGGAAGCGCCGGGCCGCGGCGAACGCGGCGATGTCCTCCTCGGCGGCGTAGCAGAGGGGCCGGATGACGACGTTCCGGCCGTCGCGGGCGCGGAGCCGGGGAGGCATGCTCTTCAGCGCGCCCGAGTAGAGCGCGGAGAGGAGCAGGGTCTCGATCAGGTCGTCGCGGTGGTGGCCGAGCGCGATCTTGGTGCAGCCCATCTCCACGGCCACGCCGTAGAGCACGCCGCGCCGCAGCCGCGAGCAGACCGGGCAGGTGGTCTTGCCCTCCGGGACGAGGCGCTTCACGACCGAGTAGGTGTCGCGCGCGATCATGCGGTACGCGACGCCGGTGGCGCGCAGGTGCGCCTCGACCACGTGGGCCGGATAGCCCGGCTGGCCCTGGTCGAGGTTCACGGCGACGAGGTCGAACTCCACGGGAGCGCGCTCCCGCAGCCTCATCAGCACGTGGAGCAGCGTGTAGCTGTCCTTCCCACCCGAGACCGCGACCAGGATCCGGTCGCCGGCGGAGATCAGCTCGAAGTCCTCGATGGCCCGGGAGGCCGCCCTGAGGAGCCTGCGCTCCAGTCGATCCGCCGCGTCCCGCACGCCCCGGTTCTACCGCACCGGCCAGGGCCTCGCCTCCGAATTTCGTTTGACGGCGCGGCGGCGCCTGCGATAAAGGCGCCGTCTCCGTCGGGATTCGAGGGGAGCCATGCCTGCGAAGGACCTCGGCACCAAGTACCTGTGCTTCAAGTGCGGGACGAAGTTCTACGATCTGAAGAAGTCCGAGCCGATCTGCCCGAAGTGCGGCGCCGATCAGCGCGAGAGCCCCGCCCTCAAGTCCCCGCCCGCGTCCGAGAAGCGCCGCGCGCCCGCACGGCCGGCCCCGGTCCCGGCGCCGCCGCCGGTGCCTGCCGAGGTGGACGCGGAGGACGCCGAGCCCGCCGACGAGGAAGACGAGGCCGGCGAGGAGGACGCGCCCGAGGACGAGGACGGCTAGAGGGCGCAACCGGGTCCACGGCCCCCCACCCGCGACGTTGACCCCCGGCAGGGCCGTCCCTATACGTTCGCGCATGGTCACGGCCGCGCCCATCGCCGCCCGCGCCGCACCTCACCCGCTCGCCTACGCCCGCGACCTCGTCCTGCTGGCGAAGCCGCGCCTCTCCGGCCTCGTGGTCACGACCGCCGCCGGAGGGATGTTCCTCGCCCCTGGCCGCATCGGCGCGGCGCGCGCCGTCCTCTCGGTCGCCGGCACCGCCGCCGTGGTCGGCGCGGCCAACGCGCTCAACAACTACCTGGAGCGCGAGGTGGACGCCCGCATGCGCCGCACCCGCGATCGTCCGCTCCCCGCCGGGAGGGTCGAGCCGGTGGTGGCGCTGCTGCTCGGGCTCGCCGTCCCCGCGTTCGCGATCCCGATGCTCGCGCTGGTGGCGAGCCCGCTCACGGCGCTGCTGGCGCTGGCGGCGCTCGTCACCTACGTCGCGGTCTACACGCCGATGAAGCAGCGCTCCACGCTGGCGCTCTTCGTCGGAGCCGTCCCGGGCGCCATCCCCCCGCTCATGGGCTGGACGGCGGTCACCGGCCGCGCCGACGCCGGCGGCCTGGCGCTCTTCGCCCTCCTCTTCTGCTGGCAGCTCCCGCACTTCCTCGCCATCTCGATCTACCTCAAGGACGACTACGCGCGCGGGGGCCTGCGGGTGTTCGCGCTGGTCCACGGCGACGCGGTGACCCAGCGCTGGATCGCCGCCACCGCCGTCCTCCTGGTGCCGGTCTCGTTGCTGCCCGTCCCGCTCCACCTCGCCGGGGCCGCCTACGCCGTGGCCGCGCTCGCCGCGGGCGCCGCGCTCGCCGCCTACGCGGTGGCCGGCGCCGTCCGGGGCGGCGCGGCGGGCCACTGGGCGCGCAACCTCTTCCTCGCGACGCTCCTCCACCTGACGGTGCTCTTCGCGGTCCTCTTCGCCGCTGGGCGGTGACCGCGTGCCCGAGGCCGCCCTCCGCCCCCCCGGTCCCGCCGGCGCGCCTCGCCTCGCGCTCGAGGGCGTCGAGTTCCGGTACCGCGATCGCGAGGTGCTGGGTGGGGTCTCCCTGGAGGTCGGGGCGGGCGAGATCTTCGGCCTGCTCGGCCCCAACGGCGCGGGGAAGAGCACCCTCTTCGCGATCCTCACCGGCCTGCGGGCGCCCCAGGCCGGACGGCTCGCCGTGGACGGCGCCGCGCTGCCGTTCGGCGCCCGGGCGCTGCGGGCGCGGACCGGCGTCGTCTTCCAGGAGCCGAGCCTGGACGGGAAGCTCACCGCCGAGGAGAACCTGCTCCTCGCGGCCGCGCTGCACCGCGTGCCGCGCCGCGAGGCGCGGTCCCGCGCCCGGTCGCTGCTCGTCGCCGCCGGGCTGGCGGATCGCGCCCGCGAGCCGGTGGACCGGTACTCGGGGGGCATGCGCCGGCGACTGGAGCTGGCGCGTGCGCTGATTCACCAGCCGTCGATCCTGATCATGGACGAGCCGACCGCGGGCCTCGACGCGGTCGCCTTCCGGGCGGTGTGGGACGGGATCGACGCGCTCTGCCGCGCCGAGGGGGTGAGCGCCATCCTCTCCACGCACCGGCCCGACGAGGCCGAGCGCTGCGACCGCCTCGCCGTGCTCTTTGGGGGGCGCGTCGTGGCCTGCGAGACGCCCGAGGCGCTCCGCGCGCGCGTCCCGGGCGACGTCGTGGTGGTGGACGCCGACGACCCCGGGACGATCGCGGTCGGGATCTCCTCCCGGCTGGGACTGGCGGCGGCGGTCCGCGCCGACGGCGTGCACGTGGCCCGCGCGCGTGGGCACGAGCTGGTCCCCAGGATCGTCGAGGCGTTCCCGGCGGGCCGGATCCGCTCGATCTCCCTCCGCCGTCCCACGCTGGCCGACGCGTACCTCGCCCTCACCGGCGCCCGGCTCGAGGAGGACGAGGCGTGACCGCGCGGACGGAGCGGGTCGCCGGAGCCGGCCCGGGCGCGATCGCACCCCCGGCCGCGACCGCGGCGTCCGCTCATCCCGAGCGTGGCGCTCGCGCCGCGAGCGCGAGATCGAGGGAGACCCAGACCGCGGCCCTCGCCTACGACCTCGCCACCATCCGGGTCCTCTGGCGCCGCGACCTGGTCCGCTTCTTCCGGCAGCCCTCGCGCCTCGCCGGCGCGCTCGGGCAGCCCGTCATCTTCTGGCTGCTCATCGGCTCGGGCATGTCGGGCACCTTCCGCCTGCCCGGCTCGGGGATGGGCTACCTCCAGTTCTTCTACCCGGGCGTCGTGCTGATGGTCGTCCTCTTCGCCGCCATCTTCACGACCGTCTCGGTCATCGAGGACCGCCACCGCGGGTTCCTCCAGGCGGTCCAGGCCGGGCCCGGCTCGCGCGGTGCGCTGGTGATCGGCAAGGCGCTCGGGTCCGCCAGCGTGGCCCTCTCGCAGGCCGCGCTCTTCCTCGCGCTCGCCCCCGCCGCCGGGTTCCCTCTCCTGGGCGTGAACTGGCCGCTGCTCCTCGCCGCCCTGGCCCTGACCGCCGTCGGCCTGGCGGCGCTCGGGTTCGCGGTGGCCTGGGCCGTCGACAACGTGCAGGGGTACCATGCCATCCAGATGACGCTCCTCGTTCCCCTCTGGGTGGTCTCGGGCGCCATGTTCCCCCCGGCGCCGGATCGCCCCGGGTTCGCCGCGGTGATGCGGGCCGACCCGCTCGCCTACGCCGTGTCCGCGGCGCGCCGCGCGCTCGGCGGGCCGGACGCGCCGGGCGCGCTGCCGGGGAGCGCCGCCCGCGACCTCGCGGTGGTGGCCGCCTTCGCGGCCGCGTCGCTCGCCCTCGCCATCGCCGTCACCCGCCGCCGTGACGCTCGCTGACGCCCTCCCCTCCGTGAACGCCGCGCTCAACGGGACGAGCGCGCTGCTCCTCCTCGCAGGATGGCGCGCCATCCGGGCCAGGCGGCGGCGGCTCCACCGGAACCTCATGCTGGCGGCGCTCGCGGCCTCGACGCTCTTCCTCGCCGGCTACCTCACGCGCATCGCGCTCACCGGCACGCACCGCTTCCCGGGCGGCGGCGCCCTTCACGCCGCGTACCTCGGCATCCTGGGAAGCCACACGCTCCTCGCGGTGCTGGCCGCACCCCTCGTCCTCCGCACCGCCTTCCTGTCGCTCCGCGCGCGGTTCCCCGAGCACCGCCGGCTCGCGCGCTGGACCCTCCCGATCTGGGCGTACGTGTCGATCACCGGCGTGGTGGTCTATCTCATGCTGTACCAGCTCGCGCCGCGGCTCCCCTGAACGGCCGCCGCAGGGACGCGGGGGCGGCTCGTCGCCGTCGGGGTGGGGCGCGCCCGGCAGCTGCCCGCCGCCGGCGCGCGACGCGCTCCCGCGGTCCGCGATACCATCGCGCGATGCGCGCCCTCTCCGCAGCCGCCCTCGCCGCCGCCCTCCTCGCCTGCGACTCGCCCGCCCGCGTGGAGCTCTCCCCCGGCTCGCTCCGCTTCTTCGGCCGCGGGCAGTCGCTCAAGGTCCACGCCACGCCGCTCGCGAAGAACGGGAAGCCCATGCCGGAGCGGGCCTGCCGGTGGAGCACGTCCGACGCGAAGGTGGCCACGGTCGCGGGTCCGGGGAACGACGCCACGGTGAGCTCGGCGGGACCCGGCGGCGCCACGATCCGCTGCGCCCTCGAGGGCGGCGCCACGGGGGAGGTCCCGGTCTCGGTCCGCGTCGTCTCGCGCGTCGAGATCCGGGCGGCCAGGGTCGAGCTGAAGGTCCTCGACGAGGCGGCGCCGGTCGCCCTGGACGTCCAGGCCTTCGACGACACCGGCGCCGCGGTGGCCGGGCGCGCCCCGACCACGCGCTGCGCGAGCGAGGACGTCTGCCGCGGAGACGGCCGCGGGCAGCTGTGGGCCGTCGCCGCGGGCGACACCACCGCCACGGCGGAGGTGGAGGGCGCGCGGAGCGCCCCGATCGCCGTCCACGTGGTCGATGCCCGCACCGCGAAGACGCGGCCCCAGCGCGTCACCGGCAATCCGATGCTGGAGATCGAGAAGCTGGTCCGCGAGCGCGACGCGGCCGAGGCGAGGAAGCGGGCGAAGGCGCCGTAGGCACCGGGCGGCGGGGCCCGAACCCTACTTCCCGGCGGCGAGCCGCGACGCCTCCTCGGCGTGTCCGGCGCGCGGGCAGACCCGGGCGTAGCCCTCGAGCCGCTGCCGCGCCTGGTCGGTGGATCGCCGGAGCTCCATCCCCAGCTTCCCCGCGCCCCACAGCGCGTCGCAGCTCGCCGGATCCCGCTGCAGCGCCTTCTCGTAGAGGTCGAGGAGCAGCTCCTTGCGCGCCCCGCGGGCGCGCTCGGTCTCCGCCATCTCCACGAACGCCTGTGCCGCGCCCCCGGTGCCGCCCTGGCCGTACTCGTCCACGGCCTGGTTCAGCTCCACCAGCGCCCCCGGGATGTTGTTCTGCGCCCGGAACAGCCGCGCCAGCGCCACCCGCGCATCGGGGTAGGGACGCCCGAGCTGGATCGCCTTCTCGTACTGCCCGCGCGCCAGGTCGGCGTCGCCCTGGGCCCGGAACGCGTCGCCGAGGAGGAGCGCCAGCCTCGGCCCCTCGCCGAGGCGGGTCACCGCCTTCTTGAGGACGTCGACCGCCTGCTTGGCGCCACCCTCCTTCTGGAGCAGCGCCCGGGTGAGGTCGATGTAGAAGACCATGCGGCGCGGATCCATGCCCAGCGCCCGCTGGAAGGCGTCCACGGCGCCCGCCGCGTCGCCCTCGCGCAGCTTTCGCCGGCCGACGAGGTAGGGGACGTCCGCGTTCGAGGGATCCAGCTTCGCGGCCGCGTCCTCCTCGGCCTGCCCCTCGGCGCCCTTCCCCTGCGCGAACAGCAGGCTGCCCCGCAGGACGCGCGCCACCGCCTGCTGGCGCGGCGAGGCGCCGGCCTGCGGCGAGGCGACGAGCTGCACCAGCTGCGCGGCCTGGTCGTACTGCCCGCGATCCAGCAGGAGCTGCGCCTTGCCCAGCAGCGAGGGGACGTGCTCCTTCTGGATGCGCAGCGCGTAGTCGTAGAGCCCCGACGCCTGCAGCTCGTATCCCTCGCCGCGGCGGCGGAACTGCTCGCCCAGCATCGCCGCGATGCGCGCGTCACCCGGGTTCGCCTTCTGCGCCCGGGACAGCGTCTCGCGCGCCGCGTCGAGGTCGCCCGCCTGCATCTGCAGCACGCCGAGGACGCCGGTGAGCAGCGGGCTCTGCGACTCGTCGGCGTCGAGGAACGCCTTGAGGTCCTTCAGCGCGCCGGCCGGATCCCCGCCCGAGAAGCGCAGGTAGGCCTCGGCGGCGATGAGGTGCGAGTGGCGCCCCAGCCGCCGCGCGGCCTCGACCTGCCTCACGGCCTCGCCCTTTGCCACCTCGCCGGCGCCGTGCTCGGCGAACAGGATCGCGTCCACGTAGGCGAGGAAGGCGTGGCCGGCGAGCGAGTCCGGGTCGGCGTCCAGGATCCGCGCGCAGCGCTGCGCCGCCGCCTGGTAGGACGCGTAGCCGTCGCGATCGACGAGCTCGCGCGTCTCCTTGAGGAGCTTGTCGATGGTCTCGATGCGCGCCTTCCGCGCCTGGTTGAAGACCACCCAGCCGCCCAGCGCTAGGAGCAGGACGGCGAAGAGGCCGACGGTGGTGACGATCGTGGCCCGGTGGCGCTGCCTGGCCCGCGCCCGGAACTCGCCGGTGCTGGAGAGCGTGAACTCCTGCGTCGTGTACTTGTCCGCCAACTCCTTGGCGTAGGCCAGCCCCTGCTGCCGCGACGAGCCGGGGACCGGGGTGAGGATGGGGACGTCCACCGACTCGGGTAGCCCGGCCACCGCGGCCGCGGCCTGGCCACGTCCGGCGGGAGCGGCGGCGCCGTGGGCCGCGCGGGGGGCGACCGGGGGGCCGCCCGGGGACGCGACGCGCGGCGCCACCGGGGCTGCCTGCGCGGCGATCCCGTACTTCGCGAGCAGCGCCTGGACCTCGGGATCGGCGGGCGCCACCTCGGCCGCGCGACGCAGCGCCGCGGTCCCCGGCTCCCGCTCGCCGAGCCGGAGGTGGAGCGCGCCCGCCATCTTGTTGCCGGCGAGGTCGCGCGGATGGGCCTGGAGCACCGCGGCGAGCTCCTCGAGCGCCTTGCGGTCCTTGCCCTGCTCCGCGTAGACCCGCGCGAGGAGGACGCGCTGTGCGGGATCGCCGGGGTGCGCCTTCACGCCCTTCTTGCAGACGACCATCGCCTCCATGAAGCGGCCCACCGAGAGGTACGCCTCCGTCAGCGCGCGGCATGCCTCCACGGAGGTCGGGTCGGCGGCGAATGCGTGCTCCAGCGCGGCGAGCTCGGTGGCGGTGAGCGGCTTCGGTGCGGGCATGGGGCTCGTCCGGTGTAGCAAGCCGAACCTGGGTGAGTCAAACGGTTTCCCCTTGAATTTCCGCCGGATGGATGAAGTAGGCGAGCCCACACCGGAGCGGTCGGGCCCCGCACGGGCGTCACTCGACCCGGCGCGCCGACAGGGCGGGGTGGCCGCGCGTCGCGCTTGACACTCCCCGGCCGAAACCGTTAGAGATTCGCTCCCCTGGACCTCGGGGCGGCTTCGTGGGGCTGTAGCTCAGCTGGGAGAGCGCTAGAATCGCACTCTAGAGGTCGTCGGTTCGATCCCGATCAGCTCCACCAGTTCGAGGGCCCGGCGGCGCAGGCTGCCGGGCCCTTTTTCTACGGGCCGCCTCGGTCTCTCGCCGGGCGCGAGACGATCTCGCGGGTCGGGAAGGCCAGACGCGCCCCCGCCTTCGCCACCGCGTCCATGAACGCGAGGTAGAGGTCCTGGCGGATCGCGGTGAACTCGTTCCAGTCCTGCGTCCGGAACCAGGCGATCACCTCCACGTTGAGCGTCGACTCCCTGAGCTCGTTGAACCGCACGCTGATGCCGTCCGGCCAGACCCGCGGGTGCGCGCGCAGCAGCGACTCCACCGCGGAGAGGACCTGGCGCATCTGCTCCGCCGTCGTGTCGTACCCGAGCCCGAGGTTCGCGACGAGACGGATGCGGTCGCGGGCGGCGAAGGTCTCCGCCTTCATCTCCGCGAGCTTCCCGTTCGGGATGGTGACGATGGTCCGGTCGAGCGTGCGGAAGCGGGTCGAGCGGATGCCGATGCTCTCGACGGTCCCGACGACGTCCTCGACCCTCACGTAGTCTCCCACGCGGAACGGCTGGTCCACTCCGATCGAGACCGAGCCGAACAGGTTCTCGACCGTCTTCTGCGCGGCCAGGGCGAGGACCAGTCCGCCGATGCCGAGGCCGGCGAGGAGGCTCGCCACCTGGAACCCGAGCTCGTTCAGGACCGCGATGAGGCCGACGGCCAGCACCGCGATCTTCGCGATCTTGCGCCCCAGGGGCAGGAGGCCGGAGAGCCCCGGGTTCGCGCGCGTCCAGGGCGCCGCCGCCATGGCGACGAACGCGACGTTGATGGCCCGGAAGGCGCCCCAGAACAGGGCGAGGTAGGCCGCGGCGCGCAGCAGGTGGTGCACGACCGAGGCGGCGTCGCCCTCGAGCGCCAGGGCGGGCTGGAGCATGGTCGCGATCGCGACCGTCCAGAGGGCGCGGAGCGGACCGGCGATGCGCTCGACGAGGAGGTCGTCCCAGCTGGTCGCGGTCCGCCGGGCGAAGCGGGCCATCAGGAGGCGGGTGGCCCATCCCAGGAGCCAGCCGAGGACGAGCGCCACCACCAGCGCGGCGGGGAGCGCGATCCACTGCCACCAGAGGAGGCCGCGCGGCCCGGGGCGCAGCAGCGGCGCGGGCAGGCGATCCTCGAGGCCGGCGGCAGCGACGCACGGTGCGGCGAGCGCCAGGAGGACGAGACCGGGCGTTCGGCGAGCGCGGGGCGAGCGGTCCATGCCGCGCACGATAGCGCAGCCCGGTGGGAACGGGGGTTTCGGGCGCGCCGGCCCGCGCCGGGCTAACATCGGGCGCGATGGCCCGGATCCCCATGGACGAGTACCAGGAGGGCGCGGAGATCGTCCGCGTCTACCTGGCCGCCACGCTCGCCGAGGCGCAGCAGGTGGAGCGCGCCCTCGACGCGGCGGGGTTCCGCTACGCGGTCGAGGTGGAGCCGTTCTCCGCGGCCTCGGCGTTCACGCTCGGCGCCACGCGGCGCGGCGCCGGGTTCTGGGTCCTCGCCGGAGACCTGGACGCCAGCGCCGACGCGCTGGACCGCGCCGGGCTGGTCCAGGGCCTGGTGCTGCGCGACGTCTGAGCCGAGGGCCAGGCGGATGGGCCTGGCAGAGCGGCCGGGGGTCTGGGGGGCGGAACGCCCCGATGCAGCCCTCAGTCGAGCGCAGGGCCAGGCGGATGAGCCTGGCCCAGAGCGACCGGGGGTCTGGGGGGCGGAACGCCCCGATGCAGCCCTCAGTCGAGCGCAGGGCCAGGCGGATGGGCCTGGCCCAGAGCGACCGGGGGTCTGGGGGGCGGAACGCCCCCCAGCAGGATCGTCTAGGCCCTCGCCTTGGGGAGGGGCTTGCCCTTCTCGAAGGCGGCGCCCTCGCCGAACTTCGCCACGATCTTCTTCTTGGTGTCGAGGCCGGTCGCGTCGATGACGAAGTTCGGGACCCGCCGGGCGCGGTTGTCCGCGACCCAGCGGGTGATGTCGCGCCGCGCGACGCGGCGCGGGGCGGCCCTCCGGCCCCGGCGCGCGGCGCCTCCGGTCAGCTCGCGCTGCATCTCCGCCTGGACCCGGTCGGCGACCGAGCGTGCGATGGCGGCGGAGACGCGCGCCACGACGGCTTCGGCGGCCTCCTGGATGATGCGGTCGATCTGGGGCTGTGCGGCGGTGCGAGGCATCCGATGTGCTCCTTGGGTGGGAATTGGACACCGCCACCATAGTCGCGCGGCGCCGATTGTCCACGATTTTTCGCAGTCAATCGGGGATTGTGCGCACACTACCCCGGATCCGGCGCGGCAGGTCCGGCGGCCGCGCGCAGGTGCTCGCCCAGGAACGCGCGGACGGCCTCGAGCGCCCGCGCCTCCTCCGCCTCGCGGCTGCTGCCGCGCGCGCGGAGGTCGCGCTGCGTCGCCTGGAGCGCGTGGTCGCCGCCCTCGACCACGTGCAGCGACGACGGCGCGCGCATGCGGCGGCGGACCCGCTCCAGCAGGTCGAGCGGTGCCAGCGGATCGCGGGTCCCCTGCACGAAGAGGATCGGGGTCCGCAGCGCCAGCAGCACCTCGTCGCGGATCGCGCCGGTCTGGCTGCGGAGCGGGTAGCCGAGGCAGACGAGCGCCGCGACCTCCTCCTCGAGCGCCAGGTGGCAGCCCACGCGCCCACCCATCGACTTGCCGGCCAGCACCGCCGGGCCGGGGTGCCGCGCCCGCGCCGCCGCGAGCGCCGCGCGGTGCGCGGCGACGAGCGCCGGCAGCCGGTCCGGCCGGCGGCGGCCGGCGCGCAGGTACGCGTAGTCGAACCGCTCCACCGGGCCCAGCGCCCCGAGCAGCGCCGCCCAGCGTTCCATCCACGGGGAGGTGGACGGCGCGCCCGCGCCGGGCGCGAGCAGGAGGATCGGGCTCACGCGCGGTCCCTGGGCCGCGCGCGGGGCCCGCCGCCGGGGAGCAGCCCGCGCAGCCGCTCCAGGGCGGAGAGCAGGTCCGGCCGCTCCGCGAGCACCGGCGCGAGCGGATCGGTCCCCAGCCGCTCCGCCCGCGCCGGCGTGTTCCGGATGGTGAAGCGGGAGGGGTCGAGCCGCGCGTTCACCTCGCTCCAGCGGAGCGGCACCGACACCGGAGCGCCGGGCCTGGGCCGGACCGCGTAGGGCGCCACGATGGTCTTGCCGAAGCCGTTCTGGAGGTAGTCGAGGTAGACCCGGCCGCCGCGGGCGGGGATGGCGCGCGCGGTGGTGGAGACGTCCGGGTGGCGGGCCTCGAGCGCCCGGCAGAGCAGCTCGCCGAGCGTCCGCGCCTGCGCGTGGTCCAGCTGGCCGCCGAGCGGCACCAGGACGTGGAGCCCGCGCTGGCCGGTGGTCTTGGCGTGGGCAGGCAGGCCGATCCCGTCGCAGATCCGCTTCAGCGAGCGCGCCAGCGCCACCACGTGGGCGAACGGCGCCTCCTTGGGATCGAGGTCCACGATGGTCCAGTCCGGACGATCCAGGGCCGCGGCCCGGCTGGAGAAGACGTGGATGGGGATGGTGCCGAGGTTGGCGAGCCAGGCGAGCCCGTCGGCGTCGTCCACCAGGAAGTGGTCGAGGTCCCGGCCCGCGTCGGCGGCGTGGATCCGGATGGTCCGGAGCCACGCCGGGCGCCACTCCGGCGCGTCCTTCTGGAAGAAGCTCTTGCCGTCGATCCCGTCGGGGAAGCGGGTCAGCACCAGCGGCCGGTCGCGGAGGAAGGGGAGCATGAACGGGGCGATGGCGCGGTAGTAGCCGACCACGTCGCCCTTGGTGATCCCCTCGCCGGGGAACCAGACCTTGTCGGCGTTGCTGACCTTCACCTCGTGCGGCGCGGGCCCGTCGCCGGCGGCCACGGGCGGCGGGTCGCCCGCCCCGCCCTCGCGCACCGCCTCCTCGGGCCGCTTGTCGTCGCGGACGCGCAGGAACACCGGCTGGCGGAGGAGCCCGTCGCCGGTCCAGTCGTGGAAGCGCACCTCGACGACCAGCTCCGGATCGACCCAGGTGTGTCCTCGGCCGCGCGGCACCGGCCCGGTGCACGGCGGCAGGGACCGGATCCGCGGCGCGAGCCGGGCGTGGATCTCGTCGAGCTGACCGTCGGTGAACCCCGATCCGACGCTGCCCGCGTAGACGAAGCCGGCCCCCTCGGCCACCCCCAGGAGAAGGGCGCCGAAGCGCGCCCGGCCGCCGCGCGGCTCGGTGAACCCCACCACCGCGAAGTCTCCGGTGTGCTCCACCCGCACCTTGAGCCAGTCGCCGCTCCGCCCGGACCGGTAGGGGGAGGCGGCGCGCTTCGCCACCACCCCCTCCAGGCCCCGCGCCTGGACCTCGCGGTACAGGTCCTCCCCGCGCGTCTCGACGTGCTCCGCGTACCGCACCGGCCCGAGCCGCGGCGCGAGGCGCGCCAGCAGCCCCTTGCGCGTGGCGAGCGGCAGGCCGCGGAGGTCGCGATCCTCGAAGGCGAGGAGGTCGAAGGCGTAGTAGGTGGCGGCGCTCGCCAGGGCGGCGCGCTCCACGTCCGCCGCCTGCTGGAGCTGCGCCCGCTTCTGGAGCGCCTGGAAGGCCGGCCGTCCGTCCGGACCGAGCACCACCACCTCGCCGTCGAGGACGAAGCGGTCCGCAGGGAGCGCCTGGATCCCCTTCACCACCTCGGGCCAGAGCGCCGTCGCGTCCTGGCCGCTGCGGTAGCGAAGGGTGGCGCGCGCTCCCTCGCGCCGCGCCACCAGCCGGTAGCCGTCGTACTTGAGCTCGAACAGCCAGCCCTCGCGCGAGAACGGCGCGTCGCGCGACTCGGCCAGCATCGGCCGCAGGTCGGCGTCGGCGAGGCGCCGCCGCGGCGCGCCCAGCTTCTCGATCTCGGCGGCGAGCGGGCCGGCGCGGCTCGTCCCCGCCGCCAGCTCCTCCAGCGTGCGGCCGGACAGGACCGACTCCGGCGCGTAGGGCCGGTCGGGCCCCGCCCATGCGTCGCGGTGCTTGATGAGGAGCCACTCCTGCTTGCCCGCCCCGTCGCCGCCGCGCCGCGTGCGCACCAGCGTCCACTCGCCGCGGAGCTTCTGGCCCTCGAGCACGAAGACGAGCTTCCCCTTCGCCAGCCCCTGCTCCGGGTCCTCCAGCGCCCGCCAGGTGCCCCGGTCCCAGACGATCACCTCGCCCGCCCCGTAGTTCCCCGCGGGGATGACGCCCTCGAAGTCGGCGTACTCGATCGGGTGATCCTCCGTCTCGACGGCCATCCGCTTGTCGGCCGGATCGGCGCTCGGACCCTTGGGCACGGCCCAGCTCCGCAGGGTCCCGCCCAGCTCCAGGCGGAAGTCCCAGTGGAGCCGCCTCGCCGCGTGCTGCTGCACGACGAACAGCCGTGGTCCGGGTGCGCCGCCGCCGGGGCGCGGCCCGCCGAACGGCTCGGGCGTGCGCCCCGGGTCGCGCATCGAGCGATATCGCGTCAACCGGTCGGCCACGCCATCCCCCGCGTCGAGAAGTGGGGCGCTCGGCCCCTCCCCGTTTATAAGGACCCCATGGCCCCCCGCTCCATCGCGACCGGGACGATCTCGTTCGGCCTGGTGTCGATCCCGGTCCGGCTCTACTCCGCCGCGCAGCCCGCGTCGGCGATCTCCTTCAACCTGCTGCACGCCAAGGACGGCTCGCGCCTGAAGCAGCAGTACGTGTGCGCGCTGGACGGCGCCATCGTCCCGCGCGAGGAGCAGGTCAAGGGTTACGAGTTCCAGAAGGATCGCTACGTCACGTTCTCCTCGGAGGAGCTGAAGGCGCTGGAGGAGATCGCGTCGCAGTCCATCGACATCGCCGAGTTCGTGCCCGCCGCCGACGTCGACCCGGTCTACTTCGACAAGGCGTACTACCTCGGCCCCAACCAGGGCGGCGCCAAGGCCTACCGGCTGCTCGCCGAGGCGATGAAGCGCTCCGGGAAGGCGGCGCTGGCGCGGTACGCCGCGCGCGGCAAGCAGTACCTGGTCCTCATCCGGCCGCGCGACGGGCGGCTCGTGATGCAGCAGCTCTACTACGCCGACGAGATCCGGCCCTTCTCCGAGGTCCCCGTCGACGACGCCGAGGTGAAGGAGAGCGAGGTGCAGCTCGCGCTCCAGCTCGTCGAGCAGATCGCCTCGGAGGGCTTCCACCCCGAGCGCTACGAGGACTCGGTCCGCAAGCGCACGCTGGAGGCGATCGAGAAGAAGGTGCAGGGCGAGGAGATCCAGATCTCCGCCCCGGAGCCGCAGGCGCAGGTGGTGGACCTCATGGAGGCGCTCAAGGCGAGCCTGGCCGCGGCGGACCGGAAGCCGGCCCAGCGCGCGCCCCGCGAGGCGCAAGAGACCCTTCCCGCGGCGGCTGCCGGCGGTGGGAAGCGGAAGACCTCTTCCCGCAGGTGACCGGGCGTGCGAGGCTTCCCCGGCGTGTGGGGATACGCTGCCAGGGACGTCGCGCGCCTGCTCGGGCTGTCGGTGCCGGAGGTCCGCCGGTTCGCGCGCGACGGGTTCGTCGCCCCCCGGCGCGGGCCGCGCAACGCGCTGCTCTTCACCTTCCAGGACCTGGTGCTGCTGCGGACCGCCGCCGGCCTGGTGAGGGCGCACGTCCCGGCGGCGCGGGTCCGGCGCGCGCTGCGGCAGCTCCGGGCGCAGCTCCCGGCCGGCCGCCCCCTCGCGGCGGTCCACGTCTCCGCCGACGGCGACCGGGTGGTGGTGCGCGACGGCGGCGCGAGCTGGCACCCCGAGACCGGCCAGCTCGTGCTCGACTTCGACGTGGCGGGGCTGGCCCGCAAGGTGGCGCCGCTGGCCCGCGCGGCGGTTCGCACGCGCGCGCTGGAGCGGCTCGACGCCGACGCGTGGTACGCCCTGGGTTGCGATCTCGAGCCGGCGTCGCAGCGCGAGGCGCGCGAGGCGTGGCGGCGCGCGCTGGCCCTCGATCCGGATCACCCGCGGGCCAACCTGGACTACGGCCGGCTCCTGCACGAGGACGGCGACGCGGCGGGCGCCGAGGTCCACTACCGCCGCGCCCTGGCATC
>Ga0335084_10001174_pt1 | contig 23952 bp, 19 predicted proteins | sample Lox_Sample_44_FD_206721 | JGI IMG/M metagenome (GOLD analysis project Ga0335084, IMG submission 206721) | Soil microbial communities from Loxahatchee National Wildlife Refuge, Florida, United States - Lox_Sample_4.4 | ecosystem: Environmental > Terrestrial > Soil > Wetlands | place: USA...
CTGGAGCAACTTCTCGGGCCGAGTGACCTGTGCTCCCGCCCGCTTCGCGCGGCCTCGCGACGAGGCGGAGCTCGTGGCCGCGGTGACAGCTGCGACCGCCGACGGCCGCGGCCTGCGCGTGGCGGGAACGGGTCACTCGTTCACGCCGCTGTGTGCGACAGGCGGGACGCTCGTGTCACTGGACGACTGGCAGGGCATCGCGTCGCTCGACCGCGAGCGCGGGCGGGTCTGCGTGCGCGCGGGCACCAAGCTGCACGCGCTGGGCGAGCCGCTCCTGGCCGCCGGACTGGCGATGCGCAACCTGGGCGACGTGGACGTGCAGGCGCTGGCAGGCGCGGTCTCGACCGGCACCCACGGCACGGGCCCGACGCTCTCGAACGTGTCTTCGCAGGTCGTGGGGGCGCGCCTGGTGCTCGCCAGCGGCGCGCCACTCGAGCTCTCGGCCGAGAGCGACGCCGAACGGCTCGATGCCGCGCGCGTGTCACTGGGGCTGCTCGGCGTGTTCTCGACCCTGACCCTGGAGACCGTGCCGGCGTTCCGCCTGCACGAGCGCATCTGGCGCACGGGCATCGAGGAGTGTCTCGCCGAGCTCTCGGCCGACGTGGCGGCGCAGCGCCACTACGAGTTCTGGTGGTACCCGCACAAGGACTACGCGGAGCGGAAGTCACTGGCGCTCACCGACGCGCCGCCCGAGTCGGTGGCGGGCCGCAAGGGCGAGCGCATCGACTGGAGCGCGCGCATCTTCCCGTCGCTGCGCGAGCTGCGCTTCAACGAGCTGGAGTACTCCGTGCCCGCCGCGGCCGGCCCGGCCTGCTTCCGCGCGGTGCGCGAGCGCATGCGCACGCGCTGGCGCGAGGTCGTCTGGCCGGTCGAGTACCGCACGCTCGGCGCCGACTCGGCCTGGCTCTCCACCGCCCACCGGCGCGACTCGGTCGCGATCTCGCTGCACCAGGACGCGAAGCTCGAGTGCGACGCGTTCTTCGCCGACTGCGAGCCGATCTTCAGCGAGCACGGCGGCCGCCCGCACTGGGGCAAGCTGCACAACCTGGGCGCGCGCGAGCTGGCCGAGCGCTACCCGCGCTGGAACGACTTCCTGGCCCTGCGCCGCGAGCTCGATCCCCGCGGGCTCTTCCTGAACGAGTATCTCGCCGGCCTGTTCGCCTAGGAGAAGTGGCCGCGGAAGACGACCTGGTCGGGCTTGGTGCGCGTCCCGGTCACTTCGACCTTGTAGCCCGCCAAGAGGTTCTGCGCGAGATACTCGATGAAGCCCTCGCCGATCGTGATCAGCGGATCGGCGTAGTGTCTCGCGTCGTCGACCGTGGTCTGGAACGTGCCGGCCTCGACGTTGCTCTCGAAGCTCCAGCGCGAGAAGTTGTAGAGCACGGCGCCCATGGTGGCGGCGATGGTGCCGACGCGGTGGCCCCAGGTCTCGACCGTGGCCTCGAACTGACCGTAGAGTCCCAGCTTGTGGAGTCTCTCGGCCGCGCGCATCCCGCGCTCGCGCAGATACTTGTGCACGTCGCGCCCGGCCTCCAGCGCGATCAGGAGCTCGAGCACGCGCAGGTAGGTGGCCACCGGGACCCAGCCCGAAGCGGCGAGCTGCTTGCCCAGGTAGCCCAGGTCGTCGGGCTCGAGCTGCGCCTCGAGCTCGGCGCGCGACAGGCGGCCGGACTCGATCAGCCGCGCGATGTCGTCGGCGGCCGACTGGAAGCCCGTGGCCTTGATGGAGGGAACGTCGGGCACTGGGGACTCCGGCTTTTGCGATGCGGATCGGCATCCGGGAGGCAGGATTGAGGCGCTGTAACGCGGGCGGCCGCTCGCGCGTGAACACGTTGAACCCGGGCGGGTCCCGGTGAGGGCGGCGGAAGTGGCGCAGGAAGCGAGAGTGGCGGTGGTCGGCGGCGGGCTGGCGGGGCTTTCGGCGGCGGCGTTCGCGGCGCGCGCGGGTGCGCGCGTGACGCTGTTCGAGCGCCTGACCGAGACGGGCGGGCGCGCCCGTACCCGCGTCGACGACGGCTTCGCGTTCAACATGGGCCCGCACGCGCTGTACCTGCAGGGGCCGGCGATCGCGTCCCTGCGCGAGCTCGGGATCGAGCCCGCGGGCGGCTCGCCCCCGACCTCGGGCGGGCTGGCTTGGCTGCGCGGGCGACTGCACGCGCTGCCCGGTGGCACCGTGTCGCTCATGACCACGGGCCTCTTGGGCGTGGCCGAGAAGCTCGAGCTGGCGTCGCTCATGACGCGCGTGGCGAAGCTCGCGCAGCAGGCCGGCGCCAGTGAGTCGGTCGACGAGTTCCTGGCGCGCGAGCTGCGCCACGAGGGCGTGCGCGAGCTTTTGCGCGGGCTCGTGCGACTCACGAGCTACTCGAACATGACCGACCGCATGTCGGCGCAGGCGGCGCTCGCGCAGGTCGCGCTCGGCCTCGGCCCCGGCGTGCGCTACGTCGACGGCGGCTGGAGCGCGCTGGTCGACGCGCTCGAAGCGCGCGCGCGCGAAGCGGGCGTCGAGCTGCGGCGCGGCGCGAAGGTCGAGCGGGTGGTGCACGACGGCCGCGCGCGCGGCCTCGAGCTGGCCGGCGGCGAGCGCTGCGCCGCCGACGCCGTGATCCTGACCGGCGGCCCCGACGAGTCGAGCGCGCTGGTCGACGGCGGCGGGCACCCGTTCTTCGCGCGCGTGCGGGAGCGGGCCGTGCCGGTCCGCGCCGCGTGTCTGGACCTCGGGCTGGAGGGCCTGCCGAGCCCGAAGCGCCTGTTCGCGCTCGGCATCGACCGGCCGCTCTACTACTCGGTGCACTCCGCGGCCGCGAAGCTCGCGCCCGAGGGCCGGGCGACCGTGTGTCTCGCGCGCTACCTCGGCGCCGACGAGCGGCCGGGCCGCGAGGAGCTCGAGGCCGACTTCCACGCTCTGCTCGACGCCCTGCAGCCCGGCTGGCGCGAGCGCGTGGTGACTCGCAAGCTGCTGCGCGAGCTGGTCGTCACGCACGACCTGCCGCAGGCGGCGCTCGGCGGCCTGGCGGGGCGCACCCCCGGCGCAGTGAGTGGCATCGCGAACCTGTATCTCGCGGGTGACTGGATCGGGCCCGACGGCCTGCTCGCCGACGCCTCGTTCGCGAGCGCCCGGGCGGCGGCGCGCGCCGCGGCGGGCGCGGACGGGGTGCGCGTGGCAGCATGAGCTCCGCGATGTCCGACGCCTCGCCCGCGCTTGCGGCCGACCTGTCGCGCGTGTTCGCCGACGAGCGCCGCTTCCTGTTCGGGCTCGCGTACCGGATGACCGGAAGCGGCGCCGACGCCGACGACATCGTGCAGGAGACGTTCGCGCGCGCGCTCAGCCACCCGCCGGCGCGCCGCGACGTGCCCTGGCGGCCGTGGCTGGTGCGCGTGGCGCTGAACCTGGCGCGCGACGAGCTGCGCCGGCGCCGGCGCCGTGGCTACAAGGGGCCGTGGCTGCCCGAGCCGCTCGACGACGCCGAGCTGGTCGAGCCCGCGCACGAGCCGCTCTCGACCACCGGCCGCTACGAGCTGGTCGAGAGTGTCTCGTTCGCCTTTCTGCTCGCGCTGGAAGCGCTCAGCCCGGCCCAGCGCGCGGTGCTCCTGCTGCGCGACGTGTTCGAGTACACGTCGGCCGAGGCCGCCGAGGCGCTCGATCTGTCCGAGGCGAACGCGCGCGTGCTCCTGCACCGTGCGCGCCGGGCGCTCGCCGACTACGACCGGAGCCGCTTCGTGCCCGACCGCGCGGCGCGCGAGCAGTCAGTCGAGGTCCTGGGCCGGTTCATGGCCTGCTTCGCCAAGCAGGACGTCGCGGGCATGGAGGCTCTGCTGGCCGAGGACGTCGTGACCTTGAACGACACCGACGGGAAATACCCCGCCGCGGGCGTGGCGGTCACCGGGCGCAACAAGGTCGCGCGCTTCCATGCGGGCATCGCGCGGCTGCGCACGGCGCAGGTGCCGCGCGTGGTGCTGCGCTGGCTGAACGGCGCTCCCGCGCTCCTGGTCGACTATTCGCCGGTGACCGACCGGCTCGCGCCGCGCTTCGTGACCACCGGTGAGATCGACGCCCACGGCCGGGTGCGGCGCATCTACACCGTGCTCGCGCCCGCGAAGATCGCGCGCGCGTTCCGCAGCTTCTGAGCCGGCCCCTCGACCCGAGGGCTCAGCCCATGGGGTAGAGGATCTCCTTCGAGACCGCGTCGCAGGCCGCGAGCACGTCGCGGGAGAGCGTCACGTCGGCGGCACGCAGTGAGTCCTCGAGCTGGTCGACGCGGGTCGCACCGATGATGGTCGAGCCCACGAAGTCGTGCGCGAGCGTCCAGGCCACGGCCAGCGTCACGACCGGCAGACCCGCGTCGGCGGCGATCTTCGCGAAGCGCTCGGTCGCGCCCAGCGTCTTTGGGTTCACGAAGCGCCGAGTCATGACCTGCTGGCGCGGGTCGTTGCCGCGGTAGCGCGAGAAGCGCGCGCCCTCGGGAAACGCGCCGCCCAGATACTTGCCCGACAGCACGCCGCCCGCGATCGGGCTGTACGGCAGGAGACTCAGCTTCTCGCGCCGGCACACGTTCGCGAGCTCGTCCTCGAAGCGCCGGTTCAAGAGCGAGAAGTTGTTCTGGATCGTCTCGTAGCGGGTCACGCCGCGCGCGTGCGACGCCCACAGACTCTTGGTGAGTCCGTACGCGCTCTCGTTGCTGCAGCCCACGTAGCGCACCTTGCCGGCGCGCACGACGCGGTCGAGCGCCTCCATGACCTCTTCGCAGGGCAGGTCCGGGTCGGGCCAGTGAGTCTGGTACAGGTCGATGTAGTCGGTGCGCAGCCGGCGCAGACTGCCTTCGACCGCGCGCTCCACGTTGTGGCGGTCCAGAGCCGTGCGCCCGCCGCGCACCGCGGCGCGGAACCAGCCGCCGCTGGGGCCGGCGATCTTGGTGGCGACGAACAGAGTCTCGCGCCGGCCGCGCTTCTCCAGCCAGCTGCCGACGATCTCTTCGCTGCGGCCCGCCCACTTCTCGTCGGGCGGCACCGGGTAGATCTCGGCCACGTCGAGGAAGTCCACGCCCTTCGCGTCCGCGAAGTCGAGCATGGCATGACTCTCCTTCTCGTCGGCGAAGCTCCCGAAGGTCATCGTGCCCAGACAGATTTCGGACACCACCAGGCCGGTCTTGCCGAGTCTTCGCGTCTTCACGTGCTGCGCTCCCGAGTCAGTGGGTGGGGGTGCGCCAGCTTACACGAACACTAGAGCGACGAGGGAACGGGCAGGTCGGCGCGCTGCGCCTCGGGCAGGCGCTGCCAGAGCTGCCGGTACACGAAGCGCGCATCGCCGACGTCGCCCGGCCCCACGCCCACGCGCGGGCCGTCGCGCACCACGAGCAGCGCCGCGCGCGCCAGGTCGCGCACGTTGCCGCGCCGCGGCTCGCGGTAGCGCGCCCAGATCTCGAGCAGGCTCGCGCGCAGCTTGGAGGGCGTGGCGAATGCGCCGTCCGCGACCAGGATCGTGCGGCGCTCACTCTCGATCACGAGGTCGGCGCACGAGATGCCGTCACACACGGCGCGCGGGTCGTTGCGCAGCCGCACGTCGGGCGCGAACTCGAAGCCGCCCGCCGAGAGCTCGGCGAGCGCGGGCGCGAGCTCGGGCGTGCGGTCGGGCGGCTGGAAGAGCGCGCAGGCCGAGAGGGCGAGCGCCAGGAGCCCGGCGAGGGCCATCCGGACGCGCGCGGTCCGTGCGCCCGTCAGCGGCCGCCGCGCCGGCGGCGCCGCCGGCGTCCGCCGCCACCGCCTTCGCGTCCGCCACCGCCCTCGGCGCCGGAATCCCGGCGGCGCGGCGCCTGCTCGGCACGGGCCTCGTCGTGGCTGCGCTCGCGCGCGGGAGCGGCGCTCGCGGGCGCGGGCTCCTCGCGCGCCGGGGTCGCCGGGTGGCGGTGCTCGAGATACTCGTAGAGCACGGCCGAGAGCAGGCGGCGGCCCTGCGGCGTGGCGCAGAGTGACTCGACGGTGGGCAGGTGGGTCTCTTCGCGCGCCTGGCGGTCGGCCGCCGGCACGTCGCGCAGATGGTGCTCGATCTCGACCTGGAGGCGCTCGGACTCGCGGGTCGCCACGTCGGCCTCGCTGGGCAGCTTTCGTTCGGGAATCACGATGCGGTTCACTTTCTGGAGTGTGCGGAAGTTTCCGATGTCGAGGCCGGACACGAGCGAGATGGCCGTGCCGGACTTGCCCGCGCGGCCGGTGCGACCGGTGCGGTGCGTGTAGACCTCGGGTGAGTCGGGCGAGGTGTAGGAGATCACGTGCGACAGGTCGCTGATGTCGATGCCGCGCGCCGCGACGTCGGTGGCGACCAGCACGCGCAGCTCGCCCGCCTTGATGCGCTTCATCACCGCCTCGCGCGCGGCCTGGGTCATCTCGCCCTGGATCATGTCGGCGTCGATCTCGTTGCGCTGCAGGTAGCGGGTCACGAAGCGCACGTCGTCGCGCGTGTTGCAGAACACGAGCGCCGAGTCGGGCTCCTCGAAGCGCAGGATGCGCAGCAGCGCCTTCTCCTTCTCGGTCGCCGGCACCACGTAGTGCCAGTGCTCGATCTCCTCGGGCGCGCGCACGCCGCCCTCGGTGAGTGACACGAACTCGGGCTCGTGCAGGAACACGCGCGCGAGCGAGACCACGCGCTGCGGCATGGTGGCGGAGAACAGGCCGGTGAGCCGGCGCTGCGGCAGATACTTCTGGATCTCGCGCATGTCGGGCCAGAAGCCCAGCGAGAGCAGCTCGTCGGCCTCGTCGAAGATCAGCACGCGCAGCTTGTCGAGCTTCAGGTTGCCCGAGCCCAGGTGGTCGAGCAGCCGGCCCGGCGTGCCCACCACGATCTGCGCGCCGCGCGAGAACGCGTCGAGCTGCGGACCGTAGGCCGTGCCGCCATAGACCGCGATCGTGCCCACGTCGAGATACTTGGCCATCAGCCGCAGCTCGTTCTCGATCTGCAGCGCCAGCTCGCGGGTCGGCGCGAGCACGAGCATCTGTGCCGCGCGCAGGCCCGGGTCGATGATCTCGAGCGAAGGCAGGCCGAAGCCGCCCGTCTTTCCGCTGCCGGTCATGGCCTGTGCGATCAGGTCGCGCCCGCGGCGCATGACCGGGGTGACTCGCCGCTGCACGGGCATGGGCGCGGACCAGCCCATCTCGGCCACCGCGCGCCGGATCGGCTCCGAGAAGGTCTCGAAGCCGAGGAGCTGTTCATCTGGGGTCGGAGGCTGCGTCGGCGGCGGGGAAGCGCCGGTGGCGCTCATCGCTTGGCGCTCATGGAATTGCGTCGATCCTCTCCAGCACTACACGGGACAGTGTCGCTTCGACCAGTCCCTTCACGTCCAGATTCCGCTCGATCGCCTCGATCGCCTCGGGACGCGTCCACGTCGCCGGCTGTCTCGGCATGAGGAAGCTGCAGCAGTCCTCGTCGGGTTCGATCGAGATCGTGTAAGTGCCCACGTGTTTCGCGAGTGACACGATCTCGGCTTTGTCCAGGCCGACGAGCGGCCGAAGCACGGGCAGGGTAGCCGCCCGGTTGATGGTGTCGAGGTTGGCGAGGGTCTGCGAAGACACCTGCCCCACGCTGTCTCCCGTCACCAGCGCCAGGGCCCGCTCGCGCTCGGCCAGCGCCTCGGCGATGCGCAGCATGAAGCGGCGGTACAGGACGATGCGCGGCTCGGAGGGGGCCTCGCGCACCAGCGCCTGCTGCAGCTCGGCGAAAGGCACCAGCCACAGCCGGCTGGGGCCGTGCCAGCGCGCCAGATGCGCCACCGCATCCCGCACCTTCTGCTGGGAGGCCGTGCTGGTGTAGGGCGCGCTGTGGAAGTGGACGAAGGACACGGCGCAGCCGCGCTTCATGGCCAGCCAGGCCGCCACCGGGGAGTCGATCCCGCCCGACACCAGCGCCAGCACCCGGCCGGCCGAGCGTACGGGCAGTCCGCCCGGGCCCGGCCAGCGGTCGTGCAGCAGCAACACCTCGCCGTGTAGGGCGTGGAGCTCGACCCAGAGCTCGGGTGCGTCGAGGTCGACCGTGGCGCCGGTCTGCGCCCGGATCCGGTCGCCGAGCTCGATCGCCAGCTCCTGCGAGCGGAACGGCAGAGACTTGTCGACGCGCCGCACGCGCACGCCGAAGGTGCGGAACTCGCGGCCGGCCACGAACCGGTCGACCAGCGCCGTGATGCCCTCGCGCGTGGGGGGGCCCGACGTGGCCACGCTCGCATAGGCCACCCCGAACACGCGCGAGATACTGTCGGCCACCGCCGCGAGCTCGACCGAGTCGGGCAGCTCGAACAAGAGCCGCCCGAACAGCCGGCGCCCGCGCACCCGCCCCAGCGGCGCCAGCGCGCGCTCCAGATTCACGCGCAGGCAGTCCTCGAAGCGGGGCCGGTTCTTGCCCTTGAGCCCGATCTCCGCGTAGTGGACGACGATCTTCACGGCTGCGGATTCTAGCGCTGGCAGGAGGGGCAGAAGTGAGTCCCGCGCGCGCCCACCACGATGCGCCGGATGCGCGTGCCGCACTTCGCGCAGGGCTCGCCCTTGCGCGCGTAGACCCGGCGCTCGTCCTGATAGCTGCCGTCGGAGCCGTCGGGCGCCACGTAGTCGCTGATCGAGGAGCCGCCGGTCTCGATCGAGCGCAACAGGACCTTCTTCAGCGCCGCCACGAGCTTGCGGCACTCGGCGCGAGACACTCGGTTGGCGGCGCGGCGGGGCCGGATCCCGGCCAGGAACAGCGCCTCGTCGGCGTAGATGTTTCCGACCCCGGCGATCGGGTCCTGGGCGAGCAGCAGGTTCTTGATCGCCACCCGGCGCGTGCGCGCGGCCTCGTACAGCTCGTCGCCGGTGGCCGCGAGCGCGTCGACGCCCAGCTTCTCGAGCCGCGGGTCGCTCTGGCCGGCCTCGAGCAAGCGCACCTTCCCGAACTTCCGCACGTCGCGGAAGTAGAGCGCCGGCCCGCCGTCCTCGAACTCGACGCGCAGGTGTGTGTGGCGGTCGGGCACGAACGCGACCTGGGCCTCGGGAGTCAGCGAGGCGCGCGTGGCCGCGGACAGGAGCCGCACCGAGCTCGCGTGCTCGGCGAAGAGCTGGCCGGTCATGCCCAGGTGGAGCAGCAGGCGCCGGCCGTCGTCGAGCTCGGCCAGCAGGTACTTTCCGCGCCGCTCCAGCGCCTGCACCGTCCGGCCCGGCAGCTCGCGCTCGAGCCGCGCAGGCGGGGTCAGGAAGAAGTAGCTCTTGCGCGTGGTGTGGACCTTGGAGATGCGCCGCCCGACGAGGTACGGAGCGATGCGGCGGCGCGTGACTTCGACCTCGGGGAGCTCCGGCACGGCCACAGTCTAAACCAGCGCCGGGCAGCCTCCGCCGCTACGTTCAAGGCCATGCACATCACGCGCGACACGGTGCTGTACATCGCGAAGCTGGCGCGGCTGCAGCTCGCGGACCGGGAGGTCGAACGCATGCAGCGCGACCTCGACGCGCTGCTCGGCTACTTCGACAAGCTCGCGGCGCTCGACACCGCGGGCGTGCCGCCCACGACACACGTGCTCGACATCGCGACCCCGCTGCGCAGTGACCGGGTGGCCGGCGTGCTGCCGGTGTCCGAGGTCGTGCGCAACGCGCCCGAGCACACCGACTCGGCCATGGTGGTCCCGAAGGTGCTCGAGTGAACGAGGTCTGGAAGGCGGGACTGGCGCAGCTCGCGCTGCACGTGGAGAGCGGCGACGTGTCGTGCCGCGAGGTGGTCTCGGCCGCGCTCGAGCGCATCGCGCGGCTCGATCCGAAGATCGGCGCGTTCCTGCGCCTGCGGCCCGAGGCCGCGCTGGCCGAGGCCGAGGCCGCCGACGCCGCGCGCCGTGCCGGCCGCGCGCGCTCGCGCCTGCACGGCCTGCCGATCGCGGTGAAGGACATCTTTGCCAGCCGGGAGTTCGAGACCACCTGTGGCTCGCGCATCCTGTCCGGGTTCCGCGCGCCCTACGACGCCACGGTGCTCGAGAGACTGCGCGAGTCGGGCCTGGTGGTGGTCGGTTCGACCAACATGGACGAATTCGCCATGGGCTCGTCGACCGAGAACTCGGCGCTGGGCCGGACGCGCAACCCCTGGGACCTGGCGCGCATTCCCGGCGGCTCGTCGGGCGGCAGCGCGGCGGCGGTCGCGGCGCGGCTCGTGCCCGCGGCGCTGGGCACCGACACCGGCGGCTCGATCCGCCAGCCGGCGGCGCTCGAGGGCATCGTGGGCCTGAAGCCGACCTACGGCCGAGTGTCTCGCTACGGGCTGGTGGCGTTCGCGAGCTCGCTCGACCAGATCGGGCCACTCACTCGGAGCTGCGCCGACGCCGCGCTGCTCCTGGGCGCGATCGCCGGCCACGACCCGCGCGACGCCACGTCGTACCCCGCGCCCGCGCCGAACTTCGTGGCGGCGCTCAGCGGCGACGTCTCGGGCCTGCGCATCGGCCTGCCGCGCGGCTTCTTCGACGCGCCGGCCGCCGACGCCCAGACCATGGCGCGCGCGCGCGAGGCGCTCGAGACGCTGCAGTCACTCGGCGCGAAGACCGTCGAGGTCGAGCTGCCTCACAGCGCACACGGCATCGCCACCTACTATCTGATCTGCACGGCCGAAGCCTCGTCGAACCTGTCGCGCTACGACGGCGTGAAGTACGGCTTCCGTGCCGCCGGCGTCGAGTCACTCGAGGACATGTACGAGCGCACCCGCTCCGAGGGCTTCGGGGCCGAGGTGAAGCGCCGCATCCTGCTCGGCACCTACGTCTTGTCCGCGGGCTACTACGACGCCTACTACCGCAAGGCGCAGCAGGTGCGGACGCTGATCCGCCGCGACTTCGAGCGCGCGTTCGAGCTCTGCGACGTGGTCGCCACGCCCACCACGCCGGGCCCGGCCTGGAAGCTCGGGGAGCTGGTCGACGACCCGCTGCAGATGTATCTCGCCGACGTGTACACGGTGACCGCCAACCTGGCGGGCCTGCCTGCGCTCTCGCTGCCCTGCGGCTTCTCGGGCGCGCTGCCCGTCGGGCTGCAGCTGCTCGGGCGGCCGCTCGACGAGGCCACGGTGCTGCGCGTGGGCGACGCGTTCCAGCGCCACACCGACTTCCACGAGCGCGTCCCCCCCGGAGTGAGTCCATGAGGCGCTGGCTGCTCATCGCCGCGGCGCTGGTCGTGGTGCTGTTCGTGGCGGCGGGCGTGGCGCTGTACTTCTTCGACCCCGAGACGCTGCGCGGCCCGCTGCAGAAGCAGGCCAGCGCCGCGCTGGGCCGCGAGGTCACGCTGGGCAAGATCCAGCTCGCGATCTTCCCGCTGCCGGCAGTGCAGATCGACGACGTGCGCATCGCGGGCCCGAAGCCGAGCGATCCGCCGCTGGCGCAGATCGCCGCGCTGAGGCTGCGCGTGGCCGTGCTGCCGCTCTTGGCGAAGAAGGTGGTGCTGCGGGCGCTCGAGCTCGAGTCACCGCGCATCGTGATCCCGTTCGACAAAGAGGGGAAGCCGATCCTGCCCGGCGCGCCGAAGACGGCCGAGGCCGAGAAGCCGCCCGCCGGCGGGAAGCCGGGCGAGAAAGCGGCGAAGCCCGCGAGTGAGTCCGCCGGGCTCGCGCTCGCGGTCGACCGGATCAAGGTGCACGACGCCGACGTGACGGCCGGGCCGTGGAAGGTCCAGCACGCGAACGTCGACGGGCACCTCTCGCTCGACGGCAGCGGCGCCTTCAAGTACTCGGCCGATCTCCCGGGGCTGGCCGCGCTGCAGCACGGCGAGGTCGAGCTCGCCAAGCTCACGAGCGCCGCGCCCCAGGTCGACGCGCGCGGCGAGTTCGCCGCCGCGCTGGCCGACGTGCGCAAGCGCTTCGCGTTGACCCAGGACGTGACCGGCATGGCCACGGGCGAGTATGCCGTGACCCTGGTCGGCAACGACGTGCGCGCGGCCAGCGCCAGCGTCGACGTGCCCGACCTTCTGCTGCGCAGCGGGAACCTGGTGGTCTCGGGTCCCGCTCGCGGTCACGCCGTGCTGGGCGAGAGCTACTCACTCGACCTCTCCGACGCGCGCGTCGAGCAGACCGGCGTGTTCGCCAAGCCCAAGCGCACCACCCTTTCGGTGACGGGCAAGCTCGGCAAGGAGGCGTCGCCCGCGGCTCTGCGCGAGGCGCTGGTGAAGATCGGGCAGAACGAGCTGCCGCTCACGCTCGACCTGGCCAAGAAGCCCATGGTGGTCCATCTCAGCAAGACCACGCTCGACCTGGCGAAGCTGCACGAGCTCCTGCCGCCCGACAAGCCGCCGCTCGGCGGGCGGGTCCAGATCCAGGGCTTCGACGTGCAGCTCCAGCCGCTGCGCGTGACCGGCAACGGCACGCTCGACGAGGTGGAGACCAAGCTGGCCAACGGGCCAGTCACGATCTCGGGCCCGCTGCGCGGGCGCGGTGAGTCGGTGGGCGTCGAGAACGCGACCGCGCTCGTCGGCGGGCAGAAGATCGGCATCAGCGCGAGCTACGCGCTCGAGAGCGGCACGGTCACCGCGGACTACGACATCGGCAAGGCCAATCTCGGCCAGCTCGTCGAGGCGCTCGCGGGCCGCAAGGAGCTCGACGGCACGCTCGACACGGGCGGTCACGTGGAGATGCGCTCCGCCGGTCTCTCGACCCTGGGCGGGAAGGGCAAGATCGCGATCCAGCCCGGCAAGATCCAGGGTTTTTCGCTGGTGAAGCAGGTCATGGGCTCACTCGCGGCGCTGCCGGCGCTGGCGCTGGCCGCCAAGGGCAAGGACATCTCGAAGTACGAGCAGGAGGAGTTCGAGCACCTGACCGCCGACTACACGATCGCGGACGGCCGGGTGCACACCGACAACCTCGAGCTCGCCTACCAGGACGCGACCGCCTATCTGAAGGGCTCGGTCGGGCTGGTCGACCGCGCGCTCGACCTCACCGGCAAGGTGGTGCTGACCAAGAAGGCCGACGCCGAGTTCGCGGGCCAGGGCCGCTCCAAGGAGCGGGTGATTCCGATCAGTCACATCGGCGGGACCTACGACTCACCGCGCGTGGAGCTCGACCAGAAGACGCTGGCCAGCCTGGCCTACGTGTACGTGGGCGACGACAAGGTGCGCAAGAAGCTCGACAAGGCGCTCGGCCCCGGCGGCGCCGACGCCGTGCAGGGCGTGCTCGACGGGCTGCTCGGCGGCGGCGGAAACAAGAAGAAGAAAGACCCGCAATGAGCTTCTTCACGGTCCGGCTCGACGGCGACGACGTCGTCCTGCTCGACCAGCGCCTCCTGCCCGAAGAGGAGCGCTATCTCCGGCTCTCGAGCGGCGAAGAGGTCGCGCGCGCGATCGAGGACATGGCCGTGCGCGGCGCGCCGGCGATCGGAGTCACTGCCGCGATGGGCGTGGCCGTGGAGCTGGGGCGCGCCGGGGCGCTCTTGTCGGCGGCGTTCGACCGCGTGGTGGCGCGGCTCTCGCGCACGCGCCCGACCGCGGTGAACCTGCGCTGGGCGCTCGAGCGCATGCGCGCCGAGCTGGCGCCGCTCCTGGCCGACGGCGCCGCGCCCGAAGCGGTGCGCGCCGCGGCGCGCGCGGCGGCGCAGCGCATCGCCGACGAGGACGTCGCGGCCTGCCGCGCGATCGGCGACGCCGGCGCGCGCCTGATGCCGCAGGGCGCGCGAGTCCTGACTCACTGCAACGCGGGCGCGCTCGCGACCGCCGGCTACGGCACGGCGCTGGGCGTGGTGCGCAGCGCCGCGCGCGAAGGCCGGCTCAAGCACGTGGTGGCGCAGGAGACGCGCCCGTTCCTCCAAGGCGCTCGACTCACCGCCTGGGAGCTGGCGCGCGACGGCATCCCGGTGCGGCTGATCACCGATTCGATGGGCGGCGCGCTGATGGCGCAGAAGGCCATCGACGTCGTGGTCGTCGGCGCCGACCGCATCGCCGCCAACGGCGACGTGGCCAACAAGATCGGGACCTACACGGCGGCGGTGCTCGCCGACGCGCACGGCATCCCGTTCTACGTGGCGGCGCCGTTCTCGAGCGTCGACCTGTCACTGGCGACCGGCGCCGAGATCCCGATCGAGGAACGCAGCGCGACGGAAGTGACCACGATCGCCGGCAAGCGCATCGCGCCGCCTGGGGTGGAGGCTCTCCACCCTGCTTTCGACGTCACACCGGCGGACTTTGTGACCGCGATCATCACCGAGCGGGGCGTGATCCGTCCGCCGTTTGCGGAGGGACTTGCGGCTCAACGAAGGCCGAGCGACGGCCGATGACTCCCGAGGACGCACCGACGCGTCCTGGCGGAGTATCTGTCGTTGGAAGTCCTGATCGTCGAGGATGATCGGGCGCTCGCCCGCACGATCGCGCGCGCGCTCGAGCAAGCCGGCTACAGCTGCCGGCAGGCGCACGACGGCAACGCCGCGCTCACCGAGACGGCGAAGGCCAAGCCCGACCTTCTGCTGATCGACCTTCTGTTGCCGAAGAAGGACGGCCAGGCAGTCATGGCCACCTTGCAGGCGTCCGACGGCACGCGGGGCATCCCGATCATCGCCATGAGCGGTGTGTTCCGCGGCACGTCGGCGATGAAGAGCGTGATGTCGGCGGGCGCGAAGGCCTTCATCGAGAAGCCGTTCGAGGCGCACGTCCTGATCGACCAGGTTTCCCGGCTGATCGGCAAGCCGACGCCGCCCGAGCTGGCCGCGCCGGCAGACACCATCGACCTCGCGAAGGAGCCGGCGATCGAGGTGCTGTGGAGCGCCATGCGCGCGAAGACCACCGGCGCCGTGCACTTCGAGGCGGGCAAGCGCAAGAAGGTGATCGTGCTCGAGAACGGCCAGCCGCTGGCCGTGCGCTCGAATCTGGCGCGCGAGTCACTGGGCCGGCGCCTGCTGGACGCGGGGCGCATCGACGAGCTGACCTTCAACGAGTCGATCCGCCGCTCCAAGGCGACGGGCAAGCGCCAGGGCGAGCTCCTGGTGCAGATGGGCGCGATCAGCGACGCGGCGCTGCGCGAGGTGCTCGAGGAGCAATCCGCCGACAAGCTCACCGACATCTTCTCCTGGACCGAGGGCCGCACCTGGACCCAGTCGGGCGTGCGCGCCGTGAGTCTCTCCACCGAGCTCCACGGCTGGACGCCGCGGCTCACGGTGCTGCGCGGCGTGGGCCGCGTGAGTCCCTCGATCATCGCCAAGCGCCTGCAGCCCTACGAGGGCTGCGAGGTCTCGCGCGAGCTGATGACGCTCGACGAGGGCGAGAACGCCGACGCGGTGAAGCTGCTGTGGGAGACGGTCGCCGAGCCCAAGCCGATCTCCGCGCTGATGCGCCACCACGCCTCGACGCTCTACGGCCTGTGGCTGATCGGCGCGCTCGCGGTGCACGTCGACGACGCCTCCACGCCGCGCACCCTGCCCGGCGTGGGCTCGGCGGGGGCTGCGCTCGCGCTCGAGGGCAAGCTGCGCGAGGCGCTCGCCCAGCACAAGTCACAGACTCACTTCGAGGTGCTGGGCGTCGCCGACGACGCCTCGCCGGACGACGTGCGCAAGGCCTTCATGAGCCTGGCCAAGACCTTCCACCCCGACAAGGTGAACCGCGTCGCGCCGCAGCTCGGCGAGATCGCGGCCAAGGTCTTCGCGCGCCTGTCCGAGGCGCACGACACGCTCGCGTCACCCGAGAAGAAGCAGATCTACCTGAACCAGCTCAAGCGCAGCCGCTCGGCGCAGGCCGACCGCGCCGAGGTCAACCGCATCCTCACCGCGGAGCAGCAGTTCCAGCGCGCCGAGGAGGCCGTGCGCCGGCGCGACTGGAACGGGGCGCTCGAGGCGCTGAAGTGGGCGCTCGAGCTCGACGCCACCGAGGGCGAGTTCTACGCGCTGCGTGGCTGGGTGCTGTACCTGCAGTCGCAGGACGGCGGCGACGGCAATCCCGAGCCCGCGCTCGACCAGATCAAGAAGGCGATCACGATCTCGCCGCAGTCGCCGGCGGGTTACTACTACCTCGGGCAGATCCGCAAGGGTTGCGGAGATCACGCGGAAGCGGAGAAAATGTTCCGCAAGACCACCGAGCTGCGCCCCGACCACATCGAGGCCAACCGCGAGCTCCGGCTGTATCAGATGCGCCGCGCCAAGGGCGACGAGACGGTCAGCGGGAGGCTCTTCGGAAGAAAGAAGAAGTAAGTGCCCGTCGAGAAGACCGAGCGCGTCTGGCACAACGGCAAGCTGATCGCCTGGGACGACGCCAACGTCCACATCCTGACTCACACGCTGCACTACGGCCTGGGCGTGTTCGAGGGCATCCGCTGCTACCGCGCCGACGACGGCGCGGGCAACGTGTTCCGGCTCAAGGAGCACGTGGAGCGCCTGTTCGGCTCGGCGCGCATCGTCGAGATCGGCATGACCTACAAGCGCGCCGAGATCGAGGCCGCGATCCTCGACACGCTGCGCGCGAACCGCATGGCCGAGGGCTACATCCGCCCGCTCGTGTATCTGGGCGCGGGCGCGATGGGGCTCCTGCCCAAGGACAACCCGACCCAGGTCGCGATCATCGTGTGGCCGTGGGGCGCCTATCTGGGCGACGAGGGCCTGGAACGCGGCATCCGCGCCAAGGTCTCGTCCTACACGCGCCACCACCCCAACGTGTCGCTCACCAAGTCGAAGACCTGCGGCGACTACGTGAACTCGATCCTGGCCAAGCGCGAAGTGACTCGCATGGGCTACGACGAGGCGGTCATGCTCGACACGTCGGGCCTGGTCGCCGAGTGCAGCGGCGAGAACATCTTCATCGTGCGCCGAGGCGTGCTGAAGACGCCCCCGCTGGTGTCGGTGCTGGAAGGCATCACGCGCGACTCGGTGATCCGCATCGCGCGCGACAAGGGCATCGAGGTGGTCGAGCAGTCGATCACGCGCGACGAGGTCTACACCGCCGACGAGATGTTCCTGACCGGCACCGCCGCGGAGATCACGCCCGTGCGCGAGCTCGACGACCGCACGATCGGCGCCGGCTCACGCGGGCCGATCACCAAGACCATCCAGAGCACGTTCTTCGACGCGGTGAAGGGCCGGGACCGGAAGTACGAGAGCTGGCTGACCCGGGTCTAGTTGACTTCGCTCGGCTGCGCCTCGCTGCGCGGCCCTGACCTAGCCGATCGCGTAGCCGAAGATCTCGTCCATCACGCGGTCGCGCTGCGAGTCGGTGAGTGACTCGTCGGCCGGCAGCAACAGCCCCGTGGCGCGCGCGTGCTCGGCGGCGGGCAGGCTCGCGAGCTCGCGCTCGCCGAGCGGGAGCCGCAGCCGGCGCGTCTCGATGCCGGCTTCGGCCAGGAGCTTCCCGAGGTCGTCCGCGGCCGCGCGCGCGAAGCGCGTGAGCCGCAGCAGGTAGCCCGAGTAGGTCGAGAGCGCGTCTTCCGGCGTGGGCGGCACGCGGAAGGCGTCGTAGCGCGAGAACTCGCTGGAGTACGCGCTGGCGCTGCGGCGGCGCGCGGCCAGGCGGTCCTCCCAGCGCTCGAGCGCCTCGAGCCCCAGGCGTGCGAGACCGTCCGGGGCGCGCTCGGACGCGACCGCGGACTCGAGGTCCTTGGCCAGAGACTCGGGCGCGGTCACGAGCGCGAGCTCGAAGCCGGGCGCGTGGCAGCCCAGCGGCACGCGGAACACGGCGCTGCACGGGCTGCGGCCCAGGCGCGAGCTGCCGAAGCGCGCTCCCAGGCTCTCGCAGCCGTCCTCGATCACCTCGAGCCGGCGCTCCTCGGCCAGCGCGTACAGCGCGTCGAGCTCGGCGGGCTGGCCGAGCGGGTGCGAGATCAAAAGACCCCGCGTGCGCGGCCCGATCGCCGCCGCCGCGGAGGCCGCCGCCAGAGTGAGTCGCTCCGGGTGCACGTCGGCGTACACCGGCTGGAGCTCGCAGGCGCGCAGCGCGTCGACCAGCGCCGCCGAGGCCACACCGGGCACGACCACCTCGTCGCCCTTGTCGAGCCGCACGCCGCGCAGCAGCGCCCGGAAGCCGGCGCGCGGCGTCTCGAGCGCGAACACCCGCTCCGCGCCGAGATACTCGGCCGCGCGCCGCTCGAGCGCATCGCAGGCAGACCCAGCCGGGCCGCGCACCGACAGCGCCGCGAGGCCCGCGCCTGCTTCGGCCGGAGCCTCGAACGGGATGGCGAACGCGCGCTCGACGCGCGGCTGCGCGTGGCGATCGAGAAACTCTTCCAGGCACAGACTCAGCTCTTCGAGCATGGCGAGATACAGATCGCCCGGATCCAGCTCCGCGGTCTGCGGCGGAAGCTGGCGGCGCAGGAGCTCCTGGCCGCGCTGGCGCAGGCACACCGCGGGCTTGCCGCCCGCCAGCGAGTCGGAGAGCTCGACCAGCCCCAGCCGGCAGTTGCCGCCGATCGAGAGCGGAATCTCGGTGTGCACGCCGAGCGCGATCGCGAGCTCGGGCCGGATCCGGTCCTCGAGCCAGCGCACGACTTCCTCGCCCAGCTTGTGACCGCTGCGCGCGGGAATGCCCGCGCGGTCGCACAGCTCGAGTATCTCGGGGCAGAAGTCGCGTTCGCCTCCGCCCTCCACGCCGATGAACGCGACCACCCGCTCGCCGCGCTCGAGCAGCCGCTCGAGCACACTCACTGCGCGGTAGGTTCCGCCGATCACGAGGATTCTCGGTCCGTTGCGCCCCATGACTGCCTCGGGCTGAGCCGTGAGCAAGCGCCATGCCGGCCGCAGGCCTGCGACAGATGCGAGCACGAGTGCCCAAGCTCGCCCCGCAGCGTGGGTAGGGTGCCCACGCGGTCCTCGGACGTGCTGTCTGAATTCCGTCAGCACCGTCAAATCCGCGTAGGCGCGAGCGCGGAGGGGCGTGCTAGGGTCTTCGCCCGTGAGCCAAACCACCCCGCGAAACGCCACGCGCGCCGTCCGCGCCGGTCCGGTCCAAATCGGCGGCGGCGCTGCGATTTCCGTCCAGAGCATGTGCGCCACCCACACCCAGGAGGTGGAGCGCACGGTCGAGCAGGTCGAGCGCCTGGCCAAGTCCGGCGCGGCGCTGGTGCGCGTCGCCGTCGACAGCAAGGCCGACGCCGAGGCGCTGGCCGAGATCCACCAGCGCACGTCCGTTCCGATCGTGGTCGACTTACAGGAGCACTACCGGCTCGCGCCGCTGGTCGCTCCGCACGTGGCGAAGCTCCGCTACAACCCGGGTCACCTCCACCACCACGAGCGCGACAAGAAGATGCGCGACAAGGTCAAGTGGATCGCCGACGTCGCGGGTCGAGCCGGCTGCGCGCTGCGCGTGGGCGTGAACTGCGGCTCGGTGGCGCCCGAGTACGCCGAGCGCTTCCCGAATGACTCGATCGACGCGATCGTCGCCTGCGCCGTGGATCACTGCGGCATGCTCGACGAGCTCGGCTTCCACAACTTCGTGGTGTCGATCAAGGACTCGGACCCCGCGAACGTGATCGCCGCCAACGAACGCTTCGCGCACGAGCGGCCCGACGTGCCGATCCACCTGGGAGTCACTGAGGCGGGCATGCTGCCCAACGGCGAGATCAAGACGCGCATCGCCTTCGAGCAGCTGATCGCGCGCGGCATCGGCGACACCATCCGCGTGTCACTCACGCTGCCCAACGACCGCAAGCACGAAGAGGTCGTGATCGGCCACAAGATCCTGGCCGACATCGCCGAAGGCCGCTTCCGCTCCGTGCCCGTGCTGCAGGGCCTCAACATCATCTCGTGCCCGTCGTGCTCGCGCGTCGAGAACGAGGCGTTCGTGGACCTGGCCGAGAGGGTGCGCGAGATGACCGCCTACGCCGCGAGTCACGACGTCACCATCGCGGTCATGGGCTGCCGCGTGAACGGCCCGGGCGAGACGGACGACGCGGACCTCGGCCTGTGGTGCGGCCCGCGCCACGTGAACATGAAGCGGGGCGGCGAGAAGGTCGGCTCGTTCGGCTACGACGAGGTGCTCGTGCGCCTGCGCCAGGAGCTCGACGACGTGATCGCGAAGAAGGCGGCGCGCGCATGAGGATGCTGCACACGATGCTGCGCGTGGGCGACCTGGAGCGCTCGCTCGCGTTCTACACCGGGCCGCTCGGCATGAAGCTCCTGCGCCGCACCGACTTCCCGGGCGGCCGCTTCACGCTGGCGTTCGTGGGCTACGGCGACGAGTCGGATCACACCGTGCTCGAGCTGACCCACAACTGGGACACAAAGAGCTACGACCTGGGCGCGGGCTACGGGCACATCGCCCTGGGCGTGCCCGACGTGTACGCGACCTGCGCACAGCTGAAGGAGCAGGGCGTCAAGGTGACTCGCGAGCCCGGCCCGATGAAGCACGGCACCACCGTGATCGCGTTCATCGAGGACCCGGACGGCTACAAGGTCGAGCTGATCCAGGGCCGCTAGGTCTTATTGACTTCGCTCGCCTGCGGCTCGCTGCGCGCGGCTGCCCGATGATCGCGCGGGCACCCGACCCGCGCTCCGGCGCTTGCCCGGCCCGCCGCGGGCGGCCGCGGACGGGCCGGAGCTCGTGGTGCGTCGGGATTCGAGAAGACCGGGTCCCGCTGACTTCGCTCGCCTGCCGCTCACGAAGTCGATTTGTCAGGCCAGCTCGAAGCGGCCCGTGCTCGCGCTCCGGTAGGCGGCGTGCAGCCAGGCGAGTGACTGCGCGCCCGGGTCGACGCGGTGCTCGCTGCTGCGCCGCTCGCGCAGGAACTCGCGTAGCACGGCCACGCGTGCGGCGTGCGGATCGTGCGCGCCCGCCAGCACGCTGCGGCTGCCGTCTTCGCGCACGAGCGAGGTCTGCGCCCAGCCGACCGAGATCTCGCCGCGGTCGCCGATGCAGCGCGCGATCGGCCGCGCCGCCGACGGGTTCCAGGACAGCGTGAGGCTGGCGAACAGGCCCGCGCCGTGGTCGGTCTCGACGCGCACCTCGTCCTCGACCTCGCCGCCCTGCGCCGAGGCGCTGTGCGTCATGTGGATGCGGCGCAGCGGGCCCGCGAGTGTCTCGGCGATCTCGAGCGCGTCGCCGCCCAGCTCGAGCCACACGCCGCCGCCCGACAGCGCGGGGTCGCCGCGCCAGCCGGCGCGCGCATCGCGCTTCTCGCCCAGCGACACCTCGAGCGCGCACAGCCGGCCGATCTCACCTTCGCGGATGCGCTCGGCCGCGCGCGCCACGCCCGGGTCGGCGCGGAAGCGGCCGATCGTGAGCGCCACCCGGTCGATGCGCTCGGCGAGCTCGGCGATCCGGTCGGCGTGGTCGGGCACGGTGGCGAGCGGCGGCTCGATCAGCACGTCCACGCCCGCGCGCAGCAGGGGCTCGGCGGTCTCGAGCCGGACCGCGGGCGGGGTGCACAGGATCGCGACGTCGGTCGCGCGGCCGTCCGCGAGCAGCTCCGCCACGCTCTCGAGCGTGCGCAGGCCGCGCGCCGCGAGCGGCGCGCGCTGCACCGGGTCCGGATCGACGCACGCCGCGAGCTCGAGCTCGGGCAGCTCGGTCAGGGTGGCGAGCCAGTCACGCGCCGCGGCGCCATGGCCGACCAGCGCGAGTGTCTTGAGCGAAACGGCCGACATCTGGGGGGTGACTCGGGTGCTTCAGCTGCAGGCGGCGACGGCGGCGGCCGTCTCGCGGGCCAGGGTGACTTCGGTGTCCCAGCCGACCGGCCGCGGGTAGGCCTGTGCCGAGGTGCACAGGAACACGCGCGTGTTGGAGAGGCGGGTCGGGAGGGTGCGCCGCAGGTTGCCGACCAGCGTGATCGGCTCCGCGGCGTCGTTGTGGGACACGTGCACGGCCTCGACGTCGCGGGCGTCGAAGCCGGGGAACCAGGTGCGCAGGCTGTCGAGCGCCTGCTTGCGCACGACGTCGTCCGGCAGCTTGAACGCGTCGGTGTGCGGGCCGCACTCGTTCCGCACGTACAGGAGGTGCCGCCCGCCGAGTGACTCCGACGGCACCACGTGCGTGGCCTCGACCGTGCGCTGGAACGGCAGGTCGCGGTCCATGAACGCGGTCTGGTAGTACTCGCCCAGGCGGCGCTGCAGGATCACGAGCGCAGTGACTCGGCCCTGGTAGGGCACGTCCAGGCTCGGCAGCTCGCGCGCCAGCTGGCCGCCCGCGAGCTTCGCCAGCTCGCCCGGGGGCAGCGTGGCCACCACCGCGTCGACGCGCCGCTCCGCGCCGTCGACCTCGACCAGCGCGTGCGTGCCGCCCGTCTCGACGCCCGAGACCTCGGCGTGCAGCCGCACCTCGCCGCCGCGCGCCTCGATCGCACGCCGCAGACGCTCGCCCAGCCAGCCGATGCCGCCCCGCAGATAGCCGAATACCTCGCGGCGCCCGGCCTGGTAGGCGTTGAGCTGGCGCCAGACCCAGTACGCGGGGATCTCCTCGGCGTAGGCGCCGAAGCGCACCTCGAGGAACGGCCGCCACCAGTTCTCGTAGACGCGCTTGCCGAACACCGAGCTCAGCCAGTCGCCCGCGGGCACCGCGTGCAGGTTCAGCGCGTAGCGCTTGAGCTGGGTGGCGTAGGCCAGGCCGATGCCCGCGCGCAGCCAGTCCATGCTCGGCAGGCCCATCAAGCCCGCGGTGCGCAGCAGGTCACTCGCCGAGCTCACCGGGTAGAAGACGCCGTCCTTCGAGATCGCCGAGCGCGTCGGCCGCCACGCCACGCGGCCCAGGCCGCCGAGATCCGCGAGCAGCCCGCACAGCGCCGTGTCACTGTTGCGCAGCGGATTCGAGAATCGGTCGATGCGCAGTCCCTCGTGCACAATCGGCGAGCCGAGCTGGCCGAGCGCTCCCGAGGGCTCGAGCACGAGCGGAGTGTGCCCGTTGCGCGCGAGATAGTACGCGCACGCGAGCCCCGCGACTCCACCGCCCAGAACCGCGACCCTCATCCTGCCACTCCCGCACCCAGCCAATCGCAACGCCGCTCGAACACTGCTTGGAGCTCCCGACACCGCCGTGTGTGACTCGGCTCACGCAAGTGCGATGCCAGCGCTCTCGGGGCGCCGTGCTCCGGGGGTTGGGGTGTCAGCCAGATCGCGGACATCACCCGGCCACCTGCCAATCCGCGTATCCGAGCTCCAAGGCGCTTGCGATCGTACAGGAAATTTCCGTGCGAGTGGACTGAAAACCCCCACAGATCGAGGGATCCGCCGCGGAATTTGCGTGCAGGAGTGATGTCGGGGTCGTGAGCACCCGGCACACCTCTGCGACACGCAATCTGAGTAGTTCGCTACTCACTCGTGGTGGCGCGGTGAGCCACACGCAACCGCTGACCGGAACCGTGCGTTCGGACTGGGAAACCCGGCGTCGCTGCCGGCGCCGCGCGGACGGCGCGGGAGCTGCGGGGATAGACTGCGCCGCGAGGAGGATCCGATGCCCGTTGCGCTTCCCGCCGTGAGCCTGGCCGCCGTTCCTGGACGCCGCAGGGCCACGCTCGAGCTCGCCCGTGAGATCGAGCGCCGCGGCTTTAGTGGCATCTACTGCCCGAGCTTCGGCGACGGCGTGGGTCTCTGCGAGGCACTCGCGCTCGCAACCGAGCGGATTTCCTTCGGAACCAGCATCGCGAACATCTATCTCCGCCACGTCGTGGACTACGCGCAGACGGCGTCCCTGATCCACGAGCTCTCGGGCGGGCGCTTCGCGTTCGGCGTGGGCGTATCTCACGGCCCGGCGCTAGACCGGCTGTCCGTGAAGGCCGGGCCGCCTCTGCGCGACATGCGCGCGTTCGTGGCCGGGCTGCGCGGGGCGCCGCGCACGGGCGAACTCCCGCCGATCGTCCTCGCCACGCTACGCAAGAAGATGATCGCGCTCGCTGCAGAGGTCGCCGACGGGATCGTGTTCGCAAATGCGGCACGGTCGCACATGAACGAGTCACTCGCGGTCCTTTCGCCCGCGAAGGCCGGTGACCCGAAGTTCTTCGTGGGCAACATGATCCCCACGTGCATCTCCGACGACGAGCGGGCCGCTGCCGCGGTCAACCGGAAGACCCTGATCGGCTACGTGTCACTTCCGAACTACCGCAAC
>Ga0335084_10001175_pt1 | contig 23951 bp, 19 predicted proteins | sample Lox_Sample_44_FD_206721 | JGI IMG/M metagenome (GOLD analysis project Ga0335084, IMG submission 206721) | Soil microbial communities from Loxahatchee National Wildlife Refuge, Florida, United States - Lox_Sample_4.4 | ecosystem: Environmental > Terrestrial > Soil > Wetlands | place: USA...
AACCGGCGACGCGCCGCGGCGCGCGCGTCCTGCTGGTCGAAGACAACCCGATCAACCAGGAGGTTGCGCGCGTGATGCTGACCGAGCTCGACTGCCAGGTGCGCGTGGCGGGCAACGGTCACCAGGCGCTGGTCGCGCTTGCGCAGGAACAGTTCGACCTCGTGCTGATGGATTGCCAGATGCCGGAGATGGACGGCTTCGAAGCCGTGCGCCGCTTCCGCGCCGGCGACAAGGGCACGCTCCGGTTCCGCACTCCGATCGACGCGCCCGTCGTCGCGTTGACCGCCAACGCGCTCGCCGGCGATGCCGAGCGCTGCCTCGCCGCAGGCTTTTCCGACTATCTCGCGAAACCGTTTCGCCAGGAACAACTGGTCTCGCTGCTCACGCGCTGGCTGCGCGGCGCGACCGAGCCGGGAACTGCGGCGGGACCTGCGCCCGCATTGGCCGCGCCTGTTCCGCCCGCCGGCAGCGATCGCGCAAGCGTGCTCGACGCCGGCGCGATCGATCGCATCCGCGCCATGGAACTGCGCGGCGCCGACCGCCTGCTGCACCGACTGGTCGAAACCTACCTCGGCAGTTCGGCGCAGCTCTTGGCCGAAGCCGAAGCTGCGCTGGAACGGGCCGATAGCGTCGCGTTGCGGCAGGCCGTGCACACGCTGAAGTCGTCGAGCGGAAACGTGGGCGCCACCGAACTGGCGCGCCGCTGTGCCGATATCGAACAGCTCGCACGCACCAACCGTCTCGTCGATGCGCGTGCGGACTGGATGGCCGTCACCGAAGAGTACGAACGCGTGAAACACGCATTGCAGGAGATAGTGCTGCCGGAGCCGGCGCACTCATGACCATGGTCCCGTTGCTTGCCACCGCTCCCCCTCCACTCGTCTCGCGCGAGGAACCATCGCGCGCGCCGCTGCGGCGCGCGCACGACAGCAGCGTGCTGCTCGTCGATGACGACGGCGTCGCCCGGCTGCTCACGGCCTCAGCGCTCGCCGAACGCGGTTTCCGCGTCACCGAGGCCGCGAGCGGCGCGGCGGCGCTCGAGCTGTTCGCGAGCGAGATGCCCGACATCGTCGTGCTCGATGCGCTGATGCCCGAACTCGACGGCTTCGCCACCTGCGAGCGCCTGCGCCGCCTGCCCGGAGGTGAACACGTCCCGGTGCTGATGCTGACCGGCCTCGATGACGAAACCTCGATTGCCCGCGCATACGAGGCTGGCGCCACGGACTTCTTCGTCAAGACCAACAGCCAGTGGACGCTGCTCGCCGAGCGCCTGCGCTACCTGCTCCGCTCCGCGCGCATGCGCAAGGAACTTGCGGCGAGCCAGGCCAAGCTGACCCGTGCACAGCGGATCGCCCGCCTTGGCAGTTGGGTATGGGACCTGCTCGGACGCTGGGTCACGCTGTCCGACGAGTGCTACACGATCGCGGGCCTCACGCGCCAGGACCAGGGCGTGGCGGACTGGTTCGTGTGGAGCCGCGTGCTCGAGGAAGACCGCGCGCGCATCGTCGATCTGTTCCGCGAGGCGCTGCTCACGCGCAAGCCGCTCGACTTCGAGTGCCGCCTGGTGCGCCCGAACAACCAGGTGCGCACGGTGCACATCGAGGCGGAGATCGAATTCGACGACGGTGGCCGCGCGATGACGATGCACGGCGTGGTGCAGGACATCACCGAGCGCAGGCAGGCCGAGGATCAGATCCGCCAGCTCGCCAACTTCGACGCACTTACCGGCCTGCCCAACCGGCGCTTCTTTGGCGACCAGCTCGCGATCAGCATCGAGCGCGCGTGCGTGCAAGACGGCACGGTCGCAGTGCTGTTCATCGACATCGACCGCTTCAAGCAGACCAACGACACGCTCGGCCACGATGTCGGCGACCAGTTGTTGCGCGAGGTGGGCAAGCGGCTGAACCGGACCGTTCGTGGCAGCGACACGGTGGCGCGCGGCGACGTCGCTGAAAAGATCGCAGCGACGCACAGCGTCGCCCGCCTCGGCGGCGACGAATTCATCGTCCTCCTGACCGACATCACCGGGCCGGACGACGTGGCGCGCGTGGTCGAGCGCCTGCTCGATGCGATCCGCCAGCCCATCCATTGCGGATCGCAGGAGCTGTTCGTCACTGCGTCGGTCGGCGTCTCGCTCTACCCGAAGCACGGCGACGACGTCGACACGCTGATCCGCATGGCGGACATCGCGATGTACGTCGTCAAGGATTCGGGACGCAACGGCTGGCAGATGTTCGACGACGCGATGAACGCGGCGACCGCGCAGCGCTGGCGCCTCGAGACCTCGTTGCACCGGGCGCTGGAGCGCAACGAACTGGTGTTGCACTACCAGCCCAAGGTCGATGCCGAGACGGGTGCGATCGTCGGCGCCGAGGCGCTGATGCGCTGGCAGCGCGACGGCGAACTGATACCGCCGGCGCAGTTCATCGCTGTCGCGGAAGAGTCCGGGCTCATCGTGCCGATCACCGAGTGGGCGATCGACGAGGTCTGCCGCCGCCTGGTCGCGTGGGGCGAGGCGGGCGTGGCGCCGGTGCCGGTATCGATCAACATCTCGAGCCGGCACATCCAGCGCGCGAGCCTGATCGAGCCCGTGCAGCGGGCGCTGGCGACTTCGGGCCTGTCGGCCGAGCTGCTCGAGCTGGAACTCACGGAAACCGTGCTCATGCACAACATCGAACAGGCCCTGCCGCTGCTGCAGGCGCTGAAGCGGCTCGGCGTGTCGATTTCGATCGACGACTTCGGCACCGGATATTCGTCGCTGTCGCATCTCACGCGCCTGCCGATCGACACGTTGAAGATCGACCGCTCGTTCGTGCGCGGACTGGAGGCGAGCGACAACAACGCGGCGATCGTCACCGCGATCATCGCGATGGGGCGCAGCCTGAACCTGCGCGTCGTCGCCGAAGGCGTCGAGACGCGCTACCAGATGCGGCGCCTGCACGAACAGGGCTGCCGCCTGATGCAGGGCTGGTTGTTCGCCAAGGCGGTCGATACCGATGCATTCCTCGAACTCCTGCGGATCCGCGGCGCCGGCAGCGATTGGCGGCACGACGCGTCCGCTCACGACCCCGCCGTCATCGGCGGCCGCGCACTCGGTTTGCCGGAGGCCGCATGAACATGAACGACCTGCCGGGCGCCAAGGCGGCGCAGGCCGAGGTAGCGCGGCGCGTGCTGAAGACGCTCGCCGAACGCCGCATCATTCCGACGCCGGAGACATTCACCGAGGTCTACAACGAGATCTCGGGTATCCGCGCCGGCGGAGGCAACGCACTTGCTGCCGTGTTCAAGGACATCCTGCGCGACCTCGTGCGCGCGCAGCGCATGACAGCGAGCGAAGCGCAGGCAGCGTTGCAACAGGCGCAGGGACAGAACTGGGACGGGGTGCGCGAGGGCGTGGACAAGGCGCTCGCGCGCCGACCCGGCGGCTCCGCGGCGAGCTGGCCGCAGATGGCGGTCACGCTGCTGCGCCAGGCCGATGCGTTGCATGCCAACTGGACCCGCGCACGCAAGCTCGATGCCGTGACACGCGTCGTCGATGCCGCCGCGGAACAGCCGGACGTGGCGCTCGACCGCCTCGCGCGACTGCTCGAATCCTGGGGCCCGCCGATGGCGCCGCTGCCATCCACGCGCGACGACAGTGGCGGTCCGGCCACGGTCACTGCGAGTCCGAACACCGTCACGCCGGCGGCAACCATGCCCGTGGCACAGCGCTACGGTTCGGACCCGGCGCTCGCGGAGAAACTCGCAGCTGCGCAGGCCGAGGCCGCGGCGTGGCAACAGGTCGCGCTGCGCGCGACCGGCATCCTCGCCGCGACTTGTCCCGAAGGCTCGTCGGCGGCGCAGAAGCTCCGCGACTACGCACGCGGTCGCAACGGTCCGGCACCGCGCACCGAGATCGACAAGATCGTTCCGCAGTTCGTCGATGCCGTGCGCGAGTTCGATCGGCACGTGGACGAGCAGAATCGCGTGCGCGATGGCCTGCAACGCCTGCTCGCCCTGCTGACCGACAACATCAAGACGCTCGCGCCGGACGAAACCTGGCTGGTGGGCCAACTCGAGCCGATCCGCGCGCTGCTGCGCGGGCCGCTCGATGCGCAACAGCTCTCGCGCGCCGAATCCGATCTGAGCCAGGTGATCGCGCGCCAGGGAGAGGCGCGGCGCAGCCTCGCGGAAGCAAAGGTAGCGGTCAAGGAACTGCTCGCTACGTTGATCGAGCGCATTGGTTCGATGGGAAGCTCGACCGGGCGCTTCTACGAGCAGGTGGGCAGCTATCAGAAGCAGCTCGAAAACGCGAACGACTTCACGACGCTGTCGGATGTCATCCGCGGGCTGCTTGCGGATACGCAGATCGTGCGCGCCGACATTCACGCCTCGCGCGCCGAGCTGGTCGATGCGCAGCGCAAAGTCGACGCCTACGAGACGCGCGTGCGCGAACTCGAGCATGAACTGACGCAGGTGTCGGCGCTGGTGCAGAAGGATCCGCTGACGCAGGCGATGAACCGGCGCGGGCTGGAGGAAGCGTTCCGGATCGAGACGGCGCGCGCCACGCGTTACGAATCGCCGCTGGTGCTGGGAATGCTCGACCTGGATGACTTCAAGAAGCTCAACGATTCGCTCGGCCACGTCGCGGGCGATCGTGCGCTCGTGCACCTCGCTCAGGTCATGAAGGCGACGTTGCGTCCGACCGACCTGCTGGCGCGCCTCGGTGGCGAGGAGTTCGCGGTGCTGTTTCCGGCCACCGACGCCGACGAAGCGACCGCGGCGACCGAGCGCCTGCAGAGGGAACTCGCGCGCAGCAACTTCACGTTCGAGGGCCAGCGCGCACTACTCGCGTTTTCCGCGGGCGTTGCAACCTGGCACCGCGCCGAAACGCTCGAAGAACTCATCCGGCGAGCGGACGCCGCGCTATACGCGGCGAAGCGCGCGGGCAAGAATCGCGTGTCGAAAGCGCAGGAGTGATGGAACTACGTTAGAGCCGCACGGGCGCAGCCCGCGGCTCTGATCTCCCCCTCCTCCGCGGAGCGGGGGAGGGGTCTGGGGGTGGGGAAAAGGCACGCGCGGTAAGCGAGGTCTGGGCCGGCGAGCCGTGATCTTCTGTTTGCGGCCCCCACCCTAACCCCCCCGCGCAGCGGGGGAGGGGACTCTTGTGTTTACTCCACGAGGCCGTGCTTGATCGCGTAGTGGGTCAACTCCGCGTTGTTGCTCATCCCCATCTTCTCGAGGATGCGCGCCCGGTACACGCTGACGGTCTTCGGACTGAGCGCAAGTTCTTCCGCGATATCGGATAGGCGTTTGCCCGATGCGATCAGCCGCAGGGTCTGGAATTCGCGGTCGGAGAGCTTGTCGTGCGCGGCGCCTTCCTGCGGGGCATTCAGGTTCTCGATCAGCGCCTGGGCGATTTCCGGCGTGACGTACTTGCGACCCGCGATTACCTGGCTGATCGCTTCGACGAGCTTTTCCGGCGCGCTCGCCTTGTTCAGGTAGCCGGCAGCGCCGGCGCGGAAAGCACGTACCGCGTATTGATCCTCGGGATACATGCTGACGATCAACACCTTCAGCCGCGGCATCTCATCGCGCAGCACCTTGAGGATGTCGATGCCATTTTTGCCCGGCAGGCTCACGTCCATCACGACGAGGTCGACGTCGCCGTGCTGGCGCAGCGCCGTGCGCAACTGACCGTAGTCGCCGGCCTCGGCCACGACCGAGACGTCGGGGTGCTCCGCGACGATCTGCACGATGCCGCGCCGGACGATGGCGTGGTCGTCGACAACGATGGTCTTGACGGTCATGGATGCAAGGGTACCGGCTCGCGTCAGCCCGCGTCGGTCCATTCCCTTTCACGCGAAACCGGTGCCGCCGGGATGCCCGGCGCAGAACCCGGTGGGATCGAGAACATGACGGTGGTACCGCGACCGGGTGTGCTGTTGACCTCCGCCCAGCCGCCGAATCCGCGCGCCCGCTCGACCAGGCCGCGCACACCGAATCCAGGCGTAGCGGTCAGGCCGCGCGTGTCGAAACCGACGCCGTTGTCGGCGATCTCGAGCGAGACCTCGTCCTGCGCCGCGAACAGTTGCACCGAAACGCGCGAAGCGCTTGCATGCTTGGCGACGTTGGCGAGCGCTTCCTGTGCGACCCGGTAGAGCGCAGCGGCGCGATCGGGCGCGATCTCCACCTCTTCACGGTTCGACTCGAATTCGGCCGCTACGCCAGTGCGGGTGCGAAATCCCTGCACCAGCCACTGGAGCGCCGCGACCAGCCCGGCGTCGAGAACCGGCGGTCGCAAATCGTGCTGAATGCGATCGCTCGCCGTGACCGCATGCGCCAGCAGTTCCTGCATCGCAGTGACGTGCGGCGCGGACCACGAACGGCTTTCGAGCTCGCGCGCCAGCCGCGCGAGTTCGAACTTCAGCGCGGTCAGGGTGGTCCCTATGTCGTCGTGGATCTCGCGCGCGATCACGCGCCGTTCTTCTTCCTTCACGCGCTCGAGGTGCTGAGTCAGTGCGTGCAGCTTGGCTTCGCTTTCGGCCAGCGCGTGCGTGTGGTGGCGCGCGCTGCGCCGCGCCTCGGCTGCCTGCAGGCTGCGGCGAAGCGCAGGTGCGAGCCGGAACATGCGTGCCTTGAGAATGAAGTCGTCGGCGCCGGCGTGCAACGCCGTCACCGCGAGGTCTTCGGCCATCTCGCCGGACAGGACCAGCACGGGCAGGTCTTCGTCGAACTGCTTCGCGGTCTTGATCGCGGCGAACGAGTCGAAGCGCGGCAGGTTGTGGTCGGTGACCACGGCATCGACTGGACCCCCGGCGAGTGCGGCTCGCATCCCGGCCTCGTCCTCGACGCGCTGCGCCCGCACTCTAAGTCCGGTCAGCGCCTGATCACGCCCGAGAATCGCGAGCAGGAGCTCGAAGTCGAGCTCGGAATCTTCGACGACCAGCAGGTGGATCGTTTCGCTCGGGTTGGTGGCCATCGGGCCGATCGGGCGCGTCGCGCGGGTGGTGCAAGGGGCGAATTCTCTCCGATTTTCGCGCGGTACTGGTTTGGCCGGCCGGACGCCCGGCCGCCTCCCGCAGGGGCAGAAAGCCTTCGATTCGGTCCCCTTATCGGCCATTCGTGCCTTTGGGGCCTGGCCGACACTGCATCTGCATGCGGACGTGCCGCGCGCGTGTTGCCGCGCGGGCGTCCGCCAACATTCAGGGCCAGACCAGCGATGGAGAACTTCGACGAGCACGATGCCGCAACGATGCGCCGCGCGGCGCTCGAGTGCGAGGCGATCGCTGCCGATCTCGAGCGACTGAAAGCGATGATCGCCGACGCCGCCGATCGCCTCACCGCGAGCTTCAACGTAGTGGGCGCGCTGGAGTCGCGTGCGGTGCGCGGCAAGGCCGAGCAGGACCGGCTCGCAGGCGCGCTCTCCAACGCGGTGACCGCGTTGCAATTCCAGGACATGGCGAACCAGCTCACTGCGCATGCGCAACGCCGGCTCGGCTCTCTGCGCGAAGCGCTGACCAAGCTCTCCGACGGTGTCGATCCGCTGCTCGCAACGACCACGCGTCTGCAACCCGTGCGGCAGGCCGGCATGGGCGCCGGCTCGATCGACCTGTTCTGATTCAAAAGAGAACGGAGCTATTCCGATGCAATCGATTCTTGCGGTGGACGACTCGGCCTCGATGCGCCAGATGGTGTCCTTCACGCTCAAGGGCGCCGGCTACAACGTCATCGAGGCTGCCGACGGGCAGGAGGCGTTGGAGAAGGCGCGCGCCCAGCAGGTCGACCTCGTGTTGACCGATCAGAACATGCCGCGCATGGACGGCATCACGCTGGTCAGGCAGTTGCGCGCGATGCATGCGTTCGCGGCCACGCCGATGCTGATTCTCACGACGGAATCGAGCGACGAGATGAAGGCCAAGGGCAAGGCGGCCGGCGCCACGGGCTGGCTGGTCAAGCCGTTCGATCCCGCCAAGCTCCTGGACGTGGTGAAGCGGGTGATCAAGTAGCCGCGTAGCGGCGAGCGAACGGGCAGGACAGGGGCGGGAATCACACGATGGCAGACAGCTCCAACAACACGGGCACGCAGCCCGGTTCCGACGCGGGCGGATTCGACCTGACGCAGTTCTACGGCGTCTTCTTCGAGGAGGCCGGCGAGAACCTCGCGAACATGGAGTCGATGCTGGTCGAGATCGACATCGCGAGCGCGAGCGACGAGGAACTGAACGCGATCTTCCGCGTCGCGCATTCGATCAAGGGCGGCGCGGCGACGTTCGGCTTCTCCGACGTCGCCGAACTCACCCACGAACTCGAGACGCTGCTCGACCGCCTGCGCAAGAACGAACTGAAGCTGAACCGCGGGATGGTCGACGTGCTTCTCGAAGCGGGCGACGTGCTGCGCCAGCAGCTTGCGCGCCATCAGGGCAGCAGCGACAGGAGCCCGGACCCCACCGATCTCGTCGCACGCATCAAGGAGCTCGCGGCCGGCAAGGTCGCGGCGCCGGGAGAGGGCGGACGGCGGCGCTTGCGCGTGCGGGTCGGTCCGCTCGAAGATCCGGCGACGGCCGACAACCTGGCCGAACTGTTCCGCGACATTCCTTCGCTCGGCAGGCTGGAGCCGCTCGACGGCGGCAGGGCCGTCGACGGCTATCGCACGTTCACGGTGACGACGACGTCGCCCGACGACGAGCTGATCGAGCTGTTTTCCTTCCACGTGGCGCGCGAGCAGATTGCGATCACCCCGTTCGACACGGCGCCCGTGCAAGGAGCGCACGAGGGCGACGGATTCGGCTTCTTCGTCGATCCGGCGACGCTGCCGGCGGCGCAAGCGACCCAGCCGGCGCGCCAGCTGGAAGCGAAGGCGCGGACGGAAAAATCGCAGGGGGGCAGCCTCGAATCCACCACGCTCCGCGTTTCGGTGGAGAAGGTCGATCAGCTGATCAATCTGGTCGGGGAACTCGTCATCACGCAGGCGATGCTGACTCAGCAGGCGAAGGGCCTGGACCCGGTGCAGTACCAGACGCTGCTCGCCGGCGTGACGGACCTGGAGCGCAACACGCGCAGCCTGCAGGAATCGGTCATGTCGATCCGCATGATTCCGATGGCGTTCGTGTTCAACCGCTTTCCGCGCATGCTGCGCGACCTTGCGGCCCGCCTCGGCAAGGACATCGAACTGAAGACCGTCGGCGAAGCGACCGAGCTCGACAAGGGCCTGATCGAGAAGATCATCGATCCACTGACGCATCTCGTGCGCAACAGCGCCGATCACGGCATCGAAGCGCCGGCCGTACGCGTCGCCGCGGGCAAGGCGCCCGCTGGAACCATCACGCTTTCTGCAGCTCATCAGGGCGGGTCGATCCTGATCGAGGTGCGTGACGATGGCGCGGGCCTGAAGCGCGACCGCATCCTGGCCAAGGCAAGGGAACGCGGCTTCGCGGTGCGCGACGAGATGACCGACGCCGAAGTGTGGGCGCTGATCTGGGAACCGGGGTTCTCGACCGCCGATCAGGTGAGCGACGTCTCGGGCCGTGGCGTGGGAATGGACGTGGTGCGCAAGAACATCGCGGCACTCGGCGGCAGCGTGGAGCTCGATTCAGCCGAGGGTTATGGCACGCGCGTTTCGGTGCGCCTGCCGCTGACGCTCGCGATCATGGACGGGATGTCGATCGGTGTCGGCGGCGAGACGTACATCTTCCCGCTCGGTTCGGTGGTGGAATCGTTCCAGATCGACAACACCACGATCCAGACGATCGGCAGCACCGGACGCGTGGTGCGCGTGCGTGACGAATACATGCCGGTGGTCGCGCTCGACGAGGTGTTCAGCGTTCCGCGCGGCGAGAGTGCAACGCGCTCCGAGATCATGGTGATCGTCGAGGCAGAAGGCACGCGCACAGCGGTGCTGGTGGACGAGCTGCTCGGCCAGCACCAGGTCGTGGTGAAGAACCTGGAAGCCAACTATCGCCGCGTGCCCGGCGTCTCCGGGGCAACCATTCTCGGCGACGGCCGCGTGGCCCTCATCATCGACGTGACCAGCCTCGTCAAGCGGACCCGCCACTGACGGCACGAACAACGAATCAAGAAATCAGACGGAGACCCACGATGGGAATGATGGAATCCAACTTCACCGCACCCGGGGCGATCGCGAACGTGCATCCGCAGGAGTTCCTCACGTTTCGCCTCGGCGCCGAGGAATACGGCATCGACATCCTGAAAGTGCAGGAGATCCGCGGCTACGACCAGGTGACGCGCATCGCGAACTCGCCTTCCTTCATCAAGGGCGTCGTGAATCTGCGCGGTGTCATCGTCCCGATCATCGACCTGCGCATCAAGTTCAATCTCGGCGAGGCGAAGTACGACGCGTTTACCGTCGTTATCGTGCTGAACGTGCTCGGGCGGGTGGTCGGCGTAGTGGTCGACTCGGTGAGCGACGTGCTCGAACTGGCCGGCAACGACATCAAGCCGGCGCCCGAATTCAGCTCGATGCTCGATGCCGGCTACATCACGGGGCTCGGCACCATCAAGCCTGCCACCGAGGACGGCGAAGCGCGCATGCTTATCCTGGTCGACATCGAAAAGCTGATGGGCAGTGCCGACATGGCGCTGGTCGACACCGCGGCCTGAGCCCGGATCACTCCCGCACGAACCGCCCGCCGGCGATGGGCGCCCGTGACCCGCTGATCGACGTCGTGCCCGGTGCCGCCGGCCTGGCGGACGGGCGCGAGTACGGCTTTACGCAGCGCGACTTCGATCGCGTGCGCCGGCTCATCTACGCGCGTGCGGGCATCAGTCTGAACGACAGCAAGCACAACATGGTGTACAGCCGGCTCGCGCGCCGTTTGCGCGCGACCGGCGCGCGCGCGTTTCCGGAGTACCTCGACCGCATGGAGTCCGACGTGCGCTTCGCCGCGACCGAGGTGCAGGAGTTCGTCAACGCACTGACGACCAACCTGACCGCATTTTTTCGCGAAGCGCATCACTTCCCGATCCTTGCGCGCTTTCTCGAGCGGCAGGCCGGCGGAGCCGCGCTGCGACTGTGGTGCGCCGCAGCCGCGACCGGCGAAGAGCCGTATTCCATCGCGATGACGGTGTTCGAGGCTCTCGGCCCGAATCCGAATGCACGCGTGCTTGCGACCGACATCGACACCAGCGTGCTTGCGCAAGCGCGCAGCGCCGTCTATCGCCTCGAGGCCGCGCACGCGTGCGGCGAGGAGCGCCAGCGCCGGTTCTTCTTGCGCGGCCGCGGCGCCAACGAAGGCATGGCGCGTGTGCGTCCCGAGGTGGAGCGCCTCGTCGAGTTCGCGCAGCTCAATCTGCTCGAGGCGAACTGGGACGCGCAGCGCGCGTTTGCCGCTGAGCTGGATGTCGTGTTCCTCCGCAACGTGATGATCTACTTCGACCGACCGACGCAGCAGCGCGTCATCGGCCGCATCGCGACGGTGCTGCGCCAGGGCGGCCTGCTGTTCGTCGGCCACTCCGAGAACTTCACCGACTGCCGCGCGCACTTCGCACTGCGCGGCAAGACCGTCTACGAGCGCATCTGAGATGCCGAATTCGAAGGCGCCGGCCCAGGCAAGCCCGCACGCGAGCGGCGCGGCCGGCGAAGCGCAGACCTTCTATTACGAGCGCGCGTTCGAGCGCAACGCGGTCAAGGTGCTGCCCGGCGAGTTCTTCGTGTCGGGCGACGACATCGTCCTGTCGACCGTGCTCGGTTCGTGCGTTTCCGCGTGCATCTGGGACCGCACGGCCGGTATCGGCGGGATGAATCACTTCATGCTTCCCGGCGCAGACAGCGCCAAGGACGTCGACCCGGTCGGCCTCGCCGGACGCTACGGCGCGTTCGCAATGGAACAGCTCATCAACGAGCTGATCAAGCGCGGAGGACGCAAGTCCGGCTTCGAGGCCAAGCTGTTTGGCGGCGGCCACGTCATGCGCAACTTCACCACCATGAACGTCGGCGAGCGCAACGCCGGTTTCGTGCTCGAGTTCCTGCGCACCGAGGGCATCCGCGTTGCATCGCAGGACCTGCTCGACTTCTTTCCGCGCCGTGTCGCCTTCTTTCCGGCGACCGGCCGTGCGCTGTGCAAGAAGCTCGCGAATGTCGATGCATCCCTGGTCGCAGCCGAGCAGCAATACGACGCCAGGCTCAAGACCGGCACCGTCGGCGGCGCCGTCGAGCTGTTCTGAGGATCGCAATGTCCAAGATCCGCGTCCTGATCATCGACGACTCCGCGCTGGTGCGCAGCCTGCTCATGGAGATGATCAATCGCGAGCCGGACCTGGAAGCGATCGGCGCAGCGCCCGATCCGCTTATCGCGCGCGAGATGATTCGCGCACTCAGTCCCGACGTGCTCACGCTCGACATCGAGATGCCGAAGATGGACGGCCTCGATTTCCTGGAGCGCCTGATGCGCCTGCGGCCGATTCCGGTCGTCATGGTCTCGACGCTTACCGAGCGCGGCGCCGATGCCACCATGCGCGCGCTCGAGCTCGGCGCGGTGGACTTCATCGCCAAGCCACGGCTCGGCATCGCTGCCGGCCTGGGCGCGCTCGCGCACGATATCTGCGAGAAGATCCGCATCGCCGCGCGCGTCCGCATGCGCAGGCACATCAGCGCGCCGCTGCCGGTCGTGGCGGACAAGCCGGAGAAACCGAAGCAGGCCGCGTTCTCGCGCGTTTCGACGGAAAAGCTGATCGTCATCGGCGCGTCGACGGGCGGCACGGAGGCAATTCGCGAGGTGTTGCAGCAGTTGCCCGCCGATTCGCCGGCAGTGCTTATCACGCAGCACATGCCTGCAGGATTCACGCGCAGTTTCGCCGCGCGCCTGAACGGACTGTGCAGGATCACCGTTTCGGAGGCCGTCGATGGCGAGCGCGTCCTTCCAGGGCACGCCTACATCGCGCCCGGCGACCATCATCTGCGGCTCGCGAAGAGCGGCGCGAACTACATGGTCGCGATCGACGCCAGCCCCCCGGTGAACCGACACCGGCCTTCGGTGGAGGTGCTGTTCAAGTCGGTCGCTGCGCTCGCCGGGCCGAATGCGCTGGGGGTCATGCTGACCGGCATGGGCAGCGACGGCGCGCGCGCGATGCTCGAGATGAAACACGCAGGCAGCTTCAACATCGCGCAGGACGAAGCAACCTCGATCGTGTTCGGCATGCCGCGCGAAGCGATCGCATGCGGCGCGGTGGACGAAGTGCTTCCGCTGCAGAAGATCGCGCCGCGCTTGCGCGAATATCTGGCGGAGTTCGGAACCGCGCACCGCGTGTAAGAACCTCACAACAACCGCGCCGACTTGCGCGAAAATCTCCCTGGCAAAGCCCGCTGGGCGATCGCTGGCGACGCAGTCGCCGGAGGAACGTCCGGACTCCACAGAGCGGCGTAACAGGTAACACCTGTCCACCGTGAGGTGAGGATCAGAGCAACAGAGACGAGTCGGTGAGGCGGCGGCGTTCGCGTCGTCGCCGAGTCGGGTGAAACGGGCAATCTCTACGCGGAGCAACACCAAATAGGCAGCCGAAGATCCTGCTCGGAGAGGCTGCGGGTAGGTGGCTCGAGCCGCAACGCGAGTTGCGGCCCAGAGGAATGATCGCCACGGCATCAGCGATGGTGCCGCACAGGATCCGGCGTACAGGCGGGCTTTGCCTCTTCCTCGCGACACTTGGCAAGAGTTGAAGTGTCACTTTCATTCTTTGTTGTATCCCTTTCTTTTTTGGTGCAATTTGCAGCGGGAGTCGTGGCGCTACGTGAACTCTCGCGGCTAAGTCCTTGTCCCCATTGGGAAAACCCCCCTCGGACCGCTTGACCGCAAGAGCCTGCGCGGATACAGTGGGAAATTGACAATAAAAGTGGGTTTCACGCTCCGCCGCGATCGTCGCAGCAGGGTGATGAAAGCCAGCCGCGGCGGCGATGTTCGAGGGTGAAGACGACTTGACGCTGGACGCCAAGGGGCGAATGCCGATGCCGGCACGCCACCGCGACGCGCTCGGCGCCTCTTGCGGCGGCCAACTTACCCTGGTGCGTCATCCCGACGGGTGTCTGATCGTCTACCCGCGCCCGCGCTGGGACGAGAAGCGCTCCGAACTCGTCGAGCGCGGTGCGAGCGACCGTTGGCTGCAGCGCCTCGTGCTCGGCAGCGCGCGCCCGGTCGAAGTCGACGCGGCCGGACGGTTCCTGGTCCCCTACGAGCTGCGCAAGGCGGCCGCGCTCGAGCGCGACGTGAAGCTGATCGGCCAGGGGCCGCACCTGGAACTGTGGGATGCGCCACGGTACGAAGAACTGCTCGCCAGGTCGGTGTCGAACGGCGATGCGCTCGACGGCGACAACGCATTCAAGTTCTGATCGTGAATGCAACCCGCCCCCACGCAACCGAGCGACCATCTTGCGGTCCTGCCGGAAGCCGCGATCACCGCGTTGCTCACCGAGCCGGCCGGCATCTACGTCGACGCGACCTTCGGTCGCGGCGGACATTCGCGCCGCATCCTGCAGCAGCTTGCGCCCGCCGGGCGCCTGATCGCCTTCGATCGCGATCCGACTGCAGCCGTGGCGGCCGCCGCGATCAGCGACCCGCGCTTTGTCTTCGAGCGCACACGCTTTTCACGGATCGCGGCCACGCTTGCGAATCGTGGCGTTGCGCGCGTGCAGGGAATCTTGCTGGACCTCGGCGTTTCCTCGCCGCAACTCGACGATCCGGCACGCGGCTTTTCGCTCCGTGCGGACGGACCGCTCGACATGCGCATGGATCCGTCACAGGGCGAAAGTGCGGCGCAGTGGCTTGCCCGGGCCGGGATCGATGAACTGACGCGGGTGCTACGGGACTATGGGGAAGAACGGTTTGCTGTTTCGATTGCAAAGGCGATTGTGGCTCGCCGCGAACATGAGCGGGCGCACAGCGCGCCACTTGCAACCACCGCCGACCTTGCCGCGCTCGTGGCAAACGCGATCCCCGTCAAAAGCCGCAAGGACGCGGCCCAGCATCCGGCCACGCGGACGTTTCAGGCTGTACGGATTCACGTCAATCAAGAGCTTGAGGAACTGGCGGTGACGCTCGAGCAGGCAGGAGCGCTGTTGGCCGTCGGCGGGCGGTTGGTGGTGATCAGCTTTCATTCGCTCGAGGACCGCATCGTCAAGCAGTTCATTGCGCGCCATGCGCATCCCGAGCGCGTGAGCGATCCGCGCGTGGCGCGGCTGCCGCTGCGCGCCGGCGATCTTCCCAAACCGCGCCTGCGCGCGCTCGGCAGGGTCACCGCGGATGCAGCCGAAGTCGCGGCCAATCCCCGCGCGCGCTCGGCGGTGATGCGCGTCGCCGAACGCACCGCCGTTGCGTGGACATCATGAGCCGTGCCGTGATCGTCCTGCTGGGAATCCTGATCATGCTGAGCGCCTTCGGCATCGTGACCGCGCAGTACCGCACGCGCTCGCTGTTCGTCGAGGTCGAACGCGCGCAGCAGCGCACCGCTGCGCTGGAAGCGGAAGGCAACCGGCTGCGCGTCGAGCAGGCGCGCAACGCGCAACCCGCGGCAGTCGAAGCCGCGGCGCGCCGTCTCGGCCTGAAGCCGATCGATGCGAAAGAGACGGTCTACCTTCCGGCCGTCGCCGCGGGGGGTGGGAAACAGTGAAGCAGCCAGCAGGATTGCGCAGCGTGCTCGGTGTGCGCGCCGCTCGGGGCGGCATGGCACGCGGTGAAAGACTCGCCTTTCACGCCAACCCGCTGCTTGCCGTCAAGGTGCCGGCGTGGCGCTCGCGCTTGCTGCTGCTCCTGCTGTTTTGCGCGTTCATCGCACTGGCGGGGCGCGCGATATGGCTGCAGGGCGGCGGCAACACAACGTTCCTGCAGCGCCAGGGCGAAGCGCGCTTTGCGCGCACCCTCGATGTGCCGGCAACGCGCGGCCGGATGACAGACCGAAATGGAGTCGTGCTCGCGGCATCGCTGCCGGCGAAGGCAATCTGGGCAAGCCCCGAAGATGTCGAAGCAACCGATGCGGAACTCGCGCGTCTGGCGCGCCTGCTCGAGTTGCCGCTCACCGAATTGAAACGCAAGCTCGCAGACGACGACCGGCGCTTCGTCTACCTCGCGCGCCAGGTCGACCCGACCGTTGCCGAACGCATTGCCGATCTGAAGATCGGCGGCATCGGCGAGCATCGCTCGTTCCGGCGCCAGTATCCGGAGGGCGCGACGGTCGCGCACGTCGTGGGCTTCACCGGTGTCGACGACAAGGGCCAGGAAGGCGTCGAGCTCGCGCTCGACTCGGAGCTGGCGGCCACGCAGGGACGCCGGCGTGTGATCAAGGACAACCTGCATCGCTACGTCGAAGACGACTGGCTGCAGATGCCGGTCGACGGCAACGACGTCGCGCTGTCGCTCGACAATCGCATCCAGTACCTCGCGTTCACCGCGGTGCGCGACGCGGTGCAGGCGAACCAGGCGCGCGCGGGCGCGGCGATCGTGCTCGACGTGAAAAGCGGCGAGGTGCTCGCGCTTGCGAACTGGCCGAGCTTCGATCCGAACGATCGCAGCCGGCGCGGCTCGGATGCCGCGCGCAACCGCGCCATCACCGACACCTTCGAACCGGGCTCGACGCTCAAGCCTTTTTCGATCGCGGCCGCGCTCGAGGCGGGCACGATCACGCCGCAACAGACGTTCCAGACCGCACCTGGATCGATTCGCATCCAGGACCGAGTGATTCGCGATTCGCATGCACACGGGTTGCTCACGGTCGAGCAGATCGTCGCCAAGTCGAGCAACGTGGGGACCGTGCGCATTGCGATGCAATTGCCGGCGCAGAAGCTGTGGGACGTCTATACCGGAGCCGGATTCGGCCAGCCGGTGCGGATCGGTTTCCCCGGCGCGGCGGCGGGCCGCCTGCGTCCGGCGCGCATGTGGCGCGAGGTCGAACAAGCCACGATCAGCTATGGCTACGGGATTTCGGTTTCGCTGATGCAGCTCGCGCGCGCCTATCTCGTGTTCGCGCGCGACGGCGACACCGTACCGGTCAGCCTGACGCGGCTGACGGACGCGCCCGCCAGCGTGCAGGTGATCAATCCGGCGACCGCACGCTCCGTCCGCCACATGCTCGAGATGGCGGCGAGCGAAGAAGGCACCGCGCCGCAGGCGCGCATCGCCGGATACCGCGTCGCCGGAAAGACCGGCACCGCGCGCAAGGTGCAAGACGGTCGCTACGTGAGCGAGTACGTCGCTTCATTCGCCGGTTTCGCGCCGGCCTCCGGTCCGCGCATCGTCGTGGCCGTGATGATCGATGAGCCCGGTGCCGGCCGTTACTACGCCGCCGATGTGGCCGCGCCCGTATTCGCACGCATTGCCACCGGCAGCTTGCGCACGCTGCAGGTTGCACCCGACGCGCTACCGCAGGATCGCGAGCAAGTGCTGGCGCAAACGGATCGGGCGCGCAGCGGCGCGCGACGCGAGGGGTTGTGAACGCAGGTCAGGTCATCGATTGGCTCGCGACGAACGGGTTTGCGTATCCATCCGCGCATTTGAAGATGGACAGCCGCGACATCGCGCGCGGCGACGTGTTCGTTGCGGTTCCCGGCACCGTGCCCGGCAAGAGCGCCGATGGCCGCTCCTTCATCGAGGCGGCGGTGGCACGCGGCGCGGGAGCGATACTCGGCGAAGCCGAGGGCAGGCCGGCCATCGAACCGCACGTGCCGACGTTGTGGCTCGCGAATCTGCGTGCACAACTTGGCGAGCTGGCCGCGCTCTTCTACGGCGCGCCCACGCAGAAGCTCCTGACGATCGGCGTCACTGGAACCAACGGCAAGACATCGTGCAGCCAGTGGATCGCCCAGATGCTCACGTTCGCGGGTCGGCGCTGCGCTGTCAACGGGACGATCGGCGCGGGAATGATCGACGGTCCGCTCGAGAAGACGGTGCTCACCACGCCCGACGTCGTCACGATGCAGCGTGACGCGCGGCGCTACCTCGATGCGGGCGCGGTCGCGTTCGCGCTGGAAGTCTCGTCGATCGGACTCGAACAGCATCGGCTCGACGGCATGCAGTTCCGGGTCGCGCTGTTCACCAACCTGACGCGCGATCATCTCGACTATCACCACACGATGGAAGCGTATGGCCGCGCGAAGGCGCAATTGTTCGACTGGCCGACGCTGACGCACGCAGTCCTCAACCTCGACGACGCTTTCGGCCTGCAACGCGCGCACCACCTGCACGAGCGTGGCGGCGTGCAGGTGATCGGGTTCACGACCGCAGACGCAAACGCCGAGGGACTCGCCGTGAGATTGCGCGCCAGCGCGATCGGCACGAGCGCAACCGGGCTTTCGTTCGCCGTCGATGACGGCACCCGTTCGGCGCTGCTCGATGTGCCGCTGGTCGGTCAGTTCAACGTCGCCAATCTGCTCGGTGTGCTCGGAGCTGCGTTGGCCTGCGGGCTGGCATTCGAGCAGGCGTGCCAGCTTGCGCCGCGGCTCGTGCCGCCTCCGGGTCGCATGCAGCGCATTGGCGAAGAGGACGAGCCGCTCGCGGTGATCGACTACGCGCATACGCCGGATGCGCTCATGCAGGCGCTCGCGGCATTGCGCCCGTTGGCGCAGGCGCGCGGCGGCGCGCTCTGGGTCGTGTTCGGCGCCGGCGGCGATCGGGATCCCGGCAAGCGTGCCCCGATGGGGGCCGCTGCGGCGGCCGGCGCCGATTGCATCGTGATCACCAGCGACAACCCGCGCAGCGAAGACGCAGCCGCGATCGTCGGCGCGGTCGCAGCGGGTGTTCCGGCCCGGCGCGGCGCCGCCGTGCGGCGAATCGTGGATCGTGCCGAAGCCATCGCATTCGCGCTGCGCGAGGCCGCGCCGAACGACGTCGTGCTCGTGGCGGGCAAGGGGCACGAGGACTACCAGGAGATTCGCGGCGAACGGCGCGATTTTTCCGACGTCATGCACGCGCGCGCGGCCCTCGCCGCGAAGCGGGCCCACCCATGCTGACGCTGGCCGAACTCGCCGCGAGCGTGCCGGGCGCACGCTTGTTTGGTGCCGGCGCGACGCGAATCGAAAGCGTCAGCACCGACTCGCGCACGGCAGGTGCGGGCTGCGTCTTCTTCGCCCTGCGCGGAGAACGCTTCGACGCGCACGATTTCGTCGCCGACGTGGTTGCGCGCGGCGCGCGTGCCGTGGTGGTCGAACGTCGCCTGCAAACCGATGTTGCGCAACTCGTCGTGAGCGACGCGCGCAAGGCACTCGGCTATGCGGCCGCCGCTTGGCGCGCACGCTTCGACCTTCCGGTCATCGCCGTAACGGGCAGCAACGGCAAGACCACGGTCACGCAGATGATCGCCGCGATCCTTGCGGAAGCATTCGGCGCCGAGCGCCGGCTCGCCACGCGCGGCAATCTGAACAACGAAATCGGCGTGCCGCTGATGCTGTTCGAGCTGAGCACGCGCCACCGCGCCGCGGTGCTCGAACTCGGCATGAATCATGCGGGCGAAATCGCATGGCTTGCGCAACTGGCGCGGCCCTCGGTTGCGCTGGTCAACAATGCGCAGCGCGAGCACCAGGAATTTCTCCGCAGTGTCGAAGCGACCGCGCAGGAGAACGGCGCGGTCATCGCCGCCCTCGGGCCGGCAGGCATCGCGGCGTTTCCCTCGGACGACCTGTGCGCCGGAGTCTGGCGCGAGCTTGCCGGCACGCGCCGTGTGCTCGACTTCGCCCGCGAAGGCGCGGCTGCGGTGACCGCGCAATACGAGTTGCGCCCCGACGGCAGCGCACTGTCGATCGCGGTACCGGCCGGCGTGATCGAAGTTGCCTTGCGCGTCGCGGGCGAGCACAACGTGCACAACGCGTTGGCCGCCACGGCCGCAGCGCTCGCGCTCGACGTGCCGCTTGCCGCCATCCGCCGCGGCCTCGAAGGATTCGGCGCCGTCGCCGGCCGCGGCGTGACCCGCCGCCTGCACAACGGCGCGGCGCTGGTCGACGACAGCTACAACGCCAACCCGGATTCGGTGCGCGCCGCGATCGATCTGCTGGCTCGTTCCCCGAAGCCGCGAGTGCTGGTGCTCGGCGACATGGGCGAAGTGGGCGACCAGGGGCCGGTGTTCCATCGCGAGGTGGGAGCTTATGCGCGTGAGCAGGGCATCGATGCGCTGCTGTGCCTGGGTGAGGCGACACGCGAATCGGTGGCGTCGTTCGGCGCCCGGGCCTTGCACTGCACCGACGTCGAGGCGCTGATCGCAGCCGCGCGTGCCGCGGCGAGTCCGAACGCAACGGTGCTGGTGAAGGGTTCGCGCTTCATGCGAATGGAGCGCGTCGTGAATGCATTGCTCAACGGCGCGGGTGCCGCGCAAGCGGCCGGGGTGCATTAGTGCTGCTCGAGTTGTTCCAGTTGCTGGCGCAGGACGTGCGCACGTTCAACGTCTTCAGCTATCTGACCTTGCGCGCGGTGCTGGCAGCGGCCACCGCGCTCGTGATCGGCTTGCTGGCGGGGCCGCGGGTGATCCGCAAGCTGACGGAGCTGAAGATCGGCCAGGCGGTGCGCACCGACGGACCGCAGAGCCACCTGTCGAAGTCCGGAACGCCGACGATGGGCGGAGCGCTGATCCTGATCGCGGTCGGCATCACCACGCTGCTGTGGGCGGATCTGTCGAACCGGTTCGTCTGGGTCGTGCTGCTCGTCTCGATCGGCTTCGGCTGGATCGGCTGGGTCGACGACTATCGCAAGGTCGTGCACCGCAATCCGAAGGGCATGGCGGCCTCCGAAAAATACTTGTGGCAGTCGGTGATCGGACTCTCCGCAGCGCTCTACCTCGCGTTCGCGATTTCGGCGCCCTCGACCGAACGCGTGTGGGCGCTGATGCTGGGATGGGTCGCGAACGGATTTTCGATCGAGCTGCCGGCGCGCGCCGACCTGATCGTTCCGTTCTTCAAGAACGTCGCGTATCCGATGGGCGTGTTCGGGTTCGTGATCCTCTCGTACTTCGTGATCGTCGGGACCAGCAATGCGGTGAACCTGACCGATGGCCTCGACGGCCTTGCGATCCTGCCGGCATCGATGGTGGGCGCAGCGCTCGGCGTGTTCGCATACGTGGTCGGGCGCGCGGATTTCTCGCGATACCTGCTGTTTCCGTACGTCCCGGGCGCGGGCGAGGTCGCGATCATTTGCGCCGCGATCGCAGGCGCCGGCCTCGCCTTCCTGTGGTTCAACGCGTACCCCGCGCAAGTGTTCATGGGCGACGTCGGGGCGCTCGCCCTAGGCGGAGCCCTCGGCACGATCGCCGTCATCACGCGCCAGGAGATCGTGCTGTTCATCATGGGCGGCGTGTTCGTCGCCGAGACGGCCTCGGTCATGCTGCAGGTCGCGTATTTCCGCTGGACCGGCGGCAAGCGCATCTTTCGCATGGCGCCGCTGCACCACCACTTCGAGCTCTCCGGCTGGAAGGAGAACCAGGTCGTGGTGCGCTTCTGGATCATCACGATCATGCTCGTGCTGATCGGCCTTTCGACGCTCAAGGTCCGCTGATGCGCGCGCTGGTGCTGGGCCTCGGCGAAAGTGGACTGGCGATCGTGCGCTGGCTGGTGCGCGAAGGCTGGTCGGTGCGCGTCGCCGACACGCGGTCCGAGCCGCCGCAGCTCGCGGCGTTGCATGCCGAACTGCCGCACGTCGAGTTCATCGGCGGCACCTTCGTCACCACGCTTCTCGACGGCGTCGAACTGGTTGCGATCAGCCCCGGGTTGTCGCCGCTGTATCCGCCCGCGCGCCCGGTGCTCGATGCGGCGCGCAGCCGCAAGATCGAAGTCGTGGGCGAGATCGAGCTGTTCGCGCGCGCACTCGCGAAGCTGCGCGAGACGCGCCAGTACGTGCCGCAGATCGTCGGCGTGACCGGCACCAACGGCAAGACGACCACGACCCGTCTGGCGGGCATGCTGATCGAACGCGCGGGCCGCTCCGCTGCGGTTGCCGGCAACATCTCTCCGACCGCACTCGACACGCTGCGCGAACGGCTCGACCGCGACGAACTGCCCGATGTCTGGGTGCTGGAACTGTCGAGCTTCCAGCTCGAAACGACACGCTCGCTCGTGTGCACGGCGGCGGCGGTGCTCAACCTGACTCAGGATCACCTCGACTGGCACGGGTCCATGCAGGCCTACGCCGCGGCCAAGGCGCGCATCTTCAGCCGGGAGACCGTGCAGGTGTTGTACCGCGACGACCCGGCAGTCCTCGCGCTCGCGCGCAAGCAGGCTCCGGTAGTGACGTTCGGCGCCGACGCGCCGACCGGCCCCGACCAATATGGACTCATTCGCGACGGCGGGCTGGTCTGGCTCGCCTACGCGGAAGATCTGAATGCAGGCCAGCGCCGGCGCAAAGTCACGCCCGAGTCGCCGCCCCCGGAGGCGCAGATCTTCGTGCATCGGTTGATGCCGGTCGACGCATTGCTCCTGCGCGGGCGGCACAACGCACTGAATGCGCTGGCGGCGCTCGCGCTGGCGCGTGCGATCGGCTGCACCCTGGCGCCGATGCTGCATGCGCTGCGCGAGTACGAAGGCGAGCCGCATCGCGTCTCGCTGGTCACGCGCATCGGCGCCGTCGAGTACTACGACGACAGCAAGGGCACGAACGTCGGCGCGACGGTGGCGGCGCTCACGGGGCTCGGCGCGGAGGGGAAACGGCTGCTGGTCATTCTTGGCGGCGACGGGAAGGGCCAGGATTTCCTGCCGCTGGTCGCGCCGCTCGCTGCGCACGCGCGCGGCGTGGCGCTGATCGGGCGCGACGCCGACCGGATCGGAGCATTGCTCGGCGAGGCGCCTTACCCGGTCGAGCGTTGCGAATCGCTCGAGGACGCCGTGCGCGTGCTCGCGCAGCGCGCGCAACCCGGCGATGCCGTGCTGCTTTCACCGGCATGCGCGAGTCTCGACATGTTTCGCAACTACGCGCATCGCGCCGACGTCTTCGTCGGCGTCGTGCACGAACTCGCAGCGCAGGCGGGGCAGCCATGCTGAGCCGCATCCGCGAGCGGCTGCGGACAAGGCGCGACGGCGCGGGCTACGGAATGCGTGAACACCGGCAGGTCGGCTCGCTCGCGCTCGCCGGATTGAGCGAAGGCGTCCGGCCACGCGCACGCGGCGGACTCGACAGCTACGACCTCCCGCTGGCGCTCGTGGTCCTAGCGTTGGTCCTGCTCGGCACGGTCATGGTCTATTCGGCGTCGATCACGCTCGGCGACTCGCCGCGCTATCACGTCGCTCCGACCCACTTCCTGGTGCGGCACGCGTTCGCGGTGGGCATCGCCTGCGCCGGCGCCGCGATCGCGCTCTCGGTGCCGATGTCGGTGTGGGAGCGGCTCGCGCCGTGGATCTTCATCGGTGCGCTGGTGCTGCTCGTTGTGGTGTTGATGATCGGCAAGGGCGCGCTCGGGGCGCGCCGCTGGATTCCGCTCGGAGGCTTCAACCTGCAGCCGTCGGAGGTGATGAAGGTCGCAGGCGTGCTCTACGCCGCCAGTTTCACCGTGCGCAAGCAGGACTACATGCATCACTTCGGCAAGGGCGTGCTGCCGATGGCCGGCGTGATCGCAGTGATCGGCGCCCTGTTGCTGCGCCAGCCCGACTTCGGCGCGTTCGCGGTGATCGCGATGATCTGCATGGGCATCCTGTTCCTCGGCGGCGCCAACGCGCGCCTGTTCGCCGCATTGGGCGCCACGCTCGCCATCACGCTCGTCGTCATGATCCTCACCGCGGACTACCGCGTGCGGCGCGTACTCGGTTTCATCGACGTGTGGGAGGGCGACAAGCCGCTCAAGGAGACCTACCAGCTCTCGCACTCGCTGATCGCGTTCGGTCGCGGGGAGTGGTTCGGCGTCGGACTCGGCCGCAGCGTCGAGAAGCTGCACTACCTGCCCGAGGCGCACACCGATTTCATCTTCGCCGTGATCGCCGAGGAACTCGGTTTCGTCGCGGTGCTGGCGGTGATCGTGCTGTTCTATTGGCTGGTCAAGCGTGCCTTCGAGATCGGTCGCCAGTCGAT
>Ga0335084_10001178_pt1 | contig 23939 bp, 19 predicted proteins | sample Lox_Sample_44_FD_206721 | JGI IMG/M metagenome (GOLD analysis project Ga0335084, IMG submission 206721) | Soil microbial communities from Loxahatchee National Wildlife Refuge, Florida, United States - Lox_Sample_4.4 | ecosystem: Environmental > Terrestrial > Soil > Wetlands | place: USA...
AAAGTGGGCAATCCTCCGGGGATGGCGGCCGCAACCCGCCGGATCGGAAACGGGATCACCTGCACTTCAACGAACACGCGAGCGGCGCCGTCTGTCGCCTTCCTCAGGATGCCGGTTGCTGGCGCTTGCACGTTGTCGCCTGCAGCGAGGGTCGTGCGCAAGCCGCGAAACGCGTAGCCGCTCAAGCGAAGCCCACTCGGAATCACGACGTTGTCGACTATCGCGAAGCCCCACGATCCGGGATTGGCGACAGGCGAGATGAATGCAGGCATGTCGTGATCCTCAGGCGGGCGCGACCGCGCTGCCGACGGCGGTGGCTTGTCCTCGAGTACCGCGCAGTACGAGGCGGTAGAGCCGCGCGCCGGCTCCCGTCATTGCGAATGTCGTCGTCGTCGCAGGGAGCCAGGGCGATACGCGTGTCCACGTTGCCCCTGCGTCCACCGAGCGCTCGATCGCAATTTCTGCGGGCGCCGTGATGAGCGCCCACGAGGCAACATCGTTGCCAGCGGCATCGCCGGCCGAGTCGACCACCGTCAACTGCGGTACGACGAGGGGGGCCGGCGCGGTTGAGGCGGTCGCCGGACCGGTGAAGCGCGAGGGCATTCCATCTCGCGTGAGCGTGACGGCCCAAATGGAAACGCGCTGGCCGTATCCCGGTGTGATCGTGCCGCTGATAACGACGTCGGGCGTATCCGATGTTCCCGTGGCCGCGATATCCAGCGCGGCGGCGGGCGAGAGCAGCGTGCCGTCGGCCAGCCGAAGTCGCAGTCCATCGAGTGGCAGGAGGTCGCGCCGATTCGGCGTGCGCAGCAGCTGCGCCTTGTCGCGGATGCGCTCGTCGACCGGGCTCGGATCAGGCGCGGTCAGCGTGAACAACACCAGCCACTTCAGATCGAACGCGGCTCTGGCGCGGGCGGATACAGTGATCGCGTCCGTCGTGCTGTTCGATACGGACAGCGCCGGCGCTCCCGGCGTGCGTATCGAGGCGACACGCATGATTCGCGGCACGATGGCGGCGCCCGCCGAGATGTGCCCGGCGGGATCGGCGAGTCGCACACGGTACAACCATCTCTCGGGTTTGGAGGGCAGCGTGTCCGAGACCGCTGCGAATGCCACTGGATTCGGCAACGCCCGCTGCCACAGCACCTCGAACTGCGCCGGATAGCGAAGCAGCGCGTCCATCAGGAAACGATTCTCGACGCGCGCCGGCTCGCCGGTCGCGATCTGCGCACGAAAGGCCGACTGATCGGCGGGATTGCCGAGCGTGTAGCTGTCGGTGGTCTCGTCGGGAAACTGCACGCCGATCGTGCCGTCCGCACGCTTCGAGACCGCGGCGACCAGTGCGCCGACAGACAGTCGATCGACGACGACCTGATGCGCAGGAGGAATCGCGACGGCCGGCAGTTGCGCGGGCAGATCGATCGCGACGGTAACCGTGGGACCGACCGGCTCCGGGCTGACGTCTTCGGGAACATCCGCGAGCGGCGGCGGCACGACGAATGTCGGGCGCCCCAGGTATCGCGCTTCCACGACCACCGGCACGATGCTGCTCTCGTTGCCGGGGCGCCCGGCGTTCAGCGCGGCGGCGGGCAACTCGTCAGCGATGTAGGTCTGCGCATCGGCGCTGCTCACACCGACCCAGACCCTCGTGTTGGTGTGGGTTGCGTCGAGGACGAGCCGGTCGCGAAAGATGTATGGCGTGGGATCCGCCGGGCCGGGCGCGATCGGGATCACCGCGGTTCGCTCCTGCCACGCGCCTGGGCGCAGCTCGGCTCCCGTGAGGATCGGCGTGAAAACGATCGCCGCCGAGCTCGGCACGCGGGTGGGATCGAGCACCGACGGTTCGAAGCGGATCGTGACGTGTGTGCCGGCGTCGTGGCCTGCGACCTTGAATGGATAGTCGGGCGCAAGAAAGTACTGGCCCTTCATCGCGTCGGCCGCGACCGGCTGATCGAGCACGCACGACATCTGATAGTTGCCGCCGACCAGCGTAGCGGGTGCGATCAGAGTGCCGCGCACGTTGTCTGGGCACAGCTCCTGCCAGTACACGCGGAACTCCGTTGCGTACGGATCGCGCGCGCGATCTTCCGCGGTCCAACCCCACTCCAGCACGATCGCGTTGGTGCTGGCGCCGAGCAGGGCAACGTCATCGGCGGGCAGATCCGGATCGGTGGACTGCAGGACGCGAGCGCGCACACCGGACGGGCGCACGACATCCGCTGGCAGCGCGGCTTCCGGGCCCGGCGGCCGCGGAGGGGCGATGTGCTTCTCGAGGCGCACGACCGATCCGACCGTCGGCGCCGCCGACCGCCGTCCGATCACATCGACCGAATAGACGCGGTACTGATGCGTGCTTCCAGGCGGTGGGCCGCCCGGATTCGCGGCGGAGACCAGCACATCGTCGACCGTGATCCACGGATTGACCGGAGGATTGAACGGCGGCGTCTCCGGGTAAGCAACGAGCGCGTCGATGCCGAAGTAGAGCGCGGGCGGATCGGAGCGCGCGCCCCGATTGCCGAAGTACAACGTGGGCGGGTTCTGCTGCCCGACGGGTACGAATGCGCCGGCGGTGTCTACGCGGCGTCGTTCGAGGATGAACGCGGCTACATCCGATGGCGGTACCACGCCGAGGTCCGTCGGCCAGGGTGTGACCGTGCTCGAGCCTGCCGGTGGCGGCACCCACTGAAGCTCGAAGCCCATGGCCTCCGGCGGGTTCTGAGTCGTCACCGCGGGATCACCGGGAACGATCGGTTGCTGCAGGTTCGTCGTGCCAAGTGCAGGCGGCGGCGCCGGTGCCGCCGTGGCCACGTACTGTACCGCCGGCAGAATCACCGACCGCGCCAGCACGTCTTTGGGATCGTCGGTGGATGAGACGATCCGCGCGCCATACAGAAAACCTGCGCCGCGCAGCTCGAGCGTGTCGATCGGTGTATCGAAGTCGAGCGTGACGCGCGGCTGGGCGGGAATCGTTCCGGGATATGCCGTGCCCGTGAGTCCATAGTAGAAGTCGGGCGTCTTGCCGGTGTAGCTAAGCGTGCCGGCGAGCGCGGGTTCGAGCTCGAGAATCACGCGCACCACCGGCGTATCGAATGCGAGCGTGAGACCGGGCCCGCTCGGCACCTGCGGGATCGCGATGCCCTTGCGCGACGTACCGCTGAGTGCTGTTGCCGGCACGGCGGGATAAAGCGCGACGGGCATTGGCTGAGCGGCCGTCAGTCGCACCGGCCCGAGATGAACGGTGGCCGGCAAGACAGTGCCGGACGGAATAGTGTGGAACCCGAGCAGCCGCTCTTCGAGATCGCGACGGAGAAACCGGCCGGTGATGCGATAGTCGTAGCGCGTCCCGGGAGTGAGACCCGCGCCGCGATCGAGAAATCCGAAGCCGAGCGCCCGGCGCCACGCCGCGTCCACCGTCATCGCGAGCCCGTACGGCCAGGGCCGGATCTCGATGAACGGATCCTGAAGGCGCCGGCGCAGTCGGGTGGTGAACCACACAGGTGCCGCCGGCCCTGCGTTGGCAGCGCTGTTCATCGTGTCGGCGACGCTGGCGAACACGGCTGCATCGAGCGCTTCGCCTGCGATCAATCGCGACCGCGCGAGCGTGAGCTCATCGTTCGCGCTGGCGAGCGCGGCGTTGACCGCCCGGACTGGCAGCTGAATTCCCTTCGCGATATACGGAACGGCTTTCCAGTCAGCGTCTTCGTCGTCGCGGGTCTGCAGCTTGTCATCGCAGATCTTGAGACCCTGCAGAGGCCGGCCTGTGTAGAGCACAACTTCGTCGACCGAGCGGCTCTGGAATGAGAAGGACTGCAAGCCGCTCGTGTCGGTGCCGAATCGAGAGTCGACCGCTTTGCCCTGGCGCATCGCTATCGCGAGCACCCCCGGCGCCTGCGCCGCGACTTGTACCAGCTGGTGCTCGGCGCCCAGCTGGATGTCATAGCGAAGGCATGTGGGCTTGCGTGATCCGACCGAGGTGGAAGTGCCAAGCGTGAGCTCGCCGTGAGTAGCGACTTGGGCTTTCGCCGCGCGGACGACGAGGCGCTTGTCCGGCACGGCAATGCACAGACTCAGCAGCAAGGTTTCGCCGGCGGGCGCCAGGATTTCGAGTGTTTCCGCGCCGGCGGTGTTCAGCGTGAGCGTCTCCGGGCGACCGTGCTGGCGCGTGGTAACGGTGCTCATCACCTTGCTGTTCTTGGCCAACACGCTCACGGTAGCGGGCCTCGCCAACGTCATGAGCGTGACGCGTGCCCGATCGGTCGGCTGCGTCAATTGTGCGCGCAGACGCGTCGAGCAATCGAGACCGGTGACGGCGTTGGCGCGCTTGACCGTGGCCCTCGGTGCCGGCGTTCCAGTCGCGTCGAATACGAGGAGCGACGCCAGTGGCGTCACGAGCGGGTTCGGATGAACGCCGACAGCGAGGCGGTTCAGCTCGAAGCACTTGGGATCCGACGAGGCGCCAGTTTCCCAGCAGAACCGCAGAAGGAGCGTTTCGTCGCCGGGTGCTTCGATACGTACGCGGACGATCTCAGGTGCAGTGAGCGCAATCGTCTCGGCCTGCTTCGAAGATGCCTGCATGACTGCGTTGGCGACGGCGCTGCCATCGTCGGCAAACGCCGTGACTCGTGCGGGCTGCGCGAACGACACCAGGGTGAGAAGCACGCGCACTGACGGCGAAGGGAGTGCGACGTCGAGAGCGAAACCGCAGTCGGCGCCACGCATGCCGCCCATCGCCCGGATCTGCGCGTGCGGCAGGAGCGCGCCGTCGGCCCCATGGGCTTCGAGCATCAGGCCCTGGATCGTATCGACGAGCGTTGGCGGATCGACGCTGAGCTTCGCGAACTCGACGCAGGTACGCGTGCCGGGTTGGCCGGCGTCGCCGTCGTCGAACGGCTCATCCGGCGGGTCGCCGGGCTGCGAAGGGCAGGCGGTGGCGCTGACGGCGATCGAGGCGACCGGGCAGACGAACCGCAGCATACGATGGAGAACTTCGAGATCGGACTGTGTGAGCGTGTAGCAGTCGACATCCGGCTTCCACCGGCTGACCCTGCGCTGAATATCGAAGCCCCCGATCGAGTATCCGGCGGTCGCAGGCGCCGACCAAAGCAGATGGATGCCCTCGGCAGCCGTGCCGTCCTGGCGTGAGAGGGCGGCCGCCCAGAACGGGGCCGTCATCTCAAATGACTAGCACGGACGCAAATGTCGGTGCCAGAGTTCATCGTTCCTCCTAAGCTGGGAGCAACACTAGCGCGCTCGCTCTGCCGGAGTTCCGGGGTCACTACGGAATCGTGAGTCCCGATTGATGCGAAGTTGAGGGATAGCCGCGGAGTGTGCCACTTGGTGTTCGCAAATGCCAGTACTCGACGTCTTTGCGGCGGTGGCGATGCCGGTTCAGCACCGCACATCCTGGATCACGGCGGCGCCAAGTGAATGAGACCTTGATCCTGTTACAGCCGTTACCTTGACATCGGCGCTGGCGATTTCAGCATGGAGTGCAAGCATCGAGAATGTATCTGTCAGCATGGCTTGACTGACAACATGCACCAAGCCCTCCAGAGATATCGTCGTGTCGCTGTTCGCATCAAAGAACGAGCCATGTAAAGGAATACGAGCAGACCGACTGACCGTGCAGGCGGCGCCGCAATTCGGTGCCCAAGCCGAGGTAGACGTGATTGCGGCTGTGAGCCCCATCATTAGCGAGATTTGGCGAATCAGTCGTCGTCGGCTATTCATTTCGTTTCCTCCAATCGGAGAATATGGGCAAGCCCAAAGGCCCGGTTGACGGCATGCGCGTTTCCGGAAGTCGTCTGGGTGCTCCCCTCCCGCTCCGCCTCTTCGGTGGGCCGGTCGACCGCCGACCATCGTTCGTCCGCGCTGCGGTACAGAGTGACCAAGCGTAGCCCAGGGGCGCATTGGGCCGGCTGCGCGAGCTGCACGTCGAAGTAACGGTAACGCAAACGTCAGCTTCCCTCAAATCGACAGTCAGCTTTCAGGAACATGGACCAGGCGGCTCAGGGTCGATTGCCGGCCGACGCGAACGACCGCTGACCGGCACCCGACTCTTGTGGCTCTGGCGCTCCGAAACCGCCTGGAGGTGACCGGCCGCTTTCAGTCTGCAGCGGTAGTAGCGTCGGGCATCTCAACCGACAGCTCGTGGCCGCACGCGGTCGGTCACGCGACTGGCGCAGTTCGACCCGAAGCGGCCAGTCGGCGCTTCCGACAGCAGGCATTCGAACTTGGGTAAGCCGTCATCAGGTGATGCAGGCGCCCTTTCAGCCGCCTCGCGACGCCCGCAGACCCGAATGCGGGAGAATCGCTCGATCTCTTTCCCTGCCCGCGGCCGCAACCGAACAAAGACCCGAACCCGGCGCGGCCGTGCAGCAGAGAGGTGGTTGACGTCAGCGCGTCGCGAGCCGTGGGCTTGGTTGCGGCGAAGTGCGCATTGGTGCCGCCTCGCCAGTACCTTCATCCAACCGGCGCCGGAACGTCTCGGCGAGGAAGTACGCGCACACGAGCGAGAGCACAGCGGTGATCGCGATATAGCCGGCGATCGGAAAAGTTGATTTGTACGTCGCGAACAGCCAGGCGGAAATCAGCGGCGCGGGTCCCGACGTGATGATGCCGGCGATCTGGTACGGGAGCGACGCGCCAGTGTAGCGAACGCGCGTGCCGAAGAGCTCAGCGAACCACGTCGACTGCACCGCGTAGACCGATGCCTGCGAGACCGCGAGACCGCCGATGTACGCGAGGACGATGTACATCGGATCGCGCGTCTCCACCAGCATGAAGAACAGGAAGCCATAGAGGGCGACGAACACTGCCCCCATCATGTAGACGGCTCGACGGCCGATGCGATCCGACAGCTTGCCGAACAGCGGCAGCGTGAAGAGCTCGACCGCGCAGCCGATCAGGATCGCATTCAGGAAGAAGCTCTTCGAGAGCCCGAGCTGCTGTGTGCCGTAGGCGAGCATGAACACGTTGATGACGTTGAAAGTGATGTCGGTCGCGAAGCGGGTGCCGAGCGCGAGGAAGATCTCCTTCGGATGCCGCTTGAAGAGCTCGATCAGCGGAGCCTTCACTACGGTGCGCGTCGCTCTCACCTCTTCGAACACCGGCGACTCAATGACACGCAGCCGGATAAAGAGCCCGATTGCGATCAGCACGACGGAGAGCAGGAACGGAATCCGCCAGCCCCACGACAGGAATTGATCGTTCGGCAGGCTCGACACGAGCGAGAAGACGCCGGTCGACAGAAGCAGACCAATCGGCACGCCCAATTGCGGAAAGCTGCCGAAGAAGCCGCGCTTATCGTCAGGCGCGCTCTCGACGACGAGCAGCACCGCGCCACCCCATTCACCGCCCACGCCGAGGCCTTGGCAGAAGCGCATCAGGATCAGCAGCGCAGGCGCCCACACGCCAATGCTCTCGTAGGTAGGTAGGATGCCGATGATGAACGTCGCGACGCCCATGATCATCAGCGTTGCGACGAGCGTCACCTTGCGTCCGATGCGATCGCCGAAGTGGCCGAAAAAGACCGCGCCGAACGGCCGCGCGATGTAGCCGACCGCGAACGTTCCGAACGCCGCAATCGTGCCGACGACCGGATCGAACGTCGGGAAGAACAGTTTCGCGAATACGAGCGCGGACGCGGTCGCATACAAGAAGAAGTCGTACCATTCGATTGCCGTACCGACGACCGACGACATCAGCACGCGCTTGATCATCTTGGGGTCAGGCGTGCTAGTTAGCGGATGCGTTGCCATTGTTTCCTCCAATTCGATTCGAGTTGCCGCGATCCGTATGCGGCCTACCAATGCAGTTCCATCGGGAAGCGATCGAGCGCTTCGACACCCGAGGACGTGAGGCGGACGATGCGCTCGGTGCGCAACCCGCCGACGTCGGGCACGGTGATCGTCGACTTGAGCGTGAACACCATGTTCTCCTGTAGGATCGTCGCGTTGCCCGGGCCGATCCACGGCGCCTCCTCCTCAGGATCCATTCCCGTTCCGTGGCCGGTGCCGTGGCCGCGCGCCTCACTCGAGAAGCGCTCGTAGCCGGACTTGATGAGCGCCTGCTGGATCACCGAGTTCAACTCATGCGCGGCCATGCCGGGACGCGCAGCCTCGAGGCCTGCTTCTACTGCGCGCGCCGCGGCGGCGACGATCGCCATCCTTTCCCTGCTCGCCGGGCCGTAGGTGAATCCACGCCCGCCGTCGGCCACGTAGCCCCGATAGCGGGCGCCGATGTCGGTCATCACGAGGTCGCCCAGCTGCACGACACGGTCAGTCGGCCGCGCGAGGTTGTACGCAGAGCGCGGTCCCGCCTGGACCATCGAGTCGAATGCCGTGCGATCGGCACCGCCGGCAAGCATGGCGCGATCGGCGATCCACGCGAGTTCGCGCTCCGTGTGCGGCTTGCCGTCGGCGAGCGTGTCGCGGATCGCGGCCATCGCCGAATCGGTCAACGCCGCGGCCTTGCGCATCAGGCGGACTTCCGCATCGCTCTTGATCGCCTTGATCTCGGCGAGCACCGAGGTCGTCTCCAGCTCAACGCCCTCGAGTCCCGCACGTACGCGATCGAGGACGCTAGCCGGAATGTAGGCCGCGCCGGCGAGTCCGACCGATCCTCGCGAATGACGAGCGGCGAACGCGCGCAGGCGATCGCCCATTTCGCGGAAGCTCGCGACCGCGAATGTCGTCACGCTCGACGCGTAGGCTAGCGTCTGATCCGACACGAACAGCACCGGATCAGCGTCGATGCCGAGCAGCAGCACCGCGTTCGCGATGTCGGAAACGCCGTCGAGCGGGCGGAACTCGGTGAAATAGGTAATGTTCGCGCCGCGCCAGCAATCGCCAAACGCGACCAGACCGACGAGACCCGCCTTCTCGAGCGCACCGCGGACCGTCACCATCCGCTCATGGAACTCATCGGGTGAAATGGCATCGCCGCCGATGCCGAAGTTGGCGGTTGGCGCGGCCTTGGCCGGCGCCGATTTCAATACGGGCTGCGATGTCATGGATTCCTCCTGGGAAAGTGCCACCGGCATTCGGCCGGCAATCGGATGGCACATCCTAGGACGCTGCACTATGCAGATCCAATGAGATTTGCGGCAAGAGATATACCATTGGCGCATAGCTCTCCAAAGAGGTCTTCCTTATGCCCAGGACGCCGATCGACTGGCTCGTACGCTCGCGGCTTACCGCCCGCCAGCTAGCGCTGATCGTGCAGCTCAGCGACAAGGGCTCCGTGCTACACGCAGCCGAAGCCGCCCACATGACGCAGCCCGCAGCGTCGCGGCTCCTGCACACCATCGAGGACGCGCTCGGGGTTCGGCTGTTCGAACGCCACTCACGCGGCGTCGTGACGACCCCCTACGGCGAGGTGCTTGTTCGCCACGCGCGAGCGGTGCTCGCCGAATTCAAGCAGGCGCACGAGGAGGTCGAGGCGCTCGCGTCCGGAATTGCGGGCGAAGTTCGGATCGGGACGGCCGTGACGTCAGCGACCGATCTCGTCCCGCTGGCAGTCGCCCAGCTAAACACACGGTATCCGCGGGTGCGCGTTGAGGTCGAGCTTGGCTTCAGCGAGGCACTCGTTGCACAGGTGCTCGAGCGCAAGCTCGACATCGCAATCGCACGGCTACATCCATCACGCGAGCTCGCTGGCATCGACTTCGCTTCACTCGGCGAGGAGCCACACGGCATGATCGCCCGCACCCGCCATCCACTCGCGCGCGGGAAGTCGCTCGACCTCGCCGATCTCACTGGACAGACATGGGTTCTACCGCCTCGGGGCAACGTGCTGCGCGACCGCCTGACCGTGCTCTTTCTTCAAAAAGGCATCGACCTCCCGCGCCAGGTCGTCGAAACATCCGCGCTGCCGGTGATCACGAGCCTGCTGCGAATAAGCGATATGGTGGCGCCGCTCGCGATCGAAGTCGTACGGCCCTATTTCGAGACTCGCCTGCTGATCCAATTGCCGCTGCGACTCGACTTGCGGCTAGGCGCCGCCGGTATCGTGACGCGACACGGCCACGAACTCTCGCCCGGCGCGCAGGCGATGATGATTGAATTGCGCGCCGTCGCGTCGCGGCTCTATCCGCGGAAGGTGATCCGATCAGCGTAGACATTGATCACGTTGCTGGCATGGGCGAGCTCGGTTCCGCGTACTCCACACGTTGCCAGGGTCGTGCACAAAGTCGCAAATGTCACGATCGAATCCGCGAATCTGCAGGCGCATGCGCCCCGACTCCTTTCGCTGCCCAAATGGGCCGGTTAAGCTGCCGCGTAGCGCTCACCCGCGACAGCGTCCATGGGCACTGGGCACGTCAGTGCCGAGACGTCCTCGGGCGACAGACGAACACGCACTTATCGCCCATGATTCAGATCAGCAAAGCGGTGGTCTTGGCTGAGTTTAGGTTGCGGAACTGCGAAACGGTATACGTACGTCCGCTTGGGAGAAAACTAGACGTACGAACCTGACTTCCGGTCTTGGCCGGTCGCCGTCGCTCGATTTCCCTTTCCGCGACACTTCAGGTAGCACCTTTTCAGGCGCTGGTCGGGGAGTCGAGGGCCACAAGGTACTCGTAGACGTCCTCGAGCCCTTGTGGTTGAGACCAATCTTGGAGCGCCCGTTTGCGTCATTCAGCCGGAGATCGTGGGCGACGAGCGCCATCGCTCCTCGACGACTTCAATATTGAAGTCCCTTAGCCAAAGAAGCGAAAGCGCAGCTTCGCCCAGAACCCCCAGACTCTCTGCATAGGTGGTGCGCGCGTAACGAGTAACGCGCACGACCGGCCACCTGAACTCGGCCCTGCCTGATGCTGCATGGTGTTCTCCTCGTAAAAGGAGTCACCCCGTCCCCGGGCCGGGAACAAAGTGTTCCCGGTTGGGGACAGCGTCCGCTCTCGGACTGAGTTGAGGTCCTAGAGCGGTGAGCCTTACTGCGTTGCGGCGATGAGCCGCAGGCGGGGCGAGGGTGACAGCAGTGTCGGTGCCGTGCCCTCCGCCTCGTCGGCCTGGTGCACTAGCGCCCTGAACTCACCCAGCGCCACAGGCGTCGCGCGCAGCAGCGCCGCGAGGTCCATGGATGGGACCCACAGCGCCACCGTACGGCGTTCACCTTCCCTCAGCGACTCGGCGGTCGCGAGCAGCCAGTCGAGCGGCATGCGGCGCGGCGAGGCCAGCGGGTAGACGTCGTGACCGGCGCGGCTACGGACCGAGATATGGCCGAAGTCGACCGTACTGTCGCGCGTGCGCTGGCCGCGATCGCAGGTCTCCATGATTTGCACGTGCGCCCGGGTCCCGTCCAGCTCGAGCCATATGTCGCGAAGCTCGTACCGCGCGCCGTCGGGGCTGTCGGTCCGGACGGTACCGGTCGACACGCAGCGAATCGTCAAGTCTCGTTTCATGCGTTCTCCTTCGGGTGAAGGGGAAGGTCCGTGCCCCAAGTGCGGGGAATGCGCGTTCCCCGCGGGGTGTGAAGAAAAAAGGCCTTCGACGCCGATTGGCATGGAAGGCCTCACCGATCCCTGGGAGAGGTCGAGAGGGACCAGGCAACGGTCCGTACGACACTCCCCCAAGGACTGTGCTTCCCCTTGCGGAGAAGCCGCCGGTTGAGAGCAGGCCGCTTCGCGCGATGGGCCGCGTGAAGGAAGCTCGCTCCACAGGCCAATTCGCTCAGCCTTCGGTCGGAAGACCTCCAAGCCGGGCGTCATGGCCCCCACGCTGCTAGTACACGTGGGTTCGCTGTCCCGAGTGTTTGCTCGGGACGGGTGCTCCAAATGCGCGTATCGGGCGCCGCGCCTGGGTATCTCAACCCAGGGTCCCGCGAGGGGGACTCGCACCGATCACCCAGGAAAGCATGATCGCGTGCACTCAAGAAGCGTCTAGAGCGTAGCGCGCTGTGTGCAGGGCAAGCGCCCGGAGAGGGGGCTGAAACGGGGGGCTCTCCGGGGGTGTGGGGGGCGAGTGCCCTTGAAGACGAAGGGGCGCCCGGCATGATCGGTCTGTGGAGCGATGAACAGCGCGCGGTGCGAAAAAGCGCACCGCCTGCACGACAGACGAGACCATGACCGAAGACGAAATGATTGCCGCGGCTATCCGCATCCTCGAAAAGCGCATCCGCGAAGGCGACTGCCTCGCCTCGCCCCAGGCCGTCCGCGAGTACCTGCGGCTTGCGATCGGCGAGCGGGAAAGGGAGGTTTTTGTGGTGGTGATGCTGGACGCGCAACACCGCGTGATCGCGACCGAGGAGCTGTTCGCAGGCACGTTGACCCAGACGAGCGTCTACCCGCGCGAGGTGGTCAAGTGCGTGCTGCGCCACAACGCCGGCGCGGTGATATTTGCGCACAACCACCCGAGCGGCGTCGCCGAGCCGAGCCAGGCGGACAAGATCCTGACCGAGACCCTGCAACGCGCCCTCGGGCTTGTCGACGTCAAGGTGCTCGACCACTTCGTGGTCGCCCGGGGTGCGGCACTCTCATTTGCCGAATGTGGATGGCTCTGATATGTGAAGTAGCGGGCGCGTGCTTAGCGACGGAGCGCGCGCCGTTTCCGTCTGAACTCCACATATTCGAATTACATCCGGCGGAGCCAGCCGACGAGATCCCGACCGTCGAGGAGGAAGCGTCCACCGCGCGGTGGAGCCAAGGCGTCCGGGAATACTTGAGAGAGCGCCTGGCGCTTGAGATCAAGATTGGCACGGGCGTAACGCATCGTCGTATTTAGGCTCGCGTGACCTAACCACTGGCTGATGGTGGCGAAATCAACACCGGCTTTGAGTAGCGCGACGGCGGTGCTATCGCGCCTATGTTGTCAGCGATATAGGCGCCACACGAAGGGTATGCACCTGCTGCAAAGCGGCGTCTCGCTCGAGATCATCCGTGACTTCCTGGGACACGTCGACGTGAAGACAACGCAGATTTACGCAAGAGCGAACTTGGAGATGAAACGACGGGCACTCGAGAAAGTCGCCGACGCTCCGCTCCCTACCATGCCGTCGTGGCAACAGAACAAGACCCTGCTTGACTGGCTGCACTCGCTGTAAGCGGTAGCCCATCGGCGCCCGACCAGAGAAATTATGTTGAGTGCCGGTCGTCGGCATCGGCAGCTGGCGGGCGCCGGGCCACCTTGCTGCGCATAGCAGCGGACTGGCCTAAATACGCACAAGTGACTTGGGTTCTCGAGTGACCGAGCTCCTCGGCGACCTGGAGCCGCGCACCGTCGTCGGTCGCGGAATCCGTTGATGCGCCGCCCCGCACGGGCGACGCAACGCCCGCGAGCGCCTCGTACCGGTCGCCGGCGTACTCGTGCCGCAGGCCGTGCGGCGTGACTCCCAGCGCCTCGTGCGTCACCCCGAACTTCTTCATGACGTTCGCCAGCCGATTCAGGTTTTGAACGAGCGTGCGCGAAGGGTCGGCGAGAAACTGCGAGTCGCTGCCCACCATCGCCTTCGCGGCATCGAGCGCCTCGCGCTTGGCAGTCATATCGATCGGGATGCAGCGCAAGCGGCTGCCTGCGTCACCGCATGGTTCGCTCGCGGTGCGCGTTTCATCAAGCTCACTCGAGCTGAGTCCAGTCGGCGCCAGCGAGACGCGGCGCCGTCTTCCTTCGGGCATTGGCGATCGGCGACGTAGACCGCCGACCGGTCACGACCAGCCGGTCCTGACACGACTGGCTTTCCATTGAGCACGGGCGGCGTTCTGCCGCACCGCAGGCGGGCGCGCACTTCGCGCGCCGCGGCCTCGCGTCCAGACATTCCCGGTCAGCTGGCCCGCGAATCCGCGCGGGACGGTCCGGCCACAACCAATGAACACGCACGGAGTGCCCCATGAAAACCCACCGCATCACCCTGCTCCGGAGGCCCTGGCGCCTTCCGGGGCCGACGTTGCAGGGCTCGCGCGCTGCAATCGCCGGACGACACGGACGAAGCGAGACCGAGCGTCTGGCCGATTCGCTCGGATCGCACACGCATGTTCCGTCTGCTTTGCCGCGGAAGCATGCGAGTCGTCCACCGCTATAGCGTCCGGTCGCTTAGACGCGAGGCCATCCAGGTGTCGAAGCGCGGCTACAGCTACGGCGAGGCGATCGCCTACCTCGGCATCAAGCGACGGGCGTTCGAGCGGCACATCCGCCCGAGGCTCCCGCCGCCGACGCCTTGCGGAACGAGCCTCGTCTTCGAGCGCGCGGACCTCGACCGTGCGTGGGAGGACTACCGCGAGGCGCAGCGCGCAGCCGAACGAGCCACAGCGAGAGGGCAGCCATGAGGGTTCTTCCCCGCTTACTCCGATTCCGGGACGCGCCCGGTTATCTCGGCATGGACCGCAATCGATTCAACGCCGAGGTGCGGCCGGTGCTGACCGAGATACCGATCGGCGTGCAGGGGATTGCATTCGATCGACTTGAACTCGACGCTTGGGCGGAGGAATATAAGTCCCGCAACGGGCGTCCCGGTCAAGCGAAAGGAGCTTTGATATGGGACGCAAGAAGTCGCCAGGCCTCCGCAAACGCGGCGGGGTCTGGCATGTCGACAAACGCATCGGCAGGCAGCGAGTTTGCGAGAGCACTGAAACGGCTAGCCTCGAAGAAGCCGAGCGGTTCCTCGCAAGGCGCGCCGAGGCGATGCGGCAAGCAAGGATCTACGGAGTAAGGCCCAGTCGGACGTTCGAGCAAGCAGCAGCGAAGTTCGTGCTCGAGAACCAGCACAAGCGCACGCTTTACAGCGATATCGGACTCCTCAAGCAGCTCATGCCTCACATCGGTCAGGTGTCGCTCGATAAGCTCCACCGGGGAACGCTGCAGCCCTGGATTGAGATGCGGCAGCGGCAAGGGGTCGCGGTGGGCACCATCAACCACGGCCTCAAAGTCGTTCGCCACATTCTCAACCTGGCCGCCGGCGAGTGGATGGATGAGAACGGGCTGACCTGGCTTCCCGCGGCGCCGAAGATCAAGCTCTTGCCCGATACCCAGAAGCGGCAACCCTATCCGCTCAACTGGGACGAGCAGGCGCGCTTGTTCAAGGAGTTGCCCGCCCACCTTGCCGCAATGGCGCTCTTTGCAGTCAATACGGGATGCCGCGACGGTGAGGTGTGCAGGCTGCGCTGGGACTGGGAGGTGAAAGTGCCCGAGCTGGGCACGTCGGTCTTCATCGTTCCCGGAGAGCACGTCAAGAACGGGGATGAGCGGCTGATCGTGCTCAACCGCACCGCGGCGTCAGTGGTCGAGGCGCAGCGGGGCAAGCACCCCACGCACGTGTTCACCTACCGGGGCAAGCCGACGAGCCACATGCTGAACGGCGCGTGGTGTCGGGCGAGAACTACCGCGGGGCTGCGGCAGGTCCGCGTTCATGACTTGAAGCACACCTTCGGGCGGCGCTTGCGGGCCGCCGGCGTGAGCTTCGAGGACCGGCAGGACCTGCTCGGTCACCGTTCGGCACGAATCACCACGCACTACTCCGCCGCCGAGCTCTCGCAACTGATCGAGGCGGCGAATCGTGTGTGCGAATCGGCTGAACGGCGCCCCGAGCTTGTGGTGCTCCGGCGCCGTGTCTCGGCGGCGGCGTAGGTGCTTGCGCTTCGAATCACGCAAGCGGAAACGCGCAAGTGCCTGATTAACCTGGTGGAACGAGTGATGACCGACGCGGACTCACGCAAAACTCACGCAAGGAATTTTGCGAGTGAGTTTGGGGTGATGCAACTCTTTGATTCTTTGGTAGGGCGTGCAGGATTCGAACCTGCGACCAACGGATTAAAAGTCCGCTGCTCTACCAACTGAGCTAACGCCCCCGGAGAAGAGGCGGGATTCTACTGATGCAGCGCGAGGAGTGTCAAACTTCTCGCGCTTTCTTGTCGTGCATTCAAGCGCTTACGCTTCACGCATCAGCCGCCAGTACTCGTATTTCATCGTCGCCGCCGAGCCGATGATGATCGCCGAGAAGGTGAGGATCGAGCCGAGCGCGAGCGTCGAGAAGCCAGTGATGCCCTGTCCGATCGTGCAGCCGAGCGCCACGATGCCGCCGAAGCCCATCAGGATTCCGCCGACGATGTGACGGATCATGTCGTTCGCGTCTCGGAACGATTCGAGCCGGAAGCTCTTCGACACGAGCGCGTAGGCGAGTGATCCCGCGATCACACCGAGCGCAGACGCGATGCCGAATGTGACGATCCGCGACTTGTCGGTCCAGAACATGAGTAGCTCGAGCAGGAACGCCTGCGGCGCAACGAACGACAGCGATTCCATGCGTCCGGTGTTGGTCGCGACGAACGCTTCCTGCAACGTGTTCGGGTCTTCGGCGACGTAGCCGAGCCCGCCGCTGACGTACCACCCGCCGACGATCACAAGCCCGACGACGATCCCGCCGAGCAGGTAGTCGAACTGCCGGAACTCGCGCCGCGCGAGCGCGAACGCGGCGAGCCCGCCGCCGACAACCAGCGCCGTCACGATCTCGATCGGCCGACGCTCGGCGCCGAACCAGCGCGCGAACAGCGACGGCAGGTCCTGCCCGCCGGCGAGCTGCACCGACACCGCTTCGAGCACGGCGACTCGCACCGCGCCGAATAGGCCGCGCAGCGTCATATACGCGGCGATCGACATAAAAACCAGCACCACGAGTGACTTGAGGTTCCCGCCGCCGACGCGGATCAGCGTCTTCGACCCGCAGCCCGAGCCGAGCGTCATGCCGATGCCGAAGAGCAGCCCGCCGATGATGTACGAGAGCCAGGTGAAGTTCGGGCCGGGATAGATCGAGTTCGACAGCTTGAGGACGCCGGCGAGCTCGAGCGCGGTCGACCCGAGGATCGCGACCGCGATCGCGAGCAGCCACATGCGCATCCGGTTCCAGTCGCCCATATTCACGACGTCGGACACCGCGCCCATCGTGCAGAAGTTGGTCCGGTTGCCGACGAAGCCGAACACGAACGCCAGCGCGAACGCGCTCCAGGCGACGAGCGGAATCAGGCTGGTTGGATTGACGTTCTGCATGTCAATGGATTCTATGTCCGCGGCGCGCCGAAGTAGCGCGTCGGGTCGGCGACCTCGGCTTCCGAGAATCCCGCCCGCCTCAGCCGACAGGCGTCGCACGCGCCGCAGGCCCGCCCCTCCGCGTCCGCCTGGTAGCACGACACCGTGAGCGCGTAATCAACGCCGAGTGCCGCACCGCGGCGAACGATGTCGGCTTTTGTGAGCAAGACGATCGGCGTATGGACGGTGAGCCGCCTTCCCTCAACCGCGGCCTTCGTCGCCAGGTTGGCGAGACGCTCGAAGCTCTGCACGAACTCCGGCCGGCAGTCGGGGTAGCCCGAGTAGTCGACCGCGTTCGCGCCGAAGAAGATGTGCTGCGCGTCCAGGACCTCCGCCCACGCGAGCGCCAGTGCGAGGAGGATCGTGTTCCGCGCCGGGACGTAAGTGATCGGGATCGTGCCGGACTGGACGCCGCCGGTCGGCACCGCGATCGAAGAATCCGTGAGTGCCGAACCGCCGAAGGCCGCGAGGTCTATCCGGATGACCTTGTGCGCCACTGCGCCGAGCGCGCGCGCAACCCGCGCCGCCGCGGCGAGCTCGGCGCCGTGCCGCTGGCCGTAGTCGACCGAGAGCGCGTGGCAGGTGTAGCCCTCGGCGCGCGCGATCGCGAGGACGGTCGCGGAGTCGAGCCCGCCGGAAAGCAGGACAACCGCCTTCCGATCCGACGGCACGGGGGCGCGCCCGGGCTACTTCTTCGCGAGCCGCTGCTTCGCCTGCTCGGCGGCGGGGCTGTTGGGGTACTTCGAGACGAGCGTCCGCAGCGTGTTGCGTGCACCGTTCAGGTCGCCCGCCTCCGCCTGGCTCGATGCGATGTTGAGCATCGCATCCGGTGCCTTCGCGCTGTCGGGCCACGTAGCGATCAGCTTCTGCTGCGCGGCGATCGCGTTCTTGTAGTCGCGAAGCGCGTAGTGCGCGTTGCCGATCCAGTATTGCGCCGATGGCGCGAGCTGGCTCTGCGGATAGGTGCCGATGAACGATTGCAGGCTCTGGATCGCCGAACCGTAGTTGTTCGCCTTGAACTGGTTCAGCCCGGCCTCGTACGCCTGCTGCTCGGCCGCCGCGGCAGCCTGCGTCTTCTCGGCATCGACGCGCGCCGTCTCGAACTTTCGCAGCCGTGTATCGAGATCGACGTAGAGGTCCTTCTGGCGCTTGTCGAGGCCGTCGACCCGGTTCACCGCGACCTCGAGCTGGCCGCGGAGCGACGCAATCTCGCCCTTCAGCGCCTCGATCTGGTTCACGAGCTCGAGCAGCGCCTTCTTGTCGGTGACCTCGGACTCGATGCGCGCCAGTGTCTTCGCCTGCGCTTCGACCTGCCGCCGGACGTCGGCGATCTGCCGCCGCGCTTCCTCGTCGTCGAACATGCCGGCGTACGCGGGCGCGGCCGCTGCCAACGCAATCATTGCCAAAACGACCCGAGATCTCATGACTTGCTCCCCGGCGTCGCGCCTCGCGGCCCGCCGCCTCAGAATTCACCCCCGTACAGGATATCCGCCCGGCGGTTCCGCGCCCAGCACTCCTCGGTCTGTTGCGTGCAGACCGGCTTCTCCTCGCCCAGGCTGACCGACTCGATCTGCGACTCGGTCGCGCCGAGCAGCACGAGGCGCTTCTTCACCGCGTCGGCCCGTCGCTGGCCCAGGCCGAGGTTGTACTCCCGGCTGCCGCGGTCGTCGGCGTTGCCCTGGATCAGCATCTTGGCAGTCTTGTACTGCCGCAGAAACGCGGCGTGCGCCTCGACGAGCGGCACGAACTCCACCTTGATCGCGTCGGAGTCGAAGTCGAAGTAGATGCTGCGCTTGGAGAGGACGTTCGACGGGTCCTTGAGCCGGGGATCCTTGCTCGGATCGGTGATCGGCGTGCCCGTCACCGGGGGCTGCGCGATCGGCTTCGTCGTCGGCTGCTTGTCACCCGGCGAACGGTCCTCGACGCCTGCGGGCGCCTGGGTCTCGGGTGTGCTCTGACACGCCGCGAGCAGGATGGCGGCCAGCACGGCCGCCGCTGCGGAGAGATGGATTCTGTTCATGGCTACCTCCGGTCGGTCAATTAGGTGAGTACGGGCCCCACGCCGGCTCACGCACGTCGGCGGCCGGCATCGACAGGCGCTGCTTGACGCGCCCGTCGCTCGAGGTTGCGGCAAGCACGCCGCGCCCGCCAGCGTCGGTCGCGTACAGGATCATCTTGCCGTTCGGGGCGAAGCTCGGCGATTCGTCGCGGCTGCCTTCGGTCAGCACCTGGGTCTGGCGCGTGCCGAGATCCATCGCCGCAACCTGGAAGCGCCCGCCGCTCCGCGAAACGTAGACGAGCGTCTTGCCGTCGGGGCTGACGCGCGGGCTCACGTTGTAGTCGCCGCTGAACGTGATTCGCTGGACGTCGCCTCCGCCGACAGACACACGGTAGATCTGCGGGCTGCCACCGCGGTCGGACGTGAAGTAGATCGATTGCCCGTCGGGCGAGAAGACCGGCTCGGTGTCGATCCCGCTCGAGCTCGTGAGCCGCCGCGCGTTCGAGCCGTCGGCGCCGACCAGGAAGAGCTGCGTGCCGCCCTCGCGCGAGAGCGCCACCGCGAGGCTGCGACCGTCGGGCGACCAGGCGGGCGCGCTGTTCGAGCCGCGGAAGTTGACCGCCGGCGTCGGCTGACGCGCATCGCTCAGACGCTGCACGTAGATGATCGGCTTCTTCTGCTGGAACGAGACATAGGCGAGGCGCGAGCCGTCCGGCGACCACGCTGGCGACATGATCGGCTCGTTCGACGTCAGCATCGCCTGCGCGTTCTCGCCGTCCGCGTCGGCGACCATGAGGCGGTACTGGCTGCCGCGCTTCTCGACGTACGCGATCCGGGTGCTGAACACGCCCTTGTCGCCGGTCAGCTTCTCGTAGATGAAGTCGGCGATGCGGTGCGCGGTCGCGCGCACCTGCTCGCGGCTGATGGTATAGCTCAGGCCGCCGAGCGAGGCCTGCTTCGGCACGTCGTAGAGGCGAAAGCGGACCTCGTAGCGTCCACCCGCCACCAGGTAGATGCCCCCGACCACCAGCGCGTCGGCGTTGCGGCTACGCCAGTTCATGAAGTCGACGTTCGAAGCGTCGTTGAGGGCCGGACTTTGCGACGGGGCGTAGAGCGTGCGGAAGCGCCCGCTTCGCGCGAGGTCGGCCTCGACGACGTCGGAAATCCCCGGCTGGAGCTGTGGCTCGCCGGCGAACTGCGCGATCGCGATCGGAATCTGGTTGCCGCCGCCGCCGGTGATCTCGATGGCGAGCTGGGCATGTGCCTGGCTCGCAACGAGCATGACCCCTGCGAGAACTGCACGGAGCGTTCGGTTCACTGATTATTGAGCTCTATGCGAAACACGATTATATCGTTGGCACGGGGGTCGCGAGCCGGGTCTCACAGGCATGTCGCCGCTGCCCGACAAGCGGTCCGTCAGGAGGGCTTCCCCCGATTTCGGGGAGAACGAGGGGGCATGCCCCCTTGTAGCGTAGAAAAAACTACTCACTCGGTCTGAACTTGAGGCGCAGGTCGCGCACGAAAATCTCCGGTCTGGATGGTCGCGGCAGCGGCGAGGACTTGAGGATCGCGCGTTCCCACGCAGCGTCGAGCGCGGGATTGCCGCTCGAGCGCACGAGCTTCGCGCTCAGCACCTCGCCGGTCGGCAGCAGCGTGACGTCGAACTCGGCTTGCGGGTTCCCCGCCAGATCGCGTTGGAGGACGATGTTCGATCGGATCTTCGCCTGGATCTCGTTTTGCCAGCTCGCGAGCGCCGCCGGATCCCCCGCGACCGGCGTCGCGGTCGCCGGCGCCTTCGGCGCCGCGCTTGCGAGCTCGCGGTTCAGCTGGTCCTGCATGCGTTTGCGATTCTCGTCCTCGAGGCGGCGCTTCTCGGTGAGCTCCTTCTCGCGCCGCTCCTTCTCCTCCTTCGCGCGGAGCTCCTCCTGCTTCTTCTTCTCGGCCTCCTCGCGCTTCTTCTGCTGCGCCTCCTCCTTCTTCTTTCGCTCCTGCTCGAGCGCGATGTCGGGCTTCGGCTCGGGCTTCGGTTCGACCTTCGGTTCCGGCTTCGGTTCCGGCTTGGGCGGTGCCGGTTCGACGCGCGGCGGCGGTTCGACCCGCGGCTGCTCGATCGGAGGAAGCTGGCTCCAGAGCTCCGCCATCACGGGGTCGGCCGGCTTCGTCTTCCAGCGGATGCCGAAGAAGAGCACCGTTAACAGCGCGACGTGCACCGTGATCGCGAGGAGCCACGAGAAGACCGCGCCGGGATCGCGCTGCTCGACCGCGCGCATCAGGGCCTGGCGGCGGGCTTCACCATCAGGCCGACGCGCTTCACGTCGGCCCGCTGCAGCTCGTCCATCACCTTGAGCACCGCCTCGTAGCGCACGTCCTTGTCGGCGGAGATGACGACCGCCTGGTTCGGCGAGCCGGCCTGCTTCTGCTTCACCGCGGCGACGAGCTGCGCCATGTTCACGTTCCGGTCGGCCGCCTGCCCCTTCACCCGCTCGCGGAGGAGCATCGACTGATCGGTCCGGATGATCACCTCGAGCGGCGCCTCTGGCGGCTGCGCGCTCTTCGCGACGCTCGGGAGCTCGACGAGCCCCGGCGTGATCAGCGGCGCCGTGACCATGAAGATCACGAGCAGCACCAGCATCACGTCGACGTACGGGACGACGTTGATCTGGTTCATGAACTGCTTGCGCCGGCGCATGGATCGTGCCTTCAGCCGCCGCTCAGCGCGTCGCCTGCCGCTGCAGGATGTTCGAGAACTCCTCCATGAAGCTCTCGAACCGTACCGCGAGCCGCTCGACGTCGTGCGAGTAGCGGTTGTAGGCCACCACCGCGGGGATCGCTGCGAAGAGGCCGATCGCGGTGGCGACCAACGCCTCGGCGATGCCGGGCGCGACCGACGCGAGCGTCGCCTGGCTCACGTTCGCGAGGCCGCGGAATGCGTGCATGATGCCCCACACCGTCCCCAGCAGGCCGACGTACGGGCTTACCGAGCCAACCGAAGCGAGGAAGGCAAGATGCGCCTCGAGGTAGTCGATCTCGCGCTGGTAGGTCGCCCGCATCGCGCGTCGCGCGCCGTCGACGAGGTCGCTCGCGTCGACGCGCTGGGTCTTCAGCTTGACGTAGTCGCGGAACCCCGCCTCGAAGATGCGCTCGAGCGCGCCGGTGCGGTGGCGCGCGTTTACCGCGCTCTGGTAGAGCGCGTTCAGGTCCGGCCGGCTCCAGAACGTGCGCTCGAAGTCCTCGGTCTGGCGCCGCGCCCGGCGGATCCCGAACATCTTGCGGAAGATGTAGTACCAGGAGATCACCGAGACCGCGAGGAGGAGCACCATGATCCCCTGCACCACCCAGCTCGCGTTCAGGATGAGTTGGAGGATCGACAGGTCCTGGGTAACGGTCATTGTTTGAGCTTCTCCCTCAGGCGTTCCGGCAGCGGTACCGGCCTGTAAGTCGCCGGATGCACGCACGCCGCCTTCACTTTGGCCGCGACCAGCAGTTCGTCGCCGCGCAGCACCCGCTGTTCGAATTCGAGTCGCGCGCCGCCGGCGCGGGCGATTTCCGCCGTCACGGCGAGCTGCTCGTTCAGCCGCGCCGGCCGGTGGTACTCCACTTCGAGTTTGTAGACGATGAAAAGGACCGCCTCTTTTGCGGCGAGTTCCGCCAGATCGAGCCCTAGCGCCGCGAGGAGCTCGATCCGCGCCGCCTCCATGAAGTCGAGATAGGTGCCGTGGTAGACCACCCCGCCGGCATCGGTGTGGTGGTAGTAGACGCGCACCGGCCAGCGGAGTTGCCTGCCGTCCCAACCCGGCGTCGCCGCCGCTCCTCGCATGAAACGCTCCGGCGGCGAAACGGGGTTATTCATCCGCGAAGAGCTCCCCGCTCGGCGGTCGGTTTGGTGCCGCGAGCCCGAAATGGCGATACGCCGACACCGTGGCCATGCGGCCGCGCGGCGTGCGCTGGAGCAGGCCCGACTGGATGAGGAACGGCTCGATCACGTCCTCGATCGTGTCGCGCTCCTCGCCGATCGCGTGGGCGAGGTTGTCGACGCCGACCGGGCCGCCGGCGAACTTCTCCATCACCGCGAGGAGCAGCTTGCGGTCCATCACGTCGAGCCCGACCTGGTCGACGTCGAGCATCGTCAGCGCCGCGTCGGCGACCTCGCGCGTGATCGCGCCGTTCGCCTTCACCTGGGCGTAGTCGCGCACCCGGCGCAGCAGCCGGTTCGCGACCCGTGGCGTCCCCCGCGAGCGGCGGGCGATCTCGAGCGCGCCCTCGGCCGCGATCCCGACCTCGAGCAGGCCGGCCGAGCGGTCGATGATCCGGCGCACCTCCTCCGGCGTATAGAACTCGAGGCGCGCGACGATGCCGAAGCGGTCGCGGAGCGGGTTGGTGAGCATCCCCGCGCGCGTCGTTGCGCCGACGAGCGTGAACGCGGGGAGGTCGAGCTTGACCGATCGCGCGGCCGGCCCTTCGCCGATCATGATGTCGATCTGATAGTCCTCGAGCGCCGGGTACAGGATCTCCTCGACGATCGGCGAGAGCCGGTGAATCTCGTCGATGAAGAGTACGTCGTTCGGCTCGAGGTTGGTGAGGAGCGCGGCGAGGTCGCCGGGTCGCTCGAGTACCGGCCCGGAGGTCTGGCGGAGATTCACGCCCATCTCGCGCGCGATGATGTGCGCGAGCGTCGTCTTGCCGAGACCGGGCGGGCCGAAGAGGAGCACGTGATCGAGCGCCTCGCGGCGCGTGCGTGCCGCCTCGATGAAGATCGAGAGCTGGCCGCGGATCTTCTCCTGCCCGACGTACTCGGCGAGCTGGCGCGGGCGGAGGCTCCGCTCGAACGCCTCCTCCTGCGTCGAGGCCTTCGCGGGCGAGATGAGCCGGTCGGTTTCGATGGCCATCGCGCGATTATCCGTCGAGAGCGGCGCACAGGGAAAGCGCGC
>Ga0335084_10001179_pt1 | contig 23928 bp, 20 predicted proteins | sample Lox_Sample_44_FD_206721 | JGI IMG/M metagenome (GOLD analysis project Ga0335084, IMG submission 206721) | Soil microbial communities from Loxahatchee National Wildlife Refuge, Florida, United States - Lox_Sample_4.4 | ecosystem: Environmental > Terrestrial > Soil > Wetlands | place: USA...
CGGATTATAAAAGGGCGATTTGGGTATTCAAAAAAACAGGGTCGGGAGCTTCCCGATCCTCGCCGTGACTTATTCCTATCAGGGATAGGTCACGGCTTATGACCATACCGCCCGAGCCGGTGAGATTCCGGCAAGCGAACCGTCACTAACGCTGTTCGAGTGACGTTTTGGCCTTATAGAAATACTTGGCCATAGTTTGAGGAACGGTAGATGTTCCACGTGGAACCCTGTAACACATTGCACTTTTTTGTGCTATTATCCGAAAAAGGCGTCCAGCCGTTACGGTGTAGAACATATGGGTGCAGATTGTGAATAGAAAACGGAAAATAAATAATAAAATCGCCAATGCCGAGAACTGTTCATGTTAGAAGGCGCACTTAAAATACCTCTTGAATGGCGAGAGGCTGCCGAAGAGGTCAGCACCCAAGGCGGGCCGGTGCTGGTCATGGGCGCACCGGGCTCGGGCAAGACCACATTCTGCCTCTACCTCGCTGGGCTGTTCTGTCGGGCCGGCAGGAGATTGGCATGGATAGACGCCGACCCGGGCCAGCCTTTTATCGGACCGCCCACTGTCATATCACTCACTCCGTATGCAGAAGCTGCAGACCTGCTGAAAAGAAAGAATGCATTTGCAATGAGCTTCATCGGCAATACCTCACCCGTCGGCCGCCTGCTCGAGATGATGTCGGGCCTCCAGAAACTGTACACACTGGCCCAGTCGCTCCATCCTGACCTTATCCTGATCAACAGCTGCGGCCTAGTGAACGGCGGGGCAGCGCGGGAGCTCAAATTCCATGAAATAGACATGATCGCGCCCCGGTATGTGATCGCCCTGCAAAAAGAGAACGAGGTCGACCACCTCCTTTCGCCGCACTCGCATCGGGCTGGACTGCTTATTCAACGGCTTCCTGTGTCGCCCGATGCAAAGGTCTCGACCCGCGAGGCGCGTCAGGCCGTGCGGGAACAACGCTTTAAAGAATACTTTCGGGGAGCTGACTTCCATGACATCAATCTGAATGATGTCGGCGTCCATGGTCCTGGCCTGGGAACTGGCGAGAGGTTAGGGTTCCGTGACATCAATCGGCTTTCAAAGATCGTCAAAGGCATCGTGATCCATGCGGAGCTCTCCGCTGATAGGCTATTTCTCATGGTTGAAGGTGAGTATGCTGGCGATGAACTTTTCACGGCAAAGGAGCAATACAAGGTTCGTGAGGTCGAGGTTCTCAAGCGGTCGGAGATAGACCATCTGCTCGTGGGGCTGAACGACGACCGGAACATCTGCCTGGGCATCGGCATCCTGCGCGCCATCGACCTGAAGGAGCTGGCTATCAGGGTGATCACCCCTGTCCGTGACACATCGCAGGTCCGGAATGTGTCGCTGGGTTCCATCCGGGTGAGCCCTGCCGGTGGCGAACTTGGACAGATATGACTGGAAGTTACATCCCATAAAGGCTACGCGTCACTGGATTGCTATACTTTTCAGAGAGGCTGGCCAACTATTCCTCGGCGGCACAAAAAAGGCTAGAGCGTTTTACGAGGTTCCACGTGGAACATTCCTGTGTGAAGCGCGACAGTGAGAAGAAAAGCGATATATGCTGGTTCATGCAGATTTTTATATTCAACTTTACTGATTTAACCGATTCCAAAGTGCCATTTCTGCCATTTTTCCCGATGTTTATCTGTGTTCATCTGCACTGCCCAGCGGGGTCGCCCAAATCCGTCTTTCTCAATTTTTTCTTCCTTTTATCATCATGCTATGGTAAAGTAGTGACGGTCTGAACCGACGGTATGTGGAGGATATAGAGAATCATGGGCAGGGTCATAGCAATTGCAAATCAGAAGGGGGGCGTGGGCAAGACTACCACCACCGTGAACATAGCAGCATCGCTTGCCGCAGCCGAAAAAAAGGTGCTCCTCATCGATTCAGACCCTCAAGGAAACTCCACGAGCGGCATGGGGATCGACCGGAACGGGATAACCAGCAGCACCTATGATCTCTTCACCGGAAGAAAGACGCTCGAGGAGATAAAAAAATCAACACATTTTCCTTGGCTCGAGGTCATTCCCTCGAAGATAGATCTGGTGGGCGTTGAAGTAGAGCTCATCCAGATGCTTTCCCGGGAGCGGGTGCTCAAGAAGGTGCTCGCACCAATCCGGAACGATTACGATTACATCTTCATCGACTGCCCGCCGTCACTTGGCCTCCTAACCGTAAACGCCCTAACCGCTGCCGATGGTGTGATCATCCCGGTGCAGTGCGAGTACTATGCGCTTGAGGGCCTTACGGCACTTATGAACACCATCAAGCTCATTAAGCAGGACCTAAATCCGGACCTCGCCATTGAAGGCGTGCTCCTCACAATGTACGATAGCAGGAACAACCTCGCTGAACAAGTGGCCCAGGAAGTACGCAAATATTTTGGCGACAAGGTGTACACGACGATCATTCACCGGAACGTGGCTTTGAGTGAGGCGCCGAGTCATGGCAAGCCAGTGCTGCTGTACGACATCCGGTCCCGTGGTGCGCAGAGCTACCTAGCGCTCGCCAAGGAGGTCATCAGTCATGCAAAAACAAGCGCTCGGTAAGGGACTTGGCGCGCTCATCCCGGATCTGTCCGCACTCGACGATAAGGAGAAGAAAGCGCTCGGGATCAACGAAATCGAGATTGATAAGATTGTTCCGAACGAATATCAGCCCCGAAAGGTCTTCAATGATGAAAAGATGAAAGAGCTCGCGGCCTCGATAAAAGAGCAGGGCGTGATCCAGCCCGTGATCGTACACCGGACGGGCAGCGGTTATCAGTTGATCGCCGGCGAACGCCGGTGGCGTGCCTCTCGGCTGGCGGGGCTTAAGACCATTCCAGCCCTCGTCAAGGAAGCCACAAAGCGGGAATTCCTCGAGATGGCCCTGATCGAGAATATCCAGCGCGAGGACCTGAACCCTCTAGAAGCAGCAGAGGCATACAAGCGTCTCCAGGACGAATTCAAGTTAACGCAGGAAGATCTCGCGAATCGGGTTGGCAAAGAACGCTCCACAGTCACGAACTTCCTGCGCCTTCTCGGGTTGCCTAAAGAGATAAAGCAGGAACTGGCAACAGGCGCTCTCAGCATGGGACATGCCAAGGCAGTCTTGTCCCTTGAGCGAGTGCGAGATCAGATGCAGGCCGCGGTGATGATCGTGAAGAAGGGACTCTCAGTGCGCGAGGCCGAGGCGCTCGCCGCTCGGCTCAAGTATCCGCCAAAGGAAAAAAAGGCAAGGCTGAGCCACGAGCTCAAATCGGTTGAAGAAAAGCTCAAGAAAGCGCTCGGCACCAAAGTGAGCATCACCGCGAAGTCTAAGGGCGGCCGAATCGTCATCGAGTATTATTCTGCTGAAGAGCTCGACAGAATCATTGACAAGATTTCTTAACCACGAATACGACACGAATTAGAGCAAAAAACATAAGGTGAAATGGAGAAGCCGAGAACGTGAGAAACAGCCATTGTCTTCTGGTTTGATTCCTCGTTCCACATTCTCCCTCTCTCCTTCATATTTTTCAGGTGAATTGATTCATGGCCATATACGGACATAATTTTGAAATCACGTGGAGGAGGGTGTATTCATGTTGAAAAAAGGTTCAGGCTCACCAGAGCAGGCCGAGATCACGGCATTCCTGGGAAAGGGCACGGGGTTCAAGGGTGTGCTCAGTTTCGAGGGCACCATCCGTGTTGACGGCAAGGTGGAGGGAGAGGTGATTTCCAAAGATACCCTCATTGCCGGTGACGGTGCGTTCCTCCAGGGAGAGATCACCGTGGGTACGATCATCTGTAGCGGAAAGATCGTCGGCAACGTCAATGCGAGCCAGAAAGTGCATATCATCGCACCTGGCATCGTCCAAGGCAATATCAAGACGCCCAAGCTCATCATTGAAGAAGGCGTCTCGTTTGACGGCAAGAGCGAGATGGCAGGCGAGAAAAAGGCCACTGAGCAGAAGGTCGTTTCGCTGACGGAGAGGTAAATACTTTTTACCTAGCGACGCATTATGACGGGTAGACAGAAGAGAAATGGGAGGTAGGAAAATGGGAGAGGGGCCGTTGCATTTCAATTTTTCCTCCCTATTTCACCAAACTCTCTAGCTCTCCTTAATTTTTTTATCAGAACAACATCTTAACAAGACAAATATGGTCCTCTTTCATTTTTACCGCACCCCCGCGCTCTCAGCCTATCAGGCCGCGGGCCTGCTCGCGTCCGCACAGGAAAAGGTCTCTCCCGCAATCCGCGGGATCGAGACCGAGTTCTGCTTCAATGTCGCTGCTGACAGCCCGCTCGCACGGGATGAAATGAGCCTGCTCCGGTGGCTCCTGGCCGAGACCTTCGAGCCGGGAAATTTCTCCGACAAGAGCTTCGTAGCTCGTCCCGCGCTCCACACTTCTCGAGCATTGATTTTTGAAGTCGGGCCCCGCATGAATTTCACGACAGCCTGGTCAACAAATGCGGTCTCGGTCTGCCATGCTTGCGGCCTCGGAAAGATTTCAAGAATTGAACGTTCGCGCCGATACCGCCTGGAGCTCTCCGACCAAGGGGTGATGAGTCAAACACAACGATCTTCTTTCCTCTCGCTCGTCCACGACCGCATGACCGAATGCCCGTATCCGAAGCCGCTCGCGACATTCGAGACGGGCATTAAACCCGAGCCGGTTCGCATCGTTCCGCTCATGGAACAGGGGAGGACCGCCCTCGAAAAAATCAACCGTGAAATGGGTCTGGGGCTCGATGATTGGGATCTTGAATATTACACAAACCTGTTCAAAAACGAGATCAAACGTAACCCCACGAATGTAGAGTGCTTCGACCTGTCTCAATCGAACAGCGAACACTCCCGCCACTGGTTCTTCCGCGGGACGCTCATTATCGACGGGAAGGAAGTCACAGAGACCTTGATGAAGATCGTGAAGTCAACCTACGAAGCTAACAAAAACAACAGCGTCATCGCCTTCAGGGATAATTCGAGTGCAATCAAGGGCTACGAGATATCGACACTTATTCCTAAGGACCCCGCCTTCCCGTCCGCATTCAAAGAATCACGGAGAATTCACAATATCATCTTCACGGCCGAGACACATAACTTCCCCTCTGGAGTCGCTCCGTTCCCGGGTGCCGAGACAGGTACCGGCGGACGCATTCGCGATGTGCAAGCAACGGGCACCGGTGGCCTTGTGGTCGCCGGCACGGCAGCTTACTGCGTGGGCAATCTCCGCATCCCCGGCTACCCGCTCTCGTGGGAAGATGCCTCCTATGCATATCCGCATAACCTTGCATCTCCTCTTCAGATCGAGATCGAGGCGAGTAATGGCGCCTCGGACTACGGCAACAAGTTCGGCGAGCCCGTGATTCAGGGTTTTACGCGCTCCTTCGGTCTCCGGCTGCCCGACGGCGAGCGGCGAGAATGGATCAAACCGATCATGTTCAGCGGGGGTGTGGGGCAGATGGACAGCCGCCATACCGAGAAGGCAGTCGCGCGGAAGGGCATGCTCGTGGTCAAGATCGGTGGCCCCGCCTACCGCATTGGCATGGGTGGCGGTGCTGCCTCATCCATGATCCAGGGCGAGAACATCGCCGAGCTTGATTTCAACGCGGTGCAGCGCGGCGATGCTGAGATGGAGCAGAAGCTGAACCGCGTCATACGCGCCTGTGTGGAACTCGGGAAGAAGAATCCGATCCAGAGCATTCACGATCAGGGGGCGGGCGGCAACTGTAACGTCGTGAAGGAGATCGTCTACCCGGCGGGCGCGAGAATCGATATCAGGAGGATCCAGGTCGGCGACAACACGCTCTCGGTGCTCGAGATCTGGGGCGCTGAGTACCAGGAACAGAATGCGCTCCTGATTAAACCGGAACACGAATCGCTGTTCCGCTCGTTCTGTGTGCGCGAGAAAGTGCCTGTTGCCGTGATCGGTACAGTCACGGGCAATGGTTACATACTTCTCTACGACGAGATCGACAATTCCACGCCCGAAAACCTTGAGCTTGCAAAAGTGCTCGGCGACATGCCGCAGAAGATTTTCAGGCTCGACCGAAAGCAAACCGCGCTCAAGCCCCTCGCCCTACCCAAGGACCTTACCGTACGCAAAGCCCTTGACAAAGTGCTGCGACTTCTCTCGGTCAGCTCCAAACGTTTCTTGACGAACAAGGTTGACCGTTCTGTCACCGGCCTCATTGCACGCCAGCAGTGTGCTGGCCCGCTTCAACTTACGGTCGCGGATGTTGCCGTAATCGCCCAATCACACGTGGGGATCACGGGCGCTGCTATCGCCATCGGCGAGCAGCCGGTAAAGGAGCTGATTGATCCGGCGGCCATGGCACGTATGAGCGTGTGCGAGGCGCTCACAAATATCGTATGGGCAGAGGTGAGCGCGCTCGAGGACATTCGATGCTCGGCCAACTGGATGTGGGCGCCGAAGCTCCCGGGCGAGGGCAGTCGGCTCTATGACGCTGCTGTTGCCATGCGGGACATCATGATCAAGCTTGGCATTGCGATCGACGGCGGAAAGGACAGCCTTTCCATGGCAGCCAGGGTCACGAAACCCGACGGTACGATTGAGACCGTGAAGTCGCCCGGTACACTCGTTATCTCGGCCTACGTCAGCTGTCCTGACATCACCAAAACCGTTACGCCTGACCTTAAGGCACCGGGAAGGGGAAAGCTGCTGTTTATCGATCTAGCGCGCGGGAAGAACCGTGTTGGTGGCTCTGCTCTTGCTCAAGTCTTCAACCAGGTGGGGAGTGAGTCGCCGGACATTGATGATCCTGAACTTCTCAAGCACGCGTTTAAGGCGGTCCAGAAACTTATCAAGAAAGAGCTGGTACTCTCAGGACATGACCGCTCCGACGGCGGACTCATCACAACGCTCCTTGAAATGGCATTCGCCGGGAATTGCGGAATTGAGGTCAACCTACCGTCTGAAATCACCCATGGTAAGGACCCGATCTCGGTACTGTTCTCCGAGGAGGCCGGCCTCGTGATCGAATATCTTCCGGAGAACGAGTCCGCGATCTGCCAGGCCTTGAACAAGGCAGGTGTTCCGAATTGGGTCATAGGAAATTCAAGTGTTGACAAACGAATCAAGGCATCCATCAGCTGGAAGAATGTCCTCGATGAAGACATGCGTGTGCTCCGGGACGTCTGGGAGGAAACGAGTCATCAGCTCGACTTGCTGCAAAGAAACCCTGGGAATATCCTCGAGGAACGAAAGAATATCTATGACCGAAAGGGGCCCTCGTTCGTCATACCCTTCAACCCAAAACCGACGACTCCTGCGATCCTCCAGCGTACTGACAAACTCAGAGTCGCTGTTATCCGCGAAGAGGGGAGCAACGGCGACCGGGAGATGATCTCGGCCTTCTACCTTGCCGGTTTCGAGCCTTGGGACGTGACCATGACGGACCTGCTCGCGGGTCGCGTCACGCTCGACGAGTTCCGCGGTGTGGTCTTCGTTGGGGGATTCAGCTACGCCGATGTGCTCGATTCGGCAAAAGGCTGGGCTGCGTCCATCCGGTTCAACAAAAAGGTCTGGGACCAGTTCGAGCAATTCTACTTCCGGCACGATACCTTTAGTCTCGGCGTTTGCAACGGCTGTCAGCTGATGGCACTCTTGGGCTGGGTGCCGTGGCGCGGTATCTCGGACGAGCTCCAGCCGCGCTTTATCCACAATCTGTCCGGCCGATTCGAGTCCCGCTTCTCGACAGTGATGATTTTAAAGAGCCCCTCCATCATGCTTAGGGGCATGGACAGCTCCGTACTAGGTATCTGGGTTGCTCATGGCGAGGGTCTGGCGTATTTTCCGGACAAGAAGATTTTTAACGAGGCTGAGTACGGTCTCGCGCCGATCAGGTACGTTGACGACGACGGCACAATCACCGAAGCTTATCCCTTCAATCCCAACGGCTCACCAGCCGGCATTGCGGGTCTCTGTTCACCCGACGGCCGCCACCTTGCCATGATGCCGCACCCTGAGCGTACTGTGCTCACTTGGCAATGGGGATGGCTGCCCGAAGATCTCAAGAAATCGCTCCCCGCATCTCCCTGGCTTAGAATGTTCCAGAATGCCCGGGTGTGGTGTGAACAATCCTAAAAAAACGCACCAGCGCGTAATAATTGTCCACGCTGCCACTATATTTGCCCAATAGCTGCAATATCGTCGTGCGTATATGTAGTCCTTCCTTTATGCTTTTGTTTTATAAAATGGAATCGCCTTATTCATCCTTCTTGTCCTTAGTCCTTATTGCCCCTTCCTGTTGCAAGTCCTCATTGAGTCATATGGCCTTTTGAATCTTCAGGCGACCCGCACAGCGAAAGAAAATTTAATATTTATTTGAAAGGGAACGACCAAGACAAAGACAAAAAAAGTAAAAGAGCATATCTTATGATGCCGGACACGGTTGGACTTCTGTCAGAAAATACCACCAGCCTCGCACATGCACAAGTGAATATTGGCAAAATGTACGCCTGCGGCATGTAGGATGAGGCAAACTTCACGCTGACAACGGGCAGCAACGCGAAGGCAAAAAAGGCGCTTTCGCCTCTAGTTGCTGAGATCTGGAAGCTTGATGTGCTTTTGGTGGAAATGCTGAATAAACCTGGCAAGTTGCGGAAAGCTGCAAAACAAGATTGCCGATGTAGGAGTAAACAATAATACTAGCTTTGCAGGCACGACGCTTGAGACTTGTTCGATATTTATTTCTGGCGGATCTTTGTATTTCTCTGTCAGCTCAGGCTTCGGAAACGTGAACGCAGCTGGATTTATTAATCTTGTTAACCTCGGGCCATAGATACTTTGCGGATAGCAAGCAATGACGGAAGAGCTCTATGCTAGATCAATCAAGCGATACTACAAAACTCCCCGGATATCCATTCTCGGAAAAACTCGTCTCCGCCGCCTCTGCCGACTTCAACGACGTATGCTTGCCTGCATAGACACGATAAAATAATTCACCATAAACCATTGCGGGATGAATTTCTGAGAACCCGACAGCCTTCTTCATCTCCTCATATAATCTCACCGCATTCTGATAGTCCTTAAAAGCGCCCACCTGAACAGTATAGTTTCCAGCATCATAGTTAACCTGGCTTGAATATTCCTCACGGCCTGCCGAACCACTTACCCGGTACCCTAACGCCTCGATCCGAACAGGCGCGGTGCCAGCGACATCGATACCCAGCTTTTTCGCCGCGCCATAGGAGAGGTCTATGATCCTGCCTTTTACGAAAGGCCCCCGATCATTGACACGGACGATTGCCTCCCGCCCGTTGTCCCGATTGTATACCTTTACGTACACGCCAAGCGGCAGGGTCTTGTGGGCCGCTGTCATTGCGTTCATATCATAAATCTCACCGTTACTCGTGGTCTTACCGTGGAAATCCTTTCCATACCAGCTTGCGACCCCTGTCTGTACGAACCCTTCATGGCTCTCGAGCGGCTCATATCGCTGACCATATACTACGTATGGTCTCTGCGATGCCTTGGTTCCCGGCCGCGTGGCTTCCGGAGATCTAGCAACATTCGTCCGCTTCGTCCCGCAGGAGGAAAGTACCAGTGTACAACACAGAAGCAAAATAATACGTCTGACCATCCTTACCGCACCCATTGGAACTAACATCTATGCATGGCACATATTGCCGGAATGAAATTATTCATAATCTTTGCAAGCGGTGATATAATACAAACTATCGCTTCAGAGGGCAATAAGAAAATCAGGCTCTTTTTGACGAAAAACCGGCTAAACGGGATGTAGGAGCGCTCCATAAACAGGACTATCAAGTCCCATGACTTTAGGTCTATGCTCGAATCATGTCAAGAGATCACCATTCTCGATGTTCGGAGGAAAGCAGATTATGATGCTGACCATGAAGTTCTTCCCGCTGCCGAGTGGTACGACCCGGAAAAAGTGGGCGCGTGGAGCAGGGACCCGCCGAAGGACAAAGAAATAGTAATCTACTGTGTGCGCGGCGGTTCGGTCAGCAATATGGTCCTCGACCAGCTCTTGAGTAGGAACATCCAGGCGCAATATATCGAAGGCAGCATTGCGGCATGGAAAGAGGCCGGGGGCAAAATCATAGAAAAGCCCTCTCAATGAAGCTTGAGGTAACCATGAACAATAGCGATAAGGGTGCGCCGACACCGCTCAAGGTGTATCGTCCGGTCCGCCCGTCTGCCGAGCAGGACTCTCCGCTACCGGATGAACTCCTCGTCAAATTCCGCATCTACCTGCCCGACCGTCCCGGTTCTCTAGCCGGCTTCGCCACCGCCATCGCCCATGTCGGCGGGAACATCTCGTTCTTTCACTATGACCGTTCAACGGACAGCAGCCGTGTTGCCGTTGAGGTGCAGCTCGAAGGAGAAAACAGCCTCAGCGCACTCCTGCAATCCCTTCAGGAGAACCAGTACGGGTTCGAGATTGTGCGGGGCGGACCGGACGAGGTGCTTGTCACAGCTGTTGAAAGCATACTCGAAATTAAGGTCCGGCTGGTCAACAGGCCCGGTTCCCTCGCCTCTTTTGCCCGGCTCCTCGCCGAACACGACGCAAACGTCATCTATATGCTTTACGACGAAGATATCGACCCCGAATCCGCTGACATCGTTATGGCCACGGCAAACCCGCAGGAGGTCAACGCGCTCCTGCAGGCCGTTAATGAAGATGGATATCACTACCGCGTCGTGTACCGGGGCAGCAACGAGCAGGAGGCTGCGCATATCATCGGTCTCAAGATGGTGGAGAAGTTCTTCCTCCGTCTCAAAAAGCTCCTCCCGTCAAGCGATGTCGTGGAGATCAAATCCCTCGTCGAATCATCCCGGGAGCTATACCAGGACCTGGTACACTTCACTGCAGAAGCCGGAAACAACCTTGAGGCAGGCGACGTGTTCGAGAAAGTTCTTACTTTCGCGTCGCGCACGCGGAGCCAGACCGGAGAATATTTCTCGGCAATGGCGATGCCGCCGCTGCGATTCCACAACTGGGTGACCCTCTACGGTTTCCGGCTGCCATCGAGCGAGAATTTCTATCTGCTGCGCGACGGCGACGACCTGACCATGATCGACGCCGGCCACGGTATATATTACAAGGACATCAAGCAGCTGATCAGGAATCTGGGGATGGACCCGGCATGGGTTAGAAGGATCTACGTCACCCATCCCGATACGGACCACGTCGGCACGTCCGGATATTTTGAACAGGAGTTCGGGACTGCGGTCTTCATGCACCCGGGCAGCGCCGATGTCATCACGCACATGAATCGGGCGCACGGGATTTCAGGCAGCCTCCTGAACCTGAACAAGTACTACACCCGGCTTTCAAGCAAATTTACAGAGTGCCGGTTCCCCTCCCGGCCGCGCCATTTCTCCACTAACGAGCGAGAAGAAATAGGATCATTCTGGATCATCGATACCTTTAAGGTCGGTCCTCTCCTGTTCGAGGTGCTCGAAAGCCACGGCGGTCATACGCCCGGGCTTGTCTTTTACCTGAACCGGGAATTCGGGTTGCTCTTTACCTCGGACTTTCTCCTCAACGTGCGAAGCCTCTCTCCCGAGGAGAAAGAGCACCTGGGCATCTACCGGTATCTGCTCACAAGCCCGAACAGCGATTCCCGGGTCTATAAAGAAGAGACCGCGGCATTAAAAGAAATGATGCTCTCTCTTGACCAAGCATTGAGGATTCACGGCGGGCACGGGTACATTTTCCCGGGTCACGGCGATTATTATCCTGTTTCGGGCTTGCAAGAGAAGTAACCAGACCCTTCTCGCTACAAAGCCACACGTACCGCGTCGATCCCGTCGTTGTAATGATCCCGCCCTGGATGAATCCGGGCGATCAGGTGGGGTGAAAATATTTTCTCCTCCGCTATTTCTGATCTAATATATCCGAGTTTCTTTAAAACCGTAACGAACTTCATGGTCGATTTTAGGTAGCCTTCGGTAAGCTGGGCGCAGTACTTTGGGGAAAGCATGAGCGTGTCCAGAACAAAGCGCTCATCAACGATGCCGACATAATCGGCGATTAACCGTGCCGCGTCAGCTGGACGTTTCCTGATGAATTCCGTTGCTTCCTCGTGGAGTCCGAGAAACTTCTCTACCGTCTTCATTTCCCGTGTTAAATATCCGTTGTCCACGATAATTCCATAGCTTGGGTTATCGGGCCAGAGCCTTGACGGCGGATAGAGCACCTTGCCGCCGGCGAAACGCTTGATCGCGACAGCAAGGGCGGGCGTGCCCATGGCAGCGGATACGTCGTCTTTGACCACAGCCTCGGTCACCAGATCCGCCCAAGGATAATTGATAATCTCGATTTCCCGTGCGAAGCCGAATCGTTCAATGCAGTCAAATAATATAACATCGTGGATGGAACCCTTTCCGGGTACGCCGATTCTGCGCCCCCGGAACTGCCCTAGTATCATCCCCAGGTCCTCGGTCTCCGGAAATCCTATCCACTGCGTCTTTCCCGCCATGACTGTACCTTCCACATGTCCGCCTGCCACGCAGGTCACCTTGATCCCCTGGTCTATGCCGATGATAACGGGCGGTAGTCCGATGTACGCCATATCAAGTTCGCCCCTGCCGAAGGCCTTCATGATCGCTGGGCCGGTGCCCATGAGCTTCCATTCTATCTCTGCACCAACTCGAGAATCCGTGTCGCCATTAGCCATCAGTAAAATCGCTGTGTGGTAGAAGGTTGAGAGATGTCCAATCCTGATTTTCATCGGTTATGCTGATCCTCGCAGATAGAGTGCAGTTTCTTTTAAACATAATAATCGCCATGACCGTCGGAGTCAAGTGCCGTGATGCGGCAGCTTTCCTGTTGATGGAGCAGGTGCAGTGTGTTAAGATAATGATGTATGAAGATCATGATCGACAGGGACAGTTCAGAGTTATTGAGAGCGCTCGATGTTCTCAGCATGCCTGCCTTCATTGTCGACAAAGAATGGACCATCCTATCCTGTAATGACAATGTACACGCGTTCTTCGATTACGATCGCGCTGAGGTTATCGGCCGGAATATCGATAAATTCATATCCCTTGACAATATTCTCCGGGAGCGCGAGTCCACTGCCCTTTCTCCATCCGCAAACGCCGCGACTGAGAGAGAAGCCTCATCGTCCCTTCGCTCCTTCTGTTTCCCCAAGATCGGCAGTCCCCTGGCGTCCCGGATAGCTGTTATTCCGATTAGAAACCATCGACCGGATAGGATGCTTGTCGCGGTCCGTGATGCGCCGGGCCAAAAGGCCGCGTCTGCCGATACCGGATCCAGGCTGCACCGGGAGAGGACCACGCAGGGTGAGCTGATCAACGAGCTAAGCAGCATCATCAATTCCAGTCTGAGCATCGGGACCATCTTCCGGATGGTCGTCTCCGAGCTGCGGAAAATCATCAACTACAGCAGGGCAAGCCTGTTGCTTTATAACGAAAAGGACGACAATCTCCTGATCTTCGCCCTGGACACTGAGATGAAGACAGTGATGAAAAAAGGAGTGAAGGCCCCGATTGAGGGGACCAGCGCCGGCTGGGTTGTGCGGAACAACAAGCCCTGGATCAGCTACGATCTGAACGACACGGCTTTTGCCCTGGACAGGAATCTTTTGCGCGAGGGTATCCGTTCGACGATCAGCATTCCCTTGTTCCATGACCGTATGCTCGGAGTATTTAATTTTGACAGCACCAAGCCTTCACACTACACGGAGAAGGACCTCGAGATTCTGCTCCCCGTGGCCAAGCACATTGCCGTCGCTCTCGAGAATGCGCTCCTATTTGAAGAGATCTCGAAGGAGAAGAAGGAGTGGGAGCGTACCTTCGACGCAATCACCGATATGGTCTGGATCGAGGACGGACGGCAGCAGGTGATTCGCGCGAACCACACCCTGTTGATAAGAACAGGGTTTTCCAAGACGGAGATCACAGACAAGCACTGCGCGGAGATCCTCGAGAGGATCGGTATCGTGCTGACCGGCGGTTGTCTCTGTTCCGAAACACTCTCGTGCAAGAGGCCTTCGTTCCAAGAGCTGAAAAACGGCATCGGCAGCATCTTCCATTTCTGGGCTTATCCGCTAATAGACGAGGAGGGTCGACTCTATGCCATCGTCCACTACCTCAAGGACGTGACGTCGCAGAAGAGGCTCGAACAGCAGCTCATCCGGTCGGACAAACTCGCCTCCCTAGGCACGCTCGTTGCGGGTATCGCCCACGAGATCAATAACCCTCTGGGGATCATCGCGGGCTATTCCGAAGCACTCCTCGACCGGGCCCGAGATAAGTCGCTTGTCGGCATCCGGGAATTCGAGGACTTTCCCGAGTATCTCAAGACCATCCACAATGAAATCTTCCGTTGTAAAACAATCCTCAGGAGCTTGCTTGAGTTCGCACGTCCGTCCGGAGGCACCTTCCGCGAGATCGATATTAACGAGCTAATCAAGGAAGTGCTCCTCCTGCTCCAGCACCGGACAGCCCGGCTGAAGCACACGATCGAACTCAATTTGAACCGCGATGTCCCGAAAATCTATGCCGATGCGGGCAGCCTCAGACAGCTCCTCATGAACCTCCTGTTGAACGCCATTTACTTCACGCCCGAGGGCGGAAACATCTTCATCAAGACTGAGCTGGACGATACCTCACAGGAACAGGGAGTCAAGGGGTATCGGAGCCGAATCCGGCTGTCCGTCAGTGACACGGGCACGGGGATCCCCAGCGATGTCATAGACAAGATCTTTGATCCGTTCTTCACCACCAAGCCTGTTGGTGAAGGCACGGGACTTGGCCTTACGATCTGTCACAAAATCGTGGAAGAGCACGGCGGCACTATCGATGTGGAAAGCGAACCCGAGAAGGGCGCAACCTTCGTCATCACTCTGCCGACGGTCCTATGCAAGGTGTAAAAAAGAGTAACGCGAACCGCGGAAACGCAAGGTACGCAAAGGTTTTTAAGAGCCTTAATAATAAAAGTTTAAGGATTTTCTTGCAGCTCCTGGTGTCTGAGCTGCAGATGATATTTCGTTATGATCAATGTACTCGTCGTCGATGACGAAGAGCCGTTCAGAAGGCTCCTGAAGAAAGAACTTGCCCGAAAAGGTTATGCTGTCGAGGTTGCGTCCGACGGTAGTGAGGCACTGCGCCTCCTTCACGATAAATCTTTCGACGTGATACTCCTGGATGTTGTCATGCCTGGCATTGACGGCATATCGCTCATGAAAAAGCTGAAGGAAGACTCGGGAACTCCGGCGATCATTGTCCTTACAGGCAAGGCCACGGTCGAGACGGCAGTCGAGGCCATGAAAAATGGGGCCTACGACTACCTCACCAAGCCGTACAAGCTGGACGAACTGGTGATCGTGATCGATCGGGCTTACGAATACAGCCGCTTGAGCGTCAAGAGCAAGCTGCTGGAGCAGGAGCTGGTCCGGAAAGAGTCTCCATTCGAATTCGTCGGCAGGTCCAAACAGCTCCGTGACATCCTTGCGCTTATCCAGAAGGTTGCGCCCACCGACTCACCGGTATTCGTCCAGGGCGAAAGCGGGACAGGCAAGGAACTCGTGGCAAACACCGTCTGGCACTTCAGCACGCGGAAGGAATTACCCTTCATCGCCCTGAACTGCGCGTCCCTGTCGGAGAACCTCATCGAGTCAGAGATCTTCGGTCACGAGAAGGGCGCCTTCACCAGCGCCTACCAGATGAAGCACGGTCTTGTTGAAGTGGCGGACAAGGGAACGCTCTTTCTTGACGAGATCGGCGAGATGCCCATCGGGCTCCAAGCAAAGCTTCTACGGTTCCTCGATTCCGGCGAGTTCCGGAGGGTGGGCGGGAATAAAACTCTCTCCGTGGACGTGCGCATGATCGCAGCCACGAACAAGGATCTCACGGACATGATCAAAACGGGAAAATTCCGGGAGGACCTGTTCTACCGCTTAAACGTGATTAACCTCACGATCCCTGCGCTCCGGGAGCGAAAAGAGGATATACCCGAACTGTCGCGGCATTTTCTCAAGAAATACGCGAATAAATTGGCCAAAACCATTACGGATTTCACACCTGAGGCGCTTGAGTTGCTGGCTGGGTATCACTGGCCGGGCAATGTACGAGAACTCGAGAACGTGGTGGAGCGGGCAGTGATCCTCTGCGAATCCGATCGCATCGGAGCCATTGACCTCTCCATCCCATCCTCTGCATCCGCAGCGGAACTGGGTACCAACCCTTCCCTCGAAGAGATGGAGAAAGCCTATATCCTCAGGATCCTGAAAGAAGCAGGCAACAACCAGTCCAAGGCGAGCCAGCTCCTCGGTATTGACCGGAAGACCCTTTATCTCAAACTAAAAAAATACGGGATCAGCTAATTGTGCTCCGAAAAGCCTCTTGCTTCAATCCCTCGCCAATGATTACAATTCTGCTGTCCTCAATATCCCTCTCAAAGGGAGCACTATCCACTTTTCCAAAAACAATATCGAATCGATACGGACCTTTCTCTGTCTGAACCAGAGCCTTTGCCCTCACCACGGTTCCGTACTTTCCCCGAGCCAATTCGTTTAACCGCTTATTAAAGGAAGCGAAATCCAAGGCCTTTCCCAGTCTGACTGTCATAGTACTAAAATTGAAATGAGCATGGTGGCTTCTCTGCTCTCTTGCCATATGTGGTATCTCGGGCATGGGTTCCCTAATTTCAGCATTCACAGTGCGGAACAGGACTGCCTGGGGGTTGATGGATTCGATCCGCCTGATTGCCTCGACGGTCATCTCTTCCCTTGCAAGGTCCGTCTTGTTGACCAAGATAACGTCGGCGCACGTGATCTGGTCCTCGAAAAAACGGCCATACAGCCCTGAATCGTAGAGCTCCGTGAATTCCGTGGCATCGATGATGCCGACCACGCTTGCCAAGGCGGCACCAGCGCTCGCTAGTGCTTCGAGAACGCCAGAGGGCGATGCCACGCCGCTCGGCTCAATCAACAGATGTTCCGGTGAGAATTCCTTAACGACCTTCTGGATCGTCGTGATCAAATCGAATTTGAGCGTGCAGCACACGCATCCGCTCGGGAGCTCGATGGATTCTATGCCGCCTGCGGAAAAGATCTCGCCATCGATACCGGCAGTGCCGAAGTCATTCACCAGCACCACGACCTTCTCTGTCATGCCTTTCACGAAGTTCCTGATGAACGTCGTCTTACCTGACCCCAATAAGCCGCACACCACCGTTGTCTTCATAATACCAGCCCATTTCTCTAACTCGAATTCATCCACAGCGCGATGCGCCAAGGTCCTAAAGGTTTATGGAGTTTAAAACCACGGATTCAAGAACTTCTTCGCGTTCTTTGCGCCTACGCAGAAAATAGTATTTCCTTACTTGGAATATTGCAATGATGATGCCATAGTGCGGGACCATACCACAACGATGGAGACATGTCCTTATAAAAGAGGGATAATATGTTTAAGGAAACGGCCATGAATGTCAGCGACAAATTTAAAGAGCGAGGGCAGGGGATATCTCTCGAATTTTTCCCACCCAAGTCCCCAGAGGGGAAAGGTGCCTTCATGAAGGTAGTGAATGAGCTGAAGGCCTTTGACCCCCTCTACGTATCCGTTACCTATGGAGCAGGCGGAACAACTCGGGAACGGACGCTCAACACCCTCAAATGGATCAAAGAAGAAACGGACCTGACGGTCATGTCGCACCTTACTTGTATTGGCGCGACGAAGATGTCCATGCGTGTACTTCTCAAGGAGTATCAGGACAACGGAATTGATAACATCTTAGCCCTGCGAGGCGATCCACCGATGAACCGACCTGACTTCGACCCAACACAGGGAGAGTTCAAATACGCCTGGAACCTTGTTGATTTCGTCAAGAAATATGACTATTTTTCCATCGCTGTGGCTGTATATCCCGAAGGACACGCTCAGTCGCCGAGCATCAAGAAGGACATGGAATATACGAAGCAAAAGATCGACGCGGGGGCGGACTTCGGGATCACCCAGATGTTCTTCGACAACCGCTACTACTACGACTTTCTCGACCGGGCTGCGAAGCTCGGCATCACGATTCCCATCCTCCCGGGCATCATGCCGATCGTCGACTGCAAAAAGATCGTACAGCTTGCCGCGTTCTGCAATGCTTCAGTACCGAAGAAAGTTCTAGACAGAATGGAGCCTGTAATGGACATGCCCGAGGAGATGCGGAAGCTGGGAGTCGAATACGCGGTGAAACAGTGCGAGGACCTCATAAAGAATGGCGTAAACTACCTCCACTTTTACACCATGAACCGTACCGATTCAGTAAGTGAGATACTGAAAGCGCTTCGAATAGAAAGACGATAGATGAAAGAACAATGCCCTCATCACCTTCCTACGTGTGAGGAAAAATGCCACAGACGATGGGGAATTTTTCATCTACTTTACAATTAAAGATAATCTCAATCTATAGCTTTAAGCTTCGCGTGCAATGTCGTAACTCCTGTGCTCTTGATAATTGAACATGCATCTTAGGCGTTCAGAGCAAGAAGGAGGGACAGAATACCTCCGAATTTCCGGTGATTTCAGTCTCGCGCAGACTGCCAGCATCCAGCTCTGTGTGATCCCCTGCTTATGCGGGACAAGCATCAGCATTGCTGATGGCGGCCTCACCGGTCAGCCCTTTAATCTGGCATCGCAAATGCAGAGACTCTCCTGTCATGAAAGAAATTATTCTTTGTTCCTCCAATCCCATATTGATTAAAAACCTCTACTGCATTCTAAGAGATGATGGGTACGACGTGGAAACAGTAGAACACCCTGCCCTCGCTGTCCAGATGGTTATGCTCAGGCAGTATGACTTCATCATCGTCGATTCGGAACCCTTTGGTCTTTCTGCCGAGGACGCGGTGCAAATCATCAAGACCCTTGTGCCTGGCATGCCTGTCCTTTTCGTAGGGAAAAACTGCGGCAAGGAATATACACAGGCCGTCAAAACACCCGTCGACCTTGAGGAGTTCAAGCGAACTATCCATGTCATGTCAGTCTGACTAGGTGATATCTCATTATGCGAAGGGAGATGCTATGAAACCGAAAGAAGTGATTTTCAAGGCATTCGAAGGGGGCAAGCCGGACAGGCTTCCAGTGACCCTGTTTGGCGCAGGCATGTGGAGCATCAAGGGGTGGGGCACATCGTTCGAGGCCCTTTCACGGGACGCCGACAAGATGACCTCTATGCTCGTCGACATGAGCGGGAAGCTCCAGTGTGACATCGTCTATCCGGGCTCGGGCTACAACAACTTTCACGCGTCGGCCCTGGGTGGGAAAATAAAGTGGCGGGAAATCGGCGCGCCTGACCTGGAGGGCCATTTCGTCTCTTCCGAGGAGGACCTCGCAAAGCTGAGAATCAGCGACCTCGACAAGGACGAGGTCATCAACACCGTAAAGAAGGCCCTGCGCCTAACGAAGGCGAAGATCGGCGACACCTACGCTGTGACGATGACGGCCTGGGGCCCTTTCACCCTCGGTGCGCGGCTGGTGGGGGAAGAGGCTATGATGAAGGCCACGTTCAAGAAGCCCGCCTTCGTGGAGAAGGTTGTGGATTTCGCCACGGACGTACTAATCCACCTCTACGAGCCCATCGTTGCCGACAAAACGCTCGAGGTCATCAGTCTCGCGGACCCCACGGCGTCGGGTGATCTCATTTCCCGGAAACAGTTCGAGAAGTTCGCCGTGCCCTATCTCAAGAAGTTCACCGATTGGGCGAAGGCCCGAGGCGTCCATACGCTGGTGCACATTTGCGGCAACACGACGGACCGACTGGACTTGTTCCCGCTTACCGGCGCTAGCTGCATCAGCCTCGATCACAAGACTGACATCGCCAAGGCCAAGGAGACGCTCCACGGCAAAATGTGCTTTGGCGGGAACGTGGATCCCGTAAAGATCATGCTCAACGGTTCTGTCCTAGACGTCGAGAACTGCTGCAAAGATATCATCAAGGCCGCTGGTACCGACGGCGGCTTCGTGCTTATGCCGGGGTGCGATATACCCCCAACCGTCCCGTACGAGAATATCCAGAAGTTCATTCAGGTCGCGCGGGAATGGAAACTATGAACAAAGGAGGTGAGCCGGTACCAGGTGTAGTGAGAGGAGGTTCTAAATGTGGGTATTTTGTACGAGATGAAAAAACTGTTTTCCCGGGCGCAGAAAGCTTCCGGGCAATAGGAGGAAAAAATGGCTGACAAGAAGATGACAGTGGAAGAAGTGAACGAGTACATGAAAAAGCAGTGCGGGTTTGTGCCGAGAATGTTCCAGATCATCAACACCGTGACACCGGAACCGGGCAGGACCTTCGCCGATTTCTACGCCAGCATCTTCGGCGATGGGGCCCTTTCCCGCAAAGTGAAAGAGCTGATGTTCATGTCCGGCGGCGTGGGATACTGCTCGCCTCGCTGCATTATCCACGTGATCCCCGCGATCAATGCGGGCGCGACCACGGGAGAGATATTCGAAGCAGCTTCGGTCGGCATGATCCTCGCGGGCTTCGTGCCCGGCGGGCCCGGCATTCCCTACGCCTTTGAGTACGCCCTGAAATGCCTTGACATCGAGGCGAAGTACCGCAAAGGCGAGAAATGGGAATACCTGCCGCAGCCGAAGTTTGACCATGGCGTGTTTTAAATGCTCTGACGGGGGAGCGTCAAAAAACTCCCCCGATTCTGACTCATACATTCATTCTTAAGCGTTAGCGACTAACAAATTGACTTTTGGGATCAAAAACAAGAAAGACCTACCAACAGCTATAACGAAGGCCACATAAAGGGAGGATTTACAATAACAGATTCCGGGTTTCATGCCTGTTATTCGTATAATTCGTGCAGTTCATAATCACGCATTTGGCTCCGGCCTGTCCCACATATTTTGGCGCTTGTCCGGATAAGAAAAAAGAGGAGCGGTTATGTTTCGGTTTGAACGCGATCAGAAGGTATATGTACTCGACGGGATCCGGGTCGGCGGGCAGCCCGGTGAGAACCCGCCACTGTTGATTGCATCCATGTTTCACAACAAGGACCGGATCGTTACAGACCGGAAAGGCAACTTCGACCGCCAGAAAGCTGCAGAACTCATCAAGAAGCAGGAAGAACTTTCAAGCTCCACCGGAATTCCTTCCATGGTGGCCATGGTGGCAAACACCCCGGATGAGGCGAAGATCTACATCGACTTCTACCGTGAAACGACCACTATGCCATTCGGCATCGACATGTGGGTCGCCGAGAAGAGAGCCGAGGCCACAGAGTACGTGGCGAAACTGGGACTGCAGGACAAGTTCCTGTACAACAGCATCACCCCCTGGGACAAGGACATCAAGGGCCAGGTCCAGAAACTCAAAGACCTCGGTATCAAGCATGTGGTGGTCCAGGCCTTCGACGACACCGATCAGTCGCCCCTTGGGCGCCTGAAGTCATTGGAAAAGATTCTTGCCCAGGGCGCTGACAGCTTCGAAACCGTCATCGTCGACACCTCAGTCATGAATCTGCCTGCAACATCGTTCTCGCTCGTTGCCAACCGCTTAATCAAGGAGAAGCTCGGGCTTCCCTGCGGCGGCGCTTACTCGAACGGCACGCACATGTGGAAGGATGCGAAGGCCATCTGGAGCCTCGATGGTTTCAAGGCCATGGACGCCGTCGTCCAGGGCATGGCATCGGTGATCTGGAGCGATTTCAATTTCTACGGCCCTATCGTTACGGCCCCGCGCATCTTCCCGGCGGTAGCCGCAGCGCATATCCTTCTTACAACGCTGCTGTATGACGAAACAAAAAGGATTCCCGACAACCCCAATATCCCGATCAAGAAGTACTTCGGCGACTTTCTGGGCAAGCTGACGTCGGGGGCGGCGAGGAAATAGAAAAAGAAAAGTTCCGAGGTAACCACAGGTCTGCTTCGCAGATTCACAGCTAAGAACCAGAGTCAGACGGTTGTCCGATTTCATCAATGTGTTCCAAGGAAGTCGGCACGCGTAGCTACATAAAGACTTGTATTTGACTTTCGATCTGCACTAAGGAGGATCTATGGCAACAATGAGCGCGAGAGAACGGGTACTGAAGATGTTCGCCGGTGAAGAGATCGACCGGCCTCCCTGCTTTAGCGGGATGGGCAATGTGACTACCGAGGGTCTCAAGGGGCTGGGGCAGAACTTTGCGGCGACGCATCTCGACGCGAAGATGATGGCCGCGGCCGCGGCATCGACCTACAAGCTCTTCGGGTTCGAATGCGGCGTGGCCCCCTTCGACCTCTGCATTGAGGCCGAGGCCATGGGATGCGAGATTAACGTGTATGCCCATTCCGAGGACCTGCTATACCCCACGATCAAGAAGAAGCTGATCCACAACGAAGCGGAATTGGACATCTCCCTACCCTCCGATCTCACAAAGCGCGGAAGGGTGCCGCTCATGAAGGAGACGATCAAGCTGCTTAAGAAGGATATCGGCAGCGAAGCGCCAGTTGGTTCCTACGTGCTCGGGCCCTTCACGCTGGCCGGACAAATCATGGAACTGAACGACTTGCTGAAACTGTCCTTCAAAAAGCCGGACAAGATTGGGAAGCTCCTCGATCAGATGGCGGACGTGATCATCCAGGTGGCGAAGGAGTATGAACAGGTCGGCGTGGACTTCATAACGGTGCGGGAAATGGGGGCGACATCGGACGTACTGAGCCCGCGGGTGTTCAAGAGCCTCATCCTGCCCTACCTTAAAAAGATATTCGAAAAACTGAACGTTCCGAGCGTGCTCCACATTTGCGGCAAGACCAACGACATCGTCCCGTTCATGGCCGAGAGCGGTTCGAAGGCGATCAGCGTGGACCAGAAGAACGATGTTGCTGAGACACGCAAGAAGCTTGGCCCCAAGGCGCTGGTCTTCGGGAACTACGACCCTTACAACGTGTTGGTTGCGGGCACGCCGGACCTGGTGCGCCAGACCATAAAGAAATGCATGGATGACGGAGTGAGCGCAGTCTGGCCCGGCTGCGACATCTGGCCGACGGTGCCGCCGGACAATATGAAGGCCATGATGGACGAAGTTAAAAATTACCGGAGGTGATCCTATGGTTACGGAAGAAAAAAAGACGGAGCTCTTGGCGAAACTGCGGAACGCCGTGATCCAGTACGACGAGGATACGGCCAAGGAAGCAGCCCAGGAGGCACTGGACATTGGCATGGAAGCGAACGACGCCATTTTTAACGGCTTGGTAAGCGGTATGGTGGAGGTGGGAAAAATGTTCGAGGCGCAGGAATACTTCGTGCCCGAACTGCTCATGTGCGCCGACGCGCTGTACGCCGGCCTGGACATCCTGAAGCCCCATGTGAAACAGCTGGACCTGGGGGTGAAGGGCTCGGTCGTGATCGGGACCGTGGAAGGTGACGTTCACGATATCGGCAAGAATATCGTGAAGATGATGTTCGACGTGGCCGGTTTCACGGTCTATGATCTGGGCAGGGACGTGCCGCTCGACAAGTTTGTGCAGGAGCAGCTCCGGACCGATTCCGACCTTGTCTGCCTCTCGGCCATGATGACCACTACCATGACGGGAATGAAGAAAGTGATCGACGACCTCCGGACCAGAAATCCCAATGTAAAGATCATGATCGGCGGCGCTCCCGTTTCGCAGGACGTGGCGGACAAATACGGCGCAGACGGATATGCAAAGGACGCGACCAACGCATTGAAGGACGCTATCAACATGATAGAGTCCCTCAAGAAGATGAAGGATGAGGTAGAAGCCAAGAAGGCGAAGTGAAGACCTCACTAAAGCGGGAGCTGCTGGACCACGGCGCCACGGTTGTGGGAATCGCCAGCCTCCGGGGGTACCTGAGCGGCGAGATCAGCCACTTGGATCGGGCGGTGTCCATCGGCGTGGACCGGAAGCTGAACGAGGACACCCTCAGCCTGCTCGTTAGTCTCCAGAAGCGCGCCGTCCGGT
>Ga0335084_10001180_pt1 | contig 23925 bp, 22 predicted proteins | sample Lox_Sample_44_FD_206721 | JGI IMG/M metagenome (GOLD analysis project Ga0335084, IMG submission 206721) | Soil microbial communities from Loxahatchee National Wildlife Refuge, Florida, United States - Lox_Sample_4.4 | ecosystem: Environmental > Terrestrial > Soil > Wetlands | place: USA...
CCATAGATGCGTTGTACCGCGCCCTTCAGGTGCTGGTGACGGTGCTGATGATGGCGTTGGTAGTGCCGGTGGTATTGCAGATCCTCTCGCGTTTCACCGAGCTCATCCCGCGCTACATCTGGACCGAGGAGGTGGCGCGCTTTTGCTTCATCTGGATCATCATGATCGGATCGATGATCGCCGTGCGCGATGGTTCGCACTTCGATCTGGACGTATTACCCAAGCCAAGCACCGCGCATGGACGGGCCATCAGCCGGATTTTCGTCCACATCGCGATGCTGCTGATGGCGGTCACCTTCATCATTTTCGGCTACCGGTTCGCGCTCTTCGGCCTCGACCAAGAGTCGGAGCTTACCGGACTCAACATGCTTTTCATCCATGCCGCCTGGCCCTTAGCGGGCGTGGCCTTCACCGTGTTCCTGTGCGAGAAGATCTGGGACGACGTGGCGTTGTTCCGACAAGGCCCGCATGGGAGCGCTTGAGGTCGCGCTGATTCTGTTCGGGGTGTTCGGCGTGCTGCTGATTTTGCGCGTGCCGGTCGCGTTTGCGCTGGGCCTGGCCTGCATCCCGGTCTTTTTCATCGACGAGCGGCTCACCCCCTTCCTGCTGCTCAACGAGATGCTCAAGTCTTATAACTCGTTCATCCTGCTCGCCGTGCCCTTCTTCCTGTTGGCGGCAAACCTGATGAACTCGGCGGGCATCACCGACAAGCTCGTCGCGTTGGCGCGCACCATGGTCGGCCACTTTCCGGGCGGGCTCGGTCACGTGAACGTTGTGGTCAGCATGTTGTTCGCGGGTATCTCAGGGTCCAGCACCGCAGACGCAGCGGGTGTGGGTGGCGTGTTGATTCCGGCCATGAAGAAGCAGGGCTACGATGCCTCGTTCACCGCAGCCCTGACTGCCTGCGCATCCGTGATGGGAGTGATCATCCCGCCCAGCATCCTGATGATCGTCTGGGGCGGGGTCATCTCGGTCTCGATCGGCGGGTTGTTTCTGGCGGGCGTCGTTCCGGGGGTGATGATCGGCTTGTCGTTGATGGTGGCGGTGCTGGTATACGCCAAACGCCGCAGCTACCCGGTCTATGTGCGCGCGTCCTTGAAGCAGTTCGTGCGCGCTCTGAGCAGCTCGGTGCTGCCGCTCATGACTCCGGTGATCATCGTTGGGGGGATCGTCGGAGGCCTGTTCACGCCTACTGAGGCGTCGGTCGTCGCCGTGCTCTATGCGCTGGTACTGGGCGTCTTCGCTTATCGCGCGCTCGCCTTCCGCCAGGTGCCGCGCGTGTTCTACGAATCGGCCCGCTTTGCCGCCATTTCTCTGTTTTGCATCGGGACAGCGTCGGCGTTCGGCTGGCTGCTGGCCTACTTCCATGTCCCGCAGTTGTTCGTCGACGCGGTGTCCAAGTGGGGCGGGGGCGTGACCAGCGTGGGGCTCATCGTGGCGGGCTCGTTTCTGGTCATCGGCTGCTTCATCGACGCCATCCCGGCCATCATCATCCTCGGCACCATTCTCGCGCCGCTCGCGCACAGCGTCGGCATGCATCCGGTCCACTTCGCGATCATCGGCGTGATCTCGATCGCTTTCGGTCTGGTCACGCCGCCCTATGGGCTGTGCCTGCTGATCGCGTGCGCGCTGGGCAAGGTTACCATCCGGGAGGCGATCCGGGACGTGGCGATACTGCTGCTGCCGATGTTGGCGATCTTGCTGTTTGTGATTCTGTTTCCCGACGCTGTCCTGGCGCTGCCGCGCTGGATCAAGCCTCAGTTCATGCGCTGAGCGGGAAGAGGATCGAGACCCTGACTGGTCGAAACCGACCGGACGTCTGCTACAGCCCAACTAGTGCGCGGGAGCGCTGTTTCGCGGGTGAGGCCAGATTGCCGGTGGATACGGCTGTGACGGAGCCGTGCCGCTGCAGCAGGGCGATGACGCGGTTCTGATCCTGCTCCGCATCGCTCTGCTGGCCGTTGCCGCCAGCGAAACGCATTTCGATGAGGTCGCCCGGCTCGACCCGGAGATTGGCTGGCAGAAACGCGATTGCATTGGTGCTGCCGTCGGCTAGAGGTTCTGGGAATTTCACATCGACCCAGGTGGTGCCCGCTCGATTGCCGGGGGCGCTGTCACGATCGACATAGACGCCCAAATCCTGCTCAACGAAGACGCGCTCGACGACACCTTCGTGGATACTGCCGTTCAGCTCTTCATTGCGGGCGTAGCCTTGCACCAGGACGATGACGGCGGCCAAAGCAAAGATACCGATGAGGCTTTTCATGCTGCTGCTCCGAGCATCCGGTCGCGTCGAGAGTCAGGATACGGCCGGGTTGGACCAGACGGGTCGAAGCAAGTACCGATCCGGGTCAAGGCTGGTCCGTAATAACGGCGCTCAGCTTCTGTTCTGGGAACGGCTGACCCGCAGGGCCGGCGTTGCGTGCGGGTTGCGTGTTGCCCTTGGATACCAAAGCGATGACCTGATTGCGCTCGGGAACGGCGTCGGCCTCGAAGGCTCCGGGGTCCGCAAAGCGCACCTGCACCAGATCCCCGGTATCTACAGCCATCCCGGAGGGCAGTTGGGCCGTGGCGAAGGTTCGGCCATCGGGCAGCGGACGCTGGAAGGTTACATAGACACACAGCGCCTTGCCTGCCGCGTCGCTGGCTAACTGCCGCTCCACGAATATTCCGTTGTACGCTTCGACGTACACGCCTTGGACCTTTCCGGTCTGTAACGTGTTGGCCAGCGGCGGTTGCGTGTAGCATCCCTGGGTCAGGACCACGATCAATGCAATTGCGGTGAGGGTGGGAACATTTCGCATTTCCTGTGGCTCCTGTCTACCGAAGCGATCCCGGCTGCGAAAGCTAACGGCGGCCCAGTGAAGAACTTGAGCAGCCCCACCTGTGCGCCCGCCATCGCCTTTTTTCGCGAGCGCGGCGAGCTGCCACGTCGCCTCATGGAGTCGGACAGTCCGGTTGCAGCCATGCTGACTGGCATCGAAATGGCGCGGCGCTATGATTGGACAGTGGGCACCCGGCCTCGACGGGATACGGAGGCGACTTCTGTGAGCGACAAGGTCCAGGAATACCGGGGTGAGCGCATTGTGATTCGCTTCGATGGGCACAAGTGCATTCACTCCCGCAACTGCGTGCTGGGGCGGCCGGATGTATTCGTGCCGAACGCGCCGGGCGGTTGGATTTACCCTGACAACGCGCCGCCGGAGGCGGTGGCCGAGATCGCTCACAACTGTCCTTCCGGGGCGATCAGTTACGAGCGCTTCGATGCGGGTCCGCAGGCGGCGGCGCCGATTGTCAACGTAGTTCGCATTCGGAAGAATGGCCCGCTCGCTTTCCACGCCAAACTTCAGATCGAAGGGCGGGGAAATACCCACCGGGCGACCTTGTGCCGCTGCGAGGCATCCAAGAACAAGCCGCTGTGCGATGGCAGCCATGCTGGCGCGGGCTTCACCGCTACCTGTGAGCCGCCAGTCCGGGAGTCGGCCGCACTCGCGCAGCGCGACGGCACGGTCGTCGTGAGGTTGGCCCAGAACGGCTCGCTGCTGATCGAGGGCAACCTGGAAGTGGTTACGGGCACCGGCCGCACGATCCAGCGCACTCGAAGCACGGCCCTGTGCCGTGGCGGCTCGGGCAACAAGCCTTACTGCGACGGCACCCATGCCAAGATCGGCTTCGCGGCTGAGGCCATATGACGTCGATCGTGTGGCGGCGCGGCGCGCAGAGCAAGGGTCCATTCGGAATATGACGGAAACGTACACGCTCGGGTATTCCGACACTGCGCTGGGCTTCGTGTCGCGCCGTACGCTGGAGTCTCACGGCGCGTTCTTCATCCCTTACCTTCACCCCGGTATGACGGTGCTGGATTGCGGGTGCGGGCCGGGCAGCATCACGCTGGGCATCGCAGCTCGTGTCGGCAACCACGGCAGCGTGGTCGGCGTGGACATGGACGAATCGCAGGTCAGGCTTGCCACGGCCAACGCGGCGGCGCGCGCCGTCACCAACGTGAGCTTTCGAACCGGCAGCGCTTATGCCCTTCCATTTGCGGACCGCACATTCGACGCAGTATTCTCCCACGCGCTGGTGGAGCATCTCAGCCATCCCGGGAAAGCCCTGCGGGAATTTCTGCGCGTCCTGCGCCCCGGAGGCATCAGCGGCGTGTGCGCGCCCGACTGGGGCGGATTCCTCTGCTCGCCGCCGACCGAAGAGATCTACGCCGCGCTGCGCGCGCACAACGACATCCAGAACCGAAACGGAGGCGATACGCTCGTCGGGCGCAAGCTTCTGGGGTTGATGCTGGAGGCCGGCGCCACCGACGTGAAAGCGCAGGCGCGCTATCAGAACTACGACGACTTATCCGACATCGCGGGGGCGATTGCCGTGCAGCTCGAGCATGGCGGACAGCACGCGCACGCGGATGCCATCCGCGCGTGGGCGAAGCGTCCGGTCGGCATGTTCTCGCAGGCGTGGGTCTCCTGTGTCGGGCGCAAACCGGCCTGAACTTACCGTCCCGGGCGGGCGCGTCAATCGACGCTGACCCAGGTCTCCGAGAACGCGAGGAACGCCGTGCTGCTGTCCTTCTTGCCCGCGAACTCGCGCGGGAAAGGTCGCCCCGCAACGGCCTTGCCGTTGATCGTCGCGCGCGCGCTGGGCGATTCGACGAAGAGCGAGAACATCTCGTGCTTGCCGGTTGCGGACTTCTCCTTGGGCAGCTCGACGATGAAAGGCGCGCCCAGGGCGTCCCACGTCAGGCTGACTTGTCCCAGGGTGCTGCGGAACCATTCCGTGTGCGTAGTGCGACCGTCGCCCGCCGCCACGAAATCCCATGCGGGGTGCATGCGGCAGCCGGACAGTCCGCCCGCCCCCTTGAACGCGCCGAAACAGGCGACGAAGCCGTCACGCAGATAAGCCGCCAGCGGTTCGTTGTCGGTCAGGCACGCGTTGGGCCGCCCCGGGTCCTTGCCGGCGCCCTGCGGGTCGAGCAACAAGAACGCGGCGTGTCCCTTCCCGTGTGGCGAGAGCACGACGCGGAAGAAACTGATCAGCGTCACGAACGGACCGTCCGCGGTTTGCTTCAGGTACATGCCGGGGTTTTCTCCCGACCAGTCGACTTTGCCGGGGTTGATCGCTGGACGTGTCATGCTCGGTCTCCTTATGCAGTTGTGTGTGAGGAGGCAGATCTGCAGCGAAACGCGATGCAGACCTCTCGTCGCGCCTCTCGAGTTGGGCGTGGAAGCGTCAGACGGCTTCGACCAGGCGGCGGCCGGACAAGCGCTCCAGGATACGCAGCGGCGAGCGCTCGGCGTGAAGCATCGCCGAGACCGGCAGCATGAATGTCTGCTCCAGCAGATACTGACCGCCCAGCGCAGCGTGCAGGACCTGATCGGTGAAGCAGACCCACGTGGAGCCGGCCGGGAAATCGAAGCGTTCACGCCAGGCATCGCGCTGATAGCCGTCATCCAGCTTGCCCCGATCGTGCAGGCCCAGCATCAGGTGGTCGTAGGCGGTGCGCTGCGACTTGGTGATGCCGAGTGCACGCAAGGCCGAAGCTTCCAGCGGAAGCTGCTTGCGCACGCGCGACACGAAGTGCCGGGCGTAGCTTTCGAAGGCTTCGCCCACCAGCCAAGTCCGGGGCTGCCCCTCCGGGTTCACGTTGCAGAACACCCGCAAGATCCTGCGCCCCTGGTTGGGACGCGAGGCGAAGGCGTCCACGTGCAGCCGGGCATCGTCCTTGCGGCGTGAGGTCTCCCGTCCCACGACGGCCACCGGTCGGTAGCTTGCCAGCCGGGTCTCGAGCTTCCCCACGTAGCGCGGCAGAAGCCGTTCCAGAAAGCCGCGCGACTGAGTGGAAAAGCGCAACACCATGTTTCGCAGGCGCTCCAGCTCCGCTCCTTCCAGCGCGCTTCCGGACACTTGGCCGCTCGACGGATCTACCGCGACATTCTTGGAGTGCCCATCGGAAACGCTCGGGGCGAGCAGACCCTGCTCTGCCGGCGTGAGCGCAAAGCGCAATCCTTCGAACAGCAGCACCTCGCCACTTTCCAGCCGGTCGAGCAGGTCGTCCTGCTCCTGCGGACCGAACGGATGATCCCAGCGGCTTACGTGTCGGAACCGATCAACGCCCATGTTTTCCCCTCGTTCGCGAATCCAGGCCAGCGCCTTGGCGCTTTCTAGCGGCGCGCGATCGGGGTCTATTCTATCGTCAACAGCGCAAGCTCTGGCCGGCAGCGCAGCGCGTGCGCCTCGTGCGGCATGCGGAGCTTGTCTCGTTTCAGTGCGCCGCCCAGGCGAGCGCCGAGCGGTCGAGGTCGCGCACGCTGGCGCGCCCCATCAGCGCGAGTCCGACGTCCAGCTCGTTGCGCAGGATCTCCAGCGTCCGGGTCACGCCCGGGCCACCCATCGACGCCAGTCCATACAAGAAGGGGCGGCCGATCATGCAGGCCTTGGCTCCAAGCGCCAGCGCCTTGATGATGTCCGTGCCGCGGCGCACGCCGCCGTCCAAAATCACCTCCATTCTCCCGTCAACGGCGTCGACCACATCCGGCAGCGCCGAGATCGCGGAACGCGCTCCGTCGAGCTGACGGCCCCCGTGGTTGGACACGATGAGTGCGTCCACACCGTGGTCTGCGGCCAGCCTCGCATCCTCGGGGTTGACGATCCCTTTGAGAGCAAGCGGACCGCCCCACAGCGACTTGGCCCACTCGATGTCCTTCCAGGTCACCGATTGGTCGAACTGCGAGTTCACGAACTCGGCGATGGTAAACATGTCATCGCCGTGGCCACTGCCGACGAAGTTGGCCAGTGTGACCTTGGGTCCGGTGACGAAGCGCCAGGCCCAGCCCGGGTGCAGGGCGAAATCGAGCAACGTGGATGGACGTAGCTTGAGCGGGATCGTGAGCCCGTTGCGCACGTCACGGTCACGCTGGCCCTGAAGCGCGAGATCCACGGTGAGGACCAGCACCGCGCAGCCTGCAGCCTTGGCGCGTTCGATCATCGACTTGGCGAGCCCGCGATCGCGCATGACATAGAGCTGGAACCAGATCGGCCTCGCCAGCGCCTTGGACACGTCTTCGATCGACGAAGTGGACATGGTGCTCAGGCAGAATCCCACTCTGGCGTTGTCCGCGGCTTTCGCCGCAGCGTGCGCTCCATTCGGCCAGAGCAGGCCCGGCCCTCCGGTCGGCGCGAGGATCAGCGGCTGCTCCAGCCTCTGTCCCAGCACGGTGACTGATTGATCGCGCCGGGACACGTCGGTCAGCACGCATGGAAGCAGGGACAGTCGCTGGAAATCGTGCTGGTTGGCGCGTAGCGTAACTTCGTCCTGAGCGCCGCCATCGACGAAGTCGAAGAGCGCGCGCGGCAGCCGGCGGCGGGCCAATTGGCGCAGGTCTTCGATGTTGGCAATGACCACAGCGCTATTGTGACTCGTGAGAGGCCGTGACTCGTGATTCGCGAGTCACGGCCCTTCACGAATCACGGCTTCAGTCATTGATCGACAGTATGGCCACTGCATAAGCCTTGAGCCTGAGCTTGGATGGGTCCTTGACCAGGCTGTACGCCGCCTGGAATCCCCTTGGATCTGTGGTCGCCCTGGCGAAGCTTTGTTCGTCCAGCGCTGTGGCGTACACCGGGCCTTTTGCGCCCTGGATGGCAACGCTCTGGTCTTGGTTCGTCAGGTTTGCGATCCACAGGGTAGTCCCCCTATCGCCTCGGTAGGCCAGGCACTGCACTCTGGCCGCGTCAGTCGACTCGGCGTAGACGAGCTTGCGCCCCGCGCCGTGCGACAGGCCGCTGACAATGTGGTACACAGGGTAGACGGCCGGACTCGAGAGCTGGTCGTAGTAAGGCTGTGGGTAGTCGGTCTTGCGGTAGATGATCCCCAGCGGGCCGGTCGGCGCGCCCAATGCAATGGACTCGATGTCGGTACGCGCGAACGTGGCAACGTATCCCAGCGTCCAGGCGGCAGCGAACAGGCCGCGCTGGCGTGGATCCATTCTTGCCAGGCATACGCGTTCGTTCTTTGGGTTGGGCGTGAAAGTCTTCCCGTGGGGATTATCGCGGCAGCCGATAGCGCTCGGTCCGACGCGGTAAGCGGTGCTTCCCATGAACGAGCGCGTCGTGGCGACCTGGTAGGGCAACGCCTCGAGAGTCTCCATCACCGAGCGATCGTCCGCCGCGTGCACGATCGGGCAGGTGGTGTTCATCACGAAGTCCAGACCGTCAGCCGGTGGGTGCTTGCGGTTCAACTCGGTGAAGAACGAGAACATGCCTCCGCCCAGGCGCACGCCCGGGAAGGCGGCGCGGGCGGCGGCGTACAACGCCTGTAACGCCGGCGCCGGCGGGCGCGGGCCGCCCGGGAGCACAGATTTGAGATCGCCGACCGGACACACCGCGATGGCTGCCAGGCTCAACGCCGACTGCCGCACCATTCCGGCAAGACGCGTCAGCTCGGCCGCGTAGTCGTTCAAGCTCTCGACCACGATTTCCAGGATGCATTGGGCGCCGGTCTGCTCGCACAGCACACGATAGCCGTACAGCTCTTTCGGGCCGTGCTTTGCGCGCGGGTCGAACTGGCACTGCAGGAAGCGGGGCGAGGCAAGCTTTAACAGGTCGAGCTGCATCACCGCGTGGTCGATCTCCTCCGCCGGCATGCCCAGGCCCACGGGAGCCATGCTCGCGCGCGTGGCAGCGCCAAGCTCGATGGTCACACCCTTGGCTGCACCCGCACCGCGCTTGGAGGGCTTGCCGCTCAGCGATACCTTCACCGCCTGTCTGACCGTTTCGCCCGCTCTCAGGGTGTAGGGCCAGGGCAAGGCGAGCGGCCGCACGTAGGTCTTGAACGAGGCGTCGGTCCAATTGCGGTGATCTTCCATCTCCCAGGTATCACCTTCGAAGCGGACCGTCGCCCTCACGCCGGGCACGACCGCATGAGTGAGCGCGCGGATGTTCAGGAACGGCTGCACCGGGTCCACCAATGCGGGGAACTTGGACTTCTCGACCGAGCCGTCGACATGCTCGACCTCGAGCTCCTTGCCCACCACGCCCTTGAGCGGATGCAGCACCACGAACCCGGTGCGTGCGGTGAGAAAATCGGTCTTGGGAGTGGCGCTTCCGGTGAACTCCAGGCTCCCGTCGGCGCGGCCCTCAATGATCGCCGCAAACGCAATCTCCTGGCTCCCCCTGCTGCATACGGCTCGGTAGGACACCGAGAACCCGTCGGCGCGTTGCTCGACCTTGAGATCGCTCAAGCTGGGCACGTAAGTGCCCCAATTCTCGTCGCGCACCAGAAAGGCGACTGCGCGCAGTACCTCGACGCCGTCGAGCCTGACGTAGCGCAGCTGACCGTTGTCGAGCTCGACCGACAACGGCCCAGCGGTCAGCGTCCGCCCTACCACGTCGGGTTGCTCGGTGCCGCACAGGATGATTGCCCGCGAGGGCTTCGGTGTTGTCATGGGGTTGCGTCCTTCCTCATTACGAATCACGAGTGGCTTCGCCGCGCTACGCGCTTAACCTCGCATTGCGAAGTTAGCTTAGCCTTCGCCGCAAGAGCTGCTTCGCAGCGTCTTGTGGTTTCGGCCGCGCTGTGCGCTTAACTTCGCATCGTTGCGAAGTTAGCCTTCGCCGCAAGAAGCTGCTTCGCAGCGTCTTGTCACGAATCACGAGTTACGAATCACGGTCTCTTTACGACACCACCAGCTCGCTCGCCGGGTCGATCAACACGACGCGGTTCATGTCGATGGCTACCTCGATCGTTTCTCCCGGCTGCGACACGTCGTGGGCTTGCAGCTCCGCGACCACTTCTGCGCCGCCGAGCCGGAAGGTAGCGTACGTGCGCGAGCCGGTCGGCTGCACCAGCTCGATCAACGCGGTGCGGCGCGCGAGCCCTTGACGCAGCTCGCCGCCGGCTCGCGTGACATGCTCGGGACGGACGCCGAGGATGATCGGCTGGCCCCGCCGCGCCGACAACTTGCCTTGGCGGCTCACCGGGAGCGCGAGAACGCTCCCATCAGCCAGCTGCACGCCGAGAGCGCCGCTGTCCTGGAGTTGAGCCGGCACGAAGTTCATCGCCGGAGATCCGAGGAAGCCGGCAACATAGCGGGTGGCCGGGCGTTCATAGAGGTCCAGGGGAGCGCCGGACTGTTCGATTTTGCCGTCGCGCAGCAGCACGATGCGGTCGGCCATGGTCATGGCCTCGATCTGATCGTGCGTGACATAGATCATGGTCTTGCCCAGCTCTTGGTGCAGGCGCTTGATCTCGCCCCGCATCTCGTCGCGCAGCTGGGCGTCGAGGTTGGACAGCGGTTCGTCGAACAGATACAGGCGGGCGTTGCGCACGACGGCGCGGCCTATGGCGACGCGCTGGAGCTGGCCGCCGGAGAGTTGCCGCGGGTAACGGTCCAGCAGCGGCTCGATGGCCAGCATCCTGGCGGCGCGCCGCACTTTCGGTTCGATCTCGGCGGCGGGAGTCTTGCGTGCGCGCAATCCGAAGGCGATGTTCTCGAACACCGTCATGTAGGGATAGAGCGCGTAGTTCTGGAACACCATGGCGATGTCGCGATCGCGCGGGAGCACATGGTTCATCAGCTCGCCGCCGATCTCGATGTTGCCCTGGTCGGCATCCTCGAGTCCCGCAATCGTGCGTAGCAGCGTGCTCTTGCCGCAACCCGATTGGCCGACCAGCACGGTGAACTCCCCGGCGGGAATCTCAAGGTCGATGCCCTTCACGGCGTGGACGGAGCCGTAGTACTTGTGCAGGCCTGTTATCTTGAGATCGGCCATCGCTATCCCTTTACAGCGCCCAGCGAAATGCCGCGCACTAGATAGCGCTGCATGAACGCCACGGCCACGAAAATCGGCAGCGTGCCGAGCACCGACATAGCCGAGATCTTCGCCCAGAAATTGGACTGTCCGCCGAAATAGTGGGTGACCTGCACCGTGTAGGTCCCGACCTCGGTGCGGGTGAGCACCAAGGCGAACAGGAACTCGTTCCAGGCAAATACGAAGGTGAAGATCGCCGTCGCAAACAGGCCCGCACGGCACATGGGGAACACGACTCTCCAGATCACCTGCCAGCGCGTGCAACCGTCCACCAGCGCCGACTCTTCCAGTGCAAGCGGGATGTCTAGGATATAGCCGCGCATCATCCAGATCACATAAGGAAGATTGAAAGCCGTGTACAGCAGGATCACGCCCACATACGTGTCGACCCAGCCGAGCCACACATAGAGGAGAAAAATGGGGAACACCACTGCGATCGGAGGAACCATGCGCTGCGAGATGATCCAGTTGGCGAGATGCTCCCCACCGGTCTTGAAGCGGGCCAGGCTATATGCGCAGATCGTGCCCAGAAACATGGCGATCAGCGTACTGCCGCCGGCTACGACCAGGCTATGCCACACCGCGATGGCATCGCCGTCCTTGAACAGCACGGCATAGTTCCCGAACTGAAGGTGACCCGGATACCACTTCGGCGGGTAGGAGAAGATCTCGTCCGCCGTCTTAAACGAGATCATGAACAACCAATAGATCGGAAACAGGAAGAACACCGTAATCCCCAACGCGGCAACAAGGCGCAGGGTCAAGCGGACACGTTGACGTGCGTGCAAGTCGTTCACCTTGCTAACCGAACGCGTTTGAGCGCGGCGAACACCACCACCGACAGCAGCACGATGATCAGCAACGCCACCGCTGCGGTGTAGCTGGTCTCGAACTGCTGGAAGCCTTTGACGTAGGTGAAGACGGAGATCGTCTCGGTCATCGTGCCCGGTCCGCCCTTGGTAAGGGCCCAAACGATGTCGAACAAGCGGAACAGATCCAGCCCGCGAATCAGGATCGCCACTGCCATCACCGGCCATATGGCCGGCAGCACGATCTTGAAGAAAGTCCGCCAGTACCCCGCCCCGTCGATTGCAGACGCCTCGAGCTGGGATTTGTCGACGTTGGCGAGCGCCGCGAGCAGCAGTAGGAACATGAACGGCGTCCACTGCCAGACCTCGGCAACGATAATGGCGGGGTACACCAGGGCCGGGTTGATGGTCCACAGCAGCGTTCGCGGGCTGCCCGTAACCCAGCCGATGACCTGGTTGATTGGACCGAAGCGGTTGTCGAACATGAGCGACCACGTGGCGCCCGACACGATCGGCGAGACCACCACCGGCAGCACCAGCAACGCGATGAAGATCTGCCGTCCGGGCAGCCGGTCGAGGAACAGCTGCGCCAAGGCCAATCCCAAGACCAGTTCGATCGGGAGTGCGATGGCGGTGAAAATCACGGTATGCAGCAACGCCTCCCACAGGCGCCGGTCCCGGAACAGATGAGCGAAGTTGCGGACGCCGACGAAGCTGGTGTCGACCTCCGTCATGGTGATGCCCTGAAAGCTCACCACCAGCAGATAAACGAGCGGGAAGATCCCGATCAGCAGCAGGACGAAGATCGACGGCCCGACGAGGAAGTACTTGAAGTTACGGTCGGTGAAATCCGCTTGCCGGGGAGCGGTAGCTTGAGCCACGGTCGTATTGATGGTTTAGGGGCCCAAAAGAACTCTTAGGAGCGCTCGAGCTCGACGTGCCCCCTCCCCCCGATGCAAAGTTCAGTTTGCGTCGCCGCACGCGGCGACAATGCCGGTCCCGAGCGTGGCCCGGGACCGGCTATGCGTCTACTTCGGATACGCCCCGGATTTGGCTGCCCAGGCCGAGTACACGGCCTTTTGCTTCTCGACACCCACCTGCTGCGTAATCTCGTCCCACTGCTTAGCCGTATCGTCCATGATCTTTTTCGGATCCTCGCCGGCCCATAGACGGCTGATGGCCTGCCGCAGCGCCTCCTCGTATTTGTCGGTCTGAATTAGCGAGAGGTCGAGCAGGCCGGTCTTGGACGCGTCCTTGAGCGTGGCCAGGTAGTACTTGGCGTCGGGCCACTTAGCGAGATAATCCTTGTTCACGTAGTGGGACTCGCGGAACGGGTCGCGCAGCGCGTACGGCAGCTGGACGCGCAGGTTGGAGATGTCCTCGCTGTTCAGCCACTGGATGAACAGGTAGGCCTGCTCCTTCTGCTTGCTGGTGGAGGCGACTGAGAGCGCAAAGCCGGCGGCCAGCTCCGGGTGTCCGCCGGGCGGAAGCGCGTAGCCGACCTTACCCGCGATCTGGGACTTGGGCACCCAATCCAGCTTCTTCTCGTTGGCCAGGTAGCCAGCCGCAAATCTGCCGTAGGGGGGCCAGGAGATCGTCATGGCGCTCTGGCCTTGGAGGAATACGGCGAGGTTCTCCACGAATCCGAACTTCTCCACTCCAGGTGGCATGAACTTGTTTTCTTCGCGCCACTCCGTCAAGACCTTCACCCCGATCGGACTGTTGATCGTTGCCTTCATCGTGTTGGGATCGAAGAAGCGGCCACCCTCGTTACGGAAGCGCTCCTGGAACATGAAGTTCCCGTAACCTGCCTCGCGGAACTGCGCGGCCCCATAAATGCCCTCTCCCTTCAGTTTCTCTGTAAGGAAGGTACCAATCTGGTCGTACTGCTTCCAGGTCTTGGGCGGTGCGAGGTCGTAGCCGTATTTCGCTTTGAACTCCTTCTGCAAGTCAGCGCGGGAGAAGATGTCCTTGCGGTAATAAAGCACGAACACATCGCCATCGTCTGGGAACCCGTAGATCTTGCCGCCTACCTTCATCTGGTTGTCGCGGTAGGTGGGTGCGATCTTCTGCAGTTCGTCGCGGAAGCCGTACTTATCGACATAGGGATCGAGCACCTCGAGCGCGCCAGCCTGCGCGAGGTCGGGCATCCAGGCCGGGATCACGTTCAGGGCGTCGTAGGCGCCGGTGCCGGCACGGTATTCCTGCATGATCTTGGTGAACATCTCGGCGACTGGCGCCTCCACCACGCTCACTTTACAACCGGTGAGCTCCTCCCATTTGGGACCCGAAAAGTTCTTCGGGTCTTCGGACTGCAGGCCCGCCTCCCAGACGATGGTGATGGTCCTGCCGGCGCAGATCTTCTTGGCCGCGTCTACCGCTCTCTGTGCCGCGCTCTGTGCGGATGCGCCCCCGCTCCATACCAGGGTTGCCACTGCAAGGGCCGCCAGGAAAGAGCCGTTGAGCAGGCTCGGGCGCCGAAGGAAGGGAAAGGAATTCCCCATGATGCCTCCTCCATTGTGAGTTTTTCGTCGATCTTGCGCCCCGGCGAAACCTGCCCTGAAACGGGCGCTCCGAACAGCCGGTCGATTATGTTGAACACCCGATGAGAGTGTCAAGCGAGTAGCGCCGCCTAAGATTGTCCCGCCCCACTCGCTGCCGCTATGCAGCATGTGCGCGAAGGGTGCGGCGGCGGGCACCAGCATGCCTCGGGTAAAATGCGCGTCTCCGCAACCGCCCAGCCGCTTGCAAAGCTTCCATCATGCTTGACGACAGCCTGTTTCCGCTCATCCTGTTCGGTGTGCTCGGGTTGTTCGGGATCGGTCTGGCGTATTTCGTCGTCATCGGAGCGCGAGCCATCTACCGCGATGCGCGTCGGACCGCACATGAGGCCGGTTATCCGCGGACCACTGCCGCCATGCGCGCGCTAGTTCGCATGGCGGTCTGGGCGCTGTTCTTCGGCGCGTACTATCTGTTCGTTTACGTCCTCGGGCGACGCCTGGGCTGGTGGGCGGCAGTGCCGTCGGCGGCGGGCCTGGTCGCCATGGTCTGGGCGCTGCTGCAAGCTGACCGATTGCTCACTGTTCGTCCGGACGCGCTTCGCGCGCAGCTTGGCATTGGGGCCGCGATCGCGATCGTGCTTGCCGTGTTTGTCTCCGTCATCTGGGTCGCCGCGTAGCGCGGCAGGCCGGGATGACGTCCTCTGAGGAGCCTTTCCGAGGACCAGCCGTGACCGACAGTCATTTGGGCGCCGCACGCATCCTCCGCGATCACCGGGTGTCACTTCGACGGCTCTCGCAGCTCGATGCCTCGGTCTGCCCCGAAGACGAAGCCCGCGCCTACGCGGTGCAGGACGAACTGCACGGGTTATTAACTGCTGCCGGCTTTGGTCCCGTTGCCGGCCACAAGATCGGTTGCACGACCAAGGTCATGCAGGAGTTTCTGCGCATTCGCAACCCCTGCGCTGGGGGCGTGTTCGCGAGCCAGGTGCATCGGACTCCCGCAGCTGTGCGGCATGCGGACTACGTGCTACCCGGCGTTGAATGCGAGATGGTGGTACGTCTGAATGCCGATCTCCCTGCGCAGCATGCGCCCTTCGATCGCCAGACGGTAGCCGCAGCTGTCGGCGAGGTCATGGCGGGGATGGAGATCGTCGACGACCGGTACGTGGACTACAAGAGTCTGGACACACCCACGCTCATCGCCGACGACTTCTTCGACGCGGGATGCGTGTTGGGTGAGCCGGTTGCCGGCTGGCGCGCCCTGGATCTGGCGTCGCTCACGGGTGTGACTTGCGTCAACGGTGTGGAGGTCGGGCGCGGGCGAGGTGCCGATGTGATGGGCCATCCGTTCGAAGCGCTGGCGTGGTTGGCGAACACGCTGGCGCGCCGCGGCCGCAGCTTGCGCGCAGGCGAGTTTGTCTTCACCGGCAGCGTAGTGGAAACGAAATGGGTGAACCGCGGCGACCGCGTGGTGATGGAGATCGCCCGTCTCGGAAGTGTAGAGGCGGTGTTCGAGTGACAGCGCGAAGGTGAACGCCGAATAAAAAGGGCGGCGACTCGCGTCGCCGCCCCCGAGGGTGTAACTCTTCGTTCTAGTTGTTAATACAGCACGACAGGGTTGCCGGGCGATCCGGTCGCGCCGATCATGCGCAGCGGCGCCCAGATGAACGCGCCTTCCTTGATGCCGGCCGCAACCAGCGACTGGGTGTCGACGTTCTCCAGGTTCCAAATGCCATAGCGGGTCTGGATCTGGGTGTGGCAGGGAACCGCCCAGCCTTCGACTTCGTTACCGGGTTGCGCATCGTTTGCCGAGGTGTCGCCCATGGTCATCGCGATATCTCGGGAGGCAAAATACTCGCATGCGCTCAAGCCGAAGCCGGGCTCGCCCTGTGCGAAAATCGCGCGGGCAGCGGCACGTTGCTCGGAGGTCATGGTGGGGTAATGGGCATTGCCCCACGTGTTGCCCTGACCGGTGTGCAACGCGACGCAGTCGCCGGCCTGGATTTCACCGAGACCTTCAGCCTTGACCATGCCCTTGATGTCGTCTGCGGTGACGATCCCCACATCACCCGGCTTCTTCGGAATCGGAAGCATTTCGGCGCTGGCGGGGATCAGACCCTTGGATTTCTTGTAGGCCACGGCGTCCAGCACTACCAGACGGCAGACAAAGCCGCCGGCGGTATGCTCCACGCCCATGGGGCCCATGCCCAGCACGCGCCCTCCGGCGCCCCGGTCATAGTTGTCCCAGGTAATGCGGCCGTTGTACATCATGGGACCCTTGGAAGTATTGACCCCGATGTGGCCGGGACCGTCGAACTGAGTGCCGATCTGGCCGATTTCGGTCGTCAGCATCTCGTCGTGATAGATGAGTGCGTTCTTGCCGAACGGGCCGCCGGTCGGCGTGCCGGGAATACTCATCTGCCAACCGCGCGCACCGAAGGCCGGTATTTCGCGGTGGTAATACTTGCCGATAGTGATGGCCTTGTACTGCTTGATGGTCGACAGTGCGCGCTTGATGTTGTTCGGGTTCTTGACGTGATTGGCGCTTCCTGCCTTGTCGTCCGCGCCCCACTTTGTCGGGAACCAGTTCTCCGTTATGGGCGCATCATTGACCGGGCCCTTCAGCGTTTGCGCCGAAGCGAATCCCACGCTTAGACACGCGGCCGCGACTGCGATCGCATTCAGTCTCATGACGATCTCCTTCCCAAAGATGTTTGAGGACTACTTTTTTGTGCCGCGCGGGAGGACACAGCTCGGACGACCTCTTTTTCCCGAGCCATTCCTACCCTGCGGGGCAAACATCACACCACAAACGTAAGCCGTATGCAAGCGTGCGTCGCGACGACTCCGGCCCGCCACTTTTCGCTCTGCCGTTGACATGCTTGGGTCGGGCGTCTTAAGGTTAGACGCCAACATCCCTGCAGGCAGGTCGGTGGCGGGTTTGTCGGCTGTGCGGGCGGCACCTGCAAAACCACCTCAAGGGGCCCGGCTCTGTGACAGCCCGCACGAGTGGATAGAAATTCAGCCAAGAGGAACGCGAGTGATTTCGGATCGGGAAATTGCCTTCTATCGAGAGAACGGCTATGTGTTGGTCGAGAATGTGCTGGACCGCAGCACCATGGCTCGAATGAAGGAGGTCATCGCCGACCTCGTTGCCAAGGCCAAAGGGGTTACGCAGCACGACAACGTCTACGACCTGGAGCCGTCGCACACCCCTCAGACCCCGCGTGTGCGGCGCATCAAGAAGCCCCACGCGGTGCATCCTATTTTCTGGGAATTCGCCAAGAGCACGGCGCTGCTCGACGTGTGCACGCGCCTTCTGGGGCCCAATGTTCGACTGCACGGGTCCAAGCTGAACATGAAGGACCCGATGTATGGCTCGCCGGTCGAATGGCACCAGGACTGGGCCTTTTATCCCCACACCAATGATGACCTTCTGGCAATCGGCGTGATGTTGGACGACGTCGAGTTGGAAAACGGACCGCTGTTGGTCCTACCCGGGACACACAAGGGACCGGTCTACGACCACCACGCCGACGGACGCTTCTGCGGTGCCATCGACCCGACAGCGGTCAAACTCCCCTATGACAAGGCGGTCGCGGTCACAGGTCCAGCCGGGTCGGCGTCCTTCCATCACGTGCGCCTCGTGCACGGTTCGGCGCAGAACACCTCCAGTAAGCCGCGCCAGCTGCTGCTGTACGAGTGCGGTGCGGCCGACGCCTGGCCTTTGGTGAACTTCACCACGTTCGAAGAGTACGAAAGCCGCATGCTGTGCGGCCAGTCGACCATCGAGCCCAGGATGGAAAGCGTGCCTGTGCGCATGCCCTTCCCACCGGCATTGAACCCAGGCTCAATCTACGAGAACCAGACATCAGCGCAGCGGCGTTACTTCGAGCAGGTGGAAGTGGCAGCGGCCAAGTGAGTGCAAACCCGAAGTCTACGAAGCCCCAGGAACCCGCCCTTGTGGCTGAGCCTGCTGCGACCGCCCCTGTGACCGCCGAGCGCAAGACCAAGCGCCTCACCCCCGCTCAGGTGAACGCCTTTGCGCGGAACGGCTATCACTTCCCGCTACGGGCTCTGTCGGCCGACGAGGCGCTCGCCTATCGCGGGCGGCTGCAGCAGTCCGAGGCGATGCTCGGAGGCCCGCTGCGGGGTGCTCTGCGCAGTAAACCGCATCTCATCTTCACCTGGGCAAACGAGCTGATTCGACATCCCACTGTCGTCGACGCGGTGGAGGACATTCTGGGACCGAACCTGCTGGTCTGGAGCAGCAGTTTCTTTATCAAGGAGGCGCGCGATCCGAGCTACGTGTCCTGGCATCAGGATTCCACTTATTGGGGATTGAGTCATCCCGATGTCGTCACCGCCTGGATAGCGCTATCGGTGAGCATCGTCGAGAACGGCTGTATGCGCGTGATTCCCGGCTCCCACTTGAAGGATCAGCTTCCACACCAAGACACGTTCGCCGAGAACAACCTGCTCACCCGCGGGCAGGAGGTGATGGTGGAGGTCGGCGCGGCCGACGCGGTCGATGTGGAGCTGCAACCCGGCGAGTTCTCGCTTCACCACGTGCGCCTGGTTCACGGGTCCGATCCAAACAACGCTGATTATCGCCGCATCGGGTACGCCGTCCGTTATATCCCGACCTACGTACGCCAGACCGAGGGGCCGCGTGACTGCGCGACGCTGGTGCGCGGCGTGGACAACTACAACCATTTCGACATGGAGCCCGCGCCCAAGGCAGACCTCGACCCCGAGGCCGTAGCGTTGCACCGGCGCATCACCGAGCAGGCCAATCAGATCCTGTATCGCGGCACCGAAAAGCGCAATCCGAAGTAGAGAAGCGGGGCCCGCAGCGGCGAATCGCGCAAACGCGGGCACAACAACGCGACGAAAGGGGAGGACCAATGCTCAAGATACCTTGGGTGCATGCCGCAGCGTTGGCTCTGCTGCTGGTCCTCGATCCCGGTCTCGCGTGCGCCCAGGAACCCATCAAATGGAAGATGATGTCGCTGTGGCCGGCCGGCTCCCTGCCGCAGAAGCTCAATGAGCAGTTCGCCGAGCGCGTATCGAAGATGAGCGGTGGGCGGCTGCTGGTCGAGGCGCTGCCGGGCGGCTCCATCGTTGCGCCCACCGAGAGCCTGGATGCCGTCGGCGCCGGTGTGCTGGACGCCCAGCAGGGCGGCCCGGGCTATTGGACCGGCAAGGACGCCGCGTTTGCGCTGATCGGCGATCTGCAAGGCGGTTGGGAAACTCCGCAACAGGCGCAGGACTGGATGGAGAAAGGCGGCGGACTCGAGCTCGTGCGCGAGCTCTACCGCAGATACAACGTCTACTTTGTTACCGGTGCGTGGTACGGCGTCGAGTCCCTAGTGTCCAAGAGGCCCATCCGCACGCTCGACGATCTCAAGGGGTTCAAGTTGCGGGCCCCGGTCGGCATAGGGCAGGACATCTTCCGTATCCTCGGCGCGGCGCCGGTCAACCTACCCGGCAGCGAGGTATACACGGCGCTCGAGCGAGGCGTGATCGACGGCAGCGACTGGGGCACCTTGTCCATGAACCAGGAGTTGGGCTACCACAAGCTGGCCAAGTATCCGACCTACCCGGGTTTCCATTCGATGCCGATGAGCGATGTCGCGGTTAACCTGAAGCGTTGGAACGCACTGCCCGATGACCTCAAGCGCGTCTTCGACGCAGCCGCACACGAATTCAGCCGGGACATGATCGTCAAGAACGGCGAAGCGGACAGGAAAGTCGCAGCCGAGGCCAAGCAGCTCGGCTTCGAGCCCACTGATCTTCCGCCGCAGGATCGCCGCAGGTTTCGCCACATCGCGCAGGGTGTCTGGAAGGAGTACGCCAAGCGCAGCGAGATGGCGAAGCGAGTCTACGATTCACAGGTTGCGTACCTGCGGCAGCTGGGGCTGCTCGATTAGCGCCGACGCCAAGGGTGCCGCGGAGGCGCGCGCCGAGAATCGGACAGGGGGTGCGGCAGCGCCCCTTTTTGTTGCCCGGCCTGAGCGAGCCGGCGATCGGAGACGGAATGTCGCAGAGGGGCCTGCTTGAGCGTTTAGTGGCGCGGCTGGGCGAGGCGACCAGCTTGGTGTTCGTCGTCATCGTCGTGATCTCGGCTTACGAGGTGGTCATGCGCTACGCATTCGATGCCCCTACCATCTGGGTGCATGAGATCAGCGTAGCACTGGCGGCTGCTGCCTTCGCCATCGGCGGGCCGTATGTCCATGCAACGCGCCAGCACATCGCGATCACCTTCTTCTTCGAGCGCCTGCCCCAGCCGGCCAGGCGCCTAGTGCGCGTGCTCCAGTCGCTGCTCACGCTGGTGTTCGTCGGCCTGCTCACCTACGCGGCTGGCAACCAGGCGCTGCAGTCGCTGCGCGAGGGCGAGACGTCGGGCACGGCACTCAACCTGCCTATTCCAGCGGCGCTCAAGACCGTGTTCGCGCTGTGCTGCTTGGTGCTGCTGGTTCAGACCGCGGTTCAGTTCGTAGTGGACATACGCGCCGCCCACAGCCGGCCATGAGCATCGGCTGGATCACGGTCCTGATGTTCGGCAGTTTGCTGGTGCTGCTTTCGCTGGGACTGCCGCTGGCGTTCTCCACGGGGCTGGTCGCGGTGAGCTTCGCGGTGGCGCTGTTCGGGGTCGACAGCCTGCAGCTGATCGCGAGCCGCATCTTCACCTTCATGAACGAGTACGTGCTCGTGTCCGTGCCCATGTTCATCATGATGGCTTCGCTGATGGAGCGCTCGGGGGTAGCCAAGGACCTGTTCGATGCTATGCGCGTGTGGGCTGGCAAGCTCCCTGGCGGGCTCGGCATTCAGACCATGGTAGCGGCCACCATCATGGGGGCGATGACCGGCATCATCGGTGGGGAGATCGTGCTGCTGGGGCTGATCGCGCTACCCCAGATGCTGCGGCTGGGTTACGACCGCAAACTCGCGATTGGAACCATCTGCGCCGGCGGATCGCTGGGCACGATGATTCCGCCCTCCATCGTGCTGGTGATCTACGGGCTGACGGTCAACGTCCCCATCGGCGATCTGTTCACCGCCAACATCGTGCCCGGGCTGATTCTGTCGGGCACCTATATCGTCTACATCTTCGCCCGCTGCCAGATCAACCCCGGCCTCGGCCCGCCCGCGCCGGAGCATGAGCGGAGTCAGCCTCTGCGCGACAAGTTGAGGCTCATGAGGGGGCTGTTGCTGCCCACCCTGGTTATCGCCTCGGTGCTCGGTACGATATACCTCGGCGTAGCGTCGGTGACCGAGGCCGCTGCTATGGGGGTGATCGGTACCATCGTGGCCGCCATCACCCGGCGCGAATTCACCTGGAAGATGCTGCGCGATTCGGCCCGGCAGACCATGGCCACCTGCGGCATGCTCCTGTGGCTCTCCTTTGGAGCCACGGCCATGATTGGCGTGTACAACCTCGCCGGCGGCCCCGGGTTCGTGCACGGTATGATCACGGGGCTCTCGGTGCCGCCGGTGGTGATCGTGCTCATCATGATGGGGATCTTGCTGCTGCTGGGATGCGTGATGGACTGGGTTGGCATCTGCCTTCTGACCATGCCCATTTTCGTGCCCATCGTACGGTCACTGGGTTACGATCCAGTCTGGTTCGGCGTCCTCTTCTGTCTCAACATGCAGGTTTCGTATCTATCGCCGCCGTTCGGCCCGGCGGCCTTTTACCTCAAGGGGGTCGCCCCCAAAGACATCACGCTGGATGATATCTTTGCGGCCGTGTGGCCCTTCATCTTGCTGCAGATCCTGATCCTGATCATGGTGGTCTCATTTCCGCAGCTGGCGCTGTGGCTGCCGTCCCTCAACGATTGAGCCCGAGCCCGACCGTGCCGATGCCGCAGAACCATGATCACCCCCCAATGAGGCTCGGCGACTTGCTTTACGCGGCTTGGCGGGAGGACGGAGGAGAAAGATGACGAGCAACACGCGTCGGCAAGTACTCAAGGCACTGGGCGCGGCGGCGGTAACTGCGAGCGTGCCGCCAGCAGTGGCGCAGCACACCCAGCTCGCGTTCACTCCGGAGCCGGGCGCGAAGCTCAAGCTGATGCGCTGGCGCCGCTTCATTCAGGCCGACGAGGACCTGTGGAATGCCAACACGAAAAAGTTCACCCAGGTCACCGGCGTGGAGGTGCAGATCAGCAACGAGGGGTTCGACGACATCCGGCCCAAGCTCGCGCTGGCCGCCAACATCGGCACCGGGCCAGACGTCGCACTGGGCTGGCTGGAAGATCCGCATTTTTTCCCAGACAAGCTGGTCGACGTGTCCGACCTTGCCAACTATCTGGGCGCCAAGTACGGGGGCTGGTTCGACATCGCACAGCGCTACGGGACGCTTGCGTCGGGTGCGGGCAAGGGCCGTTGGATCGGTCTCCCGCTCGGCTGTGGCGGGGCGCTGCTCAACTATCGGGTGTCTTGGATGCGGGAGGCGGGGTTCGAGCGCTTCCCGACCGACCTGCCTGGCTTCCTCAAGCTGTGCCAGAAGATGTCCAAGAACGGGCACCCACCTGGCTTCGCCATCAGTCATGCGACCGGCGACGGGGACACCTGGCTGCACTCGTTGCTATGGGCGCACGGCGGCAAGATGGTGGACGAAAAGAACAACGTAGTCATCAACAGCCCCGAGACCGTCGCCGCGATCGAGTACGTGCAGGAGCTCTACAAGACCTTCATCGACGGCGTTCTCGCCTGGACCGGCGTCAGCAACAACAATGCCTTCCTCGAAGAGAAGATCAGCCTGACCTCGAACGGGGTGTCGATCTACTACGTCGCGAAGAACTCGAAGGACCCGCGCCAGCAAGCGATCGCCGCGGACATGGATCACGCGATCCACCCGCTGGGCCCCGTAGGACGCTCCATGGAGCTGCACCTGTTGTCCCAGGCCATGATCTTTCAGTACACGAAATATCCGAATGCGGCCAAGGAATACCTGCGCTTCATGTGGGAGCGCGAACAGTATCAACCCTGGCAGGATGCCGCATACGGCTACATGAGCCCTCCGCTCAGGGCCTATACGCAGACGCCGCTCTGGTCATCCGACCCCAAGCTGGTGCCGTTCCGGGACGTGGCGAAGCGCATGGTGTGGAGCGGCTATGCCGGTGAAGTCGGCTACGCGTCGGCCGGAGTGCTCGCCGATTGGATCGTGACTGACATGTTCGCGCAGGCGGTGAGCGGGCAGAAGTCGGCGAAAGAAGCGGCCGCAGAAGCCGAGCGGCGTGCCAAGCGGCACTATCGCGCCTAGGGGACCTGTGCTATCAACGAGCCAAGTCGAGATGCTGGACGATGAAGTTGGCTATCCCTGGATAGTCGTCTAGCGTGAACACGGGCAGGGTCGTCGCGGGTTTTCCGTCGGTTGCCAGCCCTACGATCCGAGCGTCGGTTGGATAACCCGGAGTCGTATGGTTGGCCAGCCGCCAGACTTCAAGTTTAGGGATTGGCTGTCGCTTGAACCCTTCAACTAGCACCAAATCGCAAGGAGAGAGATGCCCGAGCTGCTCGGGCAAGTCAGGCTCAGGCGCACCTCCTAGCTCGTGCATCAATACCCACCGCATGTCGGACGTCAACAAGACCTCCTTGGCGCCCGCCTGCCGCTGTCGCCACGAGTCTTTGCCAGGCTTGTCGATGTCAAAGTCATGATGTGTGTGCTTGATCACCGAGACGGTCAAGCCCATACGCGAAAACAAAGGGATCACGTTTTCGATCACCGTGGTTTTACCGCTGCCCGATGGCCCGGTGAAACCGAAGACCTTCACAGTTCGCCTTGAGTCGTC
>Ga0335084_10001181_pt1 | contig 23912 bp, 19 predicted proteins | sample Lox_Sample_44_FD_206721 | JGI IMG/M metagenome (GOLD analysis project Ga0335084, IMG submission 206721) | Soil microbial communities from Loxahatchee National Wildlife Refuge, Florida, United States - Lox_Sample_4.4 | ecosystem: Environmental > Terrestrial > Soil > Wetlands | place: USA...
ATGCCAATGGCGCTCTTTGGCTTTTCGGCGGCTATGGCTACGACTCGAACGGAAATCTTCTCCCCATGAACGACCTGTGGAAGTTCACTTCTGGCGAATGGACCTGGATGGGCGGCCCCACCCTTGCTGGGCAAAGCGGAAACTACGGCACGCTCGGCGTGGCTACTCCTAACGGGATTCCCGGCGCTCGCTTCCAAGCCCTTTCATGGACCGATCCGTCGGGAAATTTCTGGCTCTTTGGCGGGAACGGTTTCGACTCCGTCGGTAACGAGTCGCCTATGAATGACGTCTGGAAATACAGCTCCGGCGAGTGGACATGGGTCGGCGGATCCGCCGTTGGCAAACAGAATGGCCACTACGGCACGCTGGGCGTCTCTGACTCCGGCAATACCCCGGGCGGCCGAAACGGCTCTGCTCTGTGGGTCGATGCTTCCGGCGACGTTTGGCTCTTCGGCGGCATCGGGTACGACGAAACAAATCCGATCAACGGCCCTCTCAGCGACCTGTGGAAGTACAGTTCTGGAGAGTGGACATGGATGGGCGGCCCCAAAGCGAAAGAGCAGAAGGGCATATACGGGACCGTAAGCGTCGGATCCGCCGGCAACAATCCAGGCGGCCGATATGCCGCTTGCAACTGGATCGACGCATCCGGCAACCTCTGGCTCTTCGGCGGCTGGGCCTACGATTCCAACGGCACCCTCGGATACCTCAACGATCTATGGAAATACTCCGGCGGCCAATGGACGTGGGTGGCCGGATCCAAAGTAGTGAACCAGCCCGGTGTTTACGGTACGCAGGGGACTCCATCCGCCAACAACATTCCTGGAGCGCGATGGGGCGGCGTCGCATGGACCGACAGTTCCGGCACCGTCTGGCTTTTTGGCGGTACTACGTATTTCACCGCGACCATTGCCGGTTACGGAAACGATCTATGGAACTACAAGAACAACCAATGGACCTGGATCAGCGGCTCCAACGTTGGCACTCAAAGCCCAACCTTCGGAACCAAGGGGATGCTTAATCCCGGAAATACTCCGGGCGGCCGCTTCATGCTAAACCGCTGGATGGACCCCGACGGAAACCTCTGGCTCTTCGGTGGCTACGGCCAGATACCAGGTGCCACCGGAAATATGAACGACCTGTGGATGTACATGCCCTAGATCTGTTGCGATGCCTTAACCCGAAAGCTTCGTCGATACACAGTTGAAGTTTCGTCTGACTCTGCTAATATCTCGGCACTCAGCGGAGCTTCCGCTGGGAATATTAACGATCACCGCAGAGTATTTGGGGGATGCTCAATCTGCAGTCAATTCAGGTACTACGTCTCAAAGTATCCAGTAACCGACCGAGGTTGGTGCATTTCACTGCAACGTGTGCGACGACGACCCCGCCGCCACGCCCACGCCAATGTTGTATCGCTTCAACTTACGGTACAGCGTCGCCCGGCTGATTCCCAGCATCCGTCCCGCGAGCGCCTTATCACCTTTCACTTGCTCGAATACTCGCTGGATAGTGTCGCGTTCGATGTCTTCTAGATCGGTACTGGATAAGGGCTCGCGCGGAGAATCCGGAATCACCAACTCTCCCCCGAGATCAGGATCCAGGACAGCAGTTTTGGGAGCGGTCTGTACCGGCAGTGCAATCCCCGTTTCCGCGCTCGATGCGATAGCAGGCGGAAGATCTCCGAGTTCGATGATCCTCCCATTCCCCAGCGCTACCGCTCGCTCCACGCAGTTTTCTAGTTCGCGCACATTGCCCGGCCAGTCATACTGCATCAGGGCCTTCATGGCCGCGCTGGCAACGTGCATCTCCGACCCGGGAGCGTAGCGATCGAGGAACCAATGCACCAGCAGAGGAATATCGCTGCGCCGCTCCCGCAACGCTGGCACGAATAGCGTTACCACATTGAGACGGAAGTAAAGATCTTTTCGAAAGGTTCCGTTTTTGTACGCGGCTTCCAAGTCGCGATTCGTCGCGGCAATCACTCGGACGTCCACCTTCACTCGCTGATTGCTGCCCACAGGCCGGACCTCCTTCTCCTGCAGTACCCGCAACAACTTCGCCTGCAATTCCAGCGGTAACTCGCCTACTTCGTCGAGGAAGATCGTTCCTCCATCCGCCGCCTGGAACAAACCTTGCTTCGACTTCAACGCCCCAGTGAACGCTCCCTTCTCGTATCCGAAGAGTTCGCTTTCAATCAAAGTTGGCACCAGCGATCCACAGTCAACTGCCACAAACGGCCGTCCCGCAAAAGCTCCACGGAAATGCATGGCGCGAGCCACGAGTTCCTTTCCTGTTCCGCTCTCGCCATAGATCAAAACCGGAGTCCGCGTGTCTTTCAGCCGCGCCACCATGCGCAATACTTCCTGAATCCGCGTTGACGATCCCACAATCCCATGCACCGCCGTCTCTGAGTCCGTGCGTTGTCGTAAGAATTCATTTTCCTCGACCAGCCGGATTTTCTCCGCCATGCGCCGCAGAAACAAACGCAACTCCTCCAATGGCGAGAATGGCTTGGTGATGTAGTCGTACGCACCCAACTTCATCGCCTGCACCGCAGTCTCGATCGATCCGTGTCCGGTCATCAGCGCCACTTCGGTGCGCGGCAACAGTTTCTTGACCTTCTCCAGAAATTCCAGTCCCGACATGTGCGGCATCACCATGTCCGTAAGAACCATGTGAACGGATTGCTCTTCCAGCAATGCCAGAGCGGACTCGCCACTCTCGGACTCGAGACAAACGAATCCCAGTGCCTCGCCAACCGTGGCGCACAGTTTTCGGATCGTCTGCTCGTCGTCAACGATCAGCAGCCGGATTCGGAGATCTTCCTTACTTGCGTTGTTCACTACTCGACCTTCCCAAACGTCTTCGAAATAACATCGATGAATTGCTGCACGCGGAAAGGCTTCTCCACGCATGGCGCACCGGTTTCGCGCAGAGTGGCAACCGTTTCCTCGTTCGCAATATCCCCGGTAATAAAGACCAGCCGCGACGCCAGATCCGGCCGGTGTCGCGCGATCCAGGCATGAACCTGCCCACCATCCACGCCGCCGGGTGTCCGCATATCCGACACCACTCCCAAAAACGATCCGTTCTCCAGCAGCCGCAATGCATCCACTCCCGATTCGCAGCACACGACTGGATATCCACTGCGCTCCAGAGCGGCTTGCACATACGCCATCACCGCGGGTTCATCCTCAATGAGCAAAACCGGAAGCACTTGAGTTTTCAATGCTGGCAAGCTCATGGCTTTGTCACTCCTGCGGCCACACCCAGCGACGCAGCGTGACCCGAGGCGGGCAGGCGTACGATGAACGTAGCGCCCTTTCCGCCGATGTTGTTGTGGCACAGAATTTCACCACCGTGCTCCCTCACAATCCCGTAGCAGATGCTCAGGCCAAGCCCCGTCCCCTTCCCTACTTCCTTCGTAGTAAAGAATGGGTCAAAAATCTTGTCGGTATGGCTGATGCCGTTACCGTTATCCGAAAACGAAACTTCCACCGCATCCCCCGCCTTCGTCGACATGATTTCGATCCGCGCCGGCCGTCCCACCTCGCGCACTGCGTCATACGCGTTGTTCAGGATATTCAGAAACACCTGCTGCAACTGGTGAGCATCACCCATCACATCAGGCAGCCCCTCATCCAGGTGTTCGATCACTTCCACTCCATGGCTATTGAAGTCATAAGAGCGCAGCTGAATCGTCCGCCGCAGAATCGTGTTCAATTGCAGCGGACTCCGTTGCGGCGGCATCTGCCGCGCAAAGCTCAACAGGTTCTGCACGATCTGCTTGGTGCGCTGCGCTTCCTGCAAGATCACTCGCAGGTCTTTGCGCGCGCCTTCCGGCAGGTCCGGATTCTCCATCAACAGATCGGCAAATCCCAGGATCGCGGTTAGCGGATTGTTCACTTCATGTGCAACCCCCGATACCAGTTGGCCCACTGCTGCCATCTTCTCCGCATGCACCAGCTTGTCACGCAGCACCGCAGAATCAGTGATGTCCGTCAGCACCATCACGATGCTGGTTACTGTTCCCTGCTCATCGCGCATCGGGCTGAGATTGGCTGAGAACTTTCCTGCCCCACCATTGCGCCGTACGATTTCAAGCTCGAGATTGTCCACCTGTTGGCCGCCCAGTGTGCTCTGCACCGCCTCGCCAACCTGACGGGAAAAACCGGGCGACGCCAGTTCCAGCAATGGACGCCCCAGCAGTTCCCGCTGTTCAAACCCGGCATCGTACCAGCGGCGGTTCGCATAGCTGATAAGCCCCGCCGTGTCCGCCACCAGGATCAGGCTCTGCGTGTTGCTCAGGATCTTGCCCGAGAAGTCTCGCTCACGGTGCAGTTCCGACTGGTACGTGCGCAGCCCGGTGACGTCCAGCATCAATCCGCGAATCTGCTGCAGCTTTCCGTAGTTATCGTGCAGCCCAAAGGCGTTGATCAGGACATGGATCGGTGATCCGTCTTTGCGCCGCAGCGTTGCCTCAAAATTCCGCAGGTGTCCCTGCTCCTCCATCAACCGCGCATGGCGTTGGCGTTGCTCCGGCGTGATATAGAGTTGCGTCGGAATATCGATCTGCAGCAGTTCTTCCCGGCTGCTATACCCCAGCATCCGGACCATGGCATCGTTCACTTCCACGAAGCGTCCGCTGGGCGTGCTGAAGAACAGGCCTTCCTGAATGTTGTCGAACAGTTCGCGGTACCGCCGTTCCGCCTCGCTGCGATCCGAAATGTCTTTCAATACGTGAATCGTTTGCATCCCCACGCCGGTCGCTCCATGCACTCGCGAGGTCGAGACCAGGTACGTCCGGTCGAACACCGGATGGGCAAACTCACTCGACTCCTCCCCAGTCGAACGACAGAACGGGCACGAATACGAAGCAGCGTCGCTGGTCAATGCCATTAGCGCGCGGATGTTCACTCCGATTAACTCCGCTGGCGCTACTCCGATCATCGCCGCCAGCGACCGGTTCACCCGCAAAACTTTGTCCGACTGATCATGCACCACGATGAAATCAGTGATCGCGTCGAAAATCTCAACCCAGTGGCGATTGGACTGTTCGATCTTCGTGAACAGCCGCGCGTTTTCCAGTGCCATCGACGCATGCCCCGCCATGGTTTCCAGAAACACGCGGTCTTCCTCGCTCAACGCACCGGGATGCCCCGATAGGCACAGAATCCCCGCCAGTTCTCCACTCGCCCCCGAGAGTCTTACCAGCGTGCAATCACTCCAGCGGAGTTTGATCGCCGCCTCCATCCCAATGATTTGTTCGCCAGTACCGGAAATCACGCTTTCCAGGTTCCGCGACGAAAATTCCCCCAGAGCCGCGCTCAGCGCCCGTTCCACCTCCCGACTCAACAACGGTTCGAGCTTTGCCGCAGGTTCCGCTGCCTCTCCCTTGCCGTCCTCTTTCGTCGGAACAATCTCCACCGACGATGCCGGGAGCGCCTGCCGTTGCTGATGCAGAGCCACCACCTGCCAGCGGCCTTCCTGCATGATGGCGAGCAAGCCCTCGCGAAATCCGGTCAGTTCCGCGGTCCTCGACACAAAACGCCGCGCAAATTCAGGCAGCCGCAGAGCGCCATCAATCTCATGCGCCAACTCGATCAGCGCTTCCGCGCGCCGGCGGTGTTGCTCGGAAAGCGACAGGTTCCTGGTAACTTCCAACATCACGGCCGCGTGATTCGAAAGCGCACGCGCACGCCGTATGTCTTCCTGCGAAATTCCCGTGCCGTCCAACCGGTCCAGCAATCCGAACATTCCCAGCAGCCGGCCGCTCGAACCCAGCAGCGGCACCGCCAGGAACTGTTGGACTTTGTACTTGCTGACAACTTCCAGATTGGCGCCGGGCGTCCGGCTCGCCTCATCCGTCCAGAAAACTTCTTTGCTGCGGAGAGTCTTCGTAGCGATGCCTTCGGGGAACGTCGTCCCCAGTCGCCTCGGCTCGCCCTTCTCCACTCCGTACCGAACCTGGAACTCATCGTTCTCCAGCAACGCGATGAAGCACCGTCCGAATCCCAGAAAACCCGCTGCCCGCACTACGAATGCCTGCAAGAAATGCTCGAGGTCTCCGCTGGCACTAAGCTCTGACGAAATCTCCAGCAGTTGATGAAGTTCCTGCGCCTGCGAGTGCGCTGTAGCGTGCAGTTCAGCGTGCGCCACTGCGACCGCGCCGAAGCCGGCAATCGCCCCCACCAGCGCTTTCTCTTCCGCCGTGAAGATGCCATCCTGGCGCGGATAAATCAGGATCGCCCCCTGCGTCCGCGCCGTGCGGAACGGCGCCGCAATCAGCATTCCCGGCGATATCAGGTTCGCCAATGAGTGGACATCAGCGCCAATCGACAGCGTAATCGGCTCTCCCGCCGATACCGCGCGCTGTGCCAGATCCGCCGCAAACCGCAGCGTCTGCCGGTCGTGCCGTGCCCGCGCCGACGTCGCCAGTTGAGGACTCTCCGCCGAAACCGCCTTCAACTCGAACGGTCCCTCGCGGCGTAACAAAACGCAGACAAGCCGTGTGCGTAACAGAATCCGCAAGCGGTCCGCCAACGCCTCAATGACCGCCCCTACATCCGGGCTCCCATGAAGTGCATGCGCCACATCGGCCAAAATCTCTGCCCGTCGATGCTCTTCCCGCGAAGCCTCGCTCAGCCGCGCCGCTTCGAGCAGGCTCCCCAGCTGCCCCGCCAGAATCGTCGCTTTCGCTGCCAGATCGTCATTGAAGAACTCATCTTCGGACGTGTGCAGGAAGCTCACCGCCCCGATCACTTCGTTGAAAACCAGCAAAGGCGCAGCCAGCAGCGAGCGCGCTTCAAATTCCTTGGCAGTAGGAAACGGCAGCGAATTTACATGGTTTGCGAAGATCGTCCGCCGCTGCCGCACCGCCTCGGCCGTGACGGTGCTTTGATCGGGACGCATCCGCATCCCCACAAACCGCTCCGCCAACTTCCCGTCAGCCTGCTCCCCGACAAGCTCATCGCCAGGATGGCAGCGCCAGAAATACACTCCGGAAGCGTCAAAGAATTCGCGCGTCGCGTGACAGAACAACTGGATTAGCGTGTTGGAATTGGGCCGCTCGCCCGACTTCGCAGCAATGCGGAGCAGCAGCTTCTGGAAGCCTTCATCCGTCCCGGCCCCAACACCTCCGACCGGGGAAACAATAGGATTACTGACTGAAGCGGAGACATCTGCGCCGACACTGAAAGAGTTTTCTCGATTCACAAGTGCTTGAATCTATTGGGAAACTACCTGTCATCTCAAATTGAGTCAAGGGAAATGGGCCACCAGGTGCCTTTATGTGAAATCCCGAGACGCAGGATGAGATTTTGTCTCACCCTGAGAAACACTACTGCGTTTTTGCCGAATGAGACAACGCTAATCCGTTACCGTCTCATTTTTGCCTCCTTTTTCAGTGATTAACCATCCCAGAATCAATCACATACCTCTCATTACTTTGGTTTTTTCAATAAGGTTCCCATGGCCCAGGCATTGCACTCTCGGCTTAGCCAGCTTCTTTGTACCCAGGAGGATTTGTGTCTCAACGAATCGCGGCAGCCCTGCTCGCCGTTGTCGTCTTGTTCGCCGCTGTGAGTCCGCGCTATGTGTCGGCGCAGGCGTCGCAGAGCGACGAGATCGTGAGACGAGCCAAGACCAAGATTCAACCTTTCTACCCGGACTTGGCGCGCAAGATGAACATCACCGGGACCGTAAAAATTGAGGTAACGGTTTCCCCTAATGGCACGGTTAAGGAAGCCCGCATCGTGGGCGGCCATCCCTTGCTCGCCAATTCCGCGCTCGATGCCGCCAAGAAGTGGCGCTTTGAACCAGCGGCGGCTGAGAGCACGGGCGTCATCGACTTCAAGTTTGAACCGCGGTAGGCAGTTTCACCGCGGAGGAGACAGGAATGACAATCGGCAAGAAGTTATACGTGAATTTCGGCATCATCCTCACCATGGTGCTGGTGCTGTTCCTGGTGAACTGGTCCGCCGTACAGCGCGAGCATGCCGCCAAGGCCGCCGCCCAGTCCTCGCTGGAATTGGCCGATACCACCAACTCGGTCCGCTTCCAGATGATGCAAAACCGGCTCTACCTGAGCAACTACTTGCTGAGCGGCGACACCCGCGAGGTCGACCGCATGAACGAGGGCATGCGCACTCTCAACGAGAAACTCGAACAGGGCAAGTCACTCGCCAACTCCGACCAGGTCAAGAACTCTCTCGGGAAAGTCCAGCAGCTTGAACAGGCGTGGGGCAAAGAGTTCGCCCAACCCCTTATCGAGAAGCGCAAGGACGTCGACTCCGGAAACGCCACGGTCGCCGAGCTGCAGATCTACTACCTGCAGAAAGACGCATCCTCGTGGGTCAAGAACTCCACCGACTCTCTGGACGTGGGTGAGCAGGAGAACCACAAAGTCGTCGATGAGCGCCGCAAATCCGATGAGAACGCAGCCAACTGGACCATCGGCGTTTCGCTGATCAGCACGCTGCTGGCACTCTCGCTCGGCATCGCCATCGCCTTCCGCACCGCCAAATCGATCACCGAACCTCTGACGAACCTCATGAATGTCGCCCGCGCCATCGGCAACACCGGTGACCTCGAGCACAACATCGACCTGGGCCGCGACGACGAGATTGGCGAGCTGGCTCGCACCTTCCACAAGATGGTTACCTACCTCAAGGAGATGGCAGGAGTCTCGGAAGCCATCGCCGGAGGTGACCTCACTCTCGAAGTGAAGCCCCGCTCCAATCACGATACCCTCGGCAACGCCTTCGCCAAGATGGTCGAAGGGCTGGCAGGACTTGTGCGCAGCGTCCGCGACGCCTCATCTCAAGTCGCCAGTGCCTCCAACCAGGTTGCCGGAGCATCCGACGATTCCGCCAAGATTGGCCTGCAAGCCTCTTCCGCCATCGATGAAGTCACCAGCACCATGCACGAAATGAGCGTCAATGTGCAGAACATGGTGAAGAGCACGCAAGTCCAGGCCTCCAGCGTCAGCGAAACCTCTGCCTCCATCGATCAGATGGTCGCCTCCATCCAACGCGTCGCCGACACTGCCAAGGTCCTCCTCGACATCTCCAACCGTTCCCGCGAGGAAGTCCACAACGGCATCGGCACCATGGACAAGGCTACCGACGGCCTGAACCGCATCAACACCACCATCAATTCTTCGGGCGAGATCATTGGCGCTCTCGGCCAGCGCGCTGACGACATTGGCAAGATCATCGAAGTCATCGACGATCTTGCCGAACAGACAAACCTTCTCGCTCTCAACGCCGCCATCGAAGCCGCTCGCGCCGGTGAGCACGGACTCGGCTTCGCCGTCGTCGCCGACGAAGTTCGTAAGTTGGCGGAAAAGTCCGCTCAATCTACGAAGGAAATCTCGGAACTCATTCAAAGTATTCAGAAAGAAGCCCGCAAGGCCGTCGAGAACATGGACCGATCCACTTCCATCGTCAATGAAGGCTTGGCCCTCGGTTCCGAACTCAACTCCGCCTTAAAGAAAATCTCGAACGTTGTTACGGAAGTCTACAAATTCGCCCAGGAAATCGGCGCAGCCACCAACGAGCAGTCGCACGGCTCGTCGCAGATTGCCCGGGCCACCACGCGGCTCAATGAGATCACTCACGAAATCAACTCGGCGGTAGAAGAGCAAGCGTCCGGAGCCCAGGCAGTCGTCAAGGCGATGGAGCGCATGCGTGAACTGGTGCAGCAGTCTACCTCCAGTTCGACCGAACTGGCCGCTTCGTCCGAGCAGATGTCGAAGATGTCGCGCAGCCTGCTCGACTTCATCGACCGCTTCGCTCTCGCTGAGGCAGGCCGCTCGCAGTCTTCCGAACCGTCCACCCGCAACACGAAGCGTGCCGCCGCTGGAGCCCAGTTCTAAGGCGGCCCGAGGAGCCTCAAGACCATGAGCCGTGAACTCCATATCGTGGGCTTTCAGGTGGGACGCGAAACCTATGGCGTACCCATCACTTCCCTGCACGAAATCGTGCGGGTGCCGGAGATTACCGCCGTGCCCGACGCGCCCGACTATCTCGAGGGCGTCATCAATCTGCGCGGCAAGATTGTTTCCGTCATGGACCTGCGCAAGCGTTTCGGAGAAAAGCAGGCCACCGCCAGAAAAAACAACCGGATCCTGGTCGTCGAGCACGCCGGAAGGTTAGCCGGCCTCATCGTGGATTCGGCCTCGGAAGTCCTGAAGATTCCTGCCGACGCCGTGGAAGCTCCGCCGGCAGTGTTCCAGGATGGCGGATTGAATTGTGTCACCGGGCTGGGCAAGGTCGCAGGACGGCTCATCGTCCTTCTCGACATGAGCAAACTGCTCGCTCCCGCCAGCTTGGAAGCAAAGATCGAACCTGGAGAAAAGAAAGCAGCAGCAAAAACCGCCGCAAAGTAGAAGAACTAGAAGTTAGTGACCAGTGAGAAGTGATCGAATCGGTCAGCAGTACGGGTGAACAAATAAATAGCTGAGAGCACCCGTTTAGCTGACCCCTGACCACTTGAAACTCTGAAACTCGAAACTCTGAAACTTTATTTTATGAGCACATCCGGAGCGGCACCCGCTCCCATACTCACCGACGCGGAGCTGAAGCTGTTGCAGGCACTCATCTACCAGGAGTGCGGCATGCACTTCGACGAACGCCGCACGCACTTCCTCCAGGACCGGCTCCTGCGCCGGCTCAAGGAGTGCCGTGTCGATTCGTTCTACGGCTACTACCGCCTGCTCATCAGCCAGGAAGGCAAGGACGAACTGGCCAAACTGCTGGAGAATCTGACTGTCAACGAGACCAGCTTCTTCCGCCACAAGGCGCAGCTTGATCTCTTCCAGAAAACGGTTCTCGAAGAACTGCTGAAGCACAAAAGCGCGCGCCGGGAATACTCGATTCGCATCTGGAGCGCAGGTTGCTCCACCGGGCAGGAACCGTACACCCTAGCCATGCTCGTCACTGACGCCCTGGCCTACTACTATCTGCGCAACCCGCTGCCGGTGGATATGCCCCTGCCCAAGCCGCTCGTGCCGCCACCGTGGCGGGTCGAGATCCTCGCCAGTGATATCAGCTACTCAGTGCTCCGCCATGGCCAGGAAGGCACGTACAGCGAACATCAGATGTCGATGGTCGACTACGGATACCGTCTGCGTTACTTCGACAAGGTTGCAGATCGCTACGCCGTCAAGAAGGCGCTCAAGGAGCTTGTCCACTTCGACTTTCATAACCTTAAAACCGAGTATCTGCCCCAGCGCAACGATGTGATCTTCTGCCGCAACGTCATGATGTACTTCGACGAGGCCGAGCAGAAACGGCTGATCGAAAAGTTCTACCGCTGCTTGAACTCGAACAGTTATCTCTTTGTCGGCCATGCAGAAAGCCTGTTGGGCCTGACCAAGAAATTTCAAATGGTACACAAAGACAGCGGCACCGCATACCAGCGGATTGAGGTAAGGGAGTAAGCATGACGAATTCCCCCGATGAGCGCGGCCTGGAACTTCGCGAGCTCTTCTTTGAGACCGCGCAGGAACTGCTGCAGGCGCTCAACGAAGAAGCGCTCAAGCTCGAGAAGAATACGGGCGACGAAGAGATCGTGCGCTCTATCCGGCGCACTGTACACACATTGAAAGGAGACTCGGCAGCGTGTGGCTTGCGCGAGCTAAGCGAACTCGCACACCAGTTTGAGGATGCACTCTCACTCGAGAGTGCAGCGTCGCACGCCGCAGTCGCGGAAATTGCCTTCGCCGCGGCCGACATCTTTGCCGAAATGATTGTGGCTTACCGCAAGAACTCCAGGCTGCCCGCCACAAAGAACCTGAGCAAGAAAATCCAGGAGTTGATGGCGCCGCCCAAGGCCGCCAAGGCCCGCGGCACCAAGAAAGCAGCAGCCAAAGCGACCAGGGGGAAGACTGCCTCCAAAGTTGCTACCAGCAAAGCCACGAGCAAGTCGGTATCTTTGTGGACCGAATACGAAACGCTGGCGATGTCCAAAGCGCAGGCCGCGGGGCAAGACGTTCTGCACGTAGTCGCCAAGTTCGATCCTCACTGTGCCATGCCGATCGCCGGACGCCAGTTAGTGCACAACGCGATCGGCACCATGGGCCCCGTGATTGCCATCCGCCCCGACGCCAAGTCCCCGGCCGCCACTAAGTCCATCGAGTTTGTCATCGCTACGATGCAGACCGCCGAGCAGATTGCGGCTAAGTGCAAGATCCCGACCATCGTCGAAGAAGTTTCGGTCGAATTGCTGCTTGCTGGCAAGGCTGGCGCGCAGACTTCGCCGCTCGATCCGGTCGCCGCAGCCACGGCCGATCCGGAGCGCGAAGCAGAGGCCCATGCCTCCGAAGCGCCTGCCATCTCCGCTCCCACTTCGGGTCCCGTCAATGTCACACAGGAGAACGTGCTGCGCGTCGAGGCCGGACGCATCGACAACGTTCTTAACTTGGTCGGCGAGCTGATCATCGGCAAGTCCATGCTGCAGCAAGCGCTTAACGAATTCTCCAAGCGCTATCCCAAAGAACTGCTCCGTGGCAAGTTTGCCGACGCGATGGCTTTCCAATCGCGCGTCCTCAATGACCTGCAACGCTCGGTCATGAAGATCCGCATGGTGCCCGTCGATCAGCTCTTCCGCCGCTTCCCCCGCATGGTGCGCGATGTCTCCCGCCAGTGCGGACGCGAAGTCGAACTCGCCCTCAGCGGACAGGAGACCGATCTCGACAAGGGCATCCTCGACGCCATCGCCGAGCCTCTCACCCATCTGGTCCGCAACGCGATCAGTCACGGCATCGAATCGCCCGAGGAGCGCAAGAAGCTCGGCAAGAATCCCCAGGGCAGCGTTCGCCTGAATGCCTACCATCAGGGCAATCAGGTCGTCGTCGAAGTCAATGACGACGGACGCGGCATCGACGTAGCAAGGATCCGCTCCAAGGCAGTCGAACTCGGACTCTCCACGCCCGACGAAGCCGCCAAAATGAGTGAGGCCGAGGCCTTGAACTTTATCTTCCGTCCCGGCTTCAGCACAGCCGAGCATGTGACGGAAGTCTCCGGCCGTGGCGTCGGCATGGACGTGGTACAAAGCGTCCTCCACCGCCTCAAAGCTTCTATCGGCGTCGAAACTCAACTCGGCAAGGGCACAACCTTCCGGCTCAAGCTGCCGCTCACCCTGGCCATCATCAAAGCCCTGCTGTTCTGGGTCGAGCAGCGTCTTTATGCGATTCCTCTGAATGCTGTCATCGAAATCGCCCGGACGTTCGAAGCTGAAGTTCACCAGGTCGACAATTACGAGGTCCTGCAGTTGCGCAACCAGGTATTGCCTTTGCTGCGCCTGGGCCGCCCCGCTCCCGAAGGCGATCGCAAATCGAAACTCTTTGTGCTCGTCATCACCGTGGGAGAGAAGCGATACGGATTGATCGTCGATTCGCTCGAGGGCGAAGAGGAACTTGTCATCAAGGCCCTCGACGATCACACCTTCTCCACCGACCTGGTTTCTGGCGCCTCCATCCTCGGAGACGGACGCGTGGTACTCATCCTCAACCTGCCCGCAGTCGTCGAGCACGTTTCGCGTCTGCGCCCCGAAGAAACAGGAAAAACGAATTCCGGCCTGTTGTTGACGCACACCGACCGCATGCGGCTGGCCTTAATCCCGGCTACGGGAGGTCACGCATGAAGCAAGTGCGCGTACTGGTTGTCGACGACTCGGCCCTGATGCGGAAACTCATTCCGCAAATGCTGGCTGCCGATGAATCCATCGATGTCGTCGGTACGGCGATGGACGGCTCTTTCTGCCTGAAAAAGATCGAGGAGCTCCGGCCCAACGTCGTCACGCTCGATCTCGAAATGCCCGGCATGAACGGCATCGACACCCTGAAAGAAATCATGCGGCGGCAGCCCGTCCCGGTCATCGTGGTCAGCTCGCACTCAACCGAAGGTGCGAGCGTTACCATGAAAGCGTTGGGCCTCGGTGCATTCGACTTCGTTACCAAGCCCAAAGATGCGTCTGCCCATATGGCGGAGACGGCGCGCGAACTGATCGCCAAGGTCAAAGCAGCCTCCGAGTGCAAACTCAAGCCGCGTATTACCTCAGCGCCGCCCAAGCCCGAGAAGCAACCTGCCCCCACCGGCGCTCCCAACAAAATCGTCGCCATTGGCGTCTCCACCGGAGGCCCGCAGGCCCTGGAATACGTTCTCTCGCAGTTGCCCGGAGATTTCCCCGGCGCCATCACCGTGGTCCAGCACATGCCCGATGGCTTTACCGACATGTTTGCGCGGCGCCTGGACGAAGTTTGTCCCCTCCGCGTCAAAGAAGCTCAATCGGGCGACCTCCTCCTTCCCGGACGCGTACTCATCTGCCCCGGAAGCCGCCACATGAAAGTGAAACGTCTCCCCCTCGGAGACATCGTGGTCCTCAGCGACGAGCCGCGCGTCAACGGACACCGTCCCAGCGTCGACGTCCTTCTCAGGAGTGTCGCCGAGGAATTCCACAGCAACGCCGTCGGCGTCCTCATGACCGGCATGGGAGACGACGGCGCCGAAGGATTAGGCGCTATTAAGAAAGAAGGAGGCATGACCATCGCCCAGAACGAGGAGTCCTGTGTGGTCTACGGCATGCCAAAGGCTGCGATCGAGCGAGGCTACGCCATTCGTGTCGTCAGCCTCGACGTCATGGGAGCTACCCTGCAGGCCCTTTGCGGCCGCAGCAGCAACCTCGACGGTAGCCGCGCGATGCGCGCGGGAAGTTAAGGATTGGGCACGAAAAGCCTGTGACCAGCGTGATCTGGTTACGGACAGAAGGCCATGATAAGGAGTAACAAGGGGAGGTCTGTATGGAGCAGTTTGCACCAGTGAAACGAAGCAAGGACGGGCAGGCGGTCCGCTACCTCATCGTAGACGACTCCGTGTTCGCCCGTAAAAATCTCGCCCGCATGATCGAATCGTTCGGCGGGCAGGTGGCGGCCGAAGCCGGCGACGGCCTCACTGCCATCAGCGAGTTCGACCGCACCAATCCCGACATCGTGCTCATGGATATCACCATGCCACAGATGGAAGGCATCGAAGCGGCCGAACGCATCGTCCAGGCTCATCCGGAAGCGCGCATCGTGATGGTCTCCTCTGTCGGATACCAGGAGAACATCGTCGCGGCGTTGCAGCGGGGCGCACGCCACTTCGTGCAGAAACCCGTGAAGCCGGAAGTGCTCTACGAAGTCATCAAGTACGTGCTGGGCGAAGACGGCGCAGTCGCCAATGCCGCGGGAGCGGGAGTCTAATTCAATGAAGATGGAACTGATCCAGCCTTTCATCAATGCGGCTGACGCCGTGTTGTCGCAAGGTCTGCAGGGGTCGACCAAGGTGGGCAATCTCACCATGGAAGAGCAAGCCTATCGCCGCAAAGGCGTGGCAGGCATGATTGCGTTGACCGGCGACATCGAGGGCCGGATCATTCTCGATCTCGAACCGCAAACTGCGGTCCGTGTGGCCAGCCACTATGCCGGCGCGGACCTCCCCGAGTCCGACGCGCTCATCAAGGAAACCATCTTCGAACTGGCGAACCAGGTCGTCGGCAACGCCATCTCCGCCCTCAACGACCAGGGTTTCCATTTCCGCGTTCATCCGCCGCTGCTCGTCACCTCGCAAGAGGGCGACAAGACCAGTGAAGACACTGAAGCTCTAGTCATCTGCTTCGAGACCTCCCTGGGTAACGTCTTCATGAATGTCGCTCTCCGCTACAACAAGCGCCGTATGGCGGACCACGCCGCCGTCGGAGCGTAGCCGCACTTTCAGTCTTCAGCTGTCAGATTGTCAGTTCCTCGTGTACACCACCACAAGAATGTCCCCCAGCCTTCATGTAGAAGGCTGGGTATCGTTCCCCGTGTCCTCTGTGGTGAAGACTTTGTATTGACCACAGAACTATCTACCCGATCATCCGCTCCGGCCATTAGCTTGTCGGTACCATCGCACTTTCACCCATATATTTCTTCAGCGCGCTTTCGAGATTCAAGTACATGCCTTCGCGACCCAGTGTCTCGCCCAGCGACGATTTGTTGACCATCGCCAGCACTTCCGGGTTCATTCCCACCAGCCACATGCGAATCCCGCGCTCCCGGTTCGTCTTCTCGGCTTCGATCAGCATCTTCAGTGCGGTGTACTCAAGATCGAAAACGGCCCTCAAATCGAAAATCACTACATGCGGCTGTTCTTCCTGCACTTCCACACGGACCTTGTGCGCGACCTGTTCGGCATTCGCAAAGAAAATTCGTCCTTCAGGCCTCAATAGCAACAGGCCTGGGAACTCTTCGTCCTCGGGATGTTCGTCGGAGCGAGGCCGGAACACGTTGGTTCCCGGCTTGCGTCCGAGCACATGCACCTGCGGTTTCGCGGCCTGATACGCAAGTGCCACGATAGAGACGATGATCGCCACGATGATTCCCTTCAATGTGCCCAGGAGCATGACACCTGCAAAAGCAATCACCGCCCACATGAATTCTGTCCGCCGGACTTTGAGAATCTCACGGAATTCCGCAGGTTTGATCAAACCCACAGAGTAGACGATAACGATTGCTGCCAGCGTGGCTTGCGGCATCAATGCGATCAAGGGCGCGAGGAAGAGCATCGTAATCAGCGCCATGGCGGCCGTGACGAGTTCCGCCACTTGCGTCCGTGCTCCACTCAGCCGATTAACCGCTGTTTGGGTGGTTCCTCCTCCTCCCGGCATTGCTCCGAGCAGGCCGCCTCCCATGTTGGCAAGACCGGTCGCCAGCAGCTCCCGATTCGCTTGCGGCCATGGCTCGTCGTTGTTGGCGAACGCGCGCCCTGCAGCAATGGTCTCCGTGAAACTCATGAGCGCGATGCCCAAAGCCCCAGGCCATAGCTGAACCGATAACGCCACTGACGGCAACGTCAACGAGGGCAGCCCCTGCGGAATGTGTCCGACCAGATCAACACCTTGGGTGCTCAACTGCAGGAGATACGACGCGCCGATGCCGGCCGCGATTGCGAGCAGCGGAGCGGGCGCTTTCGGAGCAAGATGCTCGACTCCAATCAGAATCAAGATGATGCTGACGCCAACAGCCAGTGTGACCAGTTTCGCTTCCGGGATGTTGCGTATCGTAGAAACCAGGTTCTGCAGGAACGTCCCTTTGGCGATATGAATCCCAAGCAGCTTCGGGATCTGATCCAGCACGATGACGACACCAATCCCCGCCTTGAACCCGATGAGGACTGGTTGGGAAATAAAATTCGCAACGAATCCTAGACGCAGCAAACAAGCCACTACAAGCATGGCTCCAACTAAGACGGTCAGGGTGACCGCTGCTCTCAGGATCGATTCGGCATCGCCGTTCGGGACCACTTCGCCGAGTTGAGCCGCAGTCAGAATGGCAATGGTCGTACTGGTGCTGACACTCAGGACCCTCGAGGTACCCAGAAACGCGTAGATGATCATCGGCACGAAAGCCGTATAGAGACCTACCTGCACCGGCAGGCCGGCAATCGTGGCATACGCCATCGACTTTGGGATCACCACTGCTGCCGCGGTCAAACCAGCGATGACATCCAACCGAAACCAATCCTTATGATATGAAACAAGCCATTCAGGAATGCCAAAGGTCGTGGGTCGGTTTGTAAGGGATGGCATCCGCTCTCTCCTGTCCGAGCCTAGCCCCTGCACAGGATGCCATCAATTGGAAGAATTGCCAGTCTTCAGCAAGTACATCTGTGCGCCTCTGTGTCCCCTGTGGTGAAGATTTTGTCCTTATGACGTCCGCTGGATCCACTATTCATCTATCCCCGAGTCACATCGCAAACCCCTTGATTGACGCCCAGTTTGCGCGAGAGTAAAGTCTTTCAGATTCGTTTCCAGCGTTCACCGGGGTGCATCAGCTCATGAAATCGGCATTTCGCCTCTTCGCCGTCGCTCTGTTCGCAGTTGCTTTTTCAGCCGCCGCATTTGCGCAGTGGTCATCAGACCCGTCGCTCAATCTTGCTCTCGCCGACAACAACAACGGCAGCGATCAGGTGCAGCCGAAGCTTGTCCCCATAAAGACTTACGGATGGTACGTGAGCTGGTTTGATTCCAATCCCTTCAGTTCTCCACCGATCGGATATGACGTCTTCTATCAGCGCCTGAGCAAATTTGGCGTGGAGCAATTCCGCCATGACGGTCAACACGTCGCGAAGTTGAGCAACAGTTCCACCGAAGACTACGGTCTCGACGTCGATAGCAAAGGCAACGCGCTGCTCGCATTTCTAGACACCCGCGAAGGCGCGAATCAGCAGGTGACTGCTGCGAAGATGAGTTCTTCGGGCAAAGCACTCTGGGGCGGACTCGGCGTCCAGCTAACCAACGACAACAATTCCAACAACTCTCCGAAAATTGTCGGCACCAGCGACGGCAACGTCGTCGTGGCCTGGACCAGCGACAGCAATGTGGTTCTGCAGAAGCTGAACGCCGCTGGAAAGCCCCAATGGGGCTCTGGCTTAGTCATCAGCGAATCCGGATTCAACTACTTCCTCTCCGACCTGCACGCCGCCGATAACGGATCGGTCATCGTCTCCTGGGTTCGCGAGCAAGGATTCGGCAGCAACGCGCAACTCCGCGCCAACAAAGTTGCCGCCGACGGCAGCGTGTTGTGGGGCAGCGCCAATGTCGACATCTTCGATGTCGGCTCACTGCAGTTCGGCAACTTCCCTTACTTTCTCTATGACGGAAATGGCGGAGCCGTTTTCGCCTGGTACACAAGCATCCCCACGCTACAGTGTTTCGCGCAGCACATCCTTGCTGACGGCACTGAAGCCTTCCCCCACAACGGCGCCATCGCCTCGACCAACACAAGAAACATCCGCGTCGCGCCCTCCGCAGCCTATCGCGCAGCAACGCAAGAGGTCTTTCTCTTCTGGACCGAAGAAGATTCTCTGCAAGCGCTCAACGGCGTCTACGGACAGAAGTTCGATTCCACCGGCGCGCCGCAATGGGGATCGGCCGGCCTCGAGATTGTTCCATTGGGATCGGACTCGCAGATCTTCGTGACCAGCGTTCCGAGCGGCACGGGCGCGCTGACGTTCTGGGTCGATCAGCCCAACTTCGGTTCAGGCAGTATCCAGGCAATCAAGCTCGATGGAAGCGGCGCAACGACGTGCCCGCAATTCCCAGTGTCATCGACGAACGCCGATAAATCGCGCCTTGTCGCCGCAGTATCTCCGAACGGCATCACCGCGCTCGCCTTCGAAGACGATCGCATTGGCAACAACGGCATCTACATCCAAAACGTAAATCCAGATTGTTCGTTGGGGAAACCGTAGAACAACTACTATCGGGCGGAGGCGCTCTGCGCCTTTACCAGCGCGCTCAATTCAGGAATTGATTTAGCGTGCGTCAACGTCCTGGCTGGCGGCATCGCGCCATCTCGTAAAAACGCGGCGACCAGATCCACCGCCACCGGGGCTGTCGGTGGATTGAACACCGTCGCTGCTAGCTTGCCCTGACGCACCCATTCTTGTCCGGTTTCGGGCATGCCGTCGCAGCCGAGAAACGGAATCAACCGCCACGACTGCCGCAGTGCGTGCGTCGACTCCTCAAACGCCTTCCGCGCGCCTATGGCCATCGAGTCATCCTGTGCGCAGATGGCCGCAATCTCAGTGTTCCGCGACGTCGACAGTCCCAGCCAAGAATGCACGGCCTTTTCCGCGCTCGCCTCGCTCCAGTGTCCTTTCACTACACGCAACTGAATATTCTTTGGGACGGTTTCCAGCAATCCCTCATACCGCAGCGTCGCAGCTTTGCTGTGACTGGGGCCTTGTATATAGAGGATGATCCCGCCCTGCGGCAGCAGCGCCGCGAGTTGGCGTCCTTGAATGCGGCCCATCTCCACATGGTCCGGCGTGATTACGCATGCCGGGATGCGATGTGTCGAGCGCAACTCCGCAATGTAGTCGGCGTCGCGGCTCAGGACGATCCATCCGATGCCAACCGTCGCCGCCGCCCGCGCGACATGCGGAAGCGTCGTCGATCCCGCGGGCTCGAAGATAATCACGTCCGGGCGCGACTCCGCAGCGCCCTGAATGCGTTGCAACAGTTGCTGGCTCTGCAGTATGCCGTCATCCTCCGCGCACAGAATCTCCAGGTCGGTGCCGCATCGTACGGCCGCCTTGCGCGCACCCTTGACCTGCTCGATCTGGAAATCGTTGTCTTCGTTCATCACCGAGAGCAGGATGCGGGCTTTTTTCACGGGACACTTTTCCTTAAGTGTAATGATAAGTGGATCACTCATCTTTCGGTGGTAACGGAAGTAATGAGCTCGTCCCTGAACCTGTGCGAAGCCCAAAACCCTTCACGGCGAAGTTCGCTTAGAGAACGTGAAATTCTGACTTCGTTTAGAGATAGGGGTGACATCCAGGTATGACGCGCCCAGAAGCCCATGTACTACCCGGTCTTCCTCTTCCCCACTCCTCCAAAAGCCGCTACCGATGGTAACTTGCACCATTGGTAACCTTCCGCTTTACTTGAACGTGAGCGAATTATTAAGCGCATCTCTGCGCGTCGGAGCGATTGTTGGCCGAAGATCTTCGGTTTGAACTGGCTATTCTGGCGACTGTTCAGGGCTTCTACCAGAAGCTCCTGCGCGACACGCTGGGCGGCGACGTGCCGATTCCGAATGGCCTTGACGAAGACGCTCTGCGTCATTCCGAGCACGAGCTGCCAAATACGCTTTCGCGCATGTATCGCTGGCTCCACTTGCTCGACATGGCGATCACGCCAGCCATGCTGCGGCAGGCACTGACTCCCGACACCGATTCTGAAGTTGCCGAAGCCCTGCTGCGCTATTTCGTACGACGTCGCGAGGCCACCGACATCAACCGCGACAAGACCGATCTGGTTTCGACGTTTCTCTACCGTCATCCGCGGGTGCCCGGGCAATGGGAGCAAAGTGGCTATGGCCTTGATGGCGCGCTGCCCCTGTCGCCCTTTGAGATCGCACTGATTGAAATACTGGCCGATACCGATGTGCCGTCACTACCCGAGGAGCACGTTCAACTGCTGCGCCGTTTCGATCCCTTTCTTACAGAAGTGGCCCGGTTCCGGGATTTCAACGCGCTGATGGACTCTGGCATGATCGGCCGCGTGCGCGAGCTGAAACAATGGCTGGATTCATCGTTCTATCATCCGGGCGTGCTGGCCACAGTCTCCGCATACAATGCGGCATTCGGCAAGAAGTTCGACGAGTTGTTTGTGAAGGCTTTAGGAGAGATCAAGAATTTCGGGCAGGCTCTCGAAGAAATGGGGGGAACGATTCTGACGACGGTCGACGGCGTGGAAGTCACGGTCGAACATGTCGCTGCCATCCAGGAAAAACAGCTTCTCGAAGCCGATTATGGCAGCACGCAGGAAAAATTCCGCCGTGTATCGAAATTGAAGAAGGAGCTCGACCGGCGGCCCCCGATCCGACGCTCGCTCCTGACTCCGGCGGCGCAGTCTGCGCGAACCTCTGGACACGCGGCAGCGGCGGCCCCCAAAGCGGCCAAAGCAGCAGCCAAAGCTCCTGCTCCTCCTCCAGTGTTTCAGCCTCCCGCAATCACGGCGCAGCAACTCTCGGCTGAAGAGAGCAAACTGCGGCGCGTGGAAGAATCGATTCGAGTATTCGTGCGCGTGGCTGACCCAAAATACCGCCAGGTTGTGCCGATGCGATTCTTCAACCTGACTCTGACACCTGTGGAGGCCGATGCCTACAGCGCTGCGTTTCTTGAGGAAAAGAGCCTTCGCGCCGAGGTAGCACGCCTCTTGATCCGCCTGGTTTCAATCTCCGCGAGGATTCGCACTGAGCTTGAAGAACTCAAGCGCAGTCAAAAGATGTCTTCGATCTGGAAGCTCCATGCGGACTCGATCGTGGTCCTGCTTGACATGGCGAGTACCACCGCAGAAGAAGCCGGAAGCGTGGCGAAGTCAGCCGAGCAAGGCGGCTCAGGCCCAGCGGCACACTCGATCCACGAATCGGCAAAGAAACTACGCCAGCAAGCCGACATCGCCGCAAACACTTTCGCTAACGTCAGCTGATCCTCGGCGGTCTGAGCTTTCCCTCCCAAAACCTATTCTGATTCATCTGCGGTCTTCCAGTCTTAGCTTTTTTTGGCGAACAAACAGCGCAAGCTTATGCTATCGCCTGATCACGACACTTGACCTTTTGACCTGCAGCTTCAAGGTGGTACGCTGCAGACATGAACTGCCGCATGATCGCTTGCTTCCTCGGCGTCTTCCTGACCAATGTCCTAGCGTCAGCACAATCGCTTCAGATGAATCGCTGGCTGAACGTCGGCACCGAAAAGGAACGAACAGAGAAGCTAGTGGCTCTCGGCATTGAAGAAGATCAAGCACGATTGGCTGCGGGCGACGCAGTTAAATGGCATCCACTGCGAGGCGAATCCAAGTCAGGACTTGCAATTCTGTTCGTGCCCTGCGGGACGTTTGACGCTTCGTACTTGGATTTGTTGGAGCATGCCAACCGCTGGCTGGCAGGTCAGAGACCGTGTCGGTTTTGACTGTCATTACGACGACAGTGTCTCAGTGGAGACGACACCCCTACAGAATCCGAACGTCGACGACGTTCTTGTCCATCACGAATGCGAGGAACGGGGAACCGGATATGTGGAGCAGCATTTCAAAGTGTTCGCGGTTAGTTCTGGAAAGTTCAAGATCATACTTGATACCAAAGAGGTCGTTAAGGAAAGCGGTTGGCCCAAGAAGAACGAGTTTCGCCTGCGCAGCAAGTTCGCCGTTCTTTCATCCGAGCAGTCCGCTTCCCGCATACTCGAAGAAACGCAGTGCGTTAATGACAACGGCAAGATTTCGGTTCAACAGAGACGGTTCAATTGGAACGAATCTGCATTCCTCCTTGTGCCGACTGATTTCGTCAAAGTTCCCCTCGGCGAGCTGAAAATGAAGGCTAGCTGTCGATAAATCGCTCAAACCCAACTAGCCTCATCGTGGCCCACCAGCAATTTCACAGTTTTGACCTTAGCCCGACTGTGCCGGAATTTAGCTCTCAAAGGCCATTTACTGCGGTTACGAACTGATCTATTTTCCAACTGAACAGCACTCGGGGGAGGGCTGATCAACATTCGCCTCGCGACCTTAAACCAGTCCGGGGCGTTTGTTTTAGCGAGAGGTCTTGACTCTGTCGCACTTTTGCACACAGGTTCTGCCGATAGATTGGAATTTTGATAACGCCGACCCTCTTCTCCACTCGGTGCCGCGTGGCGACGACAATCTCCATTCGAATCGATATGGGAGATGACTGCTTTTGCGACTTGGGTGCTTGAGAAAACGCCGGACCCGTTCTACTGAAGCGAGCTCGCCACACTAGAGAAAGCGTTATTGGCGTTGGAACCGACGAGCCGGATCGTGCCGACCACCAACACCAAGATAACGGCCAACATCACCGCATACTCGGCAATGTCTTGTCCTTCGTCCTCACTCCACAATCTGCGCATTAACCTTGTCATAACCGCCTTCTCTGAGTTCGCTCAAGCAACCTTCTTCGCCGCTTCGTAGTCTTGTTCTTTCTTGCCGAGGAGGGTTTTCTTGAGCAGACTATTGATTTTGCTCAGTACCCAGAAGATCGAGACAAGAAGAATCGCGATTACGAACAATAAGAATTGGATGGACATTCGATTACGCCTTAAACGCCTGATTCCAAAACTGAGGAGCTTGCACACCTTTGTACGCTGATCTTCCGGACCTGTCCAGCTTGTAGATACGACCAGTTGGCAAAAATCGTGATTTCACTCATCTTCCCCAATCAAAAAAACAAAAAGACGGGCGATTTTCGCCCGTCTTGGTTTTGCTCATGGCTCGCGACTCGCGGCTCGGGACTAGTTGATATCGAACTGCTCCTGATGCACCGCCGGATCACTCTTCACAATGATCGTCCGCTTGGTCATCTC
>Ga0335084_10001183_pt1 | contig 23871 bp, 34 predicted proteins | sample Lox_Sample_44_FD_206721 | JGI IMG/M metagenome (GOLD analysis project Ga0335084, IMG submission 206721) | Soil microbial communities from Loxahatchee National Wildlife Refuge, Florida, United States - Lox_Sample_4.4 | ecosystem: Environmental > Terrestrial > Soil > Wetlands | place: USA...
GCCTCACCAAGGCTCAAACACAAGCCGTGCTCCAAGTGGGGCCTCCTTCTTGTTGCCATACTCAAGTACCATTTTCATGCATAGGCAGTCATTCTTGATAATTCCAACGGATTGGGCAAGGTCACTACAGATTTTCTCAAGGTTCCCGAGGTCGCGTTGACGTTTATCTGGTGAGTTGAAGATGGCGTGAAGGGTATAGAATCCGTCTATACTAGGTTTTTTGTACTTCCTCTTCTGACTTTGCCAGAGAGCCCATGCTTCTTTCTCCCATTGGAGGTATCTCGGGCTCTTGAATACCCTCTTTCGCCCTGAGCGCCATATCGAATTCATTGAAATTGGGAAGGGTAAATCGACTACAATCATTGATATCTCCCTCGACACTCTCGATTAGCGCCCTTATTCTAACACCTTCTGGTGAAGCAGAATCGATGTATCTTCGGATGCGATCTCGACCGTGAATGATGGAGGTGTGATCTCTATTGAATACCTTCGCTAATTGCATGAGACTGCGTTTAGGGAAGTAGCGTAGGCACAGCCATATGGCTGTATGGCGAGCAAGGGTCAGATCGAACTTACGACTGGCGCCCAGGAGATCGGCGGCTGGAAAGCCCGAGTGCAGGGCTATCAGTCCGATCAGCCTCGTGAGGCTAAGATTGCGTGGAATGAATGGGAGAACCTTACATGACGACGGCGGTGTTTCTGTGGGGGCTGGCTCTGGTGGCAACGCTTGGGGCTCTGGCTGTGGCGGCGGCTGATTCTTGCGCTTCAAGTCGATACCTGGATCGGGAACGCCATTGGGTGGTGACAGCAGACGACGACGAATCTCGGTCGCGTAGCGATTCTCCTTGATGCCCATTTAGCTCCTCCTTCGTGCTGTGTATGGGGTGTAGTAGAGTCCCTCGTGATGCGGACAGAAGGATTTCCCGCCAATTGTCCTTTTGCCGCAATAGAGCGCGAGCCCGTCTGGAGCCCCGCGCAAATCGAGAACATCGCGGCATAGCCCGCTTCTTAGTTCCATGATGGTAATTCCACCCTCGCGAGCAGGCGGAAGGTCTGCCTCCGGCATGACGAGGGGCGCCTTCGGTCGAAAGGGATGCTGCCGCTTAGGATGATGATGAACAGAAATGGCCCCCTCCCGGTCGGGCAGATTACGTTCCAGCCGCAGGCGATGCACGCGCCCAATGATAGCGTTCTTGGTCCGTTCAGGGAAGTTATCCACAATCTCTCGCGCTGTCATACCTGAACACCACAGTTCCGTAAGGACAGCATCTTCTTCTGGCGTCCAAGGGCTGGCGATGGGCATAGGGCTCCTTTCATAGGTGGGAGAATCTTCCTTCTTCTCTGTCTGCCTCACTTGAGTGAGCAGACAGAGAGAAGGAACTTGGCCGGCGGGGCAACTTCTCTGTTGACCAGTAGCCCAGAATCGACTAGAACACAACTGCAACGGAGGACTTCATGCGTGCGATCTTAATCGATCCCGTGGCGGAAACGGTCATGGAGGTCGAGCACAATGGCGACTATCGCAACATCTACGATCTGATCGATTGTGAGACATTCACCGTCGTCGGCATTGACAACGACGATGCTATCTATGTTGACGATGAGGGATTGCTCAAGGACGATCCGAAACATTTTTTCATGTTTAGTGGTTATGCGCAGCCGCTCGCTGGGAAGGGTCTTATTCTTGGCACCGATGAGGAGGGCAATAGCGTATCGCCGATCATTTCAATCGAGGAAGTTATTGAGCGTGTAACCTTCGTCCGGCTTAGGCTGGAGAGATTTGATGACATTAGCTGCACCATTGACCATCCTCTCCTTGGCCCTGATACTCCGATGATTGGTCATCGTCCGGTATTTAGCATGCGGGACAAAGAAGATGATAACTGAACAAGATCAGTGGCTGGGAATAGTGCGGCCATTACTCGGCGGCATTAAGACCAATGCCACGTGGGCCAAGTATCACGCCAGGGAGATTGCAGATAAGGTAGGTCTATTACCTTATGTGCCTGAGTTCGAGACTTTGGCACAGTCAGAGCTTGACTCGGCGATTCAGGAATTAACCGAAGCCGTGGAGAAACTTCGTGCCGCTAAGCTTGCTTATGCTGGCAAACCCAGCAAGGTCTGATCTACCGCTTGCGCTGTTCGTAATTTTTCTTATCTGCGCTGTTGTCTATATGTTGTGGAGAGGATAATGCTGTATGCGGGAGAGAACATGGAAGAGAGAAATATCAAACCGCCTGAGCTTTCCTGGACGGAGAAGTTCAAGCTGATCGAGGGAGAGCTTAGTCGCGACCCCGCCAGAAGCGATGGGCTGATCGCCCGAACCATCGGTATGGTTTCCAAGTCATCGGTCTATCGCGTGCGCGAGGTTCTGGTTGCCGACAATAAGATTCCCGATGTTCCGCTTACTAATCGGCTATCGAGGACTGGCGCAAGAGCTAAGGAAAATGGCGCCAGTAATCACAAGAACTATAATGGAAATCGTATCGGCGTGCCCGCTGGAAGAACGGTTGCCGACCTCTGCAAGGAGGCAATCAAGGCAGAGGAAGCTGGAATGTCAAACGAGGATGCCGCCTATTCGATAGGCATCGGCATCAAGAGCTATCGAGAAGCGCGGGCTATTATTCTTCTCTCGGAGAGAACCGATCTGTCTCCAGAGGAAGCTGAACTTACCCGCAAGGCTCTGGAGGAAATGAATGAAACGCACAGAACCTCATTCGCATACAAGAAAATCTCCGGCCTTGTGGAGCGCATGTGGGGCAAGGGCGCTCCGAGGAGCCGCAGAGCGGCCAAACTGCGAACGGCCAGCTTCAGCCATGCCATGACCATCGTAATGGATGCCTGCATGGCAGCACCGGAAATCCATGTTCCCCTCCTCTCGAACGAGGAAAGGGCAAGCGCAGTGAAGCAGATCGAAGAGGCGGCTGCCAATCTGCGTAAACTCAAGCGAAAGATCGTAGAAGGGAGATGGCAATGAAGGCGAATCCTGCCTTTGACAGTAAGAAGAAGATCAGCGTCGAGTGGATCGATACTGATCGACTCAATGTCGTGTGGGCGCAATCGCAGCGTCCATTGGATGAGAAATTCGCTGAGAGCATTGCCAGCAACTTCGACCCCGACAAGTTCGGAATGTTGGCAGTCACTCTGCCGAACGGCAAGGGCGAGTACCACATCATCGATGGCCAGCATCGTAAGCGGGCTATCGAGATAGCCTTCAATGGCATCCAGAAGGTTCCCTGTCAGGTGTTTGATGCCGCCGATCCGGCGCGGGCCGCCGAGCTATTCGATGAGATTAATTCGCATCGACGGGCTCCGAACACTCTGGATTTCTTCCGCGTCAGAGTGACCGCCAGGGAGCCCGACCACATCGCTGTGGTCAAGATCGTCAAGGAGAATGGCTTCGCCATCGGCAGCCAAAAGGAAGAGCGGGCCATCTGGGCGGTTCAGGCCCTATTGTCGGTCTATCGCTCGCACGGCTCCGAGGTTCTGGATCAGACCTTGAAGATGCTCCAGGCGACCTGGGGGCTGGATAAAAATGCCAGGGTTGCTCCGCTGATTCGCGGCTTTGCCATGTTCATGTCGGAGTTCAACAAAAAGGTTAACTGGCAGAAACTGCATGAGGCAGTATCTCGCCGGTACACTCCGGGACGGTTCATCGGTGCGGCCAAGACTCACCGCGAGATGAACGGCGGCAGCTTGTCGGCGGCGGTACGTGACTTGCTGATTGCCTGCTACAATCGTGGTCAGCGCGCTAATGCGCAGATCAAGTCCAAGGGCGAGACTGCGCCAAAAGAGGAGAATTGAGATGCTAGTACAGAATTTCAAGTCAGCCAGTGACCTCTCTATCACAGAGAGGGAGAGGGATGCCCTGATAAAGGTTCTGGGACTGCTCGAAAGAGAGGAAATAATATTTGTTCCATACGATCCGGTTGATAGAGGTGGCGATAGACCCACGTACACTGGTCACTTCAATATGAATTCATGGGCAAGGCCGGCGTCCTGCGGGACAATAGCTTGCATTGGCGGGACTGCCGAACTGATCGGCGGGGTTGACTTCAGTCGGTACTATAGCGACACAGAAGTGTATCGCCTGTTCTACCCTGGCCGAGAGGTTCCTGACTGCGAGTACGAGAGCATTACTGTAGACCAAGCGGCCCAGGCTCTCAGATCGTACCTAACGACCGGAGCGGCGGGATGGAGTAAAATACTTGACTGATGACTTTCCCGACATTGGTGGCGGGCTTATGCGTGGGCATAACAACCCGCCAACTATGATCCAGGTCTGCGATTCTGTCGCAGAAGATATCTCTGGCTGGCTTGCTGAGCATCCGATTATTCAAGGTGAGGACGAGGCTAAGGAGGCTAAACTTCATCTGGATCGAGGCAAGCTCAGCCTTAAGGATATGGAAGATGAAAGGGATAAAGCGGTCAGGCCGCTCAATGAGCAAGTCAAGGCGATCAACGAAGCGTACAGGCCGACGAAGATCATCATCGGCAAGATCATCGAGGAGGTCGGTAAGCGAATCGAGTCATTCATCCAGACTGAAGAACGCAAACGAATTGCTGCTGCTCAGGAGGCTGCTAGACTCGCTGCTGAGGCTGAGGCTAGAGCTAGAGAAGCCGAAAGGAACGCATGCGAAGCAATTGATTCGGCTAATGTGGGAGAACTGGGAGTTGATATCAAATCAGCTACTGTGGCGAGCGATGCGGCAATTAGGGAAGCGGAAAGAGCAGCCAGAGCAGCGCAGATCGCGGCGAAAGAATCGCGCGTTAAAGTCTCGGGAGGATTTTCGCGGGCAACGTCTCTTCGCAAGGTGAAGAGGTACTTAATTGGCATCATGGGGGAAGAAGACCATATGAAAGCCGCCATAAAGGCGCTGACCGCCGTTGGCCTAACAAAAGACATTAGCGAGGCTATTACTAAGGCGGCCAAAGACTATCATGAGGAATATGGGGAAATCCCGCCTGGGATTATCGTATACGAAGAGAGGAAGATATGACAGTTACTGAGATCACTGTGGCCTATGTAAATAGTCCTCGCGGCAATGCCAAGAGCGCTACCATCAAGGATACCGGCGGCGCTTACTATGGAATCGATCCCAAATGGCAGAGCCAGTTTACACCTGGGGTGACGTACAAGCTTGAGTACGACACCGATCCTACGGGCAAATATCGCAATGTGAAGCGATTCAAGGCTATTGGGGGTGCCCCTGCTCCGGCCGGACATGCCGCCAGCGACCCAGGACTGGCAGAGCGTATCTTTGTCTGCGGAGCGCTCAATGCAATGCTGAGCAATCCGAATACAAGGCCGCTGGAGCTAAACATCGGTCAGCTTACGGCGCTGACCAATGTATGCCGGGATGCCTGGGTGCTGACATTCGGCAAGGGCCGGGAAGACCTGCCGCCGGAGCAAACTACCAAAGCGGCGCCACGCGACGATATGGACGATTCCGTACCATGGTAACCGCGCCGGACGGCGACAATCGCCCCTGGAGCGAACAGTACAGAATCGCAGGTGAGCGGTGGTCTGACTTAGAGTCCGCCGCTGACTTGCTTGAGCAAACCAAATCTTCTGTGCTCGCTCAGAAGGTAGCCGAACAGGGCGACATAGCCGTCAACAGAGCAGAAGCCAACGTCAAATCATCTCGATTCTGGCGAGATCATGTAGAAAAGATAGTAGAGGCGAGGAGACTTGCGAATAGAGCGAAAATAGAACTTGAGTATATTAAGATGAAGTATTATGAAACAAGCGGTCAGGATGCGAATAGGCGCGCTGAACTTAGAGTTCTTGGAGGAACTACTTGACCGCTTGCCCATATTGTCGGCAGCCCCTTAAGGGCGACCTTGCCTTGCCTCGCATGTCGGCTAGGCAGCGAACGATCTACGATGCAGTAGTCGGCGCTGGCAATATGGGTATCAGAACCGAACGCCTTGTTTCCCTGATCGACTCCAATGGCCCTGGGGCAGGAATCGTCTTGCGGGTTCAGGTTCATGAGCTAAATAAGAAGCTGCTGTCGGTAAGACAGCGCATCCGGGGATCAGGGGGCAGTTATTGGCTAGTTGAAATAGGAGGATAGATGCAGTGATGACAGATCAGCGCACGGATGACCAATTCGACCCATTCGACCTATTCGAGCCGTGCCCGAAGTGCGGGCTTGTTCAATACGAGTACCCCCCGATATGTCATCAAGAAGAATGCCCTTTGCGTAAGACTAAGGGCGCGGGAGAGAACCGATGAACAGTGCAGATCAGAAAACGCCTATGCGATGCACACGGCCTGTCCGCGACGACCACGGCGTTATCGTCCTATTCGACATGTGGCTTGATGGACAGTGGCTAGGATCACGCCGCACCGCTGCGCAATGTCGAGAGGAATTTGAATACGCGGAGCGCCGCCATGCGAGTTGAGCCGCTGTTCGCTTGGTACGATTTCTGGGTTGGCGCTTTCTGGGATCGCGCCAAGCGCAAGCTCTACATCTTCCCGGTGCCGTGCTTCGGCATCGTCATAACCTTCAAGTAAGGGCGCGTCAGCAACCGACAAAGGAGAGTGAAAGATGGCAGATCATCACGGCGGCCCGTTCGCCGACAAGGACGGAGAGGCGAAGCGTAAGCGCATGTTCAACGATCTACTCAGTTCGGCGGCTCAATTCCGTGGCGCGACCGGCGACTTCCCGCATGGCTCCATGCGCCCTACGGACGAGGGCGCAATCCAATTCGCGATTGGCGTCGAGAAAGGGAAAGTCGTGCTCGACTTTGGGACGCCCGTCGCGTGGGTTGGTATGCCGGCAACGCAGGCCGCCGAACTCGGCTCACTCCTAATCAAACACGCCAGGGCGGCGGCGCGGGAAACCGGCGAAGTGATCACGGTGACGCTATGAGCAAGATTGAAGAGATCGAAAAGCGCATCAACGCTGGCGACAACATCACGATCGAGCCGGATGGTACGGTGCGCAATATGACGGCTGCAGAAGTAGCAAGCCGTGAGGAAGATGAACGCCGCGCGAAAGAGAAATTCGCCTCACGAGGTCGCAAACCGATCTTATGTCTCGACTTCGACGGCGTGATTCACAGTTATTCGAGCGGGTGGCAGGGCGCTGACGTAATTCCCGATCCGCCGGTCGATGGCGCAATAGCGTTCATGCTGGGCGCATTGGAGCATTTTCAGGTCGCGATTTTCAGTTCTCGATCAAATCAGCGTGGCGGATTGCGTGCGATGCAGCGATGGCTGAAAGAGCACGCTGGCGCAGCATGGTACGAAAGCCCGGCTGGTTCTGGTCTAGAAGAAATCACATGGCCGACTGAAAAGCCGGCCGCCATGATCACGATCGACGATCGCGCTATCACGTTCGACGGAACGTGGCCGGCGCTCGACACTCTCAAAGCGTTCAAGCCATGGAACAAGCGTTAACGTCCACATATGGCCCGACACGGGAGGGGTAAATCAAGTGATCCTCGCCTGCGCAATAGCCTTTATCTCAGGCGCCGCTTACGAGGCCGGCTGTGTCGCGTGGTGCCACTATTCGGAGCACAACGACCCGACGCGCGCGGCCGTCTCGTCCCTCTTTCTGGCGGTCTGCCAAGTCGCTGGGATCGGCGAGAGCGTCAGTGATTGGCGCGCGGCCCCGTTCTTCGTGTGTGGCTATGCGATCGGGACATTCGGAGCCGTCACTTGGAAGAAACGCCGCAATGAACTTCCGTCAGAGGAGCGATAGATGCCGCGCGATCAAGAAGTAAAGGCAGCCGCCAAGATCATCGCCAAGTCGCCAATGATCGACGCTCCCAAACTCAAGTGGCCTTGCTGGTGCGGACTCGCACGCGCGGTGCTCGAAGCCGCCGAGATAGCGCGTTCTGGATTCCGCGAACCGGAACGTCTCGGCGGCATGGATTGGTAAGCTTTCGTCATAGAATATAAAATGACTCGATCACTTAAGGAATGGATAGGGAGGACTGATGACGAAACGATACCTACTCGTGTTCGTATTAGGGTCTTTTCTAGGCTTCTGGGGCGTTGTGGCTCTTGCGCACGACAATTGGGCCCAACTCTGCCCTGGCAATGCGATCACATTGTTTCGCTGATAAATGGCGGGAAACATCAAGAATCGAACCTACAAGCTCTCTGCACAGACTGCCATAAAGAGAAAACAAAACAAGACGTAGCCATAAAGGTTAAGACTTACGCGATTCAAAAACGTCATCTTGGCCTGAAGAAGCCAAAGGGGCGACCAATTCCTGGAACCAAACGGAGCGGTATCAGGCGAAGGATGGATGGAACTATAGTCAAGTGGTAGAGATCACATTCCGTATGGCGAAAGTCACCGACTCCGACATGCTGCTATCCTGGCGCAATGACGAGGATAGCAGAAAGAATTCCTTTAACAGCGACATTGTTCCCAAGGAACATCACGATGAGTGGATTGAGAAGATTATCGGAAGCAAGGAAAATATATTGCTCATAGCCGAGATGGGCGGCGTAGCTGTCGGGGCCTTCCGGATGGACAAGTTAACAATCGAGGGAATTGGAGAAGCGCCAGACGTAAGACTTATCAGCTATGTAGTAGCGCCTGAGCAGCGCAAAAGAGGTCTCGGTAGAGCCATCGTAGCGGAGGGATGCGTTTGTTATGGTCAGGAGTATGGACTGATCGCCAAGATCAGAAAATCGAACTTAGCCTCTAAAAAGATTCTGGAATCATGCGATTTCAGTCTGCTAGGAGAGGTGGATTCTGGAGTTCAGGCTTATCTACGTCCTAGTGATAAGATTGATACAGTGCAGTGACGCCATCGGAGGCATACTATGGGGCGCAAGTTTAAGCTGAGTCCGGCCGCGGAGTCGAAGGCCAAGCCCGAGGCGGTCGCGAAGCGCAAGACCACGGGCATCAAGCGCCGCGCACTCGCCATCGCGGATGAGCGCAGCAAGGAGAACGTCGGGCAGCGCGCTGAGATCGACCGATGGCAGCTACAGAGCAACGAGAATGCCGAGATCGCGGGGCACTGGCAACAGGAAGCGCAGCGCGCACGAGAGCAAGTCCGGCGACTCGTCGCCGCATGGGACAGCCTTGCACCAGGAGAATACGAGCGAGCAACGGTTGTCGGCTGGCTGACCTTTCAGATGAAGCCGGAAATTGAGACCGCGCGCAAAGCATTCGTACATGAGCAGGCATCGCAATCCTACAAGTGGATCTGCGAGTCCTGCGGCACGCTCAGCAACGATCAGATGTGCGACTGCACGAAGTTCGGTCGCCCTGGCAAGTTCATTCCGTTTGAGGTTAAGCGATGAGCGCACCGCCAATCATACTGAATTGCAACGGGTGTGGTCGCATGATCCGTTACCCACGCGAAATCGATCTCAGCATTCCGTTGAACGTGGTCAAGATCGTACAGCCGAGTTGCGATCAGTGTTGGGACGGTGATCGCGAAGGCGAGACTTGGTTCGATGCAAAGGGCCGCATCGTTCCGCAGACCGTTGATGGGCAATCAGAGGGCAACAAAAATGGGTGAGCGACTGACCTACTGGAAATGCCCGAAGTGTCTCGGGACCGGACGCCGGTTTGAACACTGGATGAGTGAGCCAGAGCCGTGTTTCTCTTGCGACGGAACAGGCAACGCGCTGGTGAGCGGAGAGACCGAACGCCACAAGCGGCGCCTCGCCGAATTTGATCGAGCACAACGGATCGATGGCGAGAAGCTGCGCCGTTTTGGCGAGCGCAAATAGATGAACAAAGAACAAAAAAATAACTTCGCCAGGGCTTGCAAACCAATCTGAGTAGGGTTAATCTCACGTCATGTTGTTACGAACCCATATCGCAACAGTCGCCATTCGGCCCAAGTCGTGGCCGGATAGTTGCTTGTATTGGAATACCACACTAAGAATACAGCCCACAGAACAAGGGCTTAGCAAGTAAGGCGGCGCAGGGTCTCCCTCCGCCGGATACGGCGGGAGGGGTCTCAAAGACCCGCACAAGCTCCCAAATCAGCCGAAACTCAGTCCCCCCTTGTGCAGACTGGCGATCCTCGGATCGTGTTGTTTGCCATTGTGAATGTCCAGAACAGGTCGCTGGCCCTCGTTCGGGGTGCTTACCAGGACGAGAGGCCGCGACCGTTTGTCAATTTGGCCCGCGAAGCATTACGGTGATGCACCTGCCTCGTAAGTAGGAGAATCGGATTCGACTCCCGACGCGGGCGCCAATTGGCCCTGAAGCATTGAGGTGATGCACCGCATTTGTAACGCGGTGAGCCGGTTTCGATTCCCGGCAGGGCCTCCATACCGCTGGTTCCCCAGCGGGGCTGACATGGGAACATCTGGCCCGGCGTATTGCGGCTGAAGAAGCGCGACAGCAGTGCGCGCAGAAACCGAGAAATCGGTCCCGCGGAGTCTCCCCAGCCGGGGAATAAATGGAGACCTAGGCCCCGCATAGCTTCCTTAGCTCATTTGGCAGAGCACCGTCTTGGTACGACGGAGAGGGTGGATCGAAGCCACCAGGGAGCACCATTTAGCGTGACTAGCCCAACGGCAGAGGCAATACGTTCAGACCGTATCCAGTCGGAGTTCAAATCTCCGGTCACGCACCAATTCGCCCGTATAGCCCAATGGTAGAGGCGGGAGCTTTAAACCCTCCACAGTGCGTGTTCGAGTCACGCTACGGGTACGCGCCGGTAGTCCAATGGCAGAGACGGCAGCTTCAAACCCTGCATAGTGGGAGTTCGAGTCTCCCTCGGCGCACCATTCCAATTATCTTCTCTCTCTTCTTCTCTTCTGAGAAGAGAGAGAAGATAATATGAGCCACGAGCCAGATGGGACGGCACCGGGCCTACACCCCGGCATGACTGCGTTCGATTCGTAGGTGGCTTACCATCCTCCTGTCGTCTAATGGCAAGGCACGCGGCCGATAACCGTGGAACGCTGGATCGTAACCAGCCAGGAGGACCAATTCGGATGCCGAGCGTAAAGCCGAATGGAGAGGCGCCGGCCTTTTAACCCGTGTCGCAAGTGGATCGTAACCACCGGCATCCTCCATTCACGGACCGCAAGCATAAAGGTAATGCGCTGGCCTCTTAAGCCATGAGAACACGGGTCAGTACCGTGGTGGTCCTCCAATACGGGCATAGGCATTGATTTATATCCATGCCTTTACTATTTAGTCCAAATGACACACAAATACTCTGTAGAAGTCATGGCGCCAATTGTGGCTCGTTCACGCTCAATCTCAGAAGTGTTGAAGAGTCTTAAGCTCAAGCCCTCCGGCGGGAACTATCAGTATGTCAAACGCATGATCGCTCGGCATAAACTAGATTGCAAGCATTTTGCTGGACAGGGATGGGCCAAGGGGAAAAGTGCAGGAGATATTGGGTTAGGTGGGAGAGTATTAACTAATTCTGAGGTTTTTATTCAAAATTCACCAGTAACTAGCGGAACTCGCTTGCAAAAAAGATTAAGGCGCCTTGGTCGCGAGTATAAATGCGCTGAGTGCGGCATAAGCGAGTGGAGGGGGATTAAGATAGTTCTAGATTTGGACCACAGAAATGGTAACAACACTGATAATAGGCTAGAAAATCTAAGATTCCTCTGTCCAAACTGTCATAGAATCACAAACAATTGGGGAGTTAAAAATGTCAGCATAGTCCAATCGGCAGGAGACAACAGCTTGAGAAGCTGAACAGTGGCCGTTCGAATCGGCCTGCTGACACCATGCGGCTATAGCTCAAAGGCAGAGCATCCGGTTGTCAACCGGCAGACCGGGGATCGATACCCCGTAGCCGCGCCATTATCAGGGTGAAGCTCGTGAGAAGAGCCCCGCTCTCGGACAGCGGAGGCCGGGAGGCAGAACCCCGCACCCTGACCATTAAGCGCGCCGGCTCTGGTGAGCGGCTAGGTCTTATAAACCTGGGCACCGGACAGGTGTAGACGGCCGAGTTCAAATCTCGGGGCGCGCACCATTAGGAGGCAACATGCGTGTCGTAGCTAAGCTGGATAGAACTAAGCCAACGCCGCAGTTGTCTCTATCTATCTTCGGCGCTCCGCATCGACGGATGCACGATGCAGTCATACGGCAGTATCGGGAAGAGCTTAGGCGGGCCTGTACGGAAGCTGGAATAAAGACGCCGATAGATGGGATGGTCGATCTTTGGATTCTATTCATCGATCCAACCTCGCCAGATTACGATAACTTGCTTGTCGCTCTTTACCGAGCTATGGACTGCAAAACACTTAACGGAACAGGCAAGACTCCTGGAATACTGGTAGATGACGGCAAGTGCGTAGGAGCGATTCGGTATCTTGCCAAGATGTATACGACCGATAGACGCTAACGTCTCGTAGCTCAGTGGACAGAGCGCGGTTCTCCGAAAGCCGATGCCGGGTGTTCGATTCACCCCGAGACGACCAATATGGAGCGGTCCGCTGAATGGCCGGCAACTGGTCCTGAAAACCAGGGTGACCTAACGGTCAGGGGTTCGATTCCTCCCCGCTCCGCCACTTTCTCGTGTCAGCACGGATGTACTGCGACACTGCTCGGGAGATGCAAAGCCCGGCACCTTTACAGCAGGGTGATCGGAGCGGTAAACAGGCCCCGGACGTGGCTCATACCCACGAAACGCTCGTTCAAATCGAGCCCCTGCAACCAATACCCCTCGCTATGCTGCTAAGGACGCAGCGCGGTCTGTAAAACCGATGCCTATGTGCTGGCCTGGATCGTTACCAGGGCGGGGGACCAATATGCGGACTTAGCATAACGGGTTATGTGCTGCGTTGCCAACGCAGAGTAGCCGGATCGTCCCCGGCAGTCCGCACCAATACGCCTCGTAAGCTAATCTGGTGAAAGCGCCTGCCTGAAGAGCAGGAGAGTGTGGATCGAAACCACGACGGGGCACCACTAAGGGCCAAGCAGAAGGCTGCACCGATGCCTTGCAAGCAACGGGAGCCGGGGGCAGTACCCGGTTGGTCCACCATATTCTTCCCATCAGGCGAGCAAGGTGCACGCGGCAGTCTGTTAAACTGAGATAAGCGAGGTTCGATTCCTCGGATGGGAGCCATCTACGCCGCCTTCGTCTACTGGCTAGGATACTCCGTTCTCAGCGGGGTGAAACGGGATCGATACCCGTAGGCGGTGCCAATATGCGCATGTATCCCCCTGCGCTACGAACGCAGACAAAGGTAACTGGAAGGAAGATGGGTGTTCGACTCACCCCATGCGCCCCACTTAACAGCCTGAAGCTCGTGAGAAGAGTCCCTGCCTTGGAAGCAGGAGGACGGGAGGCGGAACCCCGCAGGCTGACCAATTGATGCCCCTTAGCTTAGTGGCAAAGCGTTCGGCTCTGACCCGAATGACCTCAGTTCGATTCTGAGAGGGGCTGCCAATATAGCGTAATGGCAGATCGGCAATGCACCCGCCTGCAAAGCGGTTCAAGGGGTTCGACTCCCCATTACGCTTCCAATTCGCCGCCGTAGTCGGGGCTGGCTTCTACCCGGTCAACCGTAACTGGAACTGAAAATGCGGGTTCGACTCCTGCCGGCGGCTCCATTTTTATCCGTTTTAGATAACGCGCCCTTCTTTTATCCTTACCCTTGGGGTTGCTGGTATTCCTGGCCCTAAATGTGGGAGTCTGAGAATGACAATTGGGGCACAGCAGTCTAGCGTTAGATAAGATATTGTTACTTCCATCGCCATCGATATGGTCGCACTCGAATGCGAGTGGCTGCCCTCGCCAGTTTTCTATGCCGCATCCCTGACATTTGCCAATTTTACGAATGAGATAGTGCCTGATGGTGGACCATCGGGTCGGAATGTTGCTCTCGATTTTAGCATCCCGCTCCTTTCGGGCCGGGACTGATGAACATCGCAACGAACAATATCGGCTACCACCACGCTTGCATTGAGTGCCGCACACGATGCAATAGCGAGCAGCCATACCGTGACGACGGACCCCGATATTGTTAATCTTTGCCGCGCAAGAGTGCGAACAGAATTTAGGATTGTTGGTTTGGGTTCCGCAGCCTAAGCATATGGTCATAATCATTATATAGCTCGGCGTAGCTCAACCGGACAGAGCCACGGTTTCCTAAACCGTTGCGGTGGAGGTTCGAGTCCTCCCGCCGAGGCCAATACGGAAGGTTAAGTGGCTAGGTGGCCACCGGGGTTTGCTAAACCCTTGGCAGCTTCGCGCTGTGGGAATCGTGCTCTCAGCCTTCCTCCAATACGCGGGCTTAGCTCAAAGGCAGAGTGCCGGCCTTCCAAGCCGTGAGATGCGGGTTCGACTCCTCGCAGTCCGCGCCATGCTCCGTTCGTCTATGTTGGCAGGATGCCAGAACTTCACTCTGGAGAGGCCGGATCGTCGCCGGCACGGAGCGCCATTTGATGCCCCTTGGTCTGGGACCCGAAGTGCCTTTGAAGCACCGAGAGGCTGGTTCAATTCCAGCAGGGGCTGCCAATAAGGCGGCAGTTCGTTGGTGAACAGGGGCTCCTCATAAGGGCCTCGGGCCTGGATCGTCACCAGGGGCCGCCACCAATATGCTGAGTAGGCCGATCCGGTGATGGCGCGAGGCTGTGGACCTCGTTAGGCGTGTTCGACTCACGCACTCAGTACCAAGAGGGGATTAAGATAATGGTAGTCGGCCGATCTCCAAAATCGTGCAGAGCGGGTTCAAGTCCTGCATCCCCTGCCACCTTCTGGACATTCACAGTGGTCAACCCTTGGTTACATGGCGGTAATGCCGTACATGATGGACATGGGCATATCTTACCCTCGTGCCGGCATAGGCATGCTGCGGCACCTCCACATGGCCGCAATCTGGATTCCGCCAGCTACAGCCATTGGTCAGGCCCCATTTCTGGGTTAAGTCGGCAACATGGAACATATATCCTGCGGCGCGATTCCGCGCTGTCTGATCTATGTCACAGGCCGCTCCGTAATAATGATTCGATCCAGGGATGTGACCGCTACGAGCGTAGCAGCCAATGGAATGCGGCTTGTGACCCGCCGCCACCAAATCGGCAATGAAGCCGACAAATCTGTCCGCCAGATTGGCCGCAACCGTAATATTGATATTGGCGGCTGTAGAGACCGTGACTAGCCCTCCGCGAACTACAGATGCCTGCCCGCCTGTTCTTGCCCCGTCGAGGACAGCGCGGGCATTTTTTTCGCGCGCAGGCGAGGTCTGTCTCGCTACAACAGCGCGATGCCTGACATGGCGAGAAGCCGCCCTGTCATGATGGACGCTTTGACTCATTCCCATGCAGGTTGCCGGGTATCGGTCGTCGCAGGCCGCCTTAGCTGGCGTGATGCCGATCAGCAGCGCGCAAGCCGCAACACCAGTCAGGATTGCCCTTCGCATGCCATTCCCCTCTGTTCACTCCCCGACGATGAGGACAATTGCGGATCAATTAATTGCTGTCAAGCGTCCTTGGCCGACGTTCGGATCGAATGCATTTGCTCGCCAAGTCGATCAAGTTTTGTTTCAGTTCGTATCTGTCCAGCCTCGATCTTATTCATGGCTGCGGAAAATTCTACATTGCGAACAAAGTTATCGCGCATGAAAAGCTCGACTTCCGTCACCTTGCGACGTATTGCCGATAGACTTTCCCCGTCGTCGCGATGCATGCGCTCGATCCTTTCGTCTATATCCCTATTCATCTCGTCCAAAGACTCACGAAAGTCTCGAAAGTCATTCTTTGCCTCTGCCGCTTCCTGAAGAGCATCATCTGACTTTTTGTCAGCAATAGCTATCTTGTCCGTAAAGCGCGTCCAGAAAGCCAGGAAGGTTAATATTGTTCCGATTATGGTGGCTGCTGAGACAACAAGGCCGACTTGGGATGATTCTGCCATGCCTGAGCCACATGATTCCGGGTATGGCGGAACCTCCAGCTAAGCGGAGGCTGCCTTGCTTACTACTTGTCTTCAGCCTCGGCAGCGGCAGCCGCCGCCTCGAAAGCATCGTCTACCTGCTTATCGAGGGCGTCAAGCTGGTCGAGTTGCTCTTGTGTTGCGGCAGGATCGTTCTTAAGCGCAGCGATGATGTTCTTCACCATCGGCAGCAAGTCTTCCGCCTCCTGAATCAGGGCCGGAACAAGCTGGACCAGGGCTCCAAGAATATTTCCTATCATTGGGCTGGAGCCGGAGATCGACGGCAGAAGCTGGGTAAGAAGTCCGAGAAGGACATTTACTGCGGCGTTCATTTAGTGATTCCCGTATTGAGAGATGATGGCCTGTAGACCGGAGATCGAGGCGGTCAGGGCATCGTAGAGCCCCTGCGCACCAAGCTCTCCGGGATGATTCCTGCTGAAGGCAATCAGGCCATCTCTGGCAGAGCGCCCGGTACGAACCAGGGGGATGATCTTGGCCGTGACGGCTGGATCGCGGCAGACGGGACCATTGGTCCCATTGCACTTCACAAGACGAAGGTAGTTAGTGGCGCTGGCCTCCAGGGCATTGAACGAATTGGCAGCGATGACGATGGCCTGGGGCGATACCGTTGCCGACGTAATGACCTTAACGTCGCTCTCCAGCCTCTGGAGAAGGGCGCATCCCCCAAGGGAGACGACGAGAGTAATGGCAATCAGGATTCTGCGCATGGTTACCTCAAGTGATCTTAACAGCGGTGGTGGAAGTCGTAGACGTGGTGGCATTTGCAACGCTCGATGGCGTCACCGTCTTGGTGAAGAAAGTCTTGAGGATGACCGTGACAAGGTTGCTGATAAGACCGATGGTCACAGCCAGGGCCGCTTGTTGCTCCGGGGTCAGGCCAACCTTGCCGCCAGTCAGATAAGACAGAATCATGGCCACGGCAGAGATGATATTGGCCCAATTGATCTTGGATGCTGCCGCCGACTGGACGTTGACGGCTACAGTAGTAGGAACTGGATCGGCCATGATGCTCTCCTTAAGCCCAATCCGAGGCTAAATTGGCAGGGTCGCCATTGTAGGTATTGATATCGATGCCTTGAGTCTTGATTCCGTCGATGGAATGGGGAGACGGCCCGATTCCATCGCCACTAAATTGCCACAGCCAGTACGTCTTCCAACTTGCCTGAACCTTGGCGACGGGACCATACTGAGCAAGCCACAAACGATAGCCGCCAAGCTCCGGATCGATGCGTGAGCCAAGCAAGTCCTTGGCCCGGTTGCCGGAATATATCACTGGGCGCTTAATGCCAGCGGCTACTAAGCGACGAAGAAAGTCCTTTGCTTGATCGACCGACATGTTTGAGGCTTTATTGTCCTCAAAGTCGAGGCACATCAGCGTATCGCCATCGGGCTTCGCGGCATCGAGGAAGTGCTGGACCTGGGACGCTACCGGCTCTCCTGTATTGAAATGATACGCTCCCCATAGGAGTCCGTTATCATGCGCCCACTTGCGGCGATTCGCGTAAGCCGAGTCTGTGTTCTTGGTGCCCTGCGTAGCCTTGTGGATGATCCCCTTGATGCCGGCGTTCTTTACCTTGACGATATCGGTCATTACATCGCCGTGATACATATCGACTACATCGGCTCGCACTTATGGCCTCCTATAGTATTCTAATGCCAGAGGAATGACCGCTGGGTCAGCCTTGGTCTTCTTGCTCGCTTTTGGATAGTATACCTTAAATTCGTCTTTTGTCATGCCCTTGAGCAGATTAACCTGCTGAGACTCCGGCAGGCGCTGGAACGTCTTAGGGGAAGAGGGCTCTGGCCTCGTCTTCATGATCTGCGGGCCGCTCATCCCGAGAGTCGCCATCTTTTGTGCTGCTTCTCCCATAGCCGCCCGATCCTGCCGCTGCTGGGCCTGCTTGAAGGCAGTCATTGCCTCCAGTCTCTGCCTGAAATTCTCGTTCTCCTGGAATGGCTTCTCGTTGGGATAGATGAACTGCCGACCCAACGCATTGATGCGATTCTCCAGTGCAGACCTGGATGCATACGACGGCGCCGGACCATAGCCGAGGAACGGCAACCACACATCCCTATCGCCGTTTACCGCTGCCTGCACGAGGCTTCTCCAGTCCTTTGGCTTGCCGGAGAGTTCCAGAGCACGCTGGGCGCCGGAAACCGACATTGGATTGATCTGGTCCGTCAGAAGATGGGTGAAGAACTGCTTGGCCTGTTTATAGGCCGGGGCATTTTGATCGTAGATTTGGCCGCCGAAGTAGTCCTTGTTCTGGAAAGCCTCCATGACCGGAGCAAACATCAGCTTGTGCCAGAGCATCTGCGTTAGGCCCCAAGCAACGTTGCCGCCCTGATCCTCGATGTTCTTCTCCGCCATTGGAACTTCGCGCGTGTAATGCGGGGTGGACAGGCGGCGTTGCGTGCCATCCGTATTAGTGCCGCCAATGCGCGGGAAGATGTAATCCATCCCTTGGGCATCTTCTCCCGTAAAATACTTGTTGACGGCGGCATTTAGCGCCATAGCCGCCATCGTATAGGCCATCAGATTGGTAGATTTGGTGGTCACATCCCTAATCAGGGACCTTGTTGGAGTCGGCGCCGCCATCATGCGGCGAGCGGCGGGTTCCAAAGCGCCGCCGACGAATTCGCGCGCAAAACCAAGATTCCAGCCCAGCGACAGAAAGGCGCCAATGGAAGCATCCTTGATCGTTCGATTCCAGAACAGGCTGCCGTAGAACATCTCGCCGAATCTGTTATCAACCTGCTTGCCGATGGCGTTAAGCGCGACCTTCATCTTGGCTGGATCGTTCATGATATCCGGCCGACGCCGGAACAGAGCCTCCGCCTCTCGCGTCAAGGCCGCTGCCTTGAGATTGGGAATCCAGTGCTCGAAAAATGGCTTGGATATGTAGCCCGCAAGCTTCTTGATCCCCTGATAGGGAAGCGATGCCCCAGCCAAGGCGCGCTGTCCTGCGGTCCTGTCCGGGCCGAATGTATTGGCCATGGCCTGCTGCATTGTCCGGTCGCCCTGGCTGCGAAGCTGCTCCGATATCTGCGGGCTGGCTCCGGCCTGACGGTACAAGTCCATCAAGTACTGCTGACGAGGCGTCCAGGTCGATGGCGTCTGCTGCCACGCCTTTCTGATCTCCTTGCCAAGGTGCGGAGTCCCGATGGGAAACGCCAAGGCGAGATCGAGAACTGACTGGGCCGCAGCTTGCGGCAAAGCCGTAATCCGTCGCGCAATGCCTTGCTGCCCTGGAGCGAAAGTCTCATGGAGGGCGCGAGTAACGTTGTTTGATAGATTGATGAGCGAGACGTGGACGGGGTGAAACAGGCTGGCGCCGAGCTTGATCGGCACCCAGGCAGCCTTAAGCGCCATCCATCCCCGGAACGTCCGCCCCATGATGCCCGGATCGGCCCACAGACCCTTGGAGACAACCGCATTCTCCCACAGATTTTGCACATCAGGCGCAAGCAACCACTTCGTCCCATTCGGCGCATTGATCTCCTTCCAGGGAGACGGCATCCGCATCGTATTAAGCAGCGCACCGGGGGCATCCTTAACCGGGGTCGCGACGCCGGCTGTATTGAGGTCCTGTAACAGGCTCATCTTGGCGCGCATGTCGGCGCCAGACATAAGACGCCAGGAGACAAGATCGACCGGATTATTGGTCTTAAGCTCTAGGCCATTATTGAGGGCCTGCGTAATGAGGTCGTAGTAGCGCGCCTTCTGGAACCATGTCGCCCCTGCCGTACCCGGCGTCATGATGTTGGAGAACATCTGCTTGACAGCATCCGGTCGCTTGAACAGGTGCGGAAAATACTCCATGACGTACTCGGCCCTGGAGCCAACATCGGACTCATCGAAGTAGGCTTGATTGAGCCACTTCTTCAAGGTTGCCATATCACGCTGCATGAATGGATACTTGGCGACAAGATCAGGAGGAAGTGTCGAGCCCCTGGTCTCGTACACGTCGAACCAGCGCTTTACATCATCGAATGGCACCCAGTCCCAGGCATTGCGGATATGGTCGGCACGAGCCAGGATCGAATCATAATTTTGCGCTCGACTCGACGCATATTCGCCAAAGCGCGGCGCGGTCTGGAGAGCCTTATCACTGGTCAGTTCGGGCAGGAAGTTACGAAAGATCGTGCCCTTGACCACGCCAGGGTCCGCGACCTGCGGCGGGATGTTCGACAGAAAGGTTTCATGCTGTGCTTCCTGCCGCGTCATCTCGGCCTGGGTGCGCATCTGATAGACCTGATCTGTTGTCAGGTGAGGCCCGGAAGCCGCCTGATCCAATAGATCGGCCTGCATGAACTTGTTTTGCGCCGACTGGTGAATCGCATCCTGCGCCGGAGTGCGCTGGGTTATCGGTTGCATTGATGTGCCGGAAACATTGCCCGGACGCAGGGCTACATGCGTCAATGCGGTTCCTGCGGTATTGGCAATGGCACCCTGAACGTAGGCTTGACCGAGCCCTTCGGTCAGCGGCTTATCCTCGACCACATTGGTAGCAGCGCGCTGGCCCATGTTGATCGCCGGCTGCACACCTATCGCCTGAAAGGCAAGCTGCTTCACTGGCCCGTTAAAGAACGGAATGCCGAAGGCCGCCCAGCCAGCCCCGGCAAAGGCACCGGAGATTTCCGCCTTCCGAACGGCCCTGTCCCAAGCCCCGTCAGGGTCTTGCGGAGATTGCTGAAGCTCGCGCGCAAACTCTGGACCAAGGGTCTGCGCAGCCGCTCCAGCCGCCGACCCGGCGATACCTCCAACGCGGGCGGCGCCGGGCCCAAGAAGGCCCCCGAGCCCGCTTCCGACAAACGCCGAGCCAAGCGTCGGCAGCCCCTTGGAGACAGCGTATCCGGTCTTGGCCAAGCCGCGAGAGGGCTCATAGAGATCGCGCCACTCGTAAGGTTCCGCTGCGGCGCTCTCTTCTTGGATTGGCTTGGGCGGCGCGCTGCTGAACGCCGTCAGGGTTTGCTCAATGTCCTGTAGACCAGCCTGGGCGCCCTGGCCGAGAGCCTCGAAAAAGCCCGGCATCGGCTTCTCTGGCTTCTCCTGGGGAGGCTGAGCATTGGTCGCGGTTCCCCATCCAGCATCAGCAGGAGGCTGATTCTGCGCAACTACCGATTCTCCCCAGCCGTCAGCCATTACTCACCTTGCCACGGACGGACGCTGCCGTCTTGCAGCTTATAGAACTGCCCCTTTATGCGCTTGCCCTCGCCTGGATCAGGAAGCGGATTGGTCGCCGTTCCCGGCTGCGCTTGCTGCGGCCTGGATGCATTTATTTCCTTAAGAGCAAGGTCTCTTACCTCATCATCCGGTAATCCAATGGATGAGGGATGGTTTTGCCGATATCTGCCAATGATGATCGACATTTGCTGCGGAGTTATTTCACCGCTGTCTACCTTGCTGCTGCGACCGAATATGCGGCTTGGATTGACCGGAGCGCCGGAGCTATCCGTAATCTCACCCGTCTTGGTATTGAAGCGACCGACATTTAGCTTGCCCTTGTCGTCGGTATAGTTAACTGCCTGATAATGGCCTTGCTCAAGACGCTCATGCTCAATGTTGATGCGCTCCCGCTCGGCCCTCGTCAGACGTGTGTACTTGTTAGCATGTTCCATCAGCTTGCCGGCAAGCTCCTGAGCCTTCTGCTTGGACGTAAGGTCATCCTTGGACCACTTATCGTACTCGCCAACCGTTGCTCCTGCACCGCTGGCAATGGCGCTAATCGGGCCATGCGCCGGGTTGGCGGCAAGGATGTTAAGACCGGCTCGCATCCAGAAGTCTGGATTGTTCATCAGACCGCGCACAGTCGGACGCTGCGCCACCTGACTCCTGTAGTTGTTAAGATCAAGGATATCTCTTGGGCTGGCTGCCGCCGGATCGAATACGCCCGGAGCAGAGCGGGGGTACGTCCTGTCGCCGGATATATCGGTCGGGGCTTCATCCGGCTTGCGAACAGAGACAGTTTGGACCGGAGTCGGTCCAGCATTCTCTGCGCGGTAGCGGCCGGGCAGCGCATCCAGGGCCGTTCTGAGTTGATTGCCTTGCGGCTGCTGGAGCATGATATCGCCAGGAGCCATGGAGCGACGATCAACCTCTGCATTCGCGTTCGGGTATGCCGCAGCAGGCATGTCGGTAGGGAATCTGCGATTTACTGCTCCGGCAGCAGTATCATATGGATTAGCCTGGGCCGGGGGCATATCAATCGGGAAGCGCCAATCGAATGGTCCATTCAGATTATTGCTTGGCGATGGGAGGGCCTTGCGAGGAGCGAAGGAATCATAGTCCCCCTCATCGTATGGCGAATAAACAGCATCGCCACCATCAGCAAATCCGCCACGAGCGTATTCTTGCGCCGATATGCTGACTTCAGGCTGTGAGGTCGCGCGGCTGCGAATTTGGGAAAGAGCCTGACCAAGTTGCTGTTGCTGCAATGCCTGTCGCGCCAACTCGTACATGTTCTGGCCAGCCATCTGACCGCCCGTTACAGGCGACGGAGGCAGCATATTCGGTAGCGGCTTGCCATAGAAAACATTCGGGCTGCTCATCTGTGGCTGCATCGGGAGAGCGCCACGCGCAATTGGAGAGCCAAGCATTGCGGGTGTCGGATAAGCATTTGGCGTTAGGGTCTGCTGTTGGACAGCGCCACCGTCGTCATAGCCTGAAACACGTCCCCCATCCTTAAGTGCGGCGAGAAACGGAATGACCTTTGCGGCGGTAGCTCCAATAGACGCCAACCCTCCGAGGGTAGAAATTGCGTTACTGCCTCCTCCACTTTGTCCCTGGGATGGCATCTGCATCGGCGCCATTGGCTTGATCTGATTGTCTGGCGTCTTGAAATTGGCCGCATCAGGGATATAGCCACGGTCACTTAGAACCGGGGCAAGCGCCTCGTCCTCATGAGCATGGTAATCCTCTGGCCCAAGGTCGATCACATCGCCGCCATCAGCGTAGTTGATTCGGCCACCCCGCGCTGATGCCTTGCCGGTCGCATCGCTCGTACCAGCAGAACCGCCGCCGAATGGGTTGCCATTCTGGAATAGTCCGTAGCCAAGCGCTCCCGCTCCAGCGAGGCCCTGAAGCCAGCTAAGGCCAGGAGGAGTCATGGTCTGATTGGCTGCGCCAGTCTGGAATTGCTGACCGCCCATTGCACCAAGCGCCGGCAGGCCGATACCGGCAAGGAACTGAGCTTGCTGGTATGGGAAGGCAAGCTGCTGGAGGTACTGCTGATAGGCCGCCGTAAGTCCAGCCTGCCCCGTCTGCTGCTCCAGACCGCCGGCCCCTAGCTGGGTCTGGGCCGCCCCAAGGCCAAACCCCTGCTGCTGCTGAGCCGCCGCAAGGGCCTGCGCATAGTTCTGCTGGTTGAGGCCAGCCAGGGTCTGGTTCGAGGCAAGGGCCTGCTGGCGGGCTAGCTCCCCTTGTCCCAGAGCAATGCGCTCCGCCCCTACCCCGCCAGCAGCCTGTGTAAGCTGGCCCGTCGTTTGAGCCTGCTGTTGCTGATTCGTCTCATTGATATTCGCCATCGTGGCGTTGATCACGTCACTCTGGTATGGATTCATGTACTGCTGAATGTTCGCATCCGTCAGTTGCGGAGCGCCAGCAATGTTATTAATTCGGCCAATAGCTGAAGTCTGGGTCGGGGTCAGACCTTGAACAAGCTGGCCGGTATAAGGCTGATAGGGCTGCGATGCAGCCGCCTCTGCGCGCTGGAAAATCTCTTGAAAGCCAGGAAGGCCAGTCGGCGTATAGGCAACATTCTGGTTCTGGACCGTATTGGTAGTTGTAGGAGCCCCGCCCTTACCCATGTCAGGTCTCTACCATCCGATATGTGGGAGCCAATGGCTCGCGGCGATCAATGCCGCAATCGGCAAGCCAATGCTCAGAGTTGTTCCCGCCCCGCTCGACACTCCAGGCGCATCACTCATCCCGGCTGCAAAGGCTTGCAACGCGGCAAATCCCAGAGTTCCGGCAACAACCACCCCAGCGAGAATGAAGGACATGACTCAGTGGTC
>Ga0335084_10001184_pt1 | contig 23869 bp, 19 predicted proteins | sample Lox_Sample_44_FD_206721 | JGI IMG/M metagenome (GOLD analysis project Ga0335084, IMG submission 206721) | Soil microbial communities from Loxahatchee National Wildlife Refuge, Florida, United States - Lox_Sample_4.4 | ecosystem: Environmental > Terrestrial > Soil > Wetlands | place: USA...
TTCGGGCCGAGGTAGCGCAGCGCCATCTCGCGCGTATCGCGCTCGAAATCGACGACGTCGATGGTGGTCGGCCCCTCGACGCTCACGTAGAGATATGGCGGCCTCTCGGTCTGCACGCAGAGGCTCGCCCGGCCGGCGCGCCTCACAAGCCGCTCCTTTCGGGAGTCGCATCCGGTCGCGAAGCGCACCTCGCCGCCCGGCGCGTAGCGATACCACACGGGGACCGTGAGCGGGCCGCGGCCCTCTTCGGCGATGCTGACGATGGCCACGTGCGTCCCGGCGAGGAACGCCTCGCGCTCGGCGCGGCTCATGGCAAGCGACATCGGAGACCCTCCCTGTGGCCGGCACATATAGCCGAGCGTCGCGCCGCGAAGAACCGGCCGTCGGCCCCGCGTCCAGCGCGACGGACACGACGTCCACCACGCTGGACGGTCCCGCGAGCCGTTGCTGGCCCGGTCGGGCAACGTCCGTGGCACACCCGTTGCTCGGCGAGCCCGCATGGCCACGACCACGTTTCGAGGGCAGGCGAAGAGGCTGGCGAAGGGCGACTTCGAGGCCGCGGCGGCGCGCCTGTTCTGCGACGTGGCGGCCGTCCGCTCCGTCGCCGAGGTCGAGTCCGGCGGGCGCTCGGGGTTCCTTCCCGACAAGCGACCGAAGATCCTCTTCGAGTCGCGGCTGTTCCACGAGCTGACGCGCGGCATCTACGACGCGAACGCGGACATCTCGACCCCGACCTGGGTGCGCAACTACAAAGGTGGCGGCGGGGAGTACACGCGGCTCGCCAAGGCCATCCGCCTCGACCGCACGGCCGCGTTGAAGGCGACCAGCTGGGGCATGTTCCAGATCCTCGGCACGAACCATCGGGCATGCGGCTTCCTCGACGTCGAGTCGTACGTCGACGCGCAGCTCGTCTCGGAGGGCGCGCACCTGCAGGCGTTCGTCGGCTTCGTGGTCACGAACAAGCTCGACGACGAGCTACGCGACCGGCGCTGGGCGGATTTCGCGCGCGGCTACAACGGACCCGGCTACCGGCAGAACCACTACGACGAGAAGATCGCGGCCGCGTACGCCAAGTACACCGCCGGCTGGATGGCCCCCTCGACCGAGGATCTGCAGCGTGCCCTCAACCGCAACGGCGCCTCGCTCGTCGTCGACGGCGTCACGGGTCCGGCGACCCGGGAGGCGATCCGCGACTTCCAGCGCCGCCACGGTCTCGCCGTCGACGGGCTCGCCGGACCCAAGACCCTCGCGGCGCTCGGGCTGTCGGAGACACACGACGCCGTCGAGGTCTCGCGGGTCGTGAACGCATGAACCTCTGCCCAGTGGCCCCCTGACCCGCGCGGTGCTCTTGACGGGCGCTGCAGCCTGGCCGTAAAGCCGGGCCGGCAGCGAGGCAGGGAGAACCGCGCGCGTGGCGTCCGACATCCCAGGCATCGATCCGCGCGGAACGTCGGGTCCGCGCCGCGTCATGGTCGGGACGGATCGCTCGGAGGCCGCCGAGCGGGCGGTCCGGTGGGCGGCCGACTTCGCCCAGCGCTACGGCGCCGCGCTGCACGTGGTCCAGGTGATCGTGCCGCATCATCCCGCCGACACCGACCCGGGAGCGGCCGAGCGCACGCAGGCCGTCGCCGACGACCTCGTCCGTCACGCGCGGCGGATTGCCGGCGATCGCGGGCGCGGTCGGGTGGTCGTCGACGAGGATCCGGCGATGGCGATCGTGCGTGCGGCCGCCGAGGACGCGATCGACGTCCTCGTGGTCGGCAATGCCGGGATGGTGGGGCGCAAGGAGTTCCTGCTCGGGAACGTGCCCAACCGGATCAGCCACAACGCCCGCTGCACGGTGATCATCGTCAACAGCTTTGCGTCGGGCGAGACCGCGCCGGCGCTGGCGACCATGCCGCTGGCGCCCGACGCAGAGCCGCAGCCGCATCTCGTCGCCCGGGGCGCGACCATCGCGGCGGTGTTCGCCAAGCACGGGTTGCGCGAGCTGTTCGGGCGTCCGGACGAGGAGGGCACCCTCGGGCGGCGCCGGCAGGCGAAGCGCCTGCGCACCGCGCTCGCGGAGCTCGGCCCCACCTTCGCAAAGCTCGGGCAGATCCTCTCGACGCGACCCGACCTGCTGCCGCCCGAGTTCGTCGACGAGCTCGCCCAGCTCCAGGATCACGTCCCGCCGCTCACCGAAGAGCAGGTGGTCCGCGTGATGGAGCAGGACCTCGGCGTGCCATGGGAAGACGTATTCGAGACGATCGAACCGAAGCCCCTCGCCGCGGGGACGATCGCCCAGGTGCACCGGGCGTCGCTCGCGAGCGGCGAGAAGGTGGTGGTGAAAGTCCAGCGTCCCGACGCGAAGGACCTGATCGAGCAGGATCTCGCGCTGCTCCAGGTCTTCGCGAACGCCGTCGGCACGCGGCAGGGAGTGCTCGACCTGCGCGTCGTCTTCGAGCACCTGTCGACGTCGCTCCATCGCGAGCTCGACTTCAAGCTGGAAGCGCGGAATGGGGAGCGGCTGCGCGCCGCCATCGCGGACTTCCCGCGCCTCGCCGTCCCGCGCATCCACGCCGACCTGTCGACGACGCGGCTCCTGGTGATGGGGGACGTCGGCGGCGCACCCGCGACGGCGGTTCCGTCCGGTCCGCTCCGCAAGGAGACGGCGAGGCAGCTCCTCGAGTCCTTCTACAAGCAGATCCTCGTCGACGGCTTCTTCCACGCCGACCCCCACCCCGGAAATCTCATGTGGCAACCCTCGGAGGAGCGACTCTACTTCCTCGACCTCGGCATGGTCGGCGAGGTCGACGCGGACATGCGGGAGCTGATGATGCTCCTCCTGCTGGCGCTCTGGCAGGGCGATGCCGCGTTCATCACGGATCTCAGCGTCATGCTCTCCGGCGTCGCCGGCCGCGGCGACCTCGACGCCGACGCGTTCACGCGCGAGATCCGGGCGCTGGTCGAGACGTGTCGCGGCGCGTCCCTCAAGGACATCCGATTGGGGCCGCTGCTCCAGGGCATGGCGGAGGTCTCGTTCCGCCACGGCGTGCCGCTGCCCGCGTCGCTCACGCTCACGGCGAAGACCCTGGCGCAGATGCAGATGGTCGCGGCGCAGCTCGATCCCGACGCCGATCCGTTCGAGGTCGCGGGGCGTTACCTCATGCGATCGATGCTGCAGGGGATGGGCGCGACGACCGATCCCAAGGCCCTCTTCTACCAGGCCCAGAAGCTCCGCGTCCGCGCGCTCCGCCTCTTCGATGCGCTGGAACGCCTGGCGGGCGTGCGTCCCGGCCAGCGACTCGAGGTGGCCTTCCGCTCGGAGTCCCTCGAAGCGACCGTGCGGCGCATCGGGCGGCGTCTCGCCCTGGTCGTCGCGGCGGGCTTCGCGCTCCTCGCGAGTGGGCTCACGGCGACCGCGGAGCGCAGCCCCGCGTGGATTCCCGTCGCGTTCGGCGTCGCGGCCGGTGTCCTGCTGGCGGCGCTCGTCGTGGATCTCACCAGGAGGACCGGATGACCAGGGTGATCGTCGTCGGGGGAGGCGTGGGCGGGCTCACCGTGGCGCACGAGCTCGCCGAGCGCGGCTTCGAGGTGCACGTCTACGACGCGCGCGAGGCCTGGGGCGGCAAGGCACGCTCGCAGCCGGTCGCCGGCACGGGAACGCACGGTCGGCGCGACCTTCCGGGCGAGCACGGCTTCCGGTTCTATCCGCGCTTCTACCGCCACGTGATCGACACCATGGCGCGCACGCCGATCCCAGGCGCTGCCGGGCGCACCGTCGACAGCCGGCTGCGTCCGTGTGCCGAGGCGGCGGTCGCCATGGTCGACGACGACACGTTGTCGCGGTTTCGTCGCCGCAGCGTCGCGCGACCCTACGAGCTGCTGGAAGCGCTGCAGCTCTTCTTTCAGGACTTCGCCTTCGACACCCCCGACGTCGGGATGTTCGGCCTGAAGCTGATGCAATTCGCGACCTCGTGCGACGAGAGGCGGCTCGGCCAGTACGAGCAGATGTCGTGGTGGGACTACCTCGAGGGCGAGCGGTACTCCGACCGGTTCCGAAGCCTCTTGAAGGCGGGCCCGCGCCTGCTGGTCGCGATGGACAGCAAGCAGGGCAACGCGCGCGTGAACGGGACCATCACGATCCAGCTCGTGCTCGACTTCGCGAGCGGCGGCGCCGACAACGACCGCACCATGGGCGGGCCCACGACCGAGATGTGGATCGACCCGTGGACGGCGCACCTGCGCAGCCTCGGCGTCCAGTTCCATCCGGGCGAAACGTGCACCGGGCTCGGCGTCGCGGATGGGCGGATCGCCGGCGCCCGCTTCGCGAGCGGCGCCGTCGCGACGGGCGATCATTACGTGCTCGCCGTTCCGATCGAGGCGGCGCACGCGCTCATGTCGGCCGACCTCGCTGCCCTCGACCCCCAGTGCGAACGCCTGCGAACGGCCGACGTCGACCGGCTCGTCTCGTGGATGGTGGGGATGCAGTTCTACCTCTACGAGGACGTGCCGCTCGTGCGCGGCCACGTCGCCTTCCCGAATTCGCGCTGGTCGCTCACCGCCATCTCGCAGCCGCAGTTCTGGCGGGAGACGGTGGGGCTCTTCCGGCGCCACTACGGCGACGGCGAGGTCGGCGGGCTCCTGTCGGTCGACATCTCCGACTGGGGGACGGAGGGCATGTTCGTGGGCAAGACGGCGCGGGAGTGCACACCGGACGAGATCAAGACCGAGGTGTGGGGCCAGCTGAAGGCGGCACTCAACGGCCGCGGCCCGGATCAGCAGTTGCTGACCGACGATCTCCTGCACTCCTGGCACCTGGACTCGGATCTCGACTATTCGAACGGGGTGCCGCCGAGGAATTCGTCGCGCCTTCTGATCCATCCGCCCGGCGCGTGGGCGCTGCGTCCGGAGGCGGCGAGCGCGGTCCCGAACCTCTGCTTCGCGTCGGATTACGTGCGCACGCACACCGACCTCGCCTCGATGGAGGGTGCGTGCGAAGCCGGCCGGCGCGCTGCGAATGCCATCCTGGATCGCGCGGCATCGACGGCGTCGCGCGCCGGCGTCTGGCCGCTCGAGGAGCCGCGCGAGTTCGACGAGTGGAAGCGTCTCGACGCCCGGCTCTACGCCGAAGGGAAACCGCACTGCTTCGAGGCGGCCGGCCTGCGGCGCGCGTTCGACGCCGCCGACCTCTTCCGCCGCTTCACCGCGTCGACCGGGATCGCGCGCCTGGAGGACTTCCTCGGCGAGTTCAAGCTGACGCACGTCGTCGACGGCCTGCTGTCGCGGCTGGGGATCGGGAAGTAGGCCGGCTCTGGCGACGATCCGCGGCCTGGGCTAGGACTCGTGGGTCCGCCTCGGCCACGAACCGCTCTCGCGAAGGAGATTCCCATGAAGGACTGTCGCCAATTCTACATCGACGGCAAGTGGGTCGCGCCCACCAAGCCGCACGACGCCCAGGTGGTGAACCCGGCCACCGAGGAGCCCATTGCCACCATCTCGCTCGGCTCGGAGGCCGACGTCGACAAGGCCGTCACGGCCGCCCGGCGCGCGTTCGAGACCTACTCCGAGACGAGCGTCCAGGAGCGGCTCGAGCTCCTGCAGCGCATCATCGCCGTCTACCAGTCGAAGTACGACGAGATGGTCGAGACGATCTCGCAGGAGATGGGCGCCCCGCTGTGGCTGTCGCGTGCCGCACAGGCCGCGGCCGGCATGGGGCACTTCTTCGAGATGACGAAGGTGCTCTCCACCTTCCAGTTCGAGGAGCAGAAGGGTTCGACGCTGATGCGGAAGGAGCCGATCGGCGTCTGCGGTCTCATCACGCCGTGGAACTGGCCGGTGAACCAGATCGCGTGCAAGGTGGCCCCGGCCCTCGCGGCCGGCTGCACGATGGTGCTGAAGCCGAGCGAGATCGCGCCGCTCTCGGGTTACCTGTTCGCGCAGATCCTGGACGAGGCCGGCGTGCCCGCCGGCGTCTTCAACCTGGTGAACGGCGACGGCCCGACCGTCGGCCACGCCATCGCGTCGCACCCCGGCGTCGACATGGTGTCGTTCACCGGCTCGACGCGCGCGGGCGTGGCGGTCGCGACGGCGGCCGCGCCGACCGTGAAGCGCGTGACGCAGGAGCTCGGCGGCAAGTCCGCCAACATCATCCTCGACGACGCGGACATCGCGGCGGTGGTCGCGGCAGGCGTGCAGAGCTGCGTGCTGAACACGGGCCAGTCCTGCAACGCCCCGACGCGCATGCTGGTGCCGCGGGCGAAGATGGCCGCGGCGGTGGCGGCGGCCAAGGCCGCGGCCGAAGCGGTCAAGGTGGGCGATCCCTTCACCGAGGGAACCACCATCGGTCCGATCGCGAACAAGACCCAGTTCGCGAAGGTCCAGACGCTCATCAAGAAGGGCATCCAGGAGGGCGCGCAGCTCGTCGCCGGCGGGCCCGACCGGCCGGAAGGTCTCAGCAAGGGCTACTTCGTCCGGCCCACCGTGTTCGCCAACGTCCGCAACGACATGACGATCGCGCGCGAGGAGATCTTCGGACCGGTCCTGTCGATCATCCCGTACGACAGCGAGGACGAGGCTGTGCGCATCGCGAACGACACGCCGTACGGTCTCTCGGGCTACGTTCAGTCGGGCGACGTCGAGCGCGCGCGGCGCGTCGCCAAGCGCCTGCGCTCCGGCAACGTGCATGTGAACGGCGCGCAGCCGGACTTCGGCGCCGCGTTCGGCGGCTACAAGCAGTCCGGCAACGGCCGCGAATGGGGCGAGGCCGGGCTGCAGGAGTTCCTCGAGCTGAAGTCGGTCTTCGGCTACGCCGCCGGCTGATCGTGCGCGCGGGGGGGAGCGCCAGACGATGGTCGCGCCTGGCGCTCCTCGCCGGTCTCACGATCGCGTGCGGCCGCGATCCGCGTCCCGACGTCGTCCTCGTCATCCTCGACACCGTCCGCGCGGATCACCTGTCGCCCTACGGCTACGACCGCGAGACCTCGCCGCGCCTGGCGGAGCTCGCGCGCGACGCCGTCGTCTACCGCAACGCGATCGCACCCGGCACCTGGACCGCGCCGAGCCACGCCTCGCTGTTCACGGGTCTCATGCCCGCGGCGCACGGCGTGCACCACGGCAAGACGGCGGCGGGGCAGGGCGTCTACGCGCTCGATCCGGAAGCACCGACGCTGACGTCGCGCCTGCGCGAGGCGGGGTATCGCACGGCGGCCTTCGTCGGGAACGAGGGCTTCCTCGACCCCGCCTTCGGCTTCGCGCGCGACTTCGATCGCGTCCCGGCGCCGTCGCCGCGTTACCAGGGGCCGCTCGTCTTTCCCGAGGCGGAGCAGCGGCTCGCCGAGCGGCTGCGCGCGCTCGGCTACGCGCGCTAGCGCCGCCTCAGAAGAGCTCCTCGAACCACTTCTGCCGATCGCTGCCGCTGCAGGTGGCCTGATGCACGTCGCCGCCGCTGCCCGTGCTCTCGAGGCTCACGCACTTGCCGCTCTCGTCGTTCGTGATGACCCAGGGATCGGTCGGCCAGAAGCGATCGCGCGTGAAGGTCTGGTTCTTGCCGCCGTGGCAGGGGAACTGCTGGAGGTCCTTGCCGTTTGCGTGACTGCCGCCCGGGACGTCGACGCAGAGCGCGCTGCGCTCGTTGATGAGCATCTCGCGGCCCGTGCGCGGGTGGCGGTAGAAGTACCAGCGCTGCCGCGTGCTGCCCGTGCAGCCGCGGATCTCGATCTTGGCGCCCGACGACCGGCTGCCGTTGTCGACGGCCATGCACTTGTCGGCGAGCTTGTTGCGGAGCTTCGACTTCAGCGTGAACAGGCCCTCGTGGTTCGTGATGAGCATCGTCACTCCGGCGATGTCGCCCGTCGACAGCGCGGTGCGCTGCGCGGTGAACGTCGAGCCGTCGAGCTTGGTCATGACGGCCTCGCCATCGTCCGAGAAGTCGAACGAGCTGTAGAGCATGATCGAGTTGAAATCGAAGCCGTTCCGATCGACGCCGTCCCAGCCGTACTTCTCGAAGTTGTGCTCGTCGTCCTCGGCGACGTGCGAGAGGTGCACGTCGATGTGGTCGTCGCGATCGTTGCGCGTCTGCTCGTGGAAGAGGCCGGCCGCGTGGCCGATCTCGTGGATGACGTTGCCGCGGCTGCAGGCGCCGTCGTCGAGACGGATGTTCTGCTTGCCGCCCTGCTTGCCGACCTTCGAGTCGCACACGTTGCTCTTCGGGATGAAGCGCACGTAGTCGCTCTCGCCGTCGCGCGCACGCAGGCGCACGATGGTGTGGGTGTTCCAGTGATCGATGGCCGAGTTGATCCGGTCCTTCATGACGCTCGAGAAGTCGTCCGAAATCTCGAACGGGATCACGTTGTTCGACCAGCCGAACGATCCCCCGTGCTGCGTCCCGCTCCGCACGCCGAAGCGGCTGCGCAGCGCGTGGTCCTTGGCGATCACCTCCTCGACGGTGCCGAGCTGGATGTCGCCCTCGACGATCGCGACGCCGTCGACGACCTCGTAGGTCACCTCGCGCTGGCGGTCGCCCAGCTCCACGAGCGCAGTGCCGATCGTGCCACGCGGTCGCTTGAGCACCTCGGTGCCCGAACCGCCGCCGTCGTCGCAGCCGGTCTTTGCGAGCGAGGAGCCGTAGGTCGCGAGCGCCTTCGCCTCGCACGCCGCGAAGGTGTCGGGATCGCGCAGGCGGTCGGTTCGCCGCACGCACGCCTCGCGCGCCGCTCTGAGCTTCAGCTCGATTGCGGTCTCCTGCGCATCCGACGTGCACGCGCCGTGCGACGGCGTCGCAATCGCCAGCGCGCTCGCGAGGGCCGCTCCGAGCAGCAGGCACTCGTAGTACGGGATCACATAGGTCGTCGCCCTGGTCATGGTGGTCCTCCTGTCGTCGGAGCGCGGGGCTCCCGACGGCGACTACGCGCGACCAGGGGCGGCGGATGCAGCGGTCGTCAGACGACTTGGGCGCCGCGCGTTACGAGCAGCTGGTCGAGCCCGCGGAACGGGCCGCGCTGGTGCCAGCGCAGGACGGCGCCGGGGGCGAGCCCGAGGCCCGGCCATCGCCGCGTCACCGCGGCGAGCATGGCTCCGGCCTCGGCGCGTGCGAGCGATGCGCCCAGGCAGTAGTGTGCGCCGAATGCGAAGGACAGGGCGGGCTGCCCGCCTCGACCCGGGCGGAACTCGTTCGGTCGCTCGAAGGTGCCCGGGTCGCGGTTCGCCGCCGACAGGAAGACGAGCAGCGGCTCCCATGCACCAATGTCGACGCCCCCGATCGTGACGGGCTCGAGCGCGATGCGGACGACGAACAACGTCGGGGTCTCGTAGCGCAGGAACTCCTCGACGACGTCGGGCACGCTCCAGCGGCCGGCGACGACGTGCGCGAAGCGCGTTCTTTCGGAGAGGAGCACCGACATGCCGTTGGTGAAGAGATCGCGCGTCGTGCGATGGCCGGCCGAGTACAGCGTCGCCGCCAGGGAGAGCAGCTCGCGGCGATCGAGGCGCTGCCCATCCTCTTCGGCGGCGAGGAGCGCCGAGATGAGGTCGGCGCCCGGCCGGCGACGCCGTTCGTCGAGGAGCGCGGCCAGGTAGGCATGGAAGTCCTCGGCCGCGGCGATGGCGCGCTCACGGTCGGCGGGGGCGACCTGCAGGCCGAGAAGCGGCGCGACGGCGTCGCTCCAGGCGGTCAGCTTGTCGCGGTCGGTGGCGGGCACCCCCAGCAGCTCCGAGATGACGAGCGACGGGAGCTGGTGCGCGAAGGCGTGCAGCAGATCGAGACGTTCGCGGTCGGCGAGGGCGTCGAGCAGGCGCTCGGCCGTAGCCGCGATCCACGGGACCAGATCGGTGATGCGCCGGGGCGTGAACGCCTTCGAGACGAGGCTCCGTACGCGCTGGTGATCCGACGGCTCGAGGAAGTTGAGCCGCCGGCTCATCTCGTCGCGCGCCGCCCCTGGCGGAAGCCCGTCCATGTAGCGCTGGCCGATCGGCCCCGAGCCGCAGGCGCGATGCGAGAGGACCTCGAGCGCGGGGTCGTACCCGGTGACGGCCCAGAACCCGCTCTCGAGGCGGCAGACGGGACCGCTCTCGCGCAGGCGCTCGAGGAGCGGGTACGGGTCCTGGGCCTCGGCGAGCGCGCTCGGATCGAAGGCGACCGACACGCGCGCCATATAGGCGGGCGACGGTCGCGATGCCACCTTCACACCTTGCGTCGCGCGCGGTTCCGGGACTAGTCCCGCGGCATGGACATCACCGGTACCAAGGCGCTCGTCACCGGCGCGAACGGCGGGCTCGGCCAGGCCATCGCTCGCGCGCTGCGCGCCGCCGGCGCGGACGTCGTCCTGAGCGGACGGCGCGCCGACGCCCTGCGGCCGCTCGCCACGGCGATCGGCGCGCGGGTCGTGGTCGCCGACCTCGTCGACCGCGCGAGCGTCGTGCGGTGCATGGAGGAGGCCGGACCGATCGACGTGCTGGTCGCGAACGCCGGGCTGCCGGCGAGCGGGCCACTCCTCGGCTTCGATCCCGAGGAGATCGACCGCGCGCTCGACGTGAACCTGCGCGCGCCGATCATGATGGCGCGCCACGCCGCGGCGGGAATGCGCGCGCGGGGCCGCGGGCAGATCGTGTTCATCTCGTCGATCTCGGGCAAGGTCGCCGGACCCGGGACGAGCATCTACTCGGCGACCAAGTTCGGTCTGCGGGGATTCTCACTCGGCTTGCGCGAGGACCTCCACGGCACCGGCGTCGGGGTCACGACCATCTTCCCCGGGTTCATCCGCGACGCCGGGATGTTCGCGGACACCAAGGTCGTGCTGCCGCGCGGCGCCGGCACGCGCACGCCCGACGACGTCGCGCACGCCGTGCTGCGCGCGATCCGCGCCGATCCGGCGGAGATCACCGTCGCCGCCATCGAGCAGTCCTTCGGCGCGCTGCTCGCCGGCGTCAGCCAGCCGCTGGTGGCGTCGCTCCAGCGGATGCTCGGTGGAGAGAAGGTCGCGAAGGAGATCGCCGCCGCGCAGGCGCACAAACGCTAGCGCGGCGGCGTCTGCGGTCTGCTCTAGCCGATGAAGAACGCGTTCAGCTTGTTGCCGTCGAGGTCGCGGAAGTATCCGGCGTAGAACCCGGGTCCGCGCGGTCCCGGTGCGCCCTCGTCCTTGCCGCCGAGAGCGAGCGCCTTCTTGTGGATCGCGTCGACCTGCGCTTTGCTGCTCGCGGCGAGCGCGACCATCACGCCGTTGCCCACCGTGGCGGGTTTTCCGTCGAAGGGTTTGATGATGGCGACCATGGGAGTATTGGGCGCCGTCGCCCAGGCGATGAAGGTCTCCATCTCCATGGCGCGCTTCGCGCCCAGCTCGGCGAGGAGTGCATCGTAGAACCTCGCAGCACGTGCGAGGTCGTTCGTTCCGACGGTCGTGTAACCGATCATGGGTCCTCCGGGTTGTGGGATGGTGGGCTTCGTCGCTCGCGATAGATGCGGCCACCTGCCGACGCAAGGGCCCGCCCCCTCCGTGTGGAGGATCTGGATCGACGCAGCGTTTTCTTCTATGGCCGCTTCTGTGCTGGATCGACTCGCGACGAGCGAGCGAAGCCGATGAGGACCTGTCGCATGAGAACTCCTGGTTGGCAGCGTCTGGTAGCGCGAACCGTACTCGTGACCTTCACGACCTGTCTCGTCGCGTGTGGGGGTGGACAGGCCGAGGCGCCGGCAACCACCACGACGCTGGCACAGGCGCCCACCACGATCCCGCCGCCTCCGACGACGCTCCCCGCGCCGCCGCCTCCCCCTCCCCCAGCGCCGCCACCGACGTTGCCGGCGCAGGCGCCGGAGAAGCTCGGCAAGCAGGAGCTGCGCGACCTCGTCGCCCCGGTCGCCCTATACCCGGACGTGGTGCTCGCATCGTTGCTCCCGGCGACCACGAATCCCAACCAAGTGCACGAGGCGGCCCAGTGGGTGGGCCAGGCGCAGACCGTCGACAACGTTCCCGAGGACCGCGGCTGGGACGGCAGCGTCGTCGGACTGCTGCAGTTCCCCGACGTCGTTCGCTGGCTCGACAACAATCCGGCGTGGACCGACCAGATGGGTCAGGCCGTGACGTACCAGCAGGCGGACGTGCTGAATGCGATCCAGGACTATCGCCGCGAGGTGCAGAACGTCGGCAACCTGAAGTCGAACCAGTACCAGAGCGTCCGCACCGTCGGCGACGACATCCGGATCGAGCCGGCGCAGCCCACGGTCGTCTACGTGCCGTCGTACGATCCCGCGCTCGCCGTCCAGCCGCAGCCCGTTCAGCCGGCGTACGGCGTCAATCCGTGGATCGCGTTCGGCGGCGGCGTGCTCGTAGGCGCGCTCGGGGCGTGGGCGCTCTATTCGATCTTCGACGACGACGATCACGACCACTACTACTACGGTGGGCGCGGCATCCGGCGGTACAACAACTACTACTACAACCGCGGCCGGCGCCCCGGCACCGTCGACTGGCAGCCGCGGCCGTATCCCTACCGCGGGCGCCCGCAGGGCTGGCAGCACACGCAGCGCCTGCAGTACTCCCAGCAGCCCGGTCGCAAAGGCGGAGCGCTGCGTCCGCCGATGAACGCGCCGGGCACGCAGGCGCCGCGGCCCGCGGAGGTGCGGCGCGAGATGCGCCAGGAGCGGCAGCAGCAGCAGTTGGAGAACCGGCAGCAGCGGCAGCAACAGAAGCTCGAGAACCAGCAGCAGCGCCGCGAGCAGAAGCAGGAGAACCGGCAGCAGCGCCAGACGCAGCAACAGGAACGCCGGCAGCAGCAACAGCAACACCAGCAGGAGCAACAGCAGCGACGGCAGGAGCAGCGCCAGCAGCAGCAGGACCAGCGCCAGCAACGCCAGCAGCAGCAACAACAGTGGCGCCAGGAGCAGCGCCAGCAACAGCAGCAGCTCCAACAGCAGCGGCAGGAGCGCCGGCAAGAGCAACACCAGCAGGAGCAGCAGCAGCGCCAGCAACGCCAGCAGATGCAGCAGGAGCAGCGCCAGGAGCGCCAGCAGCAGGGGGGCGGCGGTGGTCAGGGTGGTGGCGGTCAGGGGCAGCAGCAGAACAAGAAGAAGAAGCAGCAGCAGCAGAACTGAGGGGAGGACGGTTCATGACTCCGCGATCGATCACGACGTCGTTCATCGCCGCGCTCGCCTGTTCCCTGGTGGTTGCGTGCGAGCCGGCGTACCAGCCGGCTCCCTACGTGCCGCCGCCCCCGAGGGCGCTCACCGTCACGGCGCAACGCAAGCAGAGCCAGGCGCAGCAGGACCGCGACACCGCGTCGTGCCAGTCGATGGCGTCCGCCCAGGCGACGTCGAGCGACACCTGGGCGCAGATCTTCACCGCCTGCATGGGCGGGCGCGGCTACTTGGTGCAGTGATCGCTAGCGGCCGAGCACGAAGCTGATCACGCCGCCCGGCCCCGCGGGCCCGAACAGCGTGAAGCCGTAGCCCCACAGGACACGGCCGTTCACGATCGACGGGCCGCATCCGGTCCGCGCCGGAGCGGTGTACGTCCACAGCCGCGCGCCGGTGCGCGTGTCGAGTGCCGCCATCGTCGCGGCGTCGGTGCCGACGAACGCCACGCCGCGCGCGGCGCCGACCGGCGCGAAGATCTTGCCGGGAAAATCCTCCGCCTCCCAGAGGACGGCACCCGTGGCCGGATCGAGAGCGAACACCTTGGCGACGTTGGTGGGCGCGTTCGTCGCCGGATTACCGACGTTCGAGACGACGACGAGCTTGCCGTCGACGAGGGCTCCCGAGCCGATCTCGCCGCCGAAGACGCTGCCGGGCGTCAGCACCGTCTCCCAGGCGATCTCCCCGGTGTCGCGGTCGAGCGCGTGATACACGCCGGCCTTGTCGCCCGCGCCGACCAGCGACCGTCCCTTGGTGCGCCACAGGTTCGGCGACGCGCCGACGTCGGCGTCCTTGCCCTGGGGATTACCCGCGCTGAAGACGTCCGGGCGGGTGAACTGTCGCGACCACGTGAGCTTGCCGGTCTTGTAGTCGATCGCGAGGATCGAATCGGCGAGCGGCGCCGTCGGCTCGGCATAGGTGTTGCCGCTGCCCACGTAGAGAAGGCCGCGCCTGCGATCGACGGCGGGCGTCGACCAGACCCCGACTCCGGCTCCGGCCGTCGGATCGGCGGGCGTCGTGTACAGGCGCCACATCTCGGCGCCCGTCTCGGCAACGTACGCCCCGATCGAGCCGCGGAAGGTGTACTCCGCCTTCGGGATCGTGACTTCGAAGCTGGCGACGCCCTGGAAGACGAGCCCGTCGACGACCACCGGTGATGCGTTGATCTGTGCGAACGGATGCTCGTTCGTCACCACCTTCCACTCGACGGCACCGGTCGCACGGTCGAGACGGTAGAGAGTCGCGCCGCTCGAGGCGTAGACGGCTGCGCCGTCGATCGCCGGCGCGCCGACGATGAACCCGCCGATCTGGGTGTGCCAGATCTCGCGTCCCGTCGCGGCGTCGGCTGCCCACACGGTGCCCTTCCAGTCACCGAAGTAGGCGGTACGCCCGGAGACGGTGGGCGTTCCCGACACGCCGACGAGCCCGTCCTTCGACCAGCTCGGCGTGAGGCGCGTGACCGTCTTGCGAGTGATCCGCTTCTCGCGCGCCGCGAAGCGCGTGTTCGACAGATCGTGGCCGTACACGGCCCAGTCCTTGGGCTTCGTCCCCGGAGCCGCTGCGCTGGGCGCCGCCATCACGCACGCGGCCACGAGCAGAACGGTGATCAGACGCGTCCGCATCGCGTCACTAGAGCAGAGGGCGCGCGGCGCCGTCCAGAGCGCTCTAGCGGCACGTCGTGGTCACGAGGAGGCCGAGATCGATCGCGTTCGCCATCGCCGCATAGCCGGCGGCGCTCGGGTGGAGGTGATCGCCGCTGTCGAACTCCGGTGCCAGGCGGTCGGGGTCCGTCGGATCGCGCAGCACGGCGTGGAAGTCGACCATGGCGTCGGCGGCGCCGCCGGTCCGGATCCAGTCGTTGATCTCGTTGCGCGCCGCGATCGCGCCGGGCGTGCCGTGCAAGGCGAGCGCGAAGCCCTTGCACGGCGGCAGCGTGCCCAGGATCACGCGGAGCCCGGCGCTACGCATGCGATCGATCACCGTGCGCAGGCCGTCGATCACCTGCGCGGCGCCGGGCGGCGGCGGGACCCCGATGTCGTTCGTGCCTTCCATGAGGAGCACGACGCTCGCCCCGGCTTGATCGAGCACGTCGCGGTCGAGACGATCGAGCAGCTTCGGTCCGAACGTGGGTGCCGCCGCGTCGCGCAACACCTGGTTCCCGCTGATGCCCTCGATCTGCACGCCGAGTCGCGTTCCGGCCGCCGCGAGGCGACGCGCCAGGACGTCGGGGTAGCGGAGGTTCTGGTCGGTCGGGCTTCGGAGCCCGTCCGTGATCGAATCGCCGAGCGCGACGAGCGCGCCCACGCGGCGCGGCGCACGCACCTCGACGTCGGTGAGGAACGGCCAGATCGCGAGCGTCTTGGTGAAGGCCGTGCCCACCTCGGCAGTCGTGTGGTCGCCGCCGCCCACGGGCGAGACGTACGACGTCTGGAGGGCCGTCGCGTGCTGGGTCGACGGTGCGCTCGCCCCCTGCACGTGGAGGCTCACGGCGAGGTCCTGGAACGCCTCGAACCGCAGCCGCACGGGGTCGCTCGTCACCTCGGTACCGGGTGCAATCGTGACCGATCGCTTGCGGCCGAAGCGCAACCTCCGTCGCGTCTGCGGCACGAGCTCCGCCCCGGAGGCGCGCCGCGCGATGGTGCCGCCGCCGAAGGTGACGGATTGCGATCCGAAGCGGTTCGAGAGCCGCACGCGCACACGCGTGCCGCCGAGCGTCGGGTTCACGACTAGGCGCAGCGTCTGGTCCATGAACGAGGGACCGAGCGCGTCCGACGGGCTCGTCGCCCACACGCCGACCCAATGCGCGCCGCGGCACGCGGCGCCGTGGACTCGGGAGGCGCCGCCGACGACGAGCGTCGTCGCGAGCGCGATGGCGTTCAGAGCACGTCGTGGACGCAAGCCGGACATCGTTCCCCCCGGGCGGTGTTCACGGTTCCTTCACCGCCGCACGGGGACGCGTCAAGGTCTAGCTCACAGCGACCCGCGGAGGGTATCGAGCTCGGAGCGGATGAGGGCCGATGCGCTTCGCAGGGTGTCGCGCGTCGCCTGCGGAATGATCTTGCGCGCGCTCCGCGACGCGAGCTTGTGCTCGAACGATCCGAGGGTCTTCGCGGTCTTCTTGGCCTGGGTCTTTGCCACCTTGCCGGCGCCGGCGGACGCCGCCTTCTGCGCCTGCTTCTTCGCCTTGGCGAGTGCATTCGCCAGGCCGTTCTTCAGGCGGCCGAGATCGCTCGCGCTCTGCACGTCGGCGGCGAGCTCGTCGATCAGGCAGAGGATCGACTCGAAGGTCGGCGCCTGGGGACATCCGGTCGGGAGCGTCGTGGTCGTCGGGGGCGCGGTCGTCGTCGTGGTCGAGATCGCGGGCACGTCGGCCGGGGCGCCCGTGCCGAAGCGCGTCGTCGTGACGTAGTCGACGTGCTCGCCCGGGCCGAGCGAGAACTGGTTCGCGAGCGCGATGCCCGCGTCGTAGTCGTGACCGGCGTCGACGAACTCGTCGGCGTCGGCGCCGTCGTCGAACACGACGTCGCCGAGCGACATGTCGGCCGCGATGCGGGCGGGGAACGCAGGCCAGACGTTCACCTCGTAGCGGCCGCTGGTCGGGATCGTTCCGCCGGTGGCGGTGATGCCAACGAAGTTGACGCTCGTCGCTGGATCGGATGCCGTGTCGGTCTCGAAGACGTACTCGGTCGGGCCGGCGAAGATGTGGCCGCCGCCGTCTGGCGTGCCGTTCGCGAACTTGAGGTCGCCTTCGTAGTAGCGAACGAGATCGAAGCTGACGGTGCCGGGACCCGGGTTCGTGATCGTGTAGGTCTGGATCAACACGCTGCCGGAGCGCACGCTCATGTCGATGGCGTCGACGAGCTGCTGCTCGAGGGTGAACTGGAGGCCCGCGTACGTGAAGCTGCTGCTCGCCGTCGTGGCGGTGCTGGCGGAGAACCCGGGATCGGTGAGGTGGCCCGACTCTCCCGTCGTTCCGACGAGGCCACTGGTGAGGAACTTGCTCATGCCGGACATCCGGAAATAGACGGCCGACTCCCAGCTCGTCGAGCTGGGTCCCGTCGCTCCGAGCGGATCGAAGACGGCGTCGTTGGTGCCCGTGCCGGCCACCTCGTAGCCGAAGGACCCGAACCCGTCGACGCCGACGCTCACCTGTCCGTCACCGGGCGCGGTCGCCAGCGTGAGCGCGGGCGCGGGTCGGGCGGCGAGAAGAAGGGCCGCGAGCGTGAGCGCGATCGTCGGGGCGTGCCGCATGCGACGACTGATACGGCCGCCCGGATCGCACCGTCAAGGCGTTTCCGCTCGGGTTCCGTGAGCACACGCTGCGGGCTATGGTCCGGCGCTCACGAGAGGAGGAGCCCATGACCCACGACGATGCGATCCGCCTGTTCGCCAAGACCTTGAAGAACGTCGAGCAGTGGATGGACAAGGCCACTGCATTCGCCAAGGCCAGGTCCTTCGACGTCGACGTCCTCGCGAACGCGCGGCTCGCGCCCGACGCGTTCTCGTTCGCGCGCCAGATCCAGGCGGGGTGCGATCAGGCGAAGTACGCCGCCGCGTACCTGGGCGGCAAGGAGGCGCCGTCCCACCCCGACACCGAGCAGACCTTCGCCGAGCTGCGCGAGCGGATCCGGAAGTGCGTTGCGTTCCTCGACACCGTCCAGGCGAAGGACCTCGCCGGCGCGGGGGATCGGAAGGTGGCGCCGCCGTGGCTCGGCGGGAAGTGGCTCCGCGGCGACGACTACCTCATGCACGTCGCGGTGCCGAACTTCTTCTTCCACGCCACCATGGCCTACGCGATCCTGCGCCACAACGGCGTCGAGCTCGGCAAGATGGACTACGTCGGCTCGCTCCCGGCGCGCGACGGCTGAGCCTCCGGTCCGCCGACGCGCACGAGGCGCGCGGTGAACGCGGGGCCGTATCGCCACACGAGGTGATCACCCTCGCGTCGCCGCGTGACCTCGATGCCCGGCATGCCGACAGGACGCAGCACGTGGACGCCGTCCTCGAACGTGGCGGCGACTTGGATGCGCATGCCGCCGCGCGCGGCCGAGACGTCGTTGACGCCGTGCTCGGGGGTGCCATCGCAGCGCATGTCGTGGATGACGCCGGCGGCGGTCACGACCACACGGTTGCCGCACTGCTCGATCCGCTCCACGTGCCGATACACGGGGTGATCGGCCGGCGCGGGCTCGCCGTTCACGTCGACGGCGACGACCTTCCAGAGGCCACGGAGGTCGGGCGCGCCGTCCGCGAGCGGCTCGTCGCATCCGGCGAGGATCGGGGGCGGAAACTCCGTCCACCCGCCGGGGGGCGTGTACGCGACCGCGATGTCGTCCGCGCGCATCAGCCGACCCCGTCAGAGGGGCAGATCCCCCGTCGCCCGTCGCGTGCTGCCGTCGCGCGTGTAGGCGGCGATGGTTCGCTGGGCGATGCGCATCTGGTGCACCTCGTCGGCGCCGTCGGCGAACCGCGCCCAACGTGCGTGCTGGTACATGTGCGCGAGCGGAGTGTCGGTCGAGTACCCCAGCGCGCCGTGCACCTGGATCGACCGGTCGATGATCCGCCCGAGCGCGTTGGCCACGAAGTGCTTCGCCATCGACACCTCGGAGACGAAGTCGAGCTTCTTGTCGATCCGGTAGGCGGCGTGCAGCACCATGAGCTTCGCCTGATAGAGGTCCATCGTCGAGTCGGCGATCATCCACTGGATGCCCTGCTTCTCGGCCAGGAGCGATCCGTGGGCGAAGCGCTTGAGCGAGCGGTCGACCATCATGTCGAGCGCCGTCTCCGCCTGCGCGATCCAGCGCATGCAGTGCGCGAGACGTGCCGGGCCCAGGCGATACTGGCCGAGGCGATGCCCCTGGCCGCGGCCGCCGAGCATGTTGCGGGCCGGCACGCGGAGATTCTCAATGCGGATCTCGGAGTGTCCGGTCGCGCCGTGCATGGTCTCGACCTCGCGCACGCGGTCCCATCCCTCGGACGGGATGTCGACGATGAACCCCGTGTTGGCCGCCTGCGGCGTTTCGGGATCGTCCTCGGTGCGCGCGATCAGGATCGCGAAGCTCGCGCGTCGCGCGTTGGAGATGAACCACTTGTGCCCGTTGATGACCCAGTCGTCGCCGTCCAGGCGCGCGCGCGTCTGGATGAGCGTCGGGTCGGAGCCCGCGACCTCGGGCTCGGTCATGGCGAAGCAGCTCATCACCGTGCCGTCGCAGAGCGGGCGGAGGTACTTCTCCTTCTGCTCGTCGGTCGCCCAGTGGAGCAGCGTGTGCATGTTCCCTTCGTCGGGCGCCTGGCAGTTCAGCACCCACGGGCCGTACGACGCCTTCGCCGCCTCGGCCTGGACCATCGCCAGCTCGACGTGCCCGAGCCCCATCCCGCCGTACTCGTGCGGCATGTGCGGCAGCCACAGGCCGGCGGCGTGCGCCTCCTTGCGCATGCCGATGAGGATGCGGAGGTAGTCGGCGCGCTCGATCTTGTCGGGGGTCGAGAGCTTCGCCTCGCCGGGCTTCACCACCTTCTCGATGAAGTCGCGGACGCGCAGGCGGATCTGCTCGAGCTCGGGTGTCAGCGTGAAGTCGATTGCCATGGGAATCAATTGACCAGAACCCGAAGGCGTCGAGCAAGCCCGGAGGAACCGCGGCCGCTCACGCGTTCGAGACGACGAACCCGATCGCCTCGCGCCCCTGGGTCATCGGGGCGCGATCGCGGGCGTTGAAGTAGAGGTACCAGCGGCCGGCGGCTTCATCGCGCCGGACGTCGCACGCGTAGACGAAGCGCGCGCGCCAGCCGTGCGTCGGCGCGACGATGGGGGTTTCGTGCGCGTAGCGCCAGCCGAGGCCATCGGCCGACGTCAGGATCGAGATTGCCGAGCTGCTCGCGCCGGACGCGCCCGACGCGATCGTGTTCTGGAGGCCGACGAACCCGTCGGCGAACCGGAGCACCTTCATGGCCCCGGCGCCGAGGTTGCAGCGCGGATCGTCGCCACGTGGCGAGAGCAGCGGCGTGGGATGCGGCAACCATGGGCCGGCGAGGCTGCCGGCGCGTGCGACGCCGATGTGGAGCGGCTCGTCGAATCCGCAGTCGGGAACGCGCACCAGGGACGCGCTGTAGTAGAGCGCCCAGCCGTCACCGTCGCGCAGGACACACGGATTGCCGACCGCCTCGCCGAGACCGGTCGCTCGATGCCAGGGGAGCGTGGGACGCAGCACGACGGTCGGACGGCTCCAGCGCACGAGGTCGTCCGAGCTGCGCTGTTCGATCCTGGAGCGCCAACCGACCCCGGGGACCCAGAGGAATGGCAGACGGAACGGCGGGTAGCGTTCGTAGAAGAGATGATACGCGCGCCCGTCGCGCAGCAGGAAGGGCCGCATCGCGTGGCGAACGACGAGGCGCGGGCGCGACCACCGGATGCCGTCGCTCGACGTGAAGGCATGCAGACCCCAGATGGAATGCGCGAGCAGGTGCCAGCGTCCGTCCGGGGTGTCCTGCGGCAGCAGGAACGTCGGGTCGGCGATGATCGGCGACGCGAACGGCGGACGAATCACGGGATCCTCGCGCGTCGCGGACCACGAGAGCCGTACGAAGTCGTCGACCGTCACCAGTTGTTCGCCGCCGGATGATTTCACTACCACCGGCGAGCGTCGAAGGCACCGGTGCGCCTCCCGTCTGGGCTAGCCTCATGGTGCCCAGAAAAATGTCTTGACGCATGCGTTTCACGGACAGTAGCTTCCGCACGCAGAACCGACTCTCAGCAGGAGGTGAGACGTCATGGGCGGTCGCGTATTCGTCGGGATCCTGTTGCTGCTCGCTTCGATCGTCGCCCGCAAGGCGGCGGCCGCTACGACCTGCGGCTTCGACGTCGTCGCCCGGACGATGCTCCTGCAGGCTGATTGCACGACCGACGCCACGATCGGCGTTCCGGACGGATTCACCCTCGACGGCCGCGGTCATACGATCACGGCCCTCGATCCGCCGGTCGATCACTATCGCGGCGCGATCCTGCAGAACGCCGCCGGGGCGACCCGTGTGAACGTCCGCAACGTCGTCCTCACCGCTTCGGGGATCGCGGACGTCTGCGACACCGGCGACGACAAGCTGCGGGGCATCGCACTGCTCGATTGCGGCGGGATGGTCTCCAACGTGCGCATCGTCGGTCTGAAGCAGACGTCCCCGACGGCGTGCAGCGAGGGGAGCGGCATCATCGTCAACACGGCGCCGTTCGACGGCACGCATCCGGCGACGAAGGTCGTGAAGATCTCGAACGTGCGCGTGAGCGACTTCCAGTTTGTCGGCCTGCAGGCGCAGGGCGACGTCTCGGTGCGTATCGAGGCCAATACGGTGGAGGGAACGAACGAGCCCGGCATCCCAGCGGCGGGCCAGTTCGGCATGCTCCTCGGTCGCGGTGCGATCACTACGGTGCGCGGCAACGTCGTCCGGCAGGACGCGAGCACCACGAACCTGAACACCCTCGGGATCTTCGCCTTCGAGGTGAACGACAACGTCATCGACCAGAACCGCATCGAGGGAGCGCCCGCGGGCGTGTTCGTGGAGTCGTATTGTCAGAACACGCCCTCGGCGAACCGCAACCGCATCTCCGCGAACACGATCCGGGTGACGAACGAGGGCATCATCCTGGTCGCGCGCGACGCCATCGGCATCAGCACGTGCGACGCGCACGTCGATCAGAATCTCGTAGCCCAGAATACGATCAAGGCCATCCCCGGCGGCGGCACGGCTCCCGACGGCGTCTTCGTCGGTGCGCAAGACTTCGGCGGGCCGTTCGTGCCCACGGCGGACGCGAACACGATCAAGCGGAACACGATCACGGGGTTCGGCGTCGGGATCTTCCAGAACGGCGACACCAACACCGTCATCCAGGGCAACGTGGTCCAGCCCTAACGCCGCTCGCTTCGACGCAGTGCCGGCGACGCCCTGAGCGCCGGCGGTCCCCGCGTCAGGTGATTCCACGCCGAACGGCGGCGTGAAGACCGTGGACACGCTGGCGCCCCCGGCGAACGCGGCGGTCGCCACCTCGAGCATGAGAACCGGGACGGTCGCGGTAGCGACCATCGCGGTTCTCGAGCCAACGGACGAGGCGCTTGCTCCCTGTGCGGCTAGCTGTCCACCGCTCATGGTTCCGCTGCATGACCCACGACGATCGTGCCGCTTCGCGCGCTTCGCAGAACTGTCGCGTGCGCCGAGCGTCACGGACTCCCGGGGAGCAGGGTGGATCCACGGTATGATGCGGAACTTCCTACTTCCCAGGACGCAATCGGACGACAACTGTCATGCCACATCTATATTGGCCTATTTCGTCTTGACAGGCGTCATGCTCGCGGGGTACGCAGCGCTAATCTGCGAGACGGACGGACCTTTTCCCGAGGAGGAAGTCACATGAGCCGCAGCACGTCCTTGTGGGCCATCCCCGTGTCTGTTCTGGCCGCGCGGAGACACGCCGTGGCGCGGTTCGTCCTCGGCCCCGCTCTGATCGCACTCGTGATCGGCCTCCCGTCTCGGGGCGGCGCGGCGACGCTCACCGACACCACGGTGGCCGACTTCACGACCCCACCCGCCTCGGGCTGCTACGTCGCCGAGACCACGAACGGCGAGGTGTTGCTGCCGCCCGCGGCGGGGACCGAGTTCTCGGGGACCGGTCTGGATGCGGGCTGGGCCAGCTTCCCGTGGTGCAACTGCTCCTTCCGCGGCAGCGGATGTCCGGCCGCGCCGACGGTGACTGGCGGTAGCCTCACACTCGACAGCACCGCCGTGGCGACGACTCCCGGGCCCGGCTTCGGACCGGGGCGCTCGCTCGAATTCGTCGCAACCTTCCGCGCGGAGCCCTTCCAGCACATAGGCTTCGGGGCGCCCGGCGATCCGGACTTCCCGAACTGTGGCTCCGGACTGTACAGCTCGCCGCCCTGGGCGATGTTCAGCACCAAGAACGACGGGGCGCAGGTTCGGGCCCGCATCGCCAACGGCAGCGGGACCGCCGACATCGACGTCGGCTTCGCGTGCGCGGGCGGGACCTGCCTAGGCGCTCCCCACCGCTACCGCATCGACTGGGCCGTGGGCGGCGACACGACGTTCTTCATCGACGGGATCCCAGTCCATCACGAGACTGCACTGACCCTGGCGGCGGCCATGCGGCCCGCCGCGAGCGATCTGAACAACGGCCTCGACCTGACGGTCGACTGGATGCGGCTCACGGAGAACGACGCGTCGTGTACCTTCGAGTCGCAGGTCCTGGATGGTGGTGCGAGCGGCGACGACTGGACGACACTGATCGACACGACGGACCTTCCGACCACCTGCAATGGCGGTTCGCGGGCGGGGTTCGTATGCTCCACCGACGACACGTTCAGCGGGAACGGGGACTGCACGGGCAGCGGCGCGCCGTATCTCTGTTGCACCGGCCTCGGGACTGGCACCTGCGGTCCGACCGGATGCCCGGGAGCCACGTGCCCGAACTGCTGTGTCACGGGAACGGACGTGAGCTTCGAGACGCGGACCGGGAACAGTCCGGCCGCGGTCGCGGCAGCGACGTACGCAGCGGTGTCGGGCGGGCTGATCGCGAGCCCGAACGGGCGCTACTTGCAGTACCGGGCATCGCTCAGCACCACCAGTCCACACGTGACGCCCGAGGTGCAGCAGGTCGACGTCGGCTACAACCCCTGCACGCCCACCGGGCCCGAGGTATGTGACGGGATCGACAACGACTGCAACGGCCAGGTCGACGACGGCAATCCGGGTGGCGGCGTCTCGTGCAACACC